>WNGM01004763.1_pt1 | contig 13710 bp, 10 predicted proteins | sample 5400571 | NCBI WGS metagenome assembly WNGM01 (sample SAMN13153378, study PRJNA577476) | soil metagenome | isolation source: 100 cm soil or saprolite under Garry oak tree replicate 2 | place: USA:California | collected 2016-06-15
GGCAGCGCGGGCTCGGGCATAGCGCTCTCGGGGTACGCGGCGCGCTGCCGCGCCAGCACGTCTTCCGCGATCTCCGCGAGGCCGATCCCGCCGATCGTCGACACAGTGCCGGTGAAGCAGCGGTCGATTACCTCGGCGCCGAGCCCGAGGGCCTCGAAGATCTGGGCGCCGCAGTACGACGGCAGCGTCGAGATACCCATCTTCGAGAGGATCTTCAGGAGTCCCTTCTCGGCCGCGCTGCGGAAGTTGGCGGTCGCGTTCTCGTCGGCCAGCTGCGCCCGCACGGACGCGAGCGCGAGCCACGGGTGCACCGCCTCCGCGCCGAAGCCGACCAACGCGGCGAAATGATGCACGTCCCAGGCATCTCCGGCCTCGGCCACGAGGCCGAGCCGCGTGCGCAGGCCCTTCCGCAGGAGGTGCTGGTGCACGGCCCCGACCGCCAGGAGCATGGGCAGCGGCGCGCGCTCGCCGTCGGCGGCGCGGTCGCTCAGCACCACGATCCGCGCTCCCTGGCGCACGGCGCGCCCGGCCGAGCGGCACAACACGTCGAGTCCGGCGCGCAGCGCCTCCGGGCCGCCCGGGGCGCTCCACGTCGCATCGAGCGTGACCGCCTGTGCGCCGGCGACGGCGCGGAGCGCCGCCATCTCCTCCTCCATGAGGACGGGATGCTCGTTCCGCACCAGCCGCAGCCCGTCGGGCCGGTCCACGAGCAGCGAGCCGCGGCGCCCGAGGTGCATCCGCAGCGACATCACGAGCGTCTCGCGCAGCGGGTCGATCGGCGGGTTCGTCACCTGGGCGAACCGCTGCCGGAGATACGCGTACAGGCTGGGCGGAACGCGCGCGAGCGGCGGTATGGGCGTGTCGTCGCCCATGCTCCACACGGCGTCCTGGCCCGCGCCGCCCATCGGCTCGAGCACGTAGCGGAGATCCTCGAAGCTCCAGCCGAACGCGAGCTGCCGGGCGAGACGCACGGGGTCCGCGAGCGGCAGCGCCGCGGGCGCGGCGGCGGTCGGCCGGAGCGGATGGATGCTGCGGGCCGCCCAGCGCCCGTAGGGGCGCCGCCGCGCCACCTCCCGCTTCGCCTCGAAATTGTGGAGGATCGCCTTGCGGCGGGTGTCGACCACGAGCAATTCGCCCGGGCCGAGCCGGCCGCTCTCGACCACGTCCGCGGCGTCGAGGTCCACCAGCCCCGTCTCGGAGCCCGCGACCACGAGCCCGTCGCGGGTGACCTTGTAGCGGCAGGGGCGGAGGCCGTTGCGGTCGAGGGCGGAGCCTACGAGTACGCCGTCCGAGAACGCGAGCGCCGCCGGGCCGTCCCACGGCTCCAGCAGGCACTCGTGGAACTCGTAAAAGCCGCGCAGCGCGGCCTCCATCTCGACCGCCCCTTCGTGCGCTTCCGGGACGAGCATCATGAGCGCGTGCACCGGGTCGCGGCCCGAGCGCACGAGCAACTCCAGGGCCTCGTCGAGGCTCGCTGAGTCGCTTCCGTCGGCCCAGATCACCGGCTTCAAGCGGTCCACGCGCTCGCCCCAGACGGGGGAGGCGATGGTCGGCTCCCGCGCGCGCATCGCGTTCCGGTTCCCCCACAGGGTGTTGATCTCACCGTTGTGGGCGAGCAGGCGGAACGGCTGTGCCAGCGCCCAGCTGGGGCTCGTGTTGGTCGAGTAGCGCTGGTGAAAGACCGCCAGCGCGGTGTCGTAGTCGGGCGACCGCAGGTCGGGGAAGAACGCCGGGAGCTGGGTGCCGGTGAGCAGCGCCTTGTAGACGAGCGTGCGGCAGGACAGCGAGCACACGAAGACCGACTCCAGCCCGGGGCCGGCATCGGCGACGCGGCGCTCGATGGTGCGGCGCGCGAGGTAGAGCGCCCGCTCCCAGCCGTCCGCGTCGCCTCGGCCCCCGTCGGCGGGTGCCGCGATGAGCGCGTGCCGGATCGTAGGGCAGGTGGCGCGCGCCCCCGCGCCCAGCACGTCGCGGTCGACCGGCACGTCGCGCCACGCCACCACCGGGAGGCCCTCACCGCTCAGGACGTCCTCCACGATCGCGGTGGCGCGGTTCAGGTCGGCGCGGTCGCGCGGCAGGAAGAAGGCGCCGACGGCGAACGGCTCGCCTGGGTCGCGGCCGAACAGGCGCGCCGGGATCTGCGTGAGGACACCGGCGCCGTCGCCCGAGTTGTCGGTGGCCGCCGCGCCGCGGTGGGCCACGCGGCCGAGCGCCTGGAGCGCGAGCCGCATGACCTCGCTCGAGCGCTCCCCCGACGCCCGCGCCACGAACCCCACGCCACACGCGTCGTACTCCCGCCAGGGGTCGAGCCCCGGGGCGCGGGCATGAACCCACCGCGATCGGCCGTCGTGCGCCATCGCCGCTCCTTCGTGGTTCGGCCAAAAAGAAGGCCCGCTCGGTAGGGAGCGGGCCGGGGTGTCGCTGAGTCGTCTACACGCCTACGCCCGCCGCCCGCTCCCGTCAGAGGGAGTCACCGGATTCGGAATCGCGACGGCCAGCGGCGTGCGGTTGTTCATCGGTTCGAGGCCACCCAATCGTATTAACCCGAACGTATTAATTATTCATGTCCCAGCATAAATATACCGTCCTGTTCGAGCCCGTCAAGGGGCGGGAGTCACCAGTTGCTGCAGCTCGGCGAACGGGACCAGCAGCTCGGCCATCGCGGTGTAGGTCCCGCGCTCGCGCAGCTCCTCGAGCACGCGGCGCACGAGGCCCAGGGCCGCCTGGGTCACGCGCGGCCCGAGGCTCGCCCGGCGGACGCCGAGGCGCGCCAGCTCGCCGAGCGGCGGGGCGGGGGGCCCGGCGATCACGTTGAGCGGGCCGGTGAGCTCGCGGGCGAGCCGCCCGATCGTCTCCGCGTCACTGACGTGGGGGACGAACAGGCCGTCGGCCCCGGCGGCGTGATAGGCGTTCCCGCGCCGCACCGCCTCCGCGAACCGCTGCGCCGGCGTCCACTCCTTGACCTCGAAGGCGTCCGTCCGCGCGTTGACGACGATCGGGACGCCCGCGGCCGCTCCCGCCTCGCGCGCGGCGCGGATCCGCTCCACGTGCAGGGCCAAGTCCACGAGTGCGCCCTCGTTCGCGCCGTCCTCGAGGTTCAGGCCGATCGCCCCCGCGGCGATCACCTCGCGAGCGGTCACGGCCGCAGCCTCGGCGGTGGCGCCGTAGCCCGCCTCCATGTCGGCGGTGACCGGTACGCGGACGGCGGCGGCGATGCGGCGGACCATGGCGAGCATCTCTGCACGGCTGATGCGCTCGCCGTCCGGGTAGCCGTGCGCCCACGCGATACCGGCGCTCGTGGTCGCGACGGCGGGGAAGCCCGCCGCCTCCACGAGGCGGGCGGTCGCCACGTCCCAGGCGTTGGGCAGCACGAGGATGGCGGGGCCGTGGTGGAGCTGCCGGAACGCCTCCGCCTGCGCGCGTTGACTCGTCGGTTTCATCGCCCCTCCTGGCTCACAACGAACAGCCACTGCGCCGAATTGATGCAGGGAAGATTGTCACGTGTCGCGAACACATGTGAGGCCTCTCACACCTCATGCGGTGCCGACGCCCGCCGTGGCCCGCCCCGAGGGCGGCACACCGCTTGCCACCGTCGGCTCCGCGAGTACGCGCCCCCCCCTTGACCCGTCCATCGCTGTGGGAGGAGGAAGTATGAAGATCGTGAAGCTGGTCGCGCTGGCGCCGCTGTTCGTGCTGGCCGCCTGTTCTGATTCCAACACCGGAACCGTGAGCTTCTCGCTCACGTCCCGCCGGGCCGCGGCTCCGGCTGCGATCCCTGCATTCTCGAGCGGCGTCCCCGCGCCGAGCCTCACGGCCACCGGCGACAGCACCGTGATCGTGCTCGGCAACGACAGCGTGATCGTGCGCAGCGTGGAGCTGGTGCTGCGCAAGGTCGAGCTCAAGCGCTCGGACGTCGCCTCGTGCGACGCCATCGAGGGCAACGGCGACTGCGAGGAGTTCGAGACCGGCGCCACGCTCGTGTCGCTGCCGCTTGGCGCCGCGGCCATCGCCGCGCAGGTGACCGTGAACGCGCCCGCGGGCACCTACGACGGGCTCGAGTTCGAGATCCACAAGCCCAGCTCGGGAGACGACGCGACGTTCATCGCGGCGCACCCCGATTTCGCGAATATCTCGATCCGCGTCACCGGCACCTACAGCCAGGCCGGCACGCGCAGCGACTTCACGTTCACGTCCGAGGTCGACCAGAGCGAGGAGACGAGCTTGGTCCCGCCCGTCACCGTCCAGGACGGGCAGAGCCTCAACGTCACCCTGCGCGTCGACATCTCGGGCTGGTTCCTGAACGAGACGAAGACCGCGCTCGTCGATCCGGCCACGGCCAACAACGGCCAGCCGAACCAGAGCATCGTGGCAAACAACATCCAGAACTCCTTCGAGGCGTTCGAGGACGACAACAAGGACGGTTTGGAAGATCACTGATGATAGGCTGACCGACACAGCCATCCCCGGTCCGCGACCGCCGGTGCGCCGCCCTTCGCGGTGTCGGCTGCACCGGTGGCTCGCATCCGGCCCACTCGATCGGACAACTGGAGGAGGATTCCCACCCGCAGTATCGCGGAACAACCCGGGGACGGGCTCGTCGACCTTGAAGGTCACGGCTGACATCGACGCCAACGACGATCCGACGGTGATCGGCGGGTTCACAACCGATTTCAGTGTCTCGCTGCGCGATGGTCTCAACGGTCCGGTGTCCGCCGCGACCGTGACGATCACCAATTCGTCGCTTGGCACCATCACGCTGCCGGAAACGGCTGCCGGTTCCGGCGACTACTTCCTGACGGGGAACACGTTCCCCGGCGGGGATTTCACGCTGAACGTGACGCGGGGGGCGGACAACGTGCACAACGTCGTGCTCGGCGGACCCGGGGTCCACAGCATCACCGCGCCAGCCAAGAACGCCACTGCGCCCGCCAACCAGTCGCTCACCCTGCGCTGGACGGTCCCGTCGCAGGCGAAGGCGGCTGAGGTGGAGACCAGGGACTTCGGCCCCGCTACGCTTCCCGATACCGGCGCCTACGTGATCGCGGGCGCCGACAACCCGCCGAACGCGAGCCAGCGGATCCGCGTCTTCCGGTTCAACGAAGTGGACGTCGCGGGCGGCCTGCCCGGCTCACGTCTGCGTGTGACGGTTCGCAACGCGGTCGAGCCTGTGATCGTGCAGTAGCTGCGACCCACACTCGCTTGGTGGCCATCGGCGGGTAAGTTTGGGACACCCAAACCTACCCGCCGGTGGTCATCATGATTTCCGCCTCCATTCGTGGCTTCAGTACCGTCTGCGCGGTCGTCCTGTTCGCGGGGCCGCTCGCCGCTCAGGGCGTCCAGGCCCCCTTGCTCACCGTTCACACGATCTGGGGCGCGGGCGAGTTCGCGAGCGACCTCGTAGACGTCGCGTGGATGAAGGACGGGAAGTCGTACACGACGCTCGACGACGACGCGTCCGGCAACAAGGACCTGTACCGCGTGGACGCGGTCACGGGGAAGAAGGACGTCCTCGTCCGCGGCGCGGAGCTGGTGCCGCCGGGCGCCCGGCAGCCGGTTCACATCGAGGAGTACAGCTTCTCCGCCGGCGGCTCCAAGCTGCTCATCTTCACCAACTCCGCGCGCGTGTGGCGCCTCAACACCAAGGGCACGTTCTTCGTCTGGGACCTCGCCGCGAAGCGGCTCGCGCCGGTGAGCCAGAAGCCCGGCTATCAGATGTTCGCCAAGTTCTCCCCCGACGGGCGGTTGGTCGGTTTCGTCCGTGACAACAACATCTACGTGACCGACCTGGCGACCGGCGTGGAGACCGCGCTCACGAGCGACGGCGGCGAGAACGTCATCAACGGCACCTCCGACTGGGTGTATGAGGAGGAGCTCGACTTGCGCGACGCGTTCCGCTGGAGCCCGGACGGCAAGCGCATCGCGTTCTGGCGGCTCGACCAGTCGGCCATCCGGCCGTTCTACCTGGTCAACCAGGACTCGCTCTACCCGCAGCTCGTCCCCGTGCGCTACCCCAAGGCGGGGACGCCTAACTCGGAGGTGAAGATCGGCGTCGTCGAGCTCGCCACCCGGCGGACCGTGTGGGTGGACCTCGGGGCCGATCGGGACATTTACGTCGCCGCGATGGACTTCGCGGCGTCGCCGACCGAGATCTGGCTCACCCGTCTGAATCGCCACCAGAGTCGGCTCGACCTGGTCCTGGCGGACGCCGCGACGGGCGCGTCGCGCGTCATCATGAGCGACAGCGACTCAGCCTGGGTGGATGCGCACGAGCCGCGATGGATCAACGGGGGCCGGCAATTCCTGTTCTTGTCCGAGCGCGACGGCTTCGCCCAGGCGTACCTGTTCGACCGCGACGGCACGCTTGTCCGGCGCGTGACGCCCGGCGGCTGGGACGTGCTCGAGCTGTACGGCGTGGATGAGAAGGCGAAAGCGCTCTACTTCACGGGCGCGATCGACGGCCCGCTCGACCGGCCGCTGCTCCGCATCGGCCTCGACGGCCGGCGCCTCGCCCGGATCTCCACGGCGCCGGGAACGCACGGCGTCGCGTTCGACCCGACGTTCGGGCTCTACGTCGATCGCTACGCCCGGGCTGGCGTGCCGCCGGTCGAGACGATGCGGCGGGCGGACGGGAAGCTGGTGCGGAGCGTCGCGGACAATCTCGCGCTCGCGCGCAAGGTGGACGCGCTGCGGCTCCGGCCCCCGGAGTTCCTTACGATCCCGATGCCGGACGGCGTCGAGCTCAACGCCTGGATCGTCAAGCCGAGGGACTTCGACCCCGCGAAGCGCTACCCCCTCCTGATGTTCGTGTACGGTGGCCCGGGCTCGCAGACGGTCACCGACGCGTGGGGTGGCAGCCAGTACCTCTGGCACCAGATGCTCGCGCAGGACGGGTATCTCGTCGCGAGCGTGGACAACCGCGGCACCGGCGCGCGCGGCGCGAAGTTCAAGAAGATGACGTACCTCCACCTGGGGCGGTACGAGTCGGCGGACCAGATCGCCGCCGCCCGATGGTTCGCGCGCCAGCCCTTCGTGGATCCGGATCGGATCGGGATCTGGGGCTGGAGCTACGGCGGTTACATGACCTCGCGCACCATGCTCCTGGGTGGCAGCCTCTTCAAGGCCGCGCTCGCGGTGGCGCCGGTGACGGACTGGCGCTTCTACGACACGATCTACACCGAGCGCTACATGCGCACCCCCGAAGAGAACATCGCGGGTTACGACGAGGGCGCTGTGCTCGGGTACGCCGACAGCCTGAAAGGCCGCTTCCTGCTCGTGCACGGCACGGGCGACGACAACGTGCACTTCCAGAACAGCGTTCGCCTGATCGAGCGGCTCGAGGCCGCCAACAAGCAGTTCGACATGCGGATTTACCCGAACAAGACCCACGCGATCGCCGGCGCGACGACGCGCGAGAACCTCTACGGCCTCTTCACCTCGTGGCTGAAGAAAAATCTGTAGCGAGCACAGCGCGCCTGGCGCGTACGGGACTGCTGGTCCTGACGCTCATCAATCTCTTCAACTACCTCGACCGCTACGTCGTCGCGGCCCTGGGGGAGAGCCTGCGGCGGTCGAGCCTCCACGTCAGCGACACCCAATTCGGACTGCTGACGAGCGTCTTCATCGTGGTGTACATGCTGACGGCTCCCGCCTGCGGCTGGCTGGGCGACCGCGGGCCGCGCACGCGACTCATCGCGCTGGGAATCTTCGTCTGGAGCCTCGTCACCGCGCTCGGAGGCCTGGCGTGGAGCGTCGCAGCGCTGTTCCTGGCGCGGGCGCTGGTGGGTGTGGGCGAAGCGGCCTATGGGACGATTTCCCCCAGCCTGCTCGCCGATTACTACCCGCGGGAGTACCGCGGCCGCGTCTTCTCGATTTTTTTTGCGGCCATCCCGATCGGCTCGGCCCTGGGGTACGTGGTGGGCGGGCAGATGGATGTGCACTTCGGCTGGCGCAGCGCGTTCTTCGTGGCGGGCGCTCCCGGGCTCGTGCTCGCCGTGCTGGCGCTGCGCCTGTACGACCCGCCCCGGGGCGCGCAGGACGCCGGGGCGGCGCCGAGCGTCGGGTCGCTGTCGCGCGGCGGAGCATCCGCCCGGGCGGCGTACGCGGCGTTGCTCCGCAACCGCCCCTACCTGCTCACGATCCTCGGGTACGCCGCCTACACGTTCGCGCTGGGAGGCATGGCCGCCTTCATGCCGAAGTTCCTGATGCGGGTGCGCGCGCTCCCGGAGGCGACCGCCACCTCGTGGTTCGGCGTGATTCTCGCCGGCACGGGCTTCCTCGGCATCTCCGCGGGCGGCTGGATCGGCGACGCCCTGCTGCGGCTCACCAGGCAGTCGTACCTCTGGGTCTCGGGGATCGCGACGCTCGTGGCGGCGCCCGTCGCGCTCGTGGCGCTCACGTCGCCCGTTCCCGCCGTGTACTGGGCGGCGATCGTCGTCGCCGAGGTGCTGCTGTTCGCGTCCACCGGGCCGATCAACTCGGCGATCGTGAACGTGGTCGCTCCCGAGCTGCGGGCCACGGCCGTCGCCGTGAGCATCTTCACGATTCACGTGCTGGGCGACGTTCCCTCCCCGACGCTGCTTGGGGCGATCTCGGACACAAGCTCGCTCGACCGCGCCGTGCTGATCATCCCGGTGGCGGTGCTGCTCGGGGGGGTGATCTGGACCTACGCCGCCTGGCGCGGCGAGCGCGCAAGCGGCTAACAGCGGCAAGTCGCAAGCCGTAAGCCGCAAGAAAACGCAACGCTCTGCGGAGACTTGGTTATCGCTGTTGAAGTGTGCCTTCCCAGTCTTGATCCATGGGAAATTTCAAGGATCTCAAAGCGTGGCGACACGCGCGCACCCTGGTTGTGCTGACGAAACCTGCAATCGCTCGACTGCCCTCGGCCGAGCGCTATGCCCTTGCTGATCAGTGGAGACGCGCCACATACAGCGTAGCACTCAACATCGCGGAAGGCGCCAGCAGACGCGGCGTCAAGGACTTTCGCAAGCACCTCGACATCGCTCTGGGGTCCCTCCATGAGGTCGAGGCGATCCTCGGACGCTAGTAACGGTCAACCGCTTACGGCTTGCGGCTGCTAGGCCCTCGGCTCCTGTTGTGTCAAACAGTGGATTGTCCCGAGCCCCCACACCAGATCCACCGCGTGGATCCCCACGACCGGTCGGTCGCGAATGAGCTCGGCGAGGATCCCGAGCGCCACGCGGTCGCGGGGATCGTTGAACGTGGGCACGAGGACGGCGCCATTCGCGATGTAGAAATTCGCGTAGCTCGCGGGAAGGCGCTGTCCGTCGAAGCACACGGGCGCGGGCATCGGCAGGTCGATCACCTCGATCTTCGAGCCGTCCTCGAGCCGCATCCCGTCGAGCCGCTCGCGGTTCTCCCGCAGCGCCCGGTAGTTCGCGTCGTGGGGGTCCTGCTCGCTGCACAGCACCACCGTTCGCGGGTTGACGAAGCGGCACAGGTCATCCACGTGGCCGTGGGTATCGTCCCCCGCGATGCCGCGCCCGAGCCACAGGACGTTGGTCGCACCGAGGTAGTCCCGCAGCACGCCCTCGAGGTCGGCGCGCGATAGGCCCGGGTTCCGCACCTGCACCGCGGGATCGAGCAGGCACTCCTCGGTGGTGAGGAGCGTGCCGCGGCCGTTGACGTCGATGCTACCGCCTTCCAGCACGACGTCGCGCTGGCCGGCCCGCGCGCGGAACAGGGGCAGCTTGAGCCGGGCCGCGACCCGCTCGGGGATGCGATCGTCCTTCTTCCAGTCGGGATACTTGGCCCAGGCGTTGAAGCGAAACCGCGCGATCGCGACCTCGGGCCGGGGCGCGCCCCGCCGCACGAAAAGCGGCCCGAAGTCACGCGTCCAGCCACGGTTCGTGGGAAAGCGGAAGAACTCGACGCGGCCCCCCCCGGGGTCTACGCCGGCCTGCGCGAGCACGCGCCGCGCCTGGCGCTCGTGGGCGGCCGAGTTGACGAGGATGCGCGCGATCTCGGGGGCGAGCTTGCGCACGATCTCGGCGTACACCCACGGGATCGCGGCGATCTTACCGGGCCAATCGCTGCGGTTGTGGGGCCAGCCGAGCCATGTGGCGTGGTGCGGCTCCCACTCGGCGGGCATGCGGTAGCCGAGCTCGGCGGGGGTCGGGGAGCGAGGCACTACGCTTGGTCGAGAAAGCGGCTGCCGATTCCGGCGTAGGCGTCGATGCGGCGGTCGCGCAGGAACGGCCAGCCGCGGCGCACTTCCTCGATCCGCGCGAGGTCCACCTCGGCGAGCAGGATCGCCTCACGATCCTGGGGACCTTCGGCCACGAGCGCGCCGAACGGATCGGCCAGGAAGGACGAGCCCCAGAACTCGATCCCGTCTCCTCCTCCGCCCCCCCCGCGCTCCCCGCCGTGCCGCTCGAGCCCCACGCGGTTCACCGCCGCGACGTAGCAACCATTGGCGATCGCGTGGCCCCGCTGGACGGTGCGCCAGGCGTCGAGCTGCGCGGCGCCGTGGGTCGCCTTCTCCCCCGGGTGCCAGCCGATCGCCGTCGGGTAAAGGAGGATGTGCGCCCCCTGCAGGGCGGTGAGCCGCGCGGCCTCCGGGTACCACTGGTCCCAGCAGACCAGCGTGCCGATCCGACCGACGCGCGTGTCGAACGCGCGGAATCCCAGGTCGCCGGGGGTGAAGTAGAACTTCCATCGGTGCTGGGCCCCGGCACGGGCTCGGCCAGGTCGAAGACGGCCGCATCCTCGGTCTGCGCGAAGTAGCGCGAGCGGAACAGCTCGGGGAGGCACACGAGCCGCGCGCCGCGCGCCGCCGCGTCCACCACCTTCGCGACCGCCTGCTGCAGGTTCGCGTCGGGGTCCGCGGACATCGCCATCTGGACGAGCCCGACCGTGTACTTGGTCGGAGGCGCAGGGTTGGCCATGGGGGAGAAGACTACAGTGTTCCGGCCGCGCGCGCACCCGCGCTGGTCACTTCACTTCGAAGTCCGCCGTGACGTCGGACTCGCCCAGCGTGCAGATGCCCACCCGGGCCATGTAGCGGCCCGGGCGCGGCGCCGCGCCCCGGGGCAGCTGCACGGCATCGCGCAATGCGCCGCCGCGACTCACGACAAGCCGGCGCGCGGTGGGGTTCGGCGCCTGCGTCGTTGAGTCCCAGATCCGCACGCCGTCAGCTCCCCTGACGGTGAGGCACAGCAGATCGTTCGTCGGCAGCATGAAGCGGATCACTCCCGTCTTGCGGTTCACGAGCGTGTAAACCAGCAGTGGATTCACGCCGGTCTCCTCGCCGCGCTCGTCGCGCCAGGCGAACCGGTTGGGAATCACGGACAGCGTGATCTCGGCGTGCTGCGTCAGGCCGCGGTCGACGGTCAGTCGAGCCGTTCCCGGCGGCTCGACCTCGGTCATCCTGTCCACAGCGAAGCCGATGCCGGGGATGCCGCCGGAGGGCAACCGCGAGACGCGCCCCTCGGCCTCGATGTAGCGATTGAGGTACCGAGTCCAGCGGTCCGGTTCCCCCACCAACGGCACCACGAAGGTCCGCACGCCCAGCACCCGCAGCGGAAGGGGCACGACGATCGTCCAGAGTTCGAACTGGTCGTCCCGCTGGAGGAACCCCTGCACGCGGACGATGGTGTCGGGGCTCTGCGCTCGGGTCCACTGCCGGGGGTCGAACAGCGCGTCCGGGAGCGGCGAGCCCGTCTCGATCTCGGTGTACTGCTCGAGCCAGCGTTGCTGGCCGTCCACGAGCACCGCCACCTCGGGGGAGAGCCACACGCCGTCCACGGGCCGGTACCGGTTGAAGCGGATGTCGCTGGTGCGTGTGGTATCGCGCTGCCCGGGCTCGAGCAGGCGCACGAACACCAGCCGCTCCTTGTCGACCCAGAACTGGCGCGTGCGCACATCCCCCGCCGCGGCGCCGACCACGTAAACGGCGCGGCCGTCCCATTGGTCCTCGTGCACGGTCGCGAGGTCGAACCCAAGTCGAGCGAGCCGCGCGACGGTCCGGTCCACCGGGTCGAAGTACACGTCGAAGCCGAGCACCATCAGCGGGTGCACGAACGCGGTGGCGCTCGCCAGCCGGCCGTCGCGAAACACGAATTGGGAGTCGCGCACGAACAGCAGGCCGGCCCCCGAGTCCGCGGGCTCGAACTCGATCCGCAGCCGCCCCGGAAGCGCGGCGTATTCCCGCCACACCGAGTGTTCGACGCGACCGTCCGGGCTCGTGGCCGTGTTCTGCTGAACGAACTTGAGCGTGCGGTACCACTTGCCCGCGTAGCGGTCCTGCATCGCCTGCAGGATGTCGCGTCCCGTCGGTGGAGACGGGCAGCCGATGAGCAGCGCGCACAGCACGTGGGGGATCACACCTAACGCTCCAGTCGGTAGCCGGCTTTGCGGACCGTGAGAATGTGGTGCGGCGTCGCGGGGTCCGGTTCGAGCTTGCGGCGCAGCTCTGCGACGTGGGTGTCCACCGTGCGACTGAGCACCGCGGCACTGTAGCCCCACACCTCGGTGAGGAGCTCCATGCGTCCGGCAACCGCCCCGCGCCGCTTGAGCAGCGCGAGCAGCAGATCGAACTCCTTGGGCGTGAGACCGACGGGCCGGCCGCCCCGCAGCACCGTGCGCGACGCGGGGACGACCTCGATCTCGCCGAAGCGCTCCGGAGGCCCCATGGCGTCACCGCCCGGCGGGGCGCTGCGTCGCAGCAGGGCCTCTACGCGGGCCAGCAGCTCCAGCACCCCGAACGGCTTGGTGACGTAGTCGTCGGCGCCGAGCCGCAGCCCGCGCACCTTGTCCGCCTCTTCGCCCCGGGCCGTGAGGATGAGGACGGGCATGCGGCGGCCGTCGTCGCGCAACGCGCGCAGCACGCGGTAGCCGTCCAGGCCCGGCAGCATCAGGTCGAGGATGATCAGGTCGGGCCCGCCGGTGCGCGCCCGTGCGAGCCCCTGCCTGCCGTCGTCCACCACCTCGACCTCATAGCCTTCGATCTCGAGGTTGTTACGGAGCCCGTAGGCGAGATCGGGATTGTCCTCCACCACGAGAATGCGCGTCATGTTGTGAGCCCCGCGAGCGGCAGCTCGAGCACGAAGCGGGCGCCCCCGCCCCCGCTCCCCCCGCCCCCGGCTCCGTTGGGGACGTCTTCCGTCCAGGCGCGGCCACCGTGCAGCGCCACCAGTTCCCGAACCACCGAGAGCCCGATGCCCGTGCCTGCCACGGCCGAGCCGCGGTCCCGCTCCAGGCGCCAGAACCGCTCCCAGATGCGCTCGCGGTCGGCGGGCGGGATGCCCGGGCCTGCGTCGTCCACCCAAATCCATGCCCGGGCCTCGCGGGGCGCGAGGCCGACCGTGACCGTTTGTCCCGGCGGCCCGTACTTGACCGCGTTGTCGAGGAGATTGAGGAGCATCTGGCGCAGAGCGTCGGCGTCCACCGTCGCCACTACGCCGTCGGCGAGCTCGGTCCGCACGGCCACGCCGCGCGCCGTGGCGAGCGGGGCGAATGCCTCCACCGTTTCGCTCACCAGCGGCCCCAGCGGCGCCGGGGCGGGGGACAAGCGCGTGGCCTGCCGCTCGGAGCGCGAGAAGTGGAGCAGGTTCTCGACCAGGTGGGTGAGCCGGCGCGCCTCCTGATCGACGATCTCGAGCGAGCGCACGCGCTCTTCCTCGGAGCGCACGCGGCCGAGCAGCAGCGTCTCGGAGAACATGCGGATCTGCGCCAGCGGCGTGCGCAGCTCGT
>WNGM01002926.1_pt1 | contig 13705 bp, 16 predicted proteins | sample 5400571 | NCBI WGS metagenome assembly WNGM01 (sample SAMN13153378, study PRJNA577476) | soil metagenome | isolation source: 100 cm soil or saprolite under Garry oak tree replicate 2 | place: USA:California | collected 2016-06-15
TTCCAACCTTGATTTCGGCTGGAAGATATCTGATTGGGGAAGCTTCTAGAAAGATTAGCTTCTTGTTATTCTCTAGGTCTTCGAAATCCCATCCGAAGTCCAACATCTCTTCGAAAACGTGAACCTTGTTCTCGTCGAGACTGACGTAGACTCCAGGATCCTCGTAGTCTAGTATTCCGTTGACTAGAAATTGCGATGACATGATCGTCTTTCCGGTGCCTGGACCGCCGCAGAGAAGGATAGTTCTATTCTTGGGCAAGCCGCCAGTCAGCAGCTTATCTAGTCCTGGGATTCCGGTAGGCGTCCTAGAATTGGCCGATGAAGCGGCCGCGGTGTCGGCCATGAATCTTCCAAAGCTCTCACCGAGGTCTCGAAAGCATATTCATTCTGATACGCTAACCTTCACGAAAAGGGTACATTGAACGCATATCGATGAAGACTCGGTTCGCTTGGCAGAAGAGTCTGAGATAGGATAACCAGGCGTCGCCAGGCGTGACATCGAAGGATAGGCTTGCTCTGTACCAGGATCCATCTGTACAGCTACTTCTAGGTAAGTTTGTTAGGGGAGAAATAGTTGAGCTGGTCCCGAGCTTCGATCTAAATCAGACCGTCAGATACCCGGAGGTGGAAGAAGTTGTCGAGGGAGACTCAGGGGCCGCGAAACATTTGGTTGAAAAACTCTGGGACGTAGGCATTTTCAAGCGCAAGTTTCATGAGAAGACTCTAGTCTGTCCTTCGTGCTTATCCGTCAACGTAAGTAACGACTACGTCTGCCCTAACTGCAATTCAATCGATATTGAACGCAAGACTCTTCTCGAACATACCGCTTGTGGAAACATAGACAGCGTCGACAACTTTCTCGTCGAGGGGGGCCTGCTCTGCCCAAAATGCAACAAGGAGCTGTTCGAGGCAGGGGTTGACTATCAGAAGCTTGGCGCTTGGTTTCAATGTAGTCAATGTGGAAAACGCTCCGACATGCCGAGCCCAATACATCGATGCAGAAATTGTGGACACATCTTCACCGTAAGAGACACGGGGTTCGTCAATATTTACGCATACAGGCTCGGTACTGAGGCCGAGGAGGAATTCAAGCGAAGCTATCTGGTCATGAAGCCCATAGGTGTTGTTCTCGAAGATTTCCAGTTCAAAGTGGAAATGCCCGGCCAGATCGCAGGCCGATCTGGCGCGTTGCACAGGTTTGACGCCGTCGCGACGAAAGGCTCTTCCGAAGTCGTAGTGCTTGATGTCATAGCCAGCGAAAAGCAGATCGACGAAGTACCAGTCGCTTCAATGTACGCGAAGATTTTCGATGTCACTCCAACTCAATCGATTCTCGTCGCCATGCCAGGGCTAACCGAGAAAGCAAAGAGGCTCGCTGGTCTCTATAGAATCTCGACAATCGAAGCTGAAAACTCTCAACAGGCTGCAGACCGAATCAAGGACAAGTTTGGATGGGCAGGGCTGTCTAGTAACGAAGAATCGCTCGGCGACTTGCAACTGTAACCGTGCAACATCAACAGCGGTTCCATTATTCCCATCCCTCCGTTCAACTTTGCGCCTACAAAGTTGAGTCTGAGTGACACTGAAAGTCCGTCCGGTCAAGCTGAGAGATAGTCTCTATCTCCTAATCCCAGTTGACATTGCTCGCTTACTTGGAGTCGCTTCATCATCTGACTTCCAGCTTAGCCTCAACGAGAACCAGGATTCTGTGAAACTGGTTTATGAACTCAAGAAAGACGAAAACCAAATCGTTGATGAGAAAACAGAATGAAATAGTCTGAGGTCAACATTCTGATTAACGTCCTAGACTTTCTCGCGCTCACCGCTTCGTGCTCAGCGCTATACTTCATCCTTCGCGCAAAGAAAACATACTTTCTGGATTCAGGATTCTTCATAGCTCTCGCAAATGTAGGATTTATCCTATTTCTCGCCGAGAGTACGTACGCTCACGCCTTTGAGGTCCCGGTATCCCCACTCATCGACTCCGCATTAGTAGCGATTATGGCAACTTCGATCGGAGTCGCGTCCTATCTCCTACGAAACGGCGACGAGACCGGCACTAGACGAATCTGGAGACTGAGAAGATTCGTTTCAAGACCGCCATTCCCTTTCCTGATCTTCTTGATAGCCGTCGGCATCTGGACCGCATCTGGTTTCATCTTCATTCCTTGGTCGCTAAATCAAACCTCCTTGGGGGGAGTTACCTACTATTATTTCTCATACCAGATCTGGTACATTGCAACGAGCGCTCTTCTACTAGTCTGTTTCGTCTCCCTGCCCGTTCTCTCGTTTTTCCACCAATCGAAAACCGTTCAAGACAGGAAAGCCTCCCTATCCATGAAAATTATCAGCCTCTCTTGGGCTTGCTTCGGTGTGCTAACCCTTTTCCAAATTGCCGCAGGGGGGCTCTTCCTTCCGATCTCCCAGAGCATCGGATCTGTTGCCGATAGTCTTCTCTTTGTGCTGATTGCTTTCGCCCTACGTGAACCCACAATCCTCGGAAGGATCGTAACATCAGGAGAGACTGTAAGCCAGGCCGTGTATTCTAATCCCAGCATCGACACGATAGTACTCTATAATACCGAATCCGATCGGAGAAACCTCGTCGAGACGTTTGTGAAGGATGGATTAGCAACAGGACAGGATGTAGTTTGTCAGGTAACAAAGGCGGAAGTGCCGTTCTACCGGGCAATACTGAAGGGGTCGGGACTATTGGGCTCTCCTACGGGCGAGAATTCGGTTACAATCCACCCGCTAGAAACAACCACATCGTCGGGAGAGATGAGGAGTACTTTACTTGCATCGGTCACAGGTGAGAGGAGAGAACTGGTGGATCTCGATGAACTTGACCTAGATCGTTGTCAGGACATAATTGACAAGATCATGATCCCAGACTCTACCCTAAGATCCGGACACGTAGGGCGAATCTGGGCTTTGAACGTGGAGGGAGCCCACGCCGGAATACTCGACTTGCTCCAGAAGGTCAACCCGACCGCGAGAGTGATTGACTTGGCGATGCAACAAGACACTTTTTCAAGCATGTTGAGTATGAAGCATCAAGATATTTTAGGGAACCGACTACTACTAGAGTATGAGCCCACCAGCGATTACGAAGAAATCGTCCAAAAATTTGTGAGAGAGTTCCAGGCAAACGTTGAAGCGGTCGCCATCTTTACCAGCGCGGGCAGTCCGATTTACCGTCAGTTCAGAGATCAGAGAAACATCAGTCTCTTCAGCTTCAGCACAAAGACCTCGAGTCCGGCAAGGCTTTCCGATGAACAAGTCTTACTGCCCGAACGAGATACCTCGCTTCTTCTCGATGCAGTGGACAAACTCCTTCAAGCTCTCTCGAAGAAGAGAATCGGAATAGTGTTCGATGTCTTCACAGATATCATTCTCTCACAGGGATTCGAGAAAGCCTATGGTGTCCTTTCATCTGTAGTAGAAATGACCGAAAACGATACGGCTTCAATTCTAGTCCTAATCAACTACGATGCGCTTGAGCCTAGGGTTCTAGGAGCCGTCCAAGGTCTCTTTAGATCACAACTGCGCTTCAACTTTGACGGTCTCAAAGCCGTCAAACTGCAAGGTGGCCGACAGGAGAGCAGCTACGCCGAAGAGCCGTTGCCCCAGGTTCAGGAGCCTGCTGGAGGGATCAGAGCTTGACTGCTCGAGCCCAACCCTTCGAACAGCTCCTCTTAGAATGTATTGACGAAGGGCTCTCTGTACTCGGGAATGAGCCACGCGAAGCATTGTATCAGTATCTCCTGACGATATGTTCCCTGCCCCGTGAAGAGATCCCAGGTCGCGTGGCGGACTTTGTCGCCGGACTGAGAAAGTCTCTGGGCGGAGCCTCGAAAGTCATTGAACGGATAATACTGAGAAAGCTGTTCCAAAAAACCGGGTCTAGTTTCAGAGAAACAATCGACACGGAATTCACAGAGTATGTTGCCGACGCAAAAAGGCGATACGATATGCTTTCGCACAGGCACGGAGTTGCAGAAGATTCCACTGACCCCGTGAGATCAAAGAAGGGCCAGATCCCCGGTTAGGTTGTCTACGAGGTTGTCAGGCGCTGGGCCTATCCCGACGCAGGTAACCGTGTCTGGAGGCACTTGAGTGAGACCCCGATCCCGGACGACATAGACGGGAAGCCGATTCCTCCTTGCAACATTCTCAAGATTCAACAATGTGTCAAGGTCAGGCACCTTAAGGGCTATCTTTCGCTGACCATCTTCCAGCCATCCCTTCCACCATTGAGGAAAGCGCGTGCGCGCTTCTTCAGCAGCGCTCACCGCAGCGTGAGAACACTGGACAGCGATCTTTCCTCGACCAATCTTCAGGTCTAATCGGATTATCAGCGCCTGCTTGTATGCGAACCCTTGCGACATTTCCAGAATGTCCCAATTATCAGAGTATTTTAACGAAGCTAGTATAGAAGGGGAGCAGGATGGGTTTCCGAAGTTGGAAGTTATCTCCGCGAAGATATCGGCAATCGTTCACGCAACAGAAGATGCAGATCGGGTTCTCCGAGCATTGAGCCGTGTTTTTCCTGAAGGTTCTCTTCCTTCTAAAGCGGATACACGAAGGCTCCATGGACATTACGGTAACGAGATTCGAATGGTCGACATATCCATTCGCGGTGCGCCTGCCCGTTCGTTCTTGGAACATCTGTGGAAGAATCTCCCGAGTTTTGATCGCGCATCAGTTCTACACTCTTTGGGTAAGCACCTTGACTCGAATGGCGGGCTACATTTGCGTCTAGACAAGGAAGAGGTCTTCCGGGGAATAATTAGCATGAAGGATCAAGACCCGATCAAGATCCACCTGTCTTTTCGGACTAGAATTAAGTCCAGTCTCGAACCGAGGGAGGAAATCAGCCAACTCTTAGAATCGCTCGAAAACAGTGTAGGAGACCCTATCGAGTTGAGGGAGCCGGCAGGATAGACGATATTACGTAGTCCGTGATTACTCTTTTGGGGAATGAGGACGCCAGTCCCAGCATGACCTCTCCACGGGATGATATTCTCTGCGACGGGCCGACCCCGCGTTTGAATCATCGGAGAAACGAATCGTGGGAAAGGTTTTAGTACGCACCTACGGGCTCGCTTCTTCGAAATCTATCTAGGTGTAAAATTTGTCGATGTTTGCTGTGCCCGGTGCATACGATCGGGCCATTACTGTCTTCTCCCCTGACGGGAGGCTCTTCCAGGTGGAATATGCAAGTGAGACCGTTAAGCGGGGCGCGACAGTTCTTGGAATTGCGTCACCAGAAGGAGTCGTTCTTGCGGCGGAGGAGAGAGCCGGATCTAAACTTCAAGATTTATCCTTCATGTGGAAAATCTTCCAGATTGACGAGCACGTCGGAACGGCAGTGGCTGGCTTGAGTTGTGATGCTCACATTCTAGTCGATCAGGCGAGAATTTATGCTCAAAGCAACAAGCTGATGTATGACGAACCAATCGACATTGAAATCCTGACGAGACGAATCGGAGAGATCAAGCAGCTCTACACTCAGCATGCGGGAGTTAGACCCTTCGGCATCTCAATGCTCTTCGGAGGAGTTGACAAAAAGGGCAGCAGATTATTCTGGACAGATCCCAGTGGAGCCTTCTTCGCCTATCGGGCTTGGGCGATTGGGGCGGGCGGTGACGCTGCAAACGAGATTCTTGAAGCGGAATATCGGGACAACCTCACGATGGATGAAGCACTCTTGCTGGGAATGAAGTGCATGACGAAAGTGCTGGAAGGCAAGGCGGAGCCCCAGAAGATTCGGGTTGCAATTATTCCACGGGAGACTGGAAAGTTCCAGAAACTTCCGGTTGAAGAAGTAGACAAGTATCTTAGAAGGATGGATGCTAGCAAAAAGGCTCCGGCTGGCAAATGAGTGACAAGTACACAACCGCTCGCTTAACAAAGGGACAAGACCACTTCGAGATACTGGTAAAACCTCAGCCAGCATTAGACTACAAGCTTGGAAAACAAGTGCCCATCTCTGAAGTGCTTCTAATCGAGGAAATATACTCAGACTCAGGCAAGGGCACTAGGGCCTCGGAAGAGAAGCTGCAGAAATACTTCGGCTCAACCGACCCACAAAAGATTGCCGAGGAGGTCATGAAGAGCGGCGAACTCCTGCTCACAACAGAACAGCGCCGACAGCTCATAGAGGAGAAGAGACGGCAGATCGTCACAATAATCACCCGTAACGCCATCGACCCTCGAACCGGGACACCTCATCCACCTCTGAGAATCGAACAAGCGATGGGACAGGTTCGTCTCTCGATCGATCCTTACAAAAGTGCCGAGGAACAGGCGAAGCTGGTCTTGGAAGAGTTGAGACCTATTCTTCCGATAAAGCTGGAGCTGATGCACATTGCCGTCAAGGTTTTTCCAGAGCATGCGGCCAGAGCATACAATGCGTTCAAGAGCTTCGGGACTGTCAGTCGAGAGGAATGGCAGTCAGACGGTTCTCTGATGGCCGTAATCGAAATGCCTGCGGGAATGTATGGTTCATTCATTGACAGGGTTGGGAAGCTGACTCAGGGAACTATTCAGACGAAGGTATTGACCTAGAGGTAGCTGTGATTGGTGCTTCTCGCAGAACCAAAGCAAGTGGTGGCTCCTGGGGAGCTTCTAGCAGAAGGGGATCATCTTCTTGGCGACAACGCGTACAAGATAGGGACCCAGATATTCTCAGCTTGCATTGGGATTCTGGAAGTGGATGGAAACAGGGTCTTTGTGGTCCCGTTAAAGGGTGGGTACTTTCCGCGCGCGGGCGACCTTGTTGGCGGTCGAATAGTTGACATTGGATTATCGGGATGGTCTGTGGACATCGGAGCACCGTACGAGGCAATGCTGCCTGCTTCTGAGACACCCGGTCCACGAGGGCCGAGGCGACGAGACCTTTCCTCTAGCTTCGAGGTTGGAGACATGGTCTTAGCAGAAGTACTCGATTTTGACAGAACCAGAGACCCCCTTCTCACGGCAAAGGGTCCCGGATTAGGAAAAGTATCAACTGGCCGGGTTGTCGAGATTAGCGCCGCGAAGATTCCGCGCCTAATCGGAAGAAAAGGTTCCATGATAAGTATGCTGAAGCAGGAGACCCGATGCCAGATTACTGTAGGTCAGAACGGCGTGGTGCTCGTCTGGGGCAAGTCTCCCGAGGATGAGAGAGTCGCGGTAGAAGCCATATACATGGTTGAACGTGAGGCACATACAAGAGGACTAACCGACCGCATAAGGGAAATGATATCGAAATCTAGGATGGTTGAACAAGTTGCCGGAACCCAAACAGCCTGAAAAACTGATCGACGAGAAAGGATTGCGGATCGATGGCCGCCGCTTAGACCAATTACGGCCATTGAAGCTAGAGGTCGGGCTCCTCGACAAGGCAGACGGCTCTGCCTACATTGAGCAAGGAAAGAACAAGATTCTGGTAGGAGTATACGGACCCCGGGAAGCTCACCCCAAACACATCGCTATGCCAGAGAGAGCTGTCATAAGATGCAGGTACCATATGGCCCCCTTCTCGGTTGACGAGAGAAAGTCACCCGCACCCTCCAGACGCGAGATGGAACTCTCAAAAGTCATCCGAGAATCCCTCGAACCAGTCGTCCTAACAGACCTCTACCCTCGAACCACGATAGATGTTTTCATAGAAGTACTCCAGTCTGACGGCGGATCCCGCTGCGCAGGAATCACAGCGGCTTCACTTGCACTCGCTGATGCAGGAATCCCGATGAAGGAACTGGTTGCAGCTTGCGCAGTAGGAAAGATTCAGGGAAAGATGGCGCTGGACTTATCGGACGCGGAAGACAAATACGGAGACGCGGATCTCCCAGTTGCCCTTGTACCCAACATGGGACTGGTAACGCTTCTACAAATGGATGGCAATCTTACCACCGCGGAGTTTGAACAGGGACTCACTATGGCCATGGAAGCTTGCAAGACAATACACACCATGCAGAGAGAGACTCTCAAAAAGAAATACGCGACCATCAAAGACACGGTTGAGGAAAGAGAGGAACCGGAGATAGTCGCGTAATGTCAGCAACTCCCCAACTTCCACCAGTGGCCAAGTTGGAACAGAAGACCGTCGTGGATCTGGTCACAAAAAGCAAACGGATTGACGATAGAGGCTTAGAAAGCTACAGACCAATCCAGATCCAAGTAGGGCTCATCGAAAAGGCAAACGGCTCTGCCCAAGTCTCCCTAGGAAAGTCAAAGGTTCTGGCCGGAATAAAAGTCGAAACCGGCGAACCCTTCCCAGACACTCCAGAAGAAGGAGTCTTGACAGTGAATGCAGAACTAGTCCCGCTCGCGTCGCCATCCTTCGAGATGGGGCCTCCCAGCGAAGCGGCGATCGAACTCTCCAGGGTCGTTGACAGGGGAATAAGAGAGTCCAAGGCCGTCGATCTGAAATCCCTAGTAATCCAGAAAGGAAAGAAGGTCCAAGTTGTCTACGTTGACGTTTACGTGCTCGATCACGATGGCAATCTGATCGATGCAGCGTCCATGGCCGCCCTAGCGGCACTTGCCAATTCAAAGGTCGCGAAGATGGAAATGAAGGGCGATGAAGTGATCACAAAGGGCGGGCATCATCAACTCCCACTTAACAATCACCCAGTCGCAGTAACATTCGCGAAGATAGACAAGACAATCGTTGTAGATCCATCGCTAGAAGAGGAACAGGTGATGAGCGCGAGGCTAACGGTGACGATAGACAAGAACGGCCACCTCTGCGCGATGCAGAAAGGAGGACTCTATGGCTTTACACCGGATGAACTGAAAAGAGCTGTGCACTTGGCGGTTGCAAAGGCAGCAGAGAACCGGGCCAAGATAATGGCCGCGGCGAAAGGCTGATGACTCGCAAAACTGGCTTAGCGGGCGGTTTCGGCGCACGATACGGTACGGTTACCAGACGCCGCTACATTGCAATAGTTACTGGTCTACGTTCCAAACACGAATGTCCTAGGTGTATGTTTCGGACTGTGAAGAGATGGAGTGTAGGAGTCTGGCACTGCAGAAAATGCGGATACAAATTCGCTGGAGGCGCCTACGCACCGACGACAAAGCTTGGAGAAATCGCCGCTCGAGCTACAAGAGGACTAATGAGTCCTTCCACCTTGTCAACGGAGCTTGACAGTCTTAGAGGGGGCGCCCGAGTTGCCCCTTCGATGGTGGTAGCGATAAAGAGGCCAAGAGCAAGGAGGAGGAAGGCTCCAGCCGAACCTGCTGAGAAAGTTGAGGCAAAGAGCGAACAGGAAGCCCGGGGAGAAGCAGAAACTCCCGCAGAAGATTAGGTCCGAGAACGCTTCCTCGGAGATAACGATAGAAATCAGCCTACCATCATCGAAGGTCGCCGAGACCGTTTACAGGTCTCTCCTACCTGAAACAAAGCAACCATCAGGATTCAGATCACATGTCTTCGTGAAATGGAGAGCTAGAACTCTAGAATTGCGAATCTTCGCAGACGATATCGTAGCGTTGCGAGCGGCGTCAAACACATTTCTCAGATTCGTCGCCGTAGCGGTGAAGACTGTGGATGTTGTGGCACCCTTTTATAGGAACGCAAACGATGAATGATTTCAAGATCATCAGGTAATACTTTTTGACCGAAGAAGTAGAGCTTCCACCACAGTTACAAGAACAACTTGGCAGATTGCAACAACTTCAACAGACATTGCAAGCAGTAATGACCCAGAAACAACAGCTCGAGATCGAAGTCTCAGAAACAGACAAAGCCATTTCGGAACTCGACAAAGTCACCGATCAGACGCCTGTCTACAAGAGTGTGGGAAGCCTCTTGGTCAAGTCGGATCGGCAGACACTCTTGACAGAGCTGAAAGAGAGAAAAGAGCTGCTGGGAACCAGGATTACAGTTCTTGGTCGGCAGGAAGAGAGAACCAAGGAAAGAATCAAGGAGCTTCAAGAGAAACTGCAGGAGAAGCTCAGACCAACCAGCTCGGCCAACTGAGAGATAATCCTCTGAAGTCCACCCAGTCCGAAAAGACCAGCTGGGCTTCGAATCTCCGATCGCTCCTCTCTCGAGTCAGATCATCTAATGTCATCGCCATACTCTGTCACCAGAATGCAGATCCTGACGCTACATGTTCCGCGTTTGCGTTTCAAACGCTGGTAAAGACTCTCTCACCGGCAACCTCGACAAAGATTGTCTGTCCAGAAGGAGTCAGCTCTTCGACAAAACAACTACTTGAAAACTTGGGAATAGCCACACCCGACGGAATCCTTCCGGCAGGCATGGACGCGGCCATACTAATTGACACAAACACACCAGACCAGCTAGGAAAGATTGGAGAGAAGATCCTGCAAGGCGAGATTCCAGTAATTGTAATTGATCATCATCATCCACACCCCGACACGACAAAGATTGCCTCGCTAATGATCGTAGACGAGTCTTCAGCTGCAGCCGCCGAAGTAGTATACCAACTCTTCCGCGCTTCCAAGACCGATCTTGGTATGGTTGAAGCGCGGGCGCTGCTTGCCGCGATATTCGTCGAGACGAAGCACTTCTTGCTGGCGAGAGAATCGACCTTCAACGTAGCCGCTGGGCTGGTCAAGGCAGGCGCGGACCCGAGGCGCCTATCAGAAATCCTTTCAACTCCGATGAGCAGATCCGAACGTGTCGCTCGTCTCAAAGCCGCAGGACGTTCCCAAATAATGTTGATGGGCAACTGGATCGTCGCTACGTCCGACTTAGGCTCTTACCAATCTTCAGCAGCACGAGCTTTACTATCGCTTGGAGCTCACGTCGCTTTTGTTGCGGGGGAGTCCAAGGACAAAGTTCGTGTAAACATGAGAGCCACTGAGGATTTCTACAATAAGACAGGAGTCCACCTAGCGAGAGATCTCTCGATCCCCATCGGGAAGAAGCTAGGAGGGGTTGGAGGCGGCCATCCTACAGCAGCCGGGTTATCGGTTCCGGGACAGGTGCAGGATATCTTGAAAATCTGTGTTGACGTTCTTAGAGAATCGGCTGGGCCATTCCAGACCTAATATAGCACGCTAGTCTGATTCTTCCAAGATAGAGTAGTAACCCGAAAGTGAGTAGGTCGTGGCTCATGCTCCCAGAGAGATCATCATCGCGAAAAATCTCGGGTTCCAGTATGTCGGCGCGCGTAGATCTGCGATTCAAGGCATAGATCTTTCCATAAAAGAAAACGAGTTCATACTTCTAACAGGCCCTAGCGGCTGCGGAAAGACGAGCCTCTGTCGTTGCCTAAACGGGCTGATTCCCAATTTCTATCAGGGGGAATGGACGGGCGAATTGTTTGTCGACGGTCTAAGCGTCACAACTCAGCTCACGAGTGAACTATCCCGTAGAGTTGGATATGTGTTTCAGAATCCCGAGAATCAATTGTTTGCCTTGACTGTCGAGAAGGATATCGCGTTCGGGCCTGAGAATCTGGGTCTGAGCAGGGAAGAAATCAGACGGAGAGTTGACGAGGCAATGAATGTAACGGGGACTTTACCCCTGAAAGATCTGGCGCCCTACGAGCTGTCCGGGGGCCAGCAGCAGAGAGTGGCTCTCGCGGGGGTTTTGGCGATGAAGCCATCAGTGATCGTCCTAGACGAACCTACGTCGTTTCTTGATCCTCGGACTGCAGAGGAAGTGATGAGTGCTACGGATGATCTCCGGAGAGAGCTAGGACTCACCATTGTTGTTGTGGAGCATCGTCTGGATCTCGTGGCGAGGTACGCTGAGCGGATAGTTGTCATGGACGCTGGGAAGATCGTGGCCGACGGGGACCTCGAAGAGACTCTCGACGAGAAGTTTGATCTGCTTGAAGGATTGGGTGTTGGAGTTCCCCGGGTAAGCCTTCTCTGGACTATGCTTCGACGGGACGGATTAGTGTCGGGGAAAGTTCCGACCCATGTTGAAAGCGCGGCGTCATCTCTAGGAGGCATGATGAGTCAATGATTGCTCTCGAGAAGGTCTCCTTCACCTATCGCTCAGGCCAGAGAGCTCTTCAAGATATCGACCTGAACCTCGAGGGTGGTGATTTCATCGCGATCATGGGCGAGAACGGCGCCGGCAAGACTACTCTCGCTAAGCATCTGAACGGTCTCTTGAAACCGTCTCAAGGACGGGTCCTGGTCGACGGGGAGGACACGCGAAAGGTTAGCGTGGCGAAGCTCTCAAGAAAGGTGGGCCTTGTCTTTCAAAACCCGGATCATCTACTGTTTTCAGAGACTGTCAAGAACGAGGTTGCTTTCGGGTTGAAAAACTTCGGGTTTGCGCCGGAGGTGGTTGACAAGCAGGTGCTGCGGACCCTTGAGGCCCTTGGCTTGTCCGAGTACGCTGAGACCTCGCCGTTTCTTCTCAGCGGAGGAGAGAGGAAGAGAGTCGCACTTGCTGCCATCCTCGCGACCGAACCAGATTATCTGATATTAGACGAGCCTACGATCGGTCAGGACTATCAGCAGAAGGAACGGTTACGGAACTTCATCCTCCAGTTGTACTCGCAGGGGAAGGCCGTGGTTATGATTACGCACGATGTTGAGTTTGTAGCAGAATCTAACCCAAAAGTCATACTCTTGTCACAAGGAAGGATCGTCGCCCGAGGCGCGGCTGATTCCGTCCTGTCGAAGGATGAATTGGTGAGGAAGGCGTCTCTGGTCCGGCCGCAGATGAGTCGGCTCTTTGGCGAGCTGGTGAACTACGGGCTTCCAGGCGATGTCATTGACGTTCACAGAGCTAGGATATTGTTAGAGGAGAAACTCTCGGAGGCGAAAGTCCGTGTCGCTCAGAAGTCTTGAAGGATTCAAGTTCTCAACGCTGAAGACCCCCGTTCACCTGCTGGATCCGCGGACGAAATTCCTGCTGGTGATCGCTGTCTTGGTTCCCGCGTTGCTCTTTGCCAACATATTCGTGATGATTGCACTGCTGCTCTCTCAACTTCCACTGCTAATTGTGGGAAAGGTGGCTAGAAGATGGGCCCTGTCGCTCAGAGCGGGTGTCTTTCTTTCAGCGTTCATCTTCGTCGTGAATCTGTTCACGGGGTCATATCTGTCGGCGATAGCATTGACTCTCAGGTTTCTCGTCCTGCTAACCTCTTTCAGCCTCTTCTTCATGACGACATCTCCTGACGATCTCGGTCTAGCGCTGGATAGGATTGGACCGGTTAGATGGCTGTCTCGACGATGGCTCGGATACCCCAATGCGCTCTCCTTCACATTCACAACAGCGGTTAGGCTTGTCCCAACTTTAGCGGTTGACGCACAGACAGTCGTTGATGCTCAACGGTCAAGAGGACTGGAACTGGACAAAGGGAATCTACTGAAGAGAGTTCGGAATTATATCCCGATCCTTATTCCACTGTTGTTGATCGCGATTAGGAGAAGTCTTGAGCTGGCTGAGGCGTTGGAGTCTAGGGGTTTTCCGGGGAAGGAGGGCAGAACTTCCCTTTTCCAGCTTAAGCTTCGGCCAGTTGACTATGCGATCATCGCACTGTCTCTAGCCATGATCGCTGTCTCCTTCTGGGTCTACTTCCATTACAAGATACCCGTGCTCTAACTCCGCAAGGGGTCTCAAGATTTTTGCTAGCCACCCCCCGGGAGGGGGGGGTAGACTGACAACTCTTCAAGGATGGGCTTATTTTTCGAATCTACCATTGATTCTGGCTTTAATCGTGAGTTTGTCAATGCGAGATACGAGCAGGAGCCGCAAGGATAACGAGCATTT
>WNGM01002931.1_pt1 | contig 13696 bp, 10 predicted proteins | sample 5400571 | NCBI WGS metagenome assembly WNGM01 (sample SAMN13153378, study PRJNA577476) | soil metagenome | isolation source: 100 cm soil or saprolite under Garry oak tree replicate 2 | place: USA:California | collected 2016-06-15
AGAAAGCGGTGAGCACCTCGTAGGCGAGGAGCGGCCCCGCGATATTGCCGACCCTCTGCATGTATCCCGGCCAGTTGGTGCCGAACTGGAACGACATGGTGATGCCGCTCACCACGCCCATCGCGAAAGAAAGCGCGAACACCTTGGTCCACAGCTTGTAGGTGGCGAGCCATGCCGGGTCGCCCGAGCGCGCGTAGCGGATGCGGAAGTAGAGCAGGAGCCACCCGAGCGCGATGGTGAGGCTCGGGAAGAGGATATGGAACCCGATGTTCAGCCCGAACTGGGCGCGGGCGAGGAGCAGGGCCTCTGCAGTATCCATGAGTGCACTATCATACGGAATCTTTACGGCAGCAGCCTGAGCGCTGCGAGTACCTTCGCGCTTGACTTGGCTCGCCCGGCGACTGCATTATTTGCTGCAGCGACCGTCGCCACAAGGTTTCGGCTGCAGGGGAGCCGGCAACGGTCGATTTGATTTTTCTGTCGCGTTAAAGCTGAGGGGAGGCCGAATGAAACACTGCGCTTACTTAGTCGTCGCGATTTCTCTGGCTTTGTGCGGATGCGTGGACAAGACGTCATCGGGAGCGGCGGGAGTCAAAAACATCGAAGTAAGAGTCGAGGGCGGAAGAATCGTGGTCCCCGAGGAGCGCGCGGTCGTGAAGGCGGACATAGGCACAATCGTGTGGAATTTGCCTGAGAAAAGTAATTACCAATTTCCCCGCGACGGCATCGTGATCGACCCCGGCAATTTCTCGCCCTGTGCGCCCACCGCAGGGGGAAAGAATTTCACGTGCGTGAAGAGGGGCCACAGGCTCGGACACTACAAGTACATCGTCAACGTCAACGATGGCACGAAACCGCTGGATCCTCTGCCGTTGCCGCCTCTCGATCCATGGGTCGTCAATCAATGAGATCAGGGAGCGCTGCCCCACACCGCGTCACGTACTGAAGCGAAGGTCCCGGGCTCGCGCTAGAGCCATGCCGAGCTCGGAATCGGGCCCCGCTCCGATCGCGGTCGCCAGCAACTCCGCGTCGGCAAGAGCCTTCTTGGCGGCGTCCAGATCGCCCGTAAGGTGCACGGCTTCGGCCCGGCAGCAAAGCAGCACGCCTAAGCTCAGTCGATCCGACATCGCGCGCAGCAGAGCCTCGCCGGAATCGAGGCAGGTGCGCGCCTGGTCGAACTGCGCCTGGCGAGCGTGAAGCAACCCGAGGTAACCGAGCACCTGACCTTCGGAGCGCCGGTCGCCCAACTCGCGGGCCAGGGCAAGCGCTGCCTCGTAGCGGGTTCGGGCTTCGGCGGGGCGGCCGAGGGAGTCGTAGACGATTCCCTGGTTGCACAGCACGACGCATTCGGTGCGGACGTGCCCGATTTCCCGTACGACGACCAGCGCCGCCTCGAGCTGCTTGCCGGCCTCTTCCATCCTTCCCAGCATCTGGTAAATAAGGCCGAGGTTGCAGAGCGCGTTGCCTTCGAATTTCCGATCCCCCAGCTCGCGCGCCACGACGAGCCCCGCCTCGAGATGGGCGCGCGCCTCGTCGAGTCTCCCCGCGCTGAAGTGCAGACCGCCCAGATTGCCGAGCAGACCGCCCTCCCAGCGCCGGTCCCCGATTCTGCGGGCAATTGCGAGCGCCGCCTCCCAGTGCGCCCGGGATTCTTCGAGACCGCCCAGATGGTACTCCAGCGTGCCAAGGTCATTGAGCACCATGCACTCCAGGTCCCGATCTTCAAGCTCGCGAGCGAGCGCCAGGGCCCGCGCGTGAAAAGCACGGCCTTCCTCGATGTGCCCGTCTCTCCTGTGAAGATCGGCTAATTTGGCGAGCACGTGCGCCTCGCACCTTGAGTCCTGCGCCTCGCGTGCGAGGGCGAGCGCCGCCTCGAGATGCGTTCGGGCTTCCGCGGCTCTTCCGGCGGCGTCGAGCGCGCTGCCCGCAATCCTTTCCGCAGTTGCGCGCTCCGCCTTCCCCAGCCCCGGCATGCCGCTCACTACCGAAGCGAGCTCCACGCCCACGCTGAACGGCCCGCGCAAACTGAGCGCCGCCCAAGCGCCCTCCAGCGCGCCCACGGTTTCTTCCGCGGCCCCCCGGGCCGCTGCCCGCCGGCACGCAGCCACGAGGTTGTCGATTTCCACGCAGGCCCCCGCGACCGCGCGCTTCTCGCCGAGCCGCGCAAAGTACCCGCTGTGCCGCGCCTCGGCGGCGGCGAGCGCCCAGGGGCCGCTCCCGGAGAAGCGCCCTTCGGTGCGCAGGTGCTCCGACGCGTACTCCTTGACGCTCACCAGCATGTCGAACCGCCCGTCGTCCACCCGCCTTACGAAGGACTTGTCCAACAGCGATTGCACCGTGCCGATGGTCCAGGGCTCATCCTCGTATCCGGAGAGGTCCAGCACGGCCTCGGCGGATTCCATCGTGAACCCGCCCTCGAACACCGAGAGCTGCGCCAAGGCCACCTTGTCGGGCGGCGACAGCAGATCCCAGGACCAGTCGAAGGTCGAGCGCAGCGTCGCCTGCCGGTCGCGGCGCCCGCCGGTCGACGACAGCAGCTTGAATCTCTCGCTCACGCGCGAGAGAAGCGTTCTCGGCGGCATCACGCGCACTCGCGCCGCGGCCAGCTCGATCGCCAGCGGCAGCCCTTCGAGCAGCCTCACCAGCGGTTCGACGGCCGCCCGATCCTCCTCCGTCGGCTGGAAGTCGCGCTTGGCCGACTCCGCCCGCTGCACGAACAGCGCCGCGGCGTCGGGGGCCGGCAACGGCGCCAGCGCGAAGGTCTCCTCTCCCACGAGTCCCAGCACCTCGCGCGTGGTCACCACGAACCGTGCCTCTGTCGCCCGGTTGAGCCACCTCCCCAGCGTCTCCTCGGCGTAACGCGACACCTGCTCGAAGTTGTCGAGAATGACCAGGCATCGGCCGCGCGCCGCGATGGCATTGCCGAGCTGGGTGACCGGTTCTTCCTTGCCCAGCGGAACGGCGAGTGCCTCGGCGACGGCATACACGATGCCGTCCAGGGTTCGGGCCTGCGACAAATCGCAGAACCAGACGCCGCCGGGAAAGTCTCCGAGCCAGCTCCAACCGAACCGCGTGATCAGCCGCGTCTTGCCCGTGCCACCAATCCCCAGCACGGACACAAGACGCGCGCCAGCGTCGAGGCGGCGTGCCAATTCGACGAGTGTCTCGCGACGACCCACGAAGGAATCAAGCTCGGCGGGCAGACTGTGTTTGATGTTCCGAGCCGGCAGCCAAACATCGCCGTCGCGAACCACACGATAGCCCTTGGCTGCATCGGGGGGCGGCACGAACAGTGCGTCGGCCTCGCCGACCTCGAACAACTCTATCGGCTCTGCAATGCCTTTCATGCGCCAGTGACCGTGCGACTCGACTCGCAGCGTGATTTCCCCCAGGGCATTTCGCGCATCGGCGGACAAAAGGGTTTGCCCCCCATTCGCGATCGACATCACGCGCGCCGCCACCGCCTTGGCCGCGCCCTCGACCTCGAGCGGCTTGGCACCTCGCGCCACGTCCGACTGGCTGTTCTCGCGCAGAATGACGGGCCCGACATGCAACCCGGCACGCGCCTTCAGCGGCGGACTCAGCTTGGCAACGGCCTGTTGGTACGCCATCGCGTAGGCAACTGCGTCCGCGGCCGCTTCGAACAGCAGCAGCATTCCGTCGGTCTTGTCGATTTCGCGTCCGCGCCGGACGGGAAGGAGATCGCGGGCGAGGCGATCGTGAGCGGCCCACAGCGCGGCCAATTCGTCCTCACCCAGACGCTCCGATAGCTGTGTGCTGTCGACCACGTCGGTCAGGAGCAGCGCTCGAACCTCGCTCATGCGGACCCCATCCCAAAATTCTGAACCATTGGGGGTCGGCGCGCCGCAGCGAATCGAGGGACAGGGAGGGGGCTTGACAAGCGAAGCGTCATGACTATATTATTCATATATGAATAAGCCTGCCAAGCTGCGCTCCCGCAACCCGGGCACCGCCGACGGTCAGATGATGTATTCGCTTGTTCGAGCCGCGCATGTGCTCGAGTCGCGCCTCGAGGAAGCCTTGGAGCAAGTCGGCCTGTCGCTGGCGAAATTCGGCGCCCTCTCGCACCTGGTCAAGGAGGGTGAACCGTTGAGCTTGAGCGAGTGCGCTACGAAGATGACCTGCGTCCGCTCGAACATGACACAGCTCGTGGACCGTCTCGAGGCGGACGGGCTCGTGCACCGCGTGGAAGATCCCGAGGATCGCCGCGCAGTGAGGGCCGTTGCGACCCCGCTCGGCAAGGAACGCTATGCCGCGGGCGTGCGGGAGGTCGAGAAAGTGCAGGCGGAGTTCACCAAGACGATTTCGGGTATCGACCGCGGCACGCTTGAGCGCGTCCTGTCGGCGATCAAGTAGTTTTTTTTAAGTGAATAGTACATATATGAAAAGTGCAGCTGAGAAGCTTTATCTGAAAGCCTTTTTTCAACGCTCGAGAGATCACCTATTCCAGGAGAGCGGCATGAAGAACACCTTGTTTGTCGACGAAGCGTTCGTCATCGGTCGGGCGTTGCCGCCGGAAAAACGCAGCCCGGCTGAAGCCAAGAGGCCCGCCGTATTGGACGCGCCGGTGGATCCGAAATTAACGCTGAGATCGGCCGTGGGCACTTTGCTGCGCACTTCTCTCAAATGCGGGCTGGTCCTGGCTGCGATCCTCCTGTTGCCGGGCGCTCTGATCGGCGCGCCGCTTTTGTGGTGGCTCGGTAACCGTGGGAAAAAATCGCGGCAATCGACATGGAAGGCATGCTCCTGACACAACGTTGTCAGCAGCCCCGGCGCAAGCTCGGCGGCCACTGTACCCACTGCTAATGCTCCATCAAAGGATTTGAATTCCATGCGCAACACTCTCAAGACCGCGGCTCTCGTGCTCGCCCTTGCTGCGCCGGCTTCCCCCGCGGAGGAACTGACGCCGGACGCACTCGTCAAGACCATCTCCACGGACGTGCTCGCCGCGATCCGCCAAGACAAGGACATCCAGGCCGGCAATCCGAAGACGCTCGCGAGCCTCGTCGAGACGAAGATCCTGCCCCACTTCGATTTTGCGCATACCACCCGGATCGCGATGGGCGCCAACTGGCGGCGCGCCAGCCCCGACCAGCGTGAGCAGCTCGTTCGGGAATTCAGGACGCTTCTCGTGCGCACGTATTCCAGCGCGCTCATGAACTACCGTGACCAGGTGCTCGAGTTCAAGCCCTTGCGCGCCCAGCCCGGCGACACGCAAGTCACCGTCAGATCGGAAGTCAGGCAGTCGGGCGCTCAAGCGGTTTCCATCGATTACGAGATGGAGAAGACGCCGTCGGGATGGAAGGTGTACGACGTCAAGATCAGCGGTGCGAGCCTCGCGGCCACCTATCGCGACACTTTCGCCGAAGAAGTCCGCAACCACGGCATCGAGGGCCTGATCGATTCTCTCTCGAGCAAGAATCGCCAAAACGACGCGCGGCGCGCGCCGATCAACACCTAACGCGGGCCCATACCCGCTCCAACTGAAAGGATGCAAAATCATGAAAGTCAGGGACTCCTATTTGGCCGCCGCTGCAGCACTGTCTGTCGCCGCGGTTGCCGCACTCCTCTCCGGCTGCGAGCCCGCCAATTCGCAACCGCATGCGGGCATGCGGCCGCCGGAAGTCGCGGTCGTAACGGTGCAGCCGCAATCGGTGCCGGCGACCTTCGAATACGTCGGCCAGACCGCGGGCTCGCGCGAGGTCGAGGTGCGCGCACGCGTGACGGGCATCGTCCTGAAACGCAACTATCGCGAAGGCGCGCCGGTCGCTCAGGGGCAGTCGATGTTCACCATCGATCCCGCGCCCTTTGAAGTGGCCGCTGCGCGGGCCGAAGCCGCGCTCGCCAGCGCCGAGGCGAAGCTTGCGCAGGCGAAGCGCAACAGCGCGCGCCTCAAGCCGTTGTTCGAAATCAAGGCCGCAAGCCAAAAGGATTACGACGATGCGGCTTCTGCGGAGCAGGTGGCCGAGGCCGAGGTGAAGACCGCGCGCGCCAATCTCGCGGATGCACGGCTCAATCTCGGCTACACCCGGGTCGAGGCGCCGATCGCAGGCATCGCCAGCCGCGCGCAGCGCTCCGAAGGTAACTACGTGTCCGGCCCGGACGTCCTGCTCACCACGGTGTCGCAGATCGATCCGATCTACGTCCTCTTCGGCATCTCCGACGAGGAGCGCGTCAGGCTCGCCCGCGAGGCCGACTCGGGACGCCTGGTGCTGCCCCGCGACGGGCGGTTCGAGGTGACTGTGAAGCTCGCCGACGGCAGCGTATACAAGGAAGCCGGCAAGCCCAACTTCACCGACGTGCGCGTCTCCGGAAACACGAGCACCAGCGAAGCGCGCGCCGAGCTGCCCAATCCCGCGGGCTTCCTGCACCCCGGCCAGTTCGTGCGCGTGACCCTGAAAGGCGCCGAGCGGCCTGCCGCGATCCTGGTGCCGCAACGCGCAGTGCTCGAAGGCCCTAAGGGCAAGTTCGTCTACGTCGTCAACTCCGAGAGCAAGGCCGAGCCCCGGCCGGTCGAGCTCGGCGACTGGCACGGCGAAGCCTGGATCGTGACCGCGGGTCTCGCCTCGGGCGACCGCGTGATCGTGGACGGAGTCATGAAGATCGGTCCGGGATCGCCCGTGGCAGTCGCGGAATCGCAGCCGCGGGAAACCGACGCGACGCCCAAGGCGGAAGGCCGCGCCCCCGTCATCGCGCAAAAGTAAAAGGAGCTGCCTCATGTTCTCTCGTTTTTTCATAGATCGCCCGATCTTCGCGGCGGTGCTTTCGATCTTCATCGTGATCGCCGGCCTCGCGGCGATGCGCACCCTGCCGATCGCCCAGTATCCCGAGATCGCGCCACCGGTCGTGACCGTCACGGCGAACTACCCGGGCGCCTCGGCCGGTGTGATCGAGCAGACCGTGGCCGCGCCGCTGGAGAACCAGATCAACGGCGTCGAGCACATGATCTACATGAGCTCGACCTCCACCTCGAACGGCCAGGTGCAGATTCACGTCACCTTCGACATCGGTACCGACATCGACCAGGCCACGGTCAACATCAACAACCGCGTCCGGCAGGCCGAGCCGCGGCTTCCCGCGGACGTGCGCCGGCTCGGAGTCACGGTGGAGAAGGGATCGTCGTCCTTTCTCCAGGTGCTGGCGTTCTATTCGCCGACCGGCCGCTACGACGATCTCTACACCAGCAATTACGTGACGGTGAACGTGCTCGATCAGCTGAAACGCGTGCCGGGCACGACCAACGTGCAGATCTTCGGCGCCAAGGACTACGCGATGCGCATCTGGGTCAAGCCCGACCGCCTGACGCAGTTGCGGCTCACGACCGCCGACCTGATCGCCGTTCTGAACGAGCAAAATGCGCAGTTCGCGGCGGGAAAAATCGGGCAGACGCCCGCCGGCGGCCCGCAGCAACTCGTCTACACGGTCACCACCAAGGGCCGGCTCGCCGATCCGGGCGAGTTCGAAAACATCATCGTGCGTGCCAATCCGGACGGCTCGACCCTGCGCCTGAAGGACGTCGCCCGCGTCGAACTGGGTTCCAAGGACTACGAATTCATCGGCCGCCTGAACGGCCGCCCCGCCACGCTGGTGGGCATCTTCCTGCAGCCCGGCGCCAACGCGCTCGAGGTCGCGAATAACGTCAAGAAGACCGCGAACACGCTCTCCGCGCGTTTCCCCGACGGCCTCACCTACTCGGTCCCCTACGACACCACGCGCTTCGTCGAAGTATCGATCCGTGAGGTTTTGAAGACGCTCGGCGAGGCGATGCTGCTCGTCTTCCTCGTGGTCTTTCTCTTTTTGCAGAACTGGCGCGCGACCTTGATTCCGTTCGCCGCGGTACCGGTATCGCTGATCGGCACCTTTGCGGGCCTCTATCTGCTCGGTTATTCGATCAACACGCTCACCCTGTTCGGCATGGTGCTCGCCATCGGCATCGTCGTGGACGACGCCATCGTGGTGCTCGAGAACGTCGAACGCATCATGCACGAGGAGCGCCTCGATGCCCGCGAAGCCGCGGTCAAGGCGATGAGAGAGGTGACCAGTCCGATCATCGCGATCGTGCTGGTGTTGTGCGCGGTGTTCGTGCCCATCGCGTTCCTGGGCGGCCTCACGGGCGAGCTCTACCGCCAGTTCGCGGTCACCATCTCGATCGCGGTGGTGATCTCGGGAGCCGTGGCGCTCACCGTCACGCCGGCGCTGTGCGTGCTGATCCTGAAGCGCGAGCACAAGCGGCCCGGCCGATTTTTCACCTGGTTCAACGACTGGTTCCACCGCGTGACCGGGCGCTATACCGACGGAGTCGCGTGGATGATCCGCCGCGGCGGCATCGGCGTCGCGCTCTTCGCCGGGATGGTCGCGCTCGCCGCCGGGCTGTGGCGCGCGACGCCCGGAAGCCTCGTGCCCGACGAAGACCAGGGCTTCTACATCGCCGCGGTAATCCTCCCCGACGGCGCGACGCTCGAGCGCACCGACCGCGTCGTATCCGAGGTGGTCGAAATCATCAAATCCAACCCCAACAATCAGGATACGGTGGCGTTCACCGGATTCGACTTCATCGGCGGCGGCTACCGCAACAACGCGGCGACGATCTTCGTCACGCAAAAGCACTGGGACGAACGCTCCGTCACCGCCTCGCAGCTGGTGGGCGAGCTCTTCATGAAGACCGCGCCCATCAAGGAGGCGTTGGTGCTCGCCTTCAACCCGCCTCCGATCTTCGGCCTGGGCACCGCGGGAGGCTTCGAGTTCTACATCCAGAATCGCGGCGAAGGCGGGCCGCAACGCAGCGCCGAAGTGCTGCAGCAGTTCCTCGCGCGTGCGGGCAAGGAGCCGCAGCTCGGTTTCGTCAATACTTTCTGGCGCGCGAGCGTGCCGCAGCTTTACGTGGACCTGGACCGCGACAAGGCCAAGGCGCTCGGCGTGCCGATCGACGCCCTTTACGGGACGCTCGCCGCGACCTCCGGTACCTACTACGTCAACGACTTCAACAAGTACGGACGCACCTGGCAAGTGCTGATGTCGGCCGAGCCCGCTTACCGCAAACGGCCCGACTCGATCGGCGATATTTACGTGCGGTCCCAGAAGGGCGAGATGGTGCCGCTCAACGCGCTCGCCAACGTCCGCTATTCCTCGGGCCCGGATTCGCTCGACCGCTTCAACAACCTGCCCGCGGTGAAGCTGATCGGGCAAGGCGCGCCCGGAATCTCCTCCGGACAGGCGATCCAGGCCGTGGAAAAGGTCGCGAACGAAGCGCTGCCGCCGGATTTCAGCTACGACTGGGGCGGGGCTTCGTTCCAGGAGAAGAGATCGAGCGGCACTGCAGGCATGGCGCTGGCGCTCGCCGCCCTGATGGTGTTCCTGATCCTCGCTGCGCAGTACGAAAAATGGTCGCTGCCGCTGTCGGTTCTGCTGGCGCTGCCGTTCGGCACCTTCGGCGCGCTCGCGGCGGTGTGGCTGCGCGGATTCACCAACGACGTGTATTTCCAGATCGGGCTGGTGACCCTGCTCGGCCTCGCCGCGAAGAACGCCATCCTGATCGTCGAGTACGCGGTGCTGAAGCACCACGAGGGCCTGTCCACCGCCGCGGCGGCGCTGGAAGCGGCGCGGCTGCGCTTCCGCCCCATCCTGATGACCTCGCTTGCATTCATCTTCGGCGTGCTGCCTCTCGCGATCTCGGCGGGCGCCGGCGCGGGCGCGCGGCGTTCCGTCGGTACGGGCGTCATGGGCGGAATGCTGGCGGCGACGTTCCTCGCGATCTTTTTCGTGCCTCTGTTCTTCAAGCTCATCACCGACCGCAGGCTCTCGGAGCGCCGCACCGCGTCGGAATTGCGCACCGAGATCGAGCGCGAGCACGCGCACCAGGCGAACGATATTCCGCACCATGTTCCGCTGAAAACGGAGGACGGCCATGCGTAAGCTCTCTATTCTCGGATTCGCATTGCTCCTGGCCGGCTGCGCGGGCCTGAAGCCGGACTACACGAAACCCGCGGTCGATCTGCCCGCGGGCTGGCGCGATGCGCCGGCCGACGGAGTGCAGGCCCGGGACGCGCGCTGGTGGAAGGTGTACGGCGACCCGGTGCTGGACCGCCTGGTGGACGAGGCGCTCGCCCACAATGCGAACGTCATGCTCGCGATCGCCCGGGTCGACGAGGCGCGCGCGGCGCTTTCGCTGACCTCGGCCGATCAGCGGCCGCAGGTCAACGCGAGCGCGAACCGCAGTCGCACGCGCGTCTCGCAGCGCGGCCCGACGCCGCTGCCGCCGGGCGTCAATCCCGAGTTCAACGAAACCCAGGTTGCGGTTGGCGTCTCCTACGAGATCGACCTGTGGAGACGGCTGCGAAACGCGACGCAGGCCGCGCGCGCCGACCTCCTCGCGAGCGAGGCCGCACGCGAGACCGTGCTCATCACCCTCACCTCGGACGTGGCGCAGGGCTACTTCGCGTTGCGCGCGTTCGACGGGCAGCTCGCCGCCACCCGGCGCTCGCTCGCCGCCCGCAGCGAGGCGCTCGGCATGCAAAAGAGGCGCTTCGACGTAGGCGACATCTCCGAATTCGATTACCGCCAGCTCCAGGCGGACGTCGCCGCCGAACGCGCGCTGCTGCCGGTCCTCGAGCTGCAGCGCGCGCAGCAGGAAAACGCCCTTGCCGTGCTGCTCGGCAAGAGTCCCCGAGCGATCTACGAAGGGGCGCTCGAAGCGGGAAGCGACCCCGAAGACCGGACGGTTGCGATCGTCGTCCCGGCAGGCCTGCCCTCGGATCTGCTGCTGCGCCGGCCGGATCTGGTTCAGGCCGAGCAGAGGCTCATCGCCGCGAACGCCCGCGTCGCAGTGGCGCGCGCGGCCTACTTCCCCACGCTCTCACTCACCGGCTCTCTGGGCAGCGAGAGCGTGGCGCTGTCCGACTTGTTCACCGGGCCGGCCGGGATCTGGCAGGCCGCGCTCGCGGCGGGCCAGCCGATCTACGCGGGCGGGCGCATCGACGCACAGGTGCAGGCCGCCGGCGCGCGCGAGCGCCAGGCGCTCGCGCAGTACCAGCTTGCGATCCAGAACGCATTCCGCGACGTGCGCGACGCGCTCGTGGCGCAGGCCAAGGCGCGCGAGCGGCTCGAAGCCGAGAGCGAGCGCGTGACGGCGTTGAGGACCACGCTGCGGTTTGCGCGCCTTCGATACCAGAACGGCATGACCGGTCAGCTCGAGGTGCTCGATGCGGAGCGCAACCTGCTCGCCGCCGAGCAGAACCGCATCGACGCGTTGCGCTCGCAGCGCGCGGCGATCGCCGACCTGTTCAAGGCGCTCGGCGGGGTGTGGTCGTAGACCCAGTCCCAGTCAGCTTGAGCCCGTGAACGCGGAAATCTGATCCCAAGATGCCGAAGGCCGCCCGTGAGGTACTCGAATACTTCGAGGTTTTCCGCAGCTGCCAGCCGCGCGGCGATCACCGGCTTTTTGCTGGGCGCGGGGCTATTCCTCAGCACGCCGTCCCATGCGCTCGATGATACCAAGGCGGAATTGCGCTTGTCCGTGTCCGATGACTTCGTCCATGCGCGCGGCTCCACGCTGGTTTCCGCCCGCTACGGCGGCGCCTGGGGCGCGAGGCTCGGATTCTGGGCGCGCGAGTCGCATGTCGAGCCGAGCAAGGCCCATTTCTTTGCCGGCATCGATCACGTGTGGACCTATTCAGGGTGGCGGGCCGGATTGGGCGCAGTGTGGATCGACGAGGTGAACGACCTCAACGGCACGCACTGGGACTTCGACGTCTCGCTCGGATACGATCTCTCGAGCCGGGTCTTCGTCGAATACCGGCATCATTCGCACGGACGCAAGCTTGGAATCAGCAAGAACGCGTCCAACGACGGATGGAACCTGGTCGGGGTCGGACTCATCTTTTGATCGCGTTAACCCCGGTAGCGCAGCGCATCGACCAGCAGAGCAAACGCCGGTGAGGACTGGCGTCGGCTCGGGTAGTAGAGGTGGTAGCCCGAATACGGAGGGCACCAGTCCTCGAGCACCCGCGCCAGAAGACCCCCGTCCAGATGAGGCTGCGCCAAGTCCTGCGGCACATAGGCCAGGCCCAATCCCGCGAGCGCTGCATTGAGCATCTGGGTGGTGCCGTTGAAGACCAGCTGGCCTTCGACGCGCACCTTCAGCTCGCGGCCGCCTTTTTCGAACTCCCAGGCATACAGGCCGCCATAAGTCGGTAGTCGCAGATTGATGCAGTTGTGCTCGGTCAGGTCCTGTGGCTTCTTCGGTGGGGATCGCTTCGCGAAATACGACGGCGCACCGACGACCGCCATACGCATGTCCGGTCCGATGCGGACGGCGATCATGTCTTTCGCCACCTGCTCGCCGGATCGCACGCCCGCGTCGTAACGCTGGGCAACGATGTCGATCAAGCTGTGGTCGACGGTGATCTCGACCTTGATGTCCGGGTAGCGCGGCAGGAACTTCGTCAAGGCCGGCGAGAGGATCGCATTGACCGCATGCTCTCCGGCCGAAATGCGGATGGTGCCGGCGGGCTTCTCCCGAAGCTCGCTTAGAGATTCCAGCTCGGCCTCGATCTCCTCGAAGCGGTGGCCCACGGTCTGGAGCAGACGTTCACCTGCCTCGGTCGGCGAGACGCTCCGCGTCGTGCGGGTCAGCAATCGAAGGCCGAGTCGCGCCTCGAGCCCTCGAACGGTATGGCTCAACGCCGATTGCGAAACTCCCAGCTTTGCGGCCGCCTTGGTGAAGCTGCGTTCCCGCGCCACGGCGAGAAAGGCGAGCAGGTCGTTGACGTTTTCGCGCCGCATTCATGAGTCCGCTTCATAAGCCCATGCGAATTGTGCCATCTAATCAGCGGAGGCCCCAGTTGCTATCTTTCCTCAGGCAAGGAACTCAGACAATGGACATCCAACGAACTGCACAAGGCTCGGTCGCGGATCTGCTCCCGATCATGGGGGTGGTCTTCATAGCGTTCCTCGTCATCGGTCTGGCGATGCCAGTGCTGCCGCTTCACGTGCACCAAGGTCTTGGCCTTAGCACCTTCGTTGTGGGCCTGGTCGCCGGCAGCCAGTTCGCCGCGTCGCTCTTCTCGCGCCTGTGGGCGGGGCGGCATTCAGACAGCCGAGGCGCAAAGCACGCGGTGGTCGCTGGCCTGCTGTTGGCGGCCGTGGCCGGGCTGCTCTACCTGCTATCGCTGCGCTTTGTCAGCAAGCCCGAAATCTCCGTAACGATCCTGCTCTTGGGCCGCGCGCTGCTCGGCGCAGGGGAAAGCTTCATCATCACGGGAGCGCAGAGCTGGGGGCTGGCGCTCGCCGGACCGCAGAACACGGGCAGGGTCTTGGCCCGGATGGGGACAGCGATGTACGCAGCCTTTGCGCTCGGCGCACCTGCGGGCACGGCCCTGTACGCGAGCTATGGTTTCGACGCGATTGCGCTCGCGACGACGCTGCTGCCCCTCGCCACACTCATGCTGGTCTGGCCGCTCCGCCGCGTCGCGCCGACAGCGCGCGGCCGTCCTGCGTTCAGCAAGGTGGTCTCTGCCGTCTGGATGCCGGGAGTCGGCTTGGCGCTGAGCAGTGTCGGCTTGGGCGCAGTCACGGCCTTTGTCGCGCTGCTCTTCGCCGCGCGCGGGTGGACGGTCTGGCCCGCCTTCACCACGTTCGCAGTCGCTTTCATCTTCGCGCGCGTGGTCTTCGGCCATCT
>WNGM01009964.1_pt1 | contig 13696 bp, 18 predicted proteins | sample 5400571 | NCBI WGS metagenome assembly WNGM01 (sample SAMN13153378, study PRJNA577476) | soil metagenome | isolation source: 100 cm soil or saprolite under Garry oak tree replicate 2 | place: USA:California | collected 2016-06-15
AAACGACCTCATCGAGCGCGGGTTCAGTCGTCAGCCGCTCAGAATTGATGTAGACATAGCCCGCTCGCTGGAAGCCTTAGCCCATGCGGCTTGGTCCATTCCGAAGGACAAGTACTATGACGGCGGCGACAGGTATCGTTCCTTAAATCGTCTCCGGGCGGAGATTGTTGAGGGTGGTGTAAAAGTTTGGTCGAGCGAGGAAAACACGCCTTACGTGCAGTTGAAAAAATACAATACGACACTAGGCGGTCAGCCGCGAGAGTATGCTCCGTTGTCCTCCGCAATCGCTGCTTCCATGGGCGTCCGCAAGATGATTGCTCACCACCTTCATTACCTGCCGCTCTCGGCGGTGGGGACGAGGTACTTGGTCAACGTCCACCTAATAAGGTTCGCGGCTACGCCGGGTCGACCGTGCGACACGAGTCCACCGGGCTTGCATAAAGACGGGGAAAAGTACATCGCCACGCACCTACTGGGCTGCTGCGGCGCTCGCGGTGGCGAAGTCATCATAACGGACAATGACAAACACGAGATGGAGCGCTTCACGATGCGCGAATGCGGTGAGTGTTACGCCTTCGATGATGACCGTATCTGGCACATGTTGACGCCAGTAGCAGTGCGGGAAGGCAATGAGTACGCCTACCGTGACACGCTGGCTTTCGATATGCTTCCAGAGGGCTGGGAACCAGTGCAGTGACAAAATCGTGCTGATTCAATGACCGGGGCGACCGGAATCGGATGACGAGTGTCTGCGAAAGCCAAGAGAATCAACGCTGGTCAAGAAGGGGTCTCCCGCAGCAGCCGCAAGCGAGTGATTCCATTGGTGCGAAATTTTCGATTTTGCTAGTCCGCCCGGTATACCTTCGGGCCAACCCCGGATCACTCGGGCTGCGGCAGCCCCATCCGGCGCAGCAGATCGGCGTAACGCGGGTCGGAGCGCATCCCGTACCAGTACACGTCTATACCTAGCCAAGGCATTGTAGCGGAATGCTGTGCGTAACCTTTTTCGAGCAACCGGAACGCCTCGTCTTTGTCGCCGAGACCCGCATAAATTCCCCCAAGCGAATAAAAATCGACGTAAGTGCGCGAGGACAAGTCCTTTAATTCTTGGGCGATCTTTAGCGCGTCGGCCCGCCTGCCCGAGACCGCATAAACCCAACCAAGGCCGCCCGCAACGAACTGGTTCTCTGCTGCTACAGCCTTGTCCTGACCGGCAATCTTGTCGTATTCAGCAAGGGCTTGCGGATACATGCGCTTCATTGCATATGCCCAAGATAGCAGGGTACGAATCGCCGGAAGGTTTGGATTGAGGTCGAGCGCCTTCTGGTATTGCGCAATAGACTCATCGTATCGTCGCGTGAACAGATAGTCGGTTCCCACTTGGGAAACTATTTCCGGTGATAGCGGGTCAAGCTCTTGTGCCCGCTGCGCCTCCGCCAAGCTCTCCTCGAATCGTTGTCTCGTTTTCAGACATTCGGCATAGCGATCATGGGAGAGCGCATTGTTCGGGTTTAGCTCAATTGCCCGCTTGAACTCTCGCTCTGTACTTGGCCAGTCCCAGTCGGCGAAGAACACGGCATATGCAAGCGCGGCATGTGCCTCGGCGAGCGTGTCGTCAAGCTCCAGCGCCTTCCTTGCCGCCGCCTTCGCCTTGGGAAAACTGTCGCTGGGAGAAAGATACAACCATCCGCCTCCAAGCGCAGAGTAGGAGTCCGCCAAACCCGCGTAGGCCAGAGCATAGCCGGGGTCTTTGTCGATGGCTTGCTCGAAATACTCGATAGCCTTCTTTAGCCCCGCTGCTGTTGTTTGGTTTGCGTGATACCTGCCCTTCAAATAAAGCTGATACGCCTCGGGATTTGTCGCGGACGACTTGTTCAAACGTGTTTTTTCTGCGCTGGTCAGCCCTCCCCGCAACTTTCCCGAAACAGCCGTCGCAATCTCCTGCTGAACTGAAGTGATGTCAGCCACCTTCCGGTTGTAATGCTCACCCCAAAGCTGTTTGTCCTCGCGTGCATACACGAGTTCGGCGCTTACTGAGACATCGTCGCCCCGCTGCATGAGCCTGCCCATGACCAAAGCCTCGACGCCAAGCTCCTTCGCCACTTTTTCAGGCTCAATATCACGCCGCTTGTAACGGAACGCAGATGTGCGCGAGATGACCCTTAGATTTGGGAGACTCGACAACCTGTCGATAACATCCTCCGTGATCCCGTCGCTCAAGTATTCCAAGTTCGGATCACCGCTGGCATTCGCGAAGGGTAGTACCGCGACTGACTTGATGGGGGCGCGACTACTGCTGCCCAGATAGAACGCTGCCACGGCAATGACTGCGATGGCGAACACCAACGCCACTGCACCGATCAACATCGTCCGGCGTGACCAGCGGGATGGTGCCGCAACACTCGCCACCGTCTTGCCAGATTCCGTTTCCCGCCTCAGCCGCTTGAGGTCAGCCCGAAGGTCAGCAGCATGTTGGTAGCGAATATCGCGATCCTTTTCCAAGGCTTTGTTGACGATTCGTTCAAGTTCGACTGGGAGGCCGGGATTCAGCCGGACTGCCGAGGCTGGCGCTCGATTCAGAATGGATTCGAAGATCACCCCAGATGTGTCGCCCCGGAATGGCAGCGTTCCAGTGCACATCTCATACAGCACCGCGCCGAAAGAAAACAGGTCGGTGCGAGCATCGAGTTCCTTCCCTCGAACTTGCTCAGGCGACATATAGGCTACGGTGCCGAGGGTAGAGCCGGGGCTGGTGAGATGCTCCTCGGAGCCGATGGTCGCGTCGCCCACAGCAACGCTCCCCAACTTCGAGGAGACCTTAGCCAGTCCGAAATCGAGAATTTTCGCCTGACCTCTATTCGTCACGAAGATATTGGCTGGTTTGATGTCACGGTGGACGATGCCCTTCGTGTGTGCTGCGTCGAGAGCGTCGGCAATCTGGATGCCCAGATCGAGCACCGTCTCGATCTCCAGCGGTTTTCCAGCGACCTTGTGCTTGAGGGTTTCCCCTTCGAGGTACTGCATGGCGATGAAGGGCCTTCCTTCATCTTCCCCAACGTCGTAAACCGTGCAGATATTCGGGTGATCGAGTGCAGAGGCAGCCCGAGCCTCCCTTTGAAAGCGCTCAAGTGCCTGCCGATCCTGCGCCACTTCTTCAGGAAGGAACTTCAATGCGACATGCCGACCTAGCCTTAGGTCCTCAGCCTCGTAGACCACACCCATCCCTCCACCGCCAATCCTGCGGAGAATGCGGTAGTGGGAAACCGTCTGCCCTACGGGTTGGGAGGGCGTGGCCACTGGCTAGCAATGTTAGGTGGGGATAAGGGTGAGGTCAATGCTTGGCAGAATGTCGGTTCAGACCAATTCAACCACAACCGCCACATCGAATTTCGAGTAGTACTTTCTTGACGCTTCTCCCGAAATTTCTCAGTCACCGACTTCACAGCCTTGGCATCGGTCAGGGGAGTCGCCCGGAACTCCGCCCCCACGCCTCGCGCTTCAATCCGAATCGACGGGTTCTTGAGCACGTTCTTGTACCACTGCGTGTCCGAGCCCTGAACGGGCAACAGGTAGAGCTTCTCGCCCTCAACAACGAACCATACTAGTATCGAGATCGTGCGTCCCGACTTTCTGCCGATGACGCTGAGCTTGATCTGGCGGTAGCTGGCGAGCCGTTGTTTCAGATCGTTTTCCTTCACTTGATGGCTCCGTATCTTCTTAATATCTCCGTGGTTTTCTCAAGCGGAAGTGCCTCGACGGTGTGTCCACGTCCGGTGACTGTCGTTGCTCGTAACAAAGAGTTGTACACCGCCTCCTCAGTGGCTTCGAGCACGGCCAGAAACAGCGGCGACATCGCGTCATTCGGCAACAACTCGATGTGCCGGGGTGACGTCTTGTCCTCCGACCGTATCCGCACCTGCGACGCAGCCGAGAACGCGATCACATAATCCCCACTTCCATTAGAGCCCGCAGAGCCCGTGCGCCCCAGCCCTAGCATTGCCCTCGACGCCATCCTCCTCAGGTTCCGTGCCTCCACGGGCGCGTCGGTCGCGACGACGATCATCACCGATCCGTTTCCCCGATCTGTCGGGCTGCCTTCCTGTTGAAGCTCTTCGCGCAGGTAGTAGCGTCCCAGTTCCCGGCCGACCGGAGCGCCCGCCATCGTGAGCACGCCCCCAAAGTTCGTCTGGACGAGAACCCCGACTGTATACCCGCCCAGCTTGGGAGGCAGTCTGCGGAGGAGGTTCCGATGCCACCCTTAAAGCCGAACGCCACTGTCCCCGTGCCCGCGCCGACAGAGCCCTCCTCGACCGGCCCGCCCTTTGCGTTCTTGATGGCAGCGAACACGTCCTCCCGCGTGATGTGCCGTTCCCGGATGTCGTTCAGGTATCCGTCATTCGTTTCGCCGACCAGCGGGTTGATGGACTCGACATCCTCGTTTCCCGGCAAGGCCAGCATGTAGTCGATGAGCGCGTCAGCCACACGCGGCACGCTCAAGGTCGATGTGAGCAGAATTGGGGTCTCGATCTCGCCAAGTTCATTCACTTGGGTCGAACCAGCCAGCTTGCCGAAGGCGTTGCCCACGAAAACTGCGCCCGGTACCTTTTCTCGGAACAGATTGCCGGGATGTGGCAGGATGGCGGTCACGCCCGTGCGCACATCGCCGCCACGGATGATAGTCGTCTGCCCGACCTCAACGCCAGCAACATCGGTGATCGCGTCGAGCGACCCGGCAGGCAGGATGCCGACCTTCAGCCCCAAGTCAGAGGCTCGGGGGCGGGCAATGGGAACAGTGCTCTGCGCGACGGCAGCGGCAGCGGTCACTAGCAAGACCACCATGGCTGCGAGAATCTTGTTGGTCATCGTGGGACCGGATTATATGTGAAGTTCAGTCCGGCACTGAGGCGCTCTTGACCGCAGCCGCAGGACGCGAAAACACCGTTCCGTGCGGGTAGGCATCCCCATGAAAGCCGTGCGGCCAAGACTTGCCGTCCATGCTTACGCCCGCACGCTCGCTGCCCGCGTCCCGGAAGCGTCCGTCGAGCGTCTGGGCACCCGTCCGTGGATCGAAGTTCACCATGAACAGGCGGTGTTCACCGTATTCACCTGAGTTCAAGACGATGCGGTGACTGTCCGCATCGGCGGCGATCCAGTGCGGCTTCTGTTTGTCGTCGAACGTGACCCGCGAAACTTCGCGCACATTGGCTAGGTCAGAAATATCGTAGGGTGCATGTAGATGTTCTGCATCGACCTCGCGAATCCCGCTATCATGGCACATCGACTGTCGGTAATCTGTTGTTTTGCGGAGGAGAGCCATGACACATCATGCGGTAACGCTCGGTGTGAAGCCTTGCTTGCATGTCGAATGCAAGTTCTGGCTAGAAGACGATGGTTGGAACGGCATAAGCGAGCAGCCCGCCATTGCTGTTCAGGCGGGCACCTTTGAACAGGCGAAGTCGGATATGGAAATCGCGTTAGGAAAATATATCGAATCACTTCTGCGAGAAGGACGAGCGAGTGCAGAGCATGCCGCGTAAGAAGGCGGCTGGTCAAAACCGCGTGTTGACATTTGCGGAAACCCTGCATTCGGGCGGTTCCGCGTCATGTACTGATTCCTATGCTCGGAGGTGTATTCCTGTGGGTGCTGGGCATGAGTATGGTTAACAGGAGCAGCAGCGTGAATTCAGCCGCATCATCGGAAGACCTCCACAAACTTTTTGAGCAGGCGCTAAACTCGGGCGATCTTGATGCGCTGGTTGCCTTGTACGCATTCGATGGATTCCTGGTGGCACGTAGCGGGCCGGTCCGAGGCATTAGCGCAATTCGTAAAGCGATCGCTGAGTATGTTGCTATGAAGCCGACGATCCAACTCACGACGCGCAGAGTCGTGCAAGCGGGGGACGCGGCGCTGCTGGTGGCGGACTGGCGATTTCACGGAACCGCCGCCGATGGCGGAGATGTGGCAACCTCTGGTACGAGTATCGAAGTGGCTCGTCGTCAGCCGGATGGGAGTTGGTGCTACCTCATCGATCTTCCCTACGGGCTCAGTTAATCCACATGCCGAGAATTTACGATGTGAGCGGTCATCCTGTTTTAGTTCTTAATCGGTTGCAGGTAAACCCAGCAACAAAAAGAAAACGTATCGTTGGAGGACGCAATGCGAATGGTGCAGATTCTAGCAATCTTGGCTGCTTTCTCATTCTGCTCGGCGTCGTTCGCTGACCAGATTGTGTTAACAAACGGAGACCGCCTTACCGGCACCATTATGAAGTCCGACGACAAAACACTGGCTATAAAGACCGAGTTTGCCGGTGATGTTACGGTGCAATGGCCAGCCGTGCAGGAGATTCATTCCACGCAGGCATTGCACCTAGTTACGCGAGGCGAAAAGACGCTCGTAGGCACGGTTACGACTTCGGATGGCAATCTTGTGGTGAGCACGGCGACGAGAGGAACAGTGAATGTTCCGAAAGCTGACGTGACTGGACTCCGCAACGATGAGGAGCAGGCGGCTTATGAGAAATCGCTTCATCCAACACTGTGGCATGGCTGGGCTGGAGGGGCGAATGTGGGCTTTGCGCTGACACGGGGGAACAGCGAGACCAAGAATTTGGCGTTGGCGTTCACCGGAGACCGGAAGACGCAGCATGACGACACAACGATGTATGCGAACACAGTCTATGCTTCGAATGATGCCGCAGGAGCCGTGCCAAGCGTGACGGCAAATACCACACAAGGCGGGGCTCGATACGCCCACAACGTAACAACGCGCTTATTCGGGTACGGGAGTGCTGACTTCCAGACGGATGCGTTGCAGGGGTTGAACCTGCGATCCGTTCTGGGTGGCGGTCTTGGGTTACACGTGATTAACACGGATGTCACTACTTTGGATTTACTAGGGGGCCTGAATTATACCCGTGAGAGTTACACGACTTTGAGCCGAAATTTTGCGGCTCTCACGGTGGGTGAGGAACTCATGCACAAGCTGGGTGTCTCCACCGTGCTCAATGAGAAGCTGTACTTCTTCCCCAATCTAAACCAAACCGGCGAGTACCGGGCAACATTTAATCTTGGCACGGTCACAAAACTGAGTAAATGGCTAGGATGGCAGAATGCATTCGGAGATATCTATGTCACAAATCCTCCGGCAGGTAAGAAGCAGAACGATATTCTGTTGACGACTGGGCTCAATGTCTCTTTCACTCGCTAATCTCACATTTTGGAGGCGTTCGGTCGCCGTAACCGTTTCGTCGGTTGGGGAGCCCACTGAGTGCCTGCTCCGGGGACGGCAGAATCTTCCCCCAGCCGAAGGAAGGCTAATCAAAGCCGTATCATCAAACGAGTGACATCATTCATCTCAGTCCTGAGACATTGGGGTGGGATTGGCGTGCTCATTTTGGCTGCACTCGACAGTTCTGTGCTGCCCACCCTCGGTGGGGTTGACGCGCTCACGATATTGTTGGCCGCCCGGCACCCAGAGTTATGGCCCTATTATGCGATGTGCAGCACCGCAGGCTCTCTTTCAGGAGCGTCACTCGCCTATCGCTTGTCGGCTCTTGGAGTCCTCCATCGACGTATCAAGGGAGCGGTGCTCGACAGAGTTACGGCGTTCGTAAAGCGTTTTGGGAGCCTTGCCCTGTCGCTCGCCGCGCTGCTTCCGCCACCATTTCCGACTTCCGCATTCGTGATCTCGGCTGGTGCGACGCGCTATCGCTTCACTTCGTTTGTGCTGTCTTTCGGTGTAGGGCGGGCGTGCCGATTTGCTTTACTGGCTTATCTCGCATCTGTGTTTGGCAGGCGGTCCGTGGCGAGGGCATGGTCGGCCCACACTCTGCTACTTCTGCGGCTATCGGCATTCTGTTGGTGTGCGTCGGCATGCTGTCGTGCCTTGCATTCAGGAAATCTGAACCGCATACACCTCTCGGTTTGTAGCTCGTCAGCCTTGCGATTTCGGCCAACTCAAGACGTGAAGCCGCGCACGAAGCAAAATGTGATCACCGAGCAGGCTTCGTTTCCGCAAACCTGAAGTTGTGGTGCTGCTCGACCCACCGAATCTGGACTGCGCTTTCTCCTGCCGGATTCGACTCGCTCAACTTGGGTGGCGGACCATCTCCCGCGCCGAATCGCTCCCGAGAAAAACTGAGGAAGGAGTGCATCCCAGCAGCTTCGTGGCAGCCGGAACAACTGAGCAATACGACACCCTCCCACGACGCTGGGTCTCCCTCCTTTTCGAACATGTCGATTCCATGCGACCTGAAAAAGGCAAACTCTTTTTCGCCCCTTGCAACCGCTCGAAGCCCGCCCGACTTCCCCGCGAACAGCCCCTCGCGGCTCAGCCTAAATTCGAAGAAATCCTGAGAAAGACCTCCTGTCCCACCTAAATCGAAGTGAATGGCTCGATATACTCGCATCTGCACGCTTTCCGTCAAGTGAGTGCGTATCGGATGGCCGTTGCTGCTAATCAGAACCATCTGCCGAACCAACGCCATGCTCGTTCCGATTGGGAGTTGCGGAGGCTCAGGGTACGGAACCAAAACCGGAGGAAGATCAGCGGGCTGGAATGGGAGCCTGTCCGGATTCGGCCCCCACGTCTTCGGGATATTCCGGAGTTTGGCGAGATACGCCAACGTCTTTGCCCTTCCTCCGGGCACTTGGAAGAAGACTAGGAAAATTGATCTTCCATTGAAGAATTCGAGATGGTCAGACGCAACGGGTCTTCCGCGCTGCTCCCCCAAACACACCCACGGCCCCTTTGGGTCGAAAAGGTCGGCAGGCAGGAACGGACGCTGCGGATCGGTAGGATCGTAGCTGGTGGGAAACAGTTGTGCTCTAATTGCACCGTGATAGTTATCGGGCAATTTTCGAATCCGGTCTTCGGTCAGAGCCAATCTGCGGATGACCTCGGCGACCCGCTTCTGCAACTCTGAGCGACCCTGTACCTGTTCGTCAGAGGGGAACGACACCCAGTTATTAATCGCCAAAAGGTCGCGTTGAAACAAAACGCGTTTCAGCGAGTCTGTGATCAACCTTTCCGAATGTTGTTGCAGAAACTCATCGAGCAACTTCAAGGCTTCATCCCTAGAGGGGCCACTGAGCAGATACTTCGTATCGACCCACAGGTACGGATCAAGTTCGTCGCCCCCGTACTGACGGCCGTCACGGGCGTGCCTCATATAGAACAAGCGAAACAATCGGTTCCAAATGTGGTCGGGATCGGGAGCGTATATTCCCTGAACAGGAATTGGAACGTCGGGCGATTGATTTCGAGCGAGGTTGGTTTGCCCTGTGTCCGTCATTCTTGGCTGTGGATGACTGGATGAGAAAAAGCTTAATAGCAGGACACCCATCCCGAGAAATGGGACCATGGCCCTCATCAGTCGCGATGGTAGCAGACCGGAATCGAGATCGTCCGCCCGGACTTCCTCCCGATCACATTGAGCTTGATCTGGCGGTAGCGGGCGAGGCGGGATTTAAGAAGGTCATCAGGCTCTCTCGGCATTGTCGAACTCCCGACCTCAGCTATGCGTAGAGCAGGAAAAGTGCCACAGAATTCAGACTATACTCTCGCCATGGTGGATCGGATTGCTGAAGAGATTCAAACGGCGAATGAATTCGGGGACAAAATAGAGGACTTGGTGCTCGCCCGAAAACAAGCACCAACTGGCGACCGCAACACACTCCTGATGGCCTACTGGTCTTTGGCATTTGAATTTCACCGGGCTATCCTCAGCTTGATAGAACAAAAATTCTACGGAGCCGCCTTCGCACTCGTCAGGCCAATCATTGAGGCCACAGTACGCGCCCACGTCACGCTGATGTGTTCTGATGAAGTCTTGCAGCGACTTCACAATGACGAATACCGAACCAACCTTGCGACCGTTGGAGTAGAAATAGACGCTGCCTTCAATTTGGAAGGCTTCTTTGAAGCGTTCCTCAAGCGAGCGAGAACGGCTCTTCACAGCTATACGCATGCGGGTCTGCTGCAACTCGGCAGAAGATTCAGGGGAACAGACCTCGTCGTCAACTACAGAGAGGAGGAGATCATTGAAATCATCCGGACCGGCACCACAGCGGTGTTCATGGTGAATAATTTGATGACAAAGCATTTTGGATTCGAGGAAGAATGGAAGAAGAACACAGACCTGTTCGACGAATGGGGCAAACATCCCAATGATAAAAAGCTTCCGGCTGAAGTGGGAGCACCAAAGACCAAGAGCGTACACTTTGGCGCGGAAGCCCTAGCCGACTAAAGTGACCTCGAACGAGCCCGTCTTGTCGCGCATCACCCCCATTGCGGTGAGAATGCGCCCCAGCGCAATGATTGGCCGAAACATCCAGTACTTCCGCCAAATGGCACTCATGGCGCGTTCGTGCTCGGCGCGGTCGGCGAGGAAACGACCATTGCCCTCGAAGGTCTCACCGCTGATGGAAATTTTGATTTGCAGAGTCTTCTTCACGTTGCGCACCCACTGGCGATTCACGTTTGCGGTGCCGATGTAGAGCTTGTCGTCATCCAGAACGAACCAGATCGTAACCTCGTGGGGCTTGCCCGTCTTGCGACCGTATTGGGTCAGCGTCTTGGTCTGTTTTCCTGCTACCCGCTTCAGTCGCGTGATTGCATTCGATTGCATAAGCTCTTCTTTGGAAGCAGCGCAACGGCTAGGAGCCTGTGCTAAAGCCTAAACATCCTTCAGTTGGTTCTCATCCATCCCGAAATAGTGGCCCAGTTCGTGCATGACCGTCAGGCGGATTTGCTCGCGGACTTCGGCCTCGCTGGAGCAGACTGCTTCAATATTCTTCTGATAAAGCACGATGTGATCGGGCCCTGTCGGCAGGTCAAATATGCTCTTCTTGGTCGTGGGCACGCCGTGGAAGATGCCCAGAACTAACTGCCTTAACTGTCCCGGCTGCGGGGTCGGCTGGTTCGGCGGTATGTCCTCCACCAAGACAGCAACGTTACGAATGCGAGTGCGAAATTCTTGTGGAAGCGAATCGAGTTCGTCCTCGACCACCTTCACGAATTGCTCTCGCTTCATCATTCACCTGCTGACACGCTCACTCCGAGTAGCCGTCGTCTCCATCGTCGGCATCTTCATCTTTTTGGCCGTCGCCTTCATCTTCCTCTTCGTCTTCTTCCTCATCTGGCTCTTGTCGAAGGACGCCATCGGCAACACGATCCGAAGGGTCTGAGCCGGGGCATTGTGGATGTATTCTGCTCATGCTCAATGGTACGCCTCGCGCCAATCGCAAATGCATCGAGAATGAGCCGAGAGCACTGGGAGGCAGCGAATGTCATGCAGATTCTAAAGGCGGGTGTGCTCTATGTCGCACTCGTGTTCGGAGCGGGCTTCGTACTTGGGACTGTCCGCACGCAACTTGAATGCATATTGGCAAGCGTACTTTTCTTACACCACGACCGCCATCGCTATCACGTTGATGTGGTTGCTGGATGACCTGCTGGTTAATTGGCTGGGGTTGGACTCGAAAAAGCCTGCGGGCATGGCCGTGGAAAAAGTCACAGATGCGGTGATTTTGATTTCTACGGTAATCCTCCTCAGCAAATTGTTCCGTGTCAGCTTGGGATCAATCTACCTGCAAAGGGGAAAACTAAAACTGGGGCTAATCTTTGGCATTCTGGGATTCGCTGTTATGGCTACCTTCGGCGTCCTGCAAGCACGGAGTCTGGGAATAAGCTTTGAAAGGATCAGAGAGTGGACGCCGTGGCTGCTGATCTTCTGTCTGGCGAATGGGTTTATGGAAGAGCTTATCGCCAGAGAACTTTTCCTGAAGAAGGTCCAACCATTTCTCGGTACCTTTCTCTCCAACTTGGTTACCACCATTGTCTTCTCTATCGCCCACGTTGGGGTGACCTATTCGTCAGACTTGCTTACATTTCTGGTGGTGTTGTTCGTGTTTGCATTACTCGCGGGCTTTGTGATGCAGAAGACAGATGCTTTGTGGGGTTCGGCACTTTTCCACGCGGGAGCCGATATTCTGATCATGATCGGAATATTTGCTGGCGTGAAGACGTGAGGGCAACTGCTGAACTGGACTGATCTCGTTTGCCCGCGTTTGTTACGTCGGTACTGGAGACCAGAGCGAAGGTCAGTGTGCCCACTCTGGCTGCTCCCGAACAGGAATGTACTCGGGGCGATACCTCAGGCGAACTCCTTTGTGTTCTGCTGTCACTGCTTGCTTCAACTCGACTCTAAGCTCATGCCGCTTGCCATCGATGGCCGGAGGAATAAACCCGAGTTCGTAGCGATAGTGCAATTGCATCAGAATCGCCTCTAATGCGTTTTCGTACTCTACGGGCGGGACAGAAAAATACTCGCCGCCCGTGTGTTTGGCGATGTAGTGCATGATTTTAGCCTGCTCGCCGATTATGAAGTGCAGGTTTGGAGATCGTGAGTCCCTTATTCCGAAAGCAATACCAGACGTTTCCAGAAAATCATCCACCAGCTTGTTCAATTTCCCATGCGGCTGTCCCGTGTGGTCACCATGCAGGAATACGATTGCAGGCAGCGGCGTCGGATTTCTGCCATAGGCGTCACGGATGATGAGCCGAATCAGTTTTCGGAAAGCCTGTTCTCCAGCCTCATCGCTCTCCGACGTACCTCCTTCGAAGGGTATGGGTTTGAGCGTCTCGGCCAATTTCCCGATGGCCTTATCGCGGTCTTCTGTGGGCAACAAATCGATCCGGCTGTCACCGTTGTCGCACCAATGGGCAACTCCCACCCTATCATGGGCCTCCAGATGGTCAAGCGCCGGGCGCAAGAGAGATTCCTCTCCGAGAAATTCTGCTGAGGCACCAAACTTTGGCAGGCCGCCTTCGTTGCAGATCACGACAAGCCAAAGAGTGATCGCCCGTGTGTCGTACCGCGCCCCGGCATCGAACGTGGTGATCGGCAGTTCGTGTCCATTATCAAATAGACGAAAGTCTTCCTTCTTGAAATCTCGAACGGGCAGCCCACTCTTGCGATCCCGCGTGATGACATCGACCAGCACCAGAGAAGATTGCACTCGAATTGTCGGCGCGGGGATCGGGGGCTGCTGGGCTGCCAAAGGAGGTGATATGCATACGGCCACGAAAAAAATCGAGGCAAAAAAGATGTTCTTCAACTTAACTGGACTTCTCACTTCCTCATCCCCTGCTGCGTTAAGATACGCACAATTGCCGAAGCTGGTTCCTTTTCATATCACGCGAACACTCGGTTTGGCAGGAGGCACAAATGCAAGAAACACAACTGAGGTACGCGATCAAGTTTGTCGCCGACATGGAAAAAGCTGTGAAGTTCCACCGTGATGTGCTCGGTCTAAGGTTGAAGTTCGAATCGCCCGGCTGGAGCGAGTTCGCGACGGGCGAGACCACTCTCGCTTTGCATCCGGCTTCTGACAAGAACCCAGCCGGAAGAGTCGAGTTGGGTTTCACTGTCGCCGATGTAGAGACTTTTTACCGGGACATGAGCGCCAAGGGCGTGGTGTTCAGCATGCCGCCCAAGAAGCAGGATTTCGGAGGGGTGCTAGCACAGTTCGTAGATTCTGAAGGCGCACATTGCAGCGTGGGAGTGGAGGCGGCGTAGAAGAGCGGCAATCGTAGCTTCGTCACTCTGATCGGTCGTGGAGGAATTCGTTGGAACCCCAGCCGTCCTTATCTCGCGAGCCTCGCCAGAAGAGGCCCCAACATCGCCATGAT
>WNGM01004262.1_pt1 | contig 13694 bp, 14 predicted proteins | sample 5400571 | NCBI WGS metagenome assembly WNGM01 (sample SAMN13153378, study PRJNA577476) | soil metagenome | isolation source: 100 cm soil or saprolite under Garry oak tree replicate 2 | place: USA:California | collected 2016-06-15
AGAAACGCCGAGGGCCATCTGGCTCTCGAGCTTCTTGGTCGGCTGCATACCGTCGAAGCCGGTGTGAGTGTCGGTTGTCCGTACGTCGCTGATCTCGCGGATTTCTTTGACTGTCTGGTAGATGTTGTGTGGAGTGTTTGGCTTTAGGCGTAAGACTAGGTCATATCTGCCTGTGACCGGTGCGATGATGTCAATCTGGCTGTTGCGCTTTAGCTCCTCGACCACTTTCGTAGCGCGGCCCGAATTGACGGTCGCGAATACGTAGGTCGGGAAATTCATATTGGTTTGCATTGTTGTTTTTTCTACTGCATTTTATTGCAGCATAGTAACACTTGTTACTTGCATTTAAGGCTTTTATTGAGGAACCTATGATACATTACATGAGAGTAAGGTAGAAAGGCCTTCACAATCCACAGAAACAGCACCAGTGTCCCGGAAGCCGTACGCGAGATTCTGACCAGAAACTATCCAGTCTACCAATGCCTGAAGATGAAACTCATGAACTTCCACTCCCTCGCAGAATTCATCCAACCCCAGGTCCAACAACTGAGCGGAAAGGAAGCAAGCATCAACACTCTGGTGGTAGCAATCAAGAGATTCTCAGACACCCTATCCAATAGCAAAAGCCCCGACCCATCGAAAGTTCTCAGGGATGCAAGGATCTCCCTTTCAAGCGGCATAGTAGACGTGACGATAAGAGCGCCAAAGACACAATTCTCAACCATAGTCAAGGAATTATCAAATGCCGCAAGCGAACTCTCAGAGTTCCCCCACATCTTCCCCCTCTCAAACTCGATCAAACTGATTCTTCCCGCGGAGGATCACGCCCTCGTCCGCGGGAAACTGGAACATCTTAGAGAGGCTGCGACACAGGCGAACGTGTCCAAACTCATCCTCAACCTGTCACCTCGTGCCGAGATGACGCCGGGCATAGCATCTTACGTCACTGAACTACTGTTCAGAAACGGCGTCAACATCCTTGACGCATTTCTAGGGTATGGCGACATCATAATGGTTGTTGACGACAAAGATGGACCCCTCGCCTATGACGTTCTGCAGAGAGAAATCCAGGGCTCGAACCCAGCTTGAAAGATGAGCATCTTGAAGTTGTCTGAGACGACGCGATGGGTGGAGAAAAAATCTGCGAAGACTCCACATGGGTCTATTGTGGACTAGCCGCATTCACGTCGTTTCGATAGGCGTTTTTTCGATGGTGTGTTTCGCCGGTACTGGTGTCCCGGTTATACAACGCTTAAGCCCGCCATCTGCCCTTGCCCCTGTGTAAGTGGTTGGGAGATTATCGCAGTGCCCAATGATGGTGACAGAGGCGAGCTGTACGCGGAGCTCGAAAGGGCTTGCGATGAACTCGACAAGACCCTCGATATGCTGAAGAAGGCAGGCTACACCCTCCGAGAGTTCTCCAAGGTCCTGGAGGCGGACCCTACAGGCATACTGGTTACCCACTACCCGACGGGCTACATGATCTATCCCGACGAGATCAATAAGACCCCCTGGGAATATCCGTCTCTCAGACCGGTAGTTGACTTGGACTATCTGGTCGAATTGTTGAAGAGAGCTCGACAGTTGAAACGGGCCAAGATGGAGATTGAACGAAGACTCGGAAAGAGGCTCGTCCCCCTCTCCTAGCATTGTGCTTGTTTCATTCCGTAAGCATTCGTGAATAACCAGTCCAGAACTTCTAGAATTTGGGGAGTAATCTCGCACCAGAGATGGACTCCACCGGGAAGACAGTCAATCCGACCCTTTGAGAGTCTTACTCTGAACCCTTCATAGCCAAAGCCCGCACCGTCAATCGCGATCGGATTCAGCGGATCGAAGGCGTGCTTAACCTCAGATTCGGAAACATTCATGAACTTCTTTCGATCACGAAAGACCAGCATTGTCAGATCTCTATGGCCAAGGTTTGATGAGCTGGCATGTCCCGGCGGGAAATTCAACTGTAGGAACACGCCCCATTTAGTCCCCACATCAGAAGCTATCCGATTGAGGATCTCATAGGCTGTGATTCTATCGTCATCATTCATGAAATTCGCATATTCTGATTGGCGAAGTTCGAGGTTCTTCCATAGGTCCTTGATGATCCAGCTCAATCATCCTCAGCCCTTTCCAGTAGCACCCGCCTTAGGCTGGAGAGGAAGTTTGAGTTTGGCACAACATATTCGAACCCTATCTCATCCGCTCGTTTCTTCAACTCAGTCCGTACGTGAGGATACAAGCCGAAGAGTCGAGAGTTGAATGTCGTCCTCAACTCCTTTGCAATGGAGAATGGATCGTACTCTGTAGAGGAGAGGTCGAGAATGACCAGTTCAGGCCGATTCTCAGCAACTAATCGTCTCAGCTCATCAGGTCCGTTTCCGAAGAAAGGGTCCGCACCGGTCTGTTTCGCCAACTCCGTTATCCGTGAACGCAGGAACAAGTCGGAAGTGGCGGCGACGAGTCGCAAAGCTCTCCGATCCTGTTTCGCAAACAGTGTTATAGAACGCTTCTTCTAAGAAACAGCTCGCTAGGAGCCATGTCTGGAAGCCCGTCGTTCGCTGGGCGTGACATAGTCTCAATCCGCGACTTCTCTCGAAAAGAGTTCACGGGAGAATAATGGCCACGCTGTTCTACGAGGCGAGCACTCGGACACGTCTGAGCTTCGAATCGGCCATCACACGGCTGGGCGGGACAGCGCTCGGATTCGCAGAGACCAAGGGTACGTCCGTAGAGAAGGGTGAGAATCTCGCGGACACGGTCCGAGTGACTGAGAAGTATGCTGATGTGCTGGTGGTTAGACACCCCCTGGAGGGAGCGGCCCGCATGGCTGCGGAATTTGCCTCCGTCCCCGTCATCAACGCGGGCTCTGGGGCCGAGGAGCATCCGACCCAGGCACTCTTGGACCTTTACACGATCAGGAAAGAATTGGGAACAATAGACGGGCTGAGCATTGGACTGGTCGGTGATCTCAGATACGGTCGGACTGTACACTCCCTAGCATATGCCCTGTCTCTCTACAAGGTGAAGCTGGTTCTGATCTCGCCAGATATACTCCAGATGCGGAGGGAAGTGGCCGAAGAAGTGTCGAAGAAGATCGAAGTTACGGAGACGCTGTCCCTCAAGGACCACTTGCGAGAGCTGGACGTGATCTACATGACACGAGTGCAGAAGGAGCGATTTGCAGACTTGCAAGAGTACGAGAAAGTCAAAGGGTCATACCGGCTCGTGGCGGAGGATCTTGACAAGACCAAGAAGAACTCGATTGTCATGCACCCTCTACCCCGAGTTGATGAAGTGGATCCCAGTGTCGACTCTACGCCCCACGCGAAATACTTCCAGCAGGTCGGGAACGGAGTCGTCTTGAGGATGGGACTCTTGGGACTTGTGCTCGGAGCTCTCTGACAGAATCTGAGTCGATGTCACGTCCAATCCCGGGCATGGTGAATATCCTACTCCGGCCAGACATAGGGCCGTTCCGAGTGCATGGAAAGTAAATGTCTGAAGCGCTCCTAACGAGTCAGGGTTTTATCGAGGACCGGTAGCCTGTTGAGTTACTTCCAAGACAAAGACCATGATGCTCAAACCAATCATGCTAGCTGCGGCAATCAGGATGAGAGTTGAGGTGGCCGCGGTTATAATCAGTAATCCGAACATGAGCATGACGGACGCTACAACGGAGGCGACTACAGGTTCACTCGTCTCCACAAACTGTCTTCGACGAATCTCAAATGCTGAGGTCTCGATACCCGGCCCGAGTCCGCCCCTACTGTCTGAAAACAGCCACGCAAGAGAACTAGCAAAGCTCAAGGTTGGAGTCAGGAGGCTGACCAAGAGGAGTCCGCGTAACGGAGCAACTGCCGGAATCAGTTGGCCAAAACCCAGAAATGTCAATCCAAGAAACATCCAGGAGCCCAGTCCGAAACTGATGAACATCTGAATCCATGCTGAAGGGCGTCCGATAGGTCCTCTCCAGATCATGCCGAGGATAACAAGAACTAAGCTAACGATGACGAGATATTGCATCGCAGAGATAATCGTGTTCCACGACGATACAAAAGTGGCTAGATTACCTGTATAGTTGGGACCGAAGAGGTTTGGAAGCTCAGCAAAAATGATTCCTGCTGCGAGACCCGCTCCCTGCAGTCTCCAGTCCATCTTTGAACCTACGTCAAGTATTCTGGACTAACATTCAAGTCTATCCATTTCAGGAGCTAGAGAAATCATATGGAATAATGCGGTCTAAGTCTCTCTTCCTCGCGTCAGGCCACGAATCCAATGGAAGAAGTCTTCCCCCCAACTTAGCAAGTATCGTCAAGCGTTCGAATCCGCAATTATCGCATCTTGCTCGGACTCCGGCGCTCGTATTGTAGCAGCGCTGGCAACGCGAATACTGGGACGAGAAAGTGAAGTATCGTCCCCCAGCCTCGCTGAGTTCTCGCGATGCTTTCGACAGAGCCGAACTGTCGACGTTAGGTCTGACCATCAGCGGAAGCAGCGCACCTCCGTCGAACGAACTCTGCAATTCTCCTTCAATGGATGCCCGAGTAGCAAAGGGTACTTTTTGAGCTAGGGGAATCCCGGGCACGTCGTTATAGTACGGGTATTTCTTGGAGCCCTGATAGACAATAGTCGAAAATCCGAATTTCTCCGCATCGATCGAAGCAAGACGGGCCGAGGCTTGAGGGGACGAATGAAGGCCGATTCTCACTCGAATGTCTCTTGCGTCCGCTTCACTAACAGCCCGCCGAGCAGATTCTACAATCTTCTTGGCAACGGCTAGGCTCGTCTTTTCCCAGAGTTCAGCCCGAGTATGATGCTTTACAGCCTCAGCCAGTCCTAACAGGCCTATCTCTCCATGAGCCCTTCTCGCGTCGTAATAGGCTCCACCGTCTGCTCGCCAGGCGAGGAGTGGCAGGACTCCCTCGGACACTCTCTCGTTGATGGCTTGCTGTCTGAGTTGTAGAGCTTTTACCGCTTCAATGGTTCCAGACTGGATTGTTTGGAGGAACTTCTCATCTTTTCCCGATGCTTCATAGGCGGCTCTCGGAACGTTAAGCTGGACTGTCCCGACAACGGCGCCGGCCCCTTTCGTCCCGTCCTTGTCTTCGAAGAGAATTGGTCCCTCCGACGATACCGAATAGATCTGGTCTGAGGATTGCACCAAAAAGTTGGGAACTGAGTATTTGGCGGAGCTGTCGAAGGCCGAGTTGAGAAGCTCATCTGAGATCTCGATCTTCCCTCCTGCATTCCTTACGACAATTGATGGATTGAGTATGGGTTGTTGACGACCAATTTCTAGACTTGCATCGATTACTGTTGTGAATAACTCTTCAGCTTCTCTCGAAAAATCGGCGTAGATGCCTTCGCCTTTGCCGTTTGGACCCACCGCTTCTCGTTTCTGGAGATGATCAGGAATTTGACGATCCAGTCCTATGGTGACCTGTGCTGATATTGCGTTAGAGAAGCCGTCCCAGTTGAGATCGTACATGAATCGTCTGATCGATTCTTGGACGCGTTGGCGTGGGAGTCCTCTGATGAAGGGGGCGAGTGTAATGTTGAAGTGGTCGAGTACCTGTTCATTGGAAACTTCTCGTTCTCCTGCGTGTAGAATCTTCAGAATTGATTCCAATGCATCTTCAAGGGATGAGGGAGGATTGGTGGCCGGCGTGCCTCTACGGAAGAAGAGGCTCGCTTCGTGAAAGAGTATACTCGGCTTCAGGATCCATGAGGCAGCGTCCTCCAGGTGTATCTGACCAGCGAGATGCGCGTCAATCGTAGCCCGAGGAAGGCTGTTGAGCAGAACATACTCCTCGATGACTCTCTCTCCCGCGGATTTCTGGACCCAGTTTGCGTCGAGCTGTTTCTGGCCGGCCTCCCGGAGTAATAGCGTTACATCGTTGACCGGTAGTCCCAGCCTTGTGAGTTTGTGGCGATACTCCTCGAGCTTTCTCTCGATAAGAATTATGTTGACAAGCTCTCGAATCAGGGGAGCGCTGAGGTATACGATTCCGAATTTGAGAAGTCTCTCTTCAGCTTCCGCCGCGACTTCATCTGCGAGGGTTTGAGGCATTCTTGCCTCGCTCACCAGGGATCTGGCGATTCTGGTGCGGTCGAACTCCTCGATTGTCATTCGAGACGTGCGGACGAACAATCTGCCGCGCTTTACCGCGATATATTCCTCCAGGTCGCGGGAGAACTCGACCAGAATCTTTCCGAGCTCGGTTACGCTGTACTTTTTCGTGCCTTTTTCGATCGAAAGCAGACCGGCCTTCCTCAAGGTCTTGAGGTGGTAGACGAACTTGCCGGCGTCCCGTACAGGATCGAGCTTGGCCTCGTACATTATCTCAGTATAGGGAAGGGGACCTTTCGAGACGAGTAGTTTGAGAACGTGCAATCGTACGGGAGCAGACGCCGCGTCAAGGACATCTGAGCTGAACCGTTCATACGACCGCTGCAAGAAGGAATCTAGTCAAAGGAGCCAGAAACTTACGCTAAAAAACTTGAGTAGGGTAAGCAGTTCAGTTGATAGTCCGTAGACAACCTTACTGTTTAGTTTATTCGAGTTATGAATTTGCGAGAGGCATCCATCGAACAGTCTCGCCCTTGCGCGAATGTGATTGGTGACAACTATTCTACGATTTTCAGGTTCTTCAGGGGGACCCAGCCTGTCGCGTCTGTCATGTTTGTAACCCAGGCCCAGCCGCTCTCAACGCTCTCTATCCTTACGATCTCGCCCTCCATCACAGTCACTTCACGTGCCACGTAGTTCTGCTGTGCGACCGCAGCCTCACCGTCTATCTTGATACTCTTCTCCGGGACCCAGCCCCGCTTCCCACTCGGGCTTTCGCAGAACACCCAGCCTGGCCATTCATCGTCCCTCCTCTTCACAATCTTCAACTCGTCACCTGCACTCATGGTCAAAGGATCAGGATACTGTGCCTCGTAGCCGGCAACGACAAGAGCCATCGTTCCTGAATCGATCTGCTGCAAAGGGACTATGATATGGAAGGGTCCGGGGCTCTTAAACTCAGATGTTTCCAACAGCTAACGATGAGCCCTGTCTTCCGGATAAATTAGGAAAAATCGAGAGGAGGACGTTCCGTAAAGACTAGTTCACTAGGTGTTTGCCGGAGACTCTCTGGACTGCCTCGCGACTCTACGTTCTTCTATAATTTCAGAGATAGCGACGGCAGTGTCTGAAGGGTCAGTTCCATCTCGGCCTTGGTCAACTTCGGCACTAGATTGTCAACGGCCCTTAGGTATTCTCGGCTTGCATAGTTCCATCCCGAGTCGTCATTGTAGTCCTTGTACGCGAAGGTCTGCGCCTGTATGGTCATAGGGTCGATCACAAGATAGGTGTAGCTTGTGAGGACTCCTTTCGATACGAGGAGGGACAGGAAGGTGTGGAGGTTGCTTACCTCGTTGCGTGGAAGATAGAGCCGTGTAGTTATTGAGTTCAGCCCAGTTATTGGAGAATAGCTCTGAACGATCGGAAGACTGTCAAGAATGGATTCGGCTCCTCTCATGAAACTCTCATTCTTGAAATCGAAACGTACCTCTGATAGCTCAGAAACTTGCGGCGCATATGGGAGGAGGTCGATGACCCATTCTTGAATCAATCCCCTTTCAACAAGCCGGTCAAAACGGTATTTCGCTGCGGGCAAGGTGAGAGACAGTAACTTCGACAGATCGGCTAGTGTAGTCCTTGCGTTCTTGACCAGCTCTTTGAGGATGATCAGATCTTTCTTGTCGAAGGAAACAGGTTGAGAAGATTGTTTGCTAGACTCAGGCTTGGCTCTACTCGTGACAAAAGAATCCAACCATCCTTTCCAATCGAACTTCCAAGTTCGGTCTTTGGGCTTGTAATAGTCAAAATTCGTCAGAGGGAACTTCGTGTCTCCAATCCAGAAGATGCGGTAGTTCTTGAGTAGTCCACGCTCCAACAATTGGTCGAGATACAACTCAAATTCTTGGCGGCTTGCGGTAGGTATACCATGAAGCGAGTAGTAGCCATTACAGTCTCCGATGCAGCGGGCAACTCTTAACCAGAATCCTGGGATTTTCAGTGCCTCCCTTGTGAAGATGTCCTTTCCCGGGTGTGGAGTCGCAAGAACAACAGCTCGGCTCAAACCGATTTTCGGACAGTTGGGTTGAATCCAAGTCTTCAGAACTCCTTGGCCTTCGAGCTTTGTCACTCTATTGTATACCGTTGTATAGGGCAGCTTCGCTTTCCGAGCAATTCCTAGCAGGTTTCGGGGGCCATGCTGTTTCATGGTCCTAAGGATCGCAATGTTTTCTTGGTCTAGAAGAGAGACTATTCTATGTATGCTATCAAAGAATTCATCGGCAGTGATCGTGCTCAAGGAAGCCAGAAGAAAAGGGGATTTTCTATCCATTTTAAGCTTCTTTCAAGCCCTATCCAGGAGGCGCCTTTGGATTTGGTGGGCCGGGATCGCCATCTAGAAGCTTCAGGTTCGTTCACCTCAATGATAGGAGGTCTGGTGCTTAGATAATGGGGACTCATACGGAGCGCTCAGAACAAAGTGAGAGACGCCAGGGAGGTCTCTTAACGATGCCCAAGATGAAATACGCCGTCCGTATTCTTATTGTTTGCGGATGGCGGTCGCCTAGATAGGGGATAACTATAAAACCGTTCGCAGCTATCTTTGGAAGTCTAGAGCTACCATGGGAAAAGTAATGATCTCTCTAACTGACGAGGCCGAAGAGCTAGTAAGAGATGAGGTCGGCAAGCTGTACTTTGGAAGGACTGGAGGATTCAGCATCTTCTTCGAACATCTCATCAGACAATACTTCAACGGGCACATGAAAGAGAAAAAGTCAAAGTAGATAGAGAAATCGAACGTAATCAGCATCGAATCCTAGGCCGACATGTCGACCTACGGCTTGGGCCGATGTCCCTAGCAGAGCAGTTGAATGGTTTATTTGCAAAGCGAGTTTCTCTCCCCATTAGGGGCGGTGGTCCAGTCTGCATGTAAGCAGGGACACCTTGGTCAAAGTGGTTACGGCCAGAGATACCGGTCTCGGGCACCGGTGATCGTGGGTTCAAATCCCACCCGCCCCACCATCGATCTGGATGAAAGAGAAGATCAAGAGCATCGTCTTCCACGGTGCGGAGGAATGGCGACGATGGCTCAAGCTCAACCATAATCGGGAGAGTGAGATCTGGCTGGTCTTACCTAAGAAAAGCGCAGGCGGCGACTCGTACAGAATCTATTACAACCAAGCTCTTGAAGAAGCCCTTTGCTTCGGATGGATCGACAGCCGAATCAAACCCCTAGATGAGACAAGAAGCCTCTTCGTTTCACACCAAGGAAGACCAAGAACTGGTCTAGTTAAAACATCGACAGAGTCCTCGAATTGGTAAGGAAGAAGAAGATGACTAAAGCCGGGCTGAAAGTTCTACCTCCAGACGTGATTTCAAGGCTGAAGAGAGGAACCGAATAATCACTTAAGAAGGCGGACAGATTTCCTCCGCAAGCTAAGCTGAAGGCTTCCTGACGCTCGTAGTTATCTATTCCAAAGATACCTGAGCCGATTGTTTCAAGCATGCAAGACGAGAGACGACTGGATGAGTTGATCTTTTGCAAAACAGGTCCCATGTCCTTCCAAGACAGGGACATTCCACCGTCTGTTCAGGAGAAGATTCTGAAGGCTGCCACCTCGTGTACGTGGCTGGGTAGATGGAAGCTCCTGATCATCACCGACAAGAACCAACGGGTAGAAATCGTGAGGGCATGGCAGGAAGACTTGAGAAAGATAGGGAGGTTGAAAGATGTGAATTGGATCGAGAGATGGAAGGTCGCTCCTCTATTCATCGCGTTCTGTCAGCCTAAGAATTTCAAGCCATTTCAGTGGGTGTCTGGTGACTACGCCAGAATTGGAGAGATTCACGAAATAGGGTCCGCGGTTAGAAGTATCGAACTCAAGGCTCTCGAGTACGACATTGGGCTTCATGGGCCGATAATGGGCCTGCTCATGCCGGAAGTAAACAGAGGCGTCAGGTCTGTGCTCGGAATACCTGAAGACTACGAGATCGTGCACTTCGGGATAATGGGCTATCCGAAAGAGGAGGTAGACGTAACGTTCCCCGGGTTGTCAGATGTCAGCTTCGCCAACAAATGGGGCCAACCATGGCATTGCCCCAATGAACCTGCCTCATAGTCAAGCTCCGTTCCTCAACTGGGCAGGTCTCTCGTCAAAAGATCACGCGCAATCTTGTCCGCTATCTCCCTCCTATTCACCGTTGTTGAGACTTGGATGAATTCATCCGCTATCGGATCTCTCGTTTAGAATAGAATCCCACGCGTGCCCGGTTGAGCGCTCCAAAGTTTAAAGGAATGATTAGCTTCGATTGTCGGTGTTGGTTTAGATTTGACGAGTACTATGATGCCTCGTTCTGCTGATTATGAAGTGAAGTTGACTGCTGATCACGAGAGTCTCCGACATACGATCCGGGATTTTGCTGAGAAGGAGATTCGCCCCGTTGCTTTCGAGATTGACCGTAATAACAAGATACCAAGAGACCTTCTACGACGAATTGCCGGAGTTGGTCTGACTGCTATCACTTACAAGGAAGAGTATGGTGGTCTGGGTGGCGACCTTCTCTCGATGGTTATTGGTATCGAAGAGATAGCAAGAGTCTCGGCTGCGTGCTCCACAGTTTTTGTCGCTAGTCATCTCGTTTCTGAACCTTTGAATGAGTGGGGCTCGCCGGAGCAGAAGAAGCGGTTCCTAGTGCCGATGGTGTCAGGGGAAAAGATTGGGGCTCATGCGATGACGGAGCCTGGGGCTGGGTCCGATGTCGCGGGAATCAAGTCGACGGCCAAGCTTCACGGGACCCACTGGGAGATCAGTGGCCGGAAGACGTTCATCACGAACGGTGAGATCGCAGATCTCTACCTGGTATTCGCTAGGACGAGTCCCCCTCCCAGCACCAGAGAGCGGCATAAGGGCTTGAGCGCGTTCATTGTTGAAAGGGGAACAGAGGGCTTCCAGGTCGGCAGTCATATTGAAACGACCGGCCTTCGAGGCTCCCAGCCCTCAGAACTGATCCTTGATCACGTTAAGGTGCCTACTGACAATCTCGTGGGAAAGGAAGGCGACGGGTTCTACATTGGCGTAAAGACGTATGATCGGGGGCGCGTGGACGTGTCCGCGCAGGGCGTCGGTATCGCTCAGGCCGCATATGAGGCCGCGATAAGTTACGCGCAGACCCGCACAAGTTTTGAGAAGCCGTTGATCGATTTTCAGCAGGTTCAGTACAAGCTGGCTGAGATGGCTATGGGGCTTCACACGGCGCGTCTGCTCACGTACTGGGCCGCGTCGCTCAAGGATCAGGGCAAGGAGTTTGTCAAGGCCGCGTCGATCGCGAAGGTGACGTCGACTGAGACGGCTGAGAGGTTGGCCCTCCTAGCCATGATGATTCATGGCGGCTACGGCGTTGCGACGGAGTACCCAGTTGAGCGGTTTCTAAGAGATTCGCAGATCATAAAGACCTACGAGGGCACCAACGATATCCAAAGGTTGACGATAGCCAAACAGCTGATTCGAGAACTCAAAGAATAGCGCATGTCCGGCTAGCAGGGTTAGAGGGTCTTCTTCCCCCAATCCCTCTCTTAGCATTTCTCTTCTCGCAATTACTGAATCTCAGCATCCCAGCTCGAGCCGAACTAGCTTTCAGCTATTCAATAGCATAGTCCTACTAGCCTTTGATACTTTCAGAGCCCTGTGCGAGCTAAGTTCAGCTACTCGGACGAACGCAAATAGGGTTCGTGGTTAGAGAGTTGAAACCTCAGATCGAGTTCGGAGTCAGCAGAGTAGTAAATGAGTTCTGCCACATCTCGGTCCTCTATAGTGAACTAATGCCTATAGAACTAGCAACGGGAATGTTGGGGAACAAGTCCTACCAGGCACAGAATGCTCACTTCAGACGAGATGAGGTCCGCCTTGAGCTTCAGAGAGTAGGACCCTTCGCAACAGAATCCGAATGGTACCAGTTTGCTACAGGTCTTATGAAGAGAGGCCCCTCAGGAGGTTTTGAAGCATTATCAGCCAATAGCAAGCTTGCGGAATTGTTTCGGAAGATTCGCCAAAGAGGAGTGGCAGGTTTTGAGGAGATCTGGAGTGAAGCCAGGCCGCGACTGGAGAGGTACAAGGAGAGCTTCGAGGCCGAATGGTCCCCGATAGGCGATCAGGTACTGTCACGCCTCTCTACGCTCGCCAAGACCCCGTGGGCTTTGGATAGGATTCGTGTTCATTTCATAGACTGCCTCTACGGAGGGTTCGGCTGGAATGACTGTATCGGCTTCGCGGCTTTTCCTGATCTTCAGGTTCAGAAAAAGTTCCTCGCCCATGAGCTCTCCGAGCTCATTACTCCTCGACATATCGTTGGAGACGCTTTGAGAAAAGCAGGTCTTAGCTCAGAGATTGCGCATACAGTTGTCGACATGCTGGCCTATTTCAGTGTGAGAAACTTTCTGGTAAGGCCAGTCTATCCCAATCCTGAGAGAAAGGGAATCAGACCCAATCCGAACTACTATCCCGCGGTGGAGGAGTTGTACCCTACGTTCGAATCCTACGCAGAGAACCCTTCCATCTACGCAGATTTTGAAGAGCTTGTTCAAGTTATGATAGCAAAGCTGAAGGTACCGAATGCAAGTCCCACGATACAAAATGATTAGTTTCGGCACTTGGAGGATTCGCTTGGCCCTGTTTCGGCTTGCCGCGTGCAACCGGTAGCGGAGGGGCCCAGTAACGTTACTTGTAAGATGAACAGATGTGTAGGCTCCCCTGTCGATGTCTCAACGCGGCCTATTTCGGCTGGTGCATCTTCCTCCCGACTTAGCTATGCAATTGAAGGATTCTGTTGAAGAAGCGTTTCAGAGTCTGGGAGGCGCGACTGCCGAGCTGATTCTTCACTATGCAAGACGTAGACACCATGTAGACATGAACAAGCTACCTGATGGGATTGAGGAGCTCGACAAGGCTCTAGGCGAGATTCTTGGGACCGGGAGAAGGATGGTGGTTAACCATTGCTCCGAGATATTGACCCGGCGACTCGGCAAGGAGGTTCGGCCAAAATCTGACAAGCTTTCAGACATCTTTCGGCAAGTCGCGAAAATCTACCAGAAACGAGCCTCGGTGCAGGTAGATGAAACGACACTCTTCGAGAAAGCAGAGAAATCTGAAGATTCACTGTTGCAAGGCAACGTTGTCGAGGGTATTCTGCGCGACTAAAGGCTAATCTTGTTCCTCTCTCCTAGATGAAAAACCCTAAGGCTTCATCCATGGAGTGCAACACGCATACACTAGTAGCCCACATCGCGGCCCTGCATCACAGTTCCGCTCTCTTGGTGAAATACAGAATCAGCCCCGATAATCAACAAGGATGGTTCCTACCCAACGATGATCTCCATCACCTAGAACATCCGGACCAAGCTGCCAAGCGCATCTTGAAAGAGCAGGCAGGAATAGACGATGCAGCGCTGAAAATCGCCGAGATCGAGTCTTTCGTAGGAAACAATCAGACTTGGCATCTCATCTTCGATTATCTGGCCTTCACCCGCAGCATGAACACGTCACCCGGGAAGACAGTTGCAGAGCTGAAATGGTTCGAGATCGATAAATTGCCGCCAGCCGAAGACTTCGCTCATCACGGATGGGGAAGAACAGTCCTC
>WNGM01005050.1_pt1 | contig 13691 bp, 13 predicted proteins | sample 5400571 | NCBI WGS metagenome assembly WNGM01 (sample SAMN13153378, study PRJNA577476) | soil metagenome | isolation source: 100 cm soil or saprolite under Garry oak tree replicate 2 | place: USA:California | collected 2016-06-15
ACGAAGGCCTGGTACCGCGAGATACGTAGTGACTACGTAGTTCTTCAGACGATCCGCAACGCCGGCCGGTCCATCGTTGCTGCCATGACTGCAACACACGCCGCGACACGCGACTGCCAGGTGCTCGTCGTCGGAGCTGGGCCAACCGGGCTGACCCTGGCCGCGCAGCTCCTCGCCCGCGGGATCCATGCCCGCGTCATCGACAAGGCCGAAGGGCCCTCGCCGCAAAGCCGGGCAGTGGGCATCCACGCGCGGACGATGGAGCTGCTCGACACGATGGGGCTGGCTGACGCGTTCGTCGACCAGGGCCACCGCGTACGGCGCCTGCGCATGTACGCCAGCCAGCGGAACCTCCTAGACCTGGACCTGGCGCGCAGCGGCTCGCGGTACGGCTTTACGCTGCACCTCCCGCAGAGCCAGACCGAAGCCCTGCTGCGCGCCCGCGTGCAGGAACTCGGCGGCACCATCGAGGAGCGCGTCGAGCTGGTGCGCCTGGCCGAGCGCGGCGACGCCGTGGACGCCACGCTCCGGGAAGTCACGGGCCGGGAGATCGAGGTGAGCGCCGGCTATGTGGTCGGCTGCGACGGCGCGCACAGCCGCGTGCGCCACGAGATCGGGCTCCCGTTCGATGGGCAGCCGTACCCGCAGGACTGGCTGCTGGCCGATGTCGCATTGGACGGGGCCGGCAGCGACGACGCGGTTCACCTCTTCTTCCGCCCGAACGGACTGCCCCTGGTCTGCATACCCATGTGCGGCCAGCGCTGGCGCCTGGTCATGGCCAACGCGGGCGACCGCGGCGGCCAGCCGCCGACATTCGAGGAGGTACAGGAGCTGGTCGCCGAACGTGCGCCGCGGCCCATGGAGGTCAGCGACCCGGGATGGCTGTCCTCCTTCCGGTGTCACCTCAGGTCCACCACCAGCTACCGGCGCGGACGGGTAATGCTCGCCGGCGACGCCGCGCACATCCACTCGCCGGCCGGCGGCCAGGGCATGAACACCGGGATGATGGACGCGCACAACCTCGCCTGGAAGCTGGCCCTGGTCGTGGACGGCCGTGCCCCGGACTCGCTCCTCGACACCTATGGCCAGGAGCGCGTGCCTGTCGCATCCAGCGTGCTCGGGTTCACCGACAAGCTGACCGGGCTGCTGACCATGCGGAGCCGGGCCAAGCGGGCCGTGCGGGATACCGTCATTCCCGTCGTCAGCCGCGTTCCGGCGATCCAGCGCGGTGCGGCCCGCAAACTGTCCCAGCTTTCGGTCGCCTACCCGCGGGGCCCGCTCGTCCAGCCCGACGGTCATGGCCGCGGGCCGAAGCCCGGCGACCGGTTCCCCGACGTGGACGTCCGGAGCGAGCGCGGACCTGCCAGGCTGCATCACCTGCTCGGCAGCGGACGCCATGTCCTGATCGTCTCCGGCGCGGGCGTCCGCAGCGCGCTCGAGACGGCCGGCGTCGCGTGCTACGCCGAGCTCGTCGACGTCGTCGGCGGAGATCTCGGCAGCGGCTTCGCGCTCGTCCGGCCGGACGGAATCCTCGCCGCTCGCGGATCCGCGAAAGACACCCACCACGTCGTCGACTACCTGCGCCGGCTCTGCGGACACGGTGAACCGGAACCGGCCGCGGCAGCGGTGGCGGTGTAGCGCTCGGCGCCGGAGACCGACTGTCGGTCGGCGTGCTCCGCCGCCTCCGGCCGTCTCCGGCTTGCAGGTCTGAGCGGTGCGCGGGCGACGGCTCTCAGCAGGTCACGCCCGCGTTCGCCAACGCGGCGCGCGGTTACTGACGGTGAGCTGCGTCATCTCGGCTCACTTGCCATCGCTCTTGAGGATCCGTTGATAACCGAGACTCTGACGCCTCGCGCTGTCGAGAGCTTCCTTGTCAGGACCGCTTTCCAGCAGTTCGAGTACCAGGAGCCGATGTACCACGGCATGGCGCGCATGCGGCCGATGTTTGGCCGCCCGTTCCCCAGGGATCGCTTCGAGGTACTCTCGGCCGTGGCGGCCTTCAGCTATCACTGGCTCCGGGCACTCGGACTTCGGAGTTGTCCGGTCGCCTCCCAGCGATGAGTCGAGGCCGGCCTCCTCGTTGTGCGGCCAGGCATCGTGGTGACTATGCGCTCCGCCCGAGGCGCGCCATCCTGTTCCACGCATGACAGCCGGCAGCATCGCGCAACGACAGAAGCATCTGAATCTGAGCCGGATACCCCGTTGACATCACCCGATCAAGATCACAAAGATCTATACTGGCAGACCCGGTCGGTTAATGCCTATACTGGGAACAGCCTGCTGCGATAGCTTAACCATTTCTATCAGAACTTAATCAAGCGCGTCGCGAGAAAGCTGGAACGAATCATGCGACTGGTGAGCCTCGGCTGTGGCGGCTACATTCCGAACGGGCGTCGTGAGACAGCCTCATATCTGCTAATAGATGGGCCGACGGCTGTTCTATTCGACATCGGAACTGGAGCGAAAAGACTCCTCGAGCCACCGCTATCGCTACATCTCACTCAGATTGAAAAGCTCCATGTTGTGCTCTCCCATTACCACCTCGACCATTCGATCGGCCTGACATGGATGCTCAAGATCTGGCCCAAGCCGTTCAACATAATTGCGCCCCAGGCGCCTTTGGTTTCAGCCGAAGCGGCTGATGCGCTGTCCCGCCTCAGTTCACCACCACTCTTCGCGCTACCTCTCGACGAGTACCCGGGAAGCGTGACTATTCAGGAATTGAGAACTAAGACATTCACAATAGACGGGCTACATATCGACGCTATGCCTCAAGCACATAGCGGCGGCTCGGTCGCCTATCGCGTCGGAACGACTTTCGCCTACGTTACGGACGTTGATACGACGGATAGCGCCGCACACGTCGAATTCATCCGCGGCGTCGACCTGGCATTTGTTGACGCGATGTACGACCAACATACATACCGGCAGCAAACGGAAAACGTGTCAGCTAAGCTCGACCACGGCTATGACATGGGCGTTGCGAGACTTGGGGCGGAGGCGGCAGTTGGTGGACTTGGACTCGTCCATATAAGCCCGGAATACGATGAGAAACGAGTCGACTCGATGACGGCAGGTGCCCGCGGAATCTTCCCTTCAGCGTTCATACCGAAGGACGGACAGGAGTTCGCTCTATGATTCCGCTTTTCAAGGTACGCATGCCTAGTTCCGTTGGTGCGGCCGTCTTGGACACATTGTACTCCGGACTCGTCACGGAAGGGCCCAAAGCGGCGCTTTTCGAGAAGATATTTCAGGGCTGGCTCGGAAATAGGAACACTGCCATCGTCAACTCAGGTACATCTGCCTTGACCCTCGCGCTTCGAATGTGTGGTGCTGGATTAGACACGGAGATCATATCGACCCCTATGACTTGCATGGCAGCCAATACAGCCGCTGCCGCAATGGGGGCTAGAATCATATGGGCTGATATTGATCCAGGAACCGGATGCATCGATGTCGAGTCCGCGAGGTCAATGATAACAGCTAAAACAAAGGCCATAATGTTCGTGGACTGGGCTGGCATACCGGCGAATCTTGATGGCCTGGCGTCTATTGCTCTCGACTATGGCGTCAAGCTAATCGAGGATGCGGCGCACTCGATAGGTGCTAGGTACAAGGGTCGCAAAATTGGCAATCTGTGCGACTACGTATGCTTCTCGTTCCAGGCTATTAAACATCTCACGACAGTCGATGGAGGCGCCATCGCGTGTGCTGACGTGGCTTCTTACGAACGTGCTAGGTGGCTGCGCTGGTACGGCCTGGATCGACACGCTCCCCGGACCGCTCTATGGTGGGGGGGCGATGCATCTGAAGCCGGCTACAAGATGCACATGAATGATGTATTGGCTACGATAGGGATTGAGCAGATTAAGGATCTCGACACCACCATCGAGCAGCATAGGCGCAATGCTAATTGGCTGATCGACGCCTTCGTCGAGACCCGGGGCATTAGCACGCCCCGGATAGACATTGGCATAGAGCCGAGCTTTTGGGTTCTGCCGCTGCGCTTTAGTTCGCCAGAGCTGCGCCAGCATGTGTCCGATAGTCTCACGGCTGCTGGCATCCAGAACTCGATTGTCCATCGCCGGAACGACAGTTATAAGATGTTCAGTAAATCGAAGCGTCAACTTCCTGGGGTTGACATCTATGCGGGCACAATGCTGTGCGTACCTTGTGGCTGGTGGATATCGGAGATTGAGCGAGAGGATATCGCGAGAACCGTAGTAGATGCCGTTCGGGGGTTATGCGAAGTATTAGTTGGGACAAGGTCTGGACGTGAAGCTATTCTTTCTGGGCCAAGGCCCAATTGCCGAGAAGATATTTGGATACTGCATGTCGGCGGGGCAGTCTAATGTGACAGTTGTAGGCGCGTCGTCGAACGTGTACGCGGATGCATGGTGGGGGAGCGCCCGCATCTCGGAGATTTGCAATGAAACTCAGCTGGCTTTTGTTGCAAATGATGCTCCAAACGAGGATCGGCTGATGGCAGCCGTGATTCATACCGCGCCAGATTGGCTGTTGTCAATCCAACATCCATGGATTCTGGGACCGGAGATATTGGAGCTGGTTCACGGCCGGGCGGTAAACTTGCACACAGCTCCGCTGCCGGCCTATGGCGGTTTTAACGGCATATCGCATGCGATCCTAAATGGAGCGACGCAATACGGCGTCACGCTTCACTGGATGACCGACGTAGTGGACGCAGGGCCCCAGATCCTTAGGCGAGAGTTTAGAATCAATGGACGCGTAACGGCACGCACTCTGCACCGACTCACGGTAGAGGTTGGGACGGCGGTCGCCATGGAGTTGATTGACAGCGAAGAGTTTTGGCGACGCAGCCCAGTAGCGGCTGAGGCAGTTGAGGAGACAAGAGTATATAGCCGACGGGAGCTAGGGCGGCATAGGCTCATCGAATCTTTGGAGGATGTAGAGGAAGTAAAGCGGAAGAGTCTGGCTTTCTTCTTTCCGCCTTTCGAGCCTGCATATGCTGTCGTCGGCGGAATGAAGTTCTATATTCTGCCAGATACCGACGACGTTAAGTCATGGATATCTTCAGGAAGACAGTAAATGCTGGAAACCGCACCGGCAAAAGGTGGCCTTTTCTTTATGCATATACCGAAGACTGGCGGCCGAACCGTGATTCGTCACCTTGATCAGTGGTACGACGGAGCCGTGGTGGAGATTCCCACGAATGAGGACATAATTGGCAATGCGGGATGGCTCGACGGGCGTGTGATATGCGGGCACCAGTTCTATCCGTTCCGAGATGTGATCGGCGGGCGGCCCAATACGTTGGTGGTGCTACGGGAACCGGTTTCGAGGGTGCTGTCTGCCTTTCGATACATAGAGCGTAAGAATGAGCATGTCCTTCGAGGCGACTTCGACGCTCGTATTTCTAGCTTGACGGATTTCATCGTGGACCGAGAGTTTAGATTCCACTCCGTCAACATGCAAGTGCGGATGCTCGGTTCGGCGGCGGATTTGCGGAGGCTTGTGGTTGACTATGAGGCGGGGCGCTTGTCGGCGCTGGAATGCAGAAGGCACTATCACGACGCCCTGGCGGCGGAGGCAGACGTGGAGACCTTGGAGCGAGCGAAGGAGCGGCTGAGGCGTGAGGATGTTACCTTCGGGCTAACAGAGCAGATGGATGAGTTTGTCCGATCTTTGGCGCGTGGCATTGAGCTTCCGATGCCGCAGAAGATATATAGAGCTAATGCGGCTCCTGCTTGGGTTGATCCGAGGGCGACTCGCAGGCAGGTCAGAGATGCAGATATCGAGCTGGCGAGGCACGAGAACTATTTGGATATCGAGCTTTATTCTTTCGCAGTCAGCATGCTGGCCTCTACACCGAGTGCCCGGACTCTGGACTTGGGGCCGTAATGAGGCGTGCGGGTGGCCAGACCCATCTGGGCACGGTTGTGCGCGGTGACGGTTGGGTCGGCGGCGGGTGCGACTCGGGCCGGTCGGCGCCGTCAGTCCGGTGGCGAACGGTCGTCGCGAGGTGGTCGCTGGCAGTGAAGGCCAGCCGATGATTGGCTGGCCTTCGACATCCGCCAGGTGCGCTGGCCAGCGTTGGGTGTCTGCACCATGCGGGGGGTGGCAATGGCCGTTGTCTTTGCCCTCTTCCTCTTGGGCGCCGGCGTGACTCTGCTCGTAGGTCAAGGCGGTGGGCTGTACTGGCTCCCTGCAGCCTTCGTCCTAGCAATTTCCATCGCTGCATACAACGCCTGGGTGCTTCTCGGCGAGGTGATTAGGTTACGAGCAACTCGGCACTGACAGCACTCCCAGAGCCAGGTTGATACAGGAGTGGTCCGCAGGCGCGGGACGCTATGGAGCGTCGTATGCGCGTTCGGCACGAGCAGTCGGTGCACCGCGGTGGTACCCGACGCGGTCCTACAGTCGGCACATACGGCACCCAGCCACTCTACGGCCCCGGATTAGTGCGCAATTCCGCTTATCGGAACGCGAGCACTCGCAGGTCAGCGCCCCGAGCGGGGCGCGAACCCAAAATCGTGGCCGAAGTCAGGACGAGCGAGATCACTGGGAGCTGTCAGTATCTAGTACGAGGTCGGGTCGGCTGCATAAGCCAGCGCAGCGATGACGAACTTCACGCCGTGGGCGCGCAGTTCCGCCGCGGGGCGACGACATGGCGGCTCTGGCCGGCGAATGACCACTCGGCAGCGGAGTCGCTGGCCCTCGCAAGCCAGCCGCGGAGTCCCGTAAGCGGCGGTCAGCGTGGAGCCCGGGTCGCGTCCCGCCTGGTGGTGTAATTCGCCGCGTGTGAGTTTTCGCGGGATGGCGGGTGCCGCGATCACTATGACGCGATGGCGGCGGGGATGGCAACTGCGGCGTGTTCGCTGGCCGGATCTGCTGGCGGTTCGAGGAGCTTGGCCATGGATGCCTCGGACAGGATGCGCCGGTCGCTGACTTGCCATTCGTCATGGATCTCGGCGAGGACAGCTCCGGCGAGGCGGAGCAGCGATGCCGGGTTGGGGAACACGCCGACGACGTCGGTGCGGCGCTTGATCTCCTTGTTGACTCGTTCCAGGCCATTGGTGGACCAGACCTTTTTCCAATGCTCGGCGGGGAAGTCCGCGAACGGTCGTCACGGGCGTCGCGCAGCATGGCCTCGACCTTGGGGAACTGGCGGCCGAGCATGCCGGCGATCACGTCGAGCTGGCTGCGCACGGCGGCGGTGTCGGGCTGGGCGAAGATGGTGCGCACCGCGGCGGCGACCATGTCGGCGTGGCCCTTGGGGACGGCGGTGAGCAGGTTCCGGGTGGCGTGGATGCGGCAGCGCTGCCAGGTGGCGCCGAGCAGCACCGACTCGATCGCGGCTTTCAGGCCGGTGTGCGCGTCGGAGGTGACCAGCTGAACTCCTGTCAGGCCGCGGGCCCGCAGCGAGCGCAGGAACGCGGTCCAGAACGTGCCGGACTCGCTGTCGCCGACGTCGAACCCGAGGACCTCGCGGCAGCCGCCGGTGCTGATCCCGGTGGCGATCACCACTGCCTGCGCGGTCACCCGGCTGCCCCGGCCGCGGCGGTCCCCGCCGGTCCGGGCTTTGCAGAACGTGGCATCCAGGAACACGTATGGGAACGCGGCGCCGGCCAGGGACCGGTCCCGGAACGCCGTGACCTCGACGTCGAGGTCGCTGCAGATCCGGCTCACCTCGCTCTTGCTGATGCCGCTGTCCGCGCCGAGGGCGGCCACCAGGTCGTCGACCTTGCGCGTGGAGGTGCCGGTGACGTAGGCCTCCATCACCACCGCGAACAGCGCCTGATCGATCCGCCGCCGCCGCTCCAGCAGGGACGGGAAGGACGACCCGGAGCGCAGCTTGGGGATCCGCAACTCCAGATCCCCGGCCGCCGTGGTCAGCGTCCGGTCCCGGTACCCGTTGCGCCGGGCTACCCGCCCGGGGGTGCGCTGGTACGGCCCGGCGCCTATCTGAGCGGTCGCCTCCGCCTCGATCAGCGCCTGGAACACCGCCTCCACGGCATGGCGCACCACACCGTCAGCGTCAGCGGCCTTGAGCGCATCGAGCAACTCGAGCAGGGCAGACTGGTCCAGGGCCATCGTGTGGTTCTCCTTCGCGAGACTTTGGTCGGTTATCGCAAAGACTCACACGATGGCCCCTCAGCGATCAGGAGCCTCGCCAGCTACTTACACCACTCCAGGGGACGTGACCGGAGCCCGCTCAAGCTCGCCAAGTAAATCTGATCGGTTCGGGATTGGATGCATTGCCGGAGTTGCCGCCAAAGCGACGTGATCCTAGGTTACCTGCGCGGGCAAGCGAGCCCGCCGCGTGGCCAATTATTGCGTCCTGGGATCTTGGTAGAGCGGAACATGCCGCCAGGATAGGCACGAGGCCCGCGACCGCGAGATGCCCGCACTCACATCGCGAACTTCCACAGCCCAGCCTTAACGAAAGGCGGCCGACCTACTCGAGCGCCGAGTTCTTCATAGCGCTCTTCCGTTGGTTCGCAGCCAATTCGCTGGCTGCTCTCTCTATCGCTTCAGTAGCAGACATCGTAGGAGTCCAGCCGAGCAGATTCAGAGCTGAGCTGCTCATTCCATATGAGAAATCCTGAACTAACCGGTCCGGGACATGCTCGAGAACAGCGCTGAGCTGCAGACAATCGGCAGCCACTTGCACGACTTGTAGCAAGGAAAGCGATTCGCCGGTCGTGCCCTGAAACACTCCGACTGGGCAGTCGTGGCTGAGCAGGCAAAGAACTGCGCTGCATATGTCCTCGACATGCATCCATTGCCGTCGCTGGCGACCTGAGCCGTGTATAGGAACTGGCCAGCCGTTGAGCAGAGCCTGGACGAGAACTGGGAGAAACTTCGGCGAACTCTGATATGGTCCTACCAAATTACATGATCGAAGCGTGGAGATTCTTAGGCCATAGACATCGCGATAGTTGTGCAATATTATCTCCGAGCACGCCTTTGACGCCGCGTATGGCTGCGTCGGGCGAAGTTCGCTCGCCTCGGCCAGAGGCTTACGGGAGGCACCGAGAACCTCGTCACTCGAGAGATATATGGCAGGTCGGCCAGTCATGCGGAGAAGCTCTCCAAGACCGATTGCAAGGGCTATGTTCTGTCGGCACACATCACCTGGGTCAGCAAGTCCGGCATCGACACTGGTGGCGCCTGCGACGCAGATAACGGCACGAGCCGCACTTACACGCGGAACTAGATCCTCAGGCGATGAGGACTGAATGGACTCCACAGCGCATTGGGAATGACGCATCGCGCGCATATGTACGTCGGGGAGCGGTTTAGGATCAAGGACAACTACACGGTCTTCTCCACTCTGCGCGAGCAGAGAGAGAAGGGTAGTGCCGACGAATCCGCTCGCTCCAAGAAGTGCTACCGTCAAGAGTGGACCTTTCACGCGTTCAGTAGAGTAAAATGCCACATGAAGGCGAGCCGCAAGATACCTTCAGTGACGACCACGGAACGCCGGAATGCCGAGGCTCCGGGAAATAAGCGTCAGGCGGGTCGTGCCGGTGACAAACAAGACCGCTGTGGCCGACGGCAAAGCCCAAGCAGCCCAATCCCAATTAATCGACGCGAGAGTGCTCCAGGTTATATAGATGCTGAGTAGCACACCCGCCACGCCAATCGAGAAGGTTGCAAGCGATACCCGCACTGCGAGAGCCCTGCGCTCCCTATTGACTGAATCAATTGCCTCCGCGGTCAAAGTTGATGCGCGGCTGCGCAATTCGGCGTAGGGAGCTACTACCACGACTTCTACCGAATAAGATGTTAGGGCAAGAAGCGCCCACGCAGTGGATAGATGATCGTAGTACCAAGTACCGTTCTCGCGAAAGCAAGTCTCCCCGAAAAGCGAAGCCGTGGAGGTCTTGAGAGTCTCGCGGTGGCTGAACTCGACATAATCGGAAAGTGCGTGAATGCTCGAGCAGATGTTGATAAAGTTGGCGGAGTCGAGGGATGTGGACGTCAGAAAGGACTTTAGATCCGAGGCAATTCTATTGACCAGTGGAGCATGTCGGTCGGGTACAGTGTCGTAAACCTTTGAGGCGGCGATTAGCGTCTGAGCCTTGCTGTAGGGTGTCAGTGAGTCTAGCGAGCGGGCGGTGGCTGCGAAGAGATCCTCGGCGGAGCTAGTAAGTATGTCGCGAACTGATGCGGCTTCGGCAAGGAAGATCGTGCGCTGCGCAGCGTGATGGGGACCGGCATTGGCGAGGTGGCCGATAGTTCCGATGAGCTTAGAGCGGATAGAATCAATGACAGGTTGCGTAGTCTGGGTTAGATGTGTTAGGAGCGCACGTCCGCACACCGCGACATCCCAAGCTGCATTGTCAAAGAGCTGGGACTGATAACTGCTTATCGCGATCGTGCGGCGTATGCGGGAGTCGCCCCGCGAGAGATCGATTTCACGGCGCTGGCTATCCAGCAGGGCAGCAAGTTCGGTGCCTAGATGTTTCAACGCAGGAGTGGGTTGGGCCAGCCCAGGCGAAGCCGGGAGCTGTTCAGTCACGATCCAGACCCTTTCAGGAAGTCGGCCCGAGTATATATGATCGGCGTTGTTGCTGCTAGTGACAAGCTCGATACGAGGTGGTACCAAGGACAGTGGGTTGGCTGTTGAGCACTGCCGATGCCCTTGGCGCCGGTGGGTTAGTGACCACCCGCAGGATTTGTGGGATTGTTATGGTGCAGCTGAGGCGGACGTATTTGTGTTCGTAGCCGCACGAGCGAAGGAGATCGAGAGGTAGTGTGACCACGAGATACCCGAATTTTCGCAACGCTCTGCGACGGAAAACGCGCGCCGAGTGGAGCTCGACGGAATTAGGATGGTGTCTCCGACTAGCTTGACAGGCACTGCCCGAGGAATGACGCGACGTTAGCGGTCCAGAGAAACAACCGAGTCGTTGATCCTACCATAGTGCGCGAAGACCTGCTAGAGCGTTTGGTGGGCGATGGCCGAGGTTAGCAATTGCGGAGGTAAATTTGAAGAATTTGATCCTTGTCACTAACGACGACGGTGCTAATGTCTCCGGCTTTGGCAGCGGCAGCGGACGCAGTTTGCGCTTTGCAGATCTGCTGATCATTGCTCCAGATCGGCAGCAGGCGGCGATGAGCTGCTCATGGCTGAAGGGCGTCGAAGTCGAGATGGCCGAATAGGTATTCGTAAGAGATGGCGGACAGGATTTGAAGGTACATGCCGTTCACGGGCCCGTCGGCGATCGCTGTCTCACATATCAAGCGTATCAATTATCGCGAGAATGTTAGGCCTGGTGTTGAATGGACGCGGCGTATTCGGGGCGGATTTGAGGCGGTTTATCATGGACGTTCCACTTCATGGACGTTCCACATATAGCGAAAGCCTGAAAGCGAGGCTTGATATCGGACGCTCTTCAGACTTTGCGCAAGGGAATGGTCGGCGGCGAGATATTGGACCCGCATACTCGTCGAGGACGTCCGTGCTATGGACTTCCTGCGGAGGTCGCCATGCTCAAGACGAATATTCCATCGACTGCAACAGTCGGGACGCGCAGTCACGGTACATCGCATAGCGATGGAGCTATTCAAGGTTTGCCAACCGGACAGCGGGCACATGCGTAAGCCGCGCGAGTTGCAGACAATTACCGGCATCGCCGCTTCAACTCTGGGGCGGACAAAGGATATATGGACGACACCGCGTCGCGTTGCCCACTTCAGCCCACCGCAACCAGATTGCCACTTAGTGGCCGCCGTTATCGACCATGATATAGCGGTAACAGCCAGCACGATCGTGACCTACAAGCTTCTCAACTGGAAGTTGGGCCCCGGGGACCGTCCAGCAACTGCGGCAGATCAATCTGGCCGCCACTCGGGCCGTCTACGACTGGTTCCCACGGGAACCCGTGGCGGAGCGCGATCATTAAGGGGGCTCTCGGCAGTCCGCACACCTCGCGTAAGCTGACACGACCCGTGCCCGCATGCGCCCGCCACGCTGTGAGCCACAACCCAGGCCTCGGAAGGGCATAGATCTGCTACTGTGTCTGTTGTGTACGAGGTACGTCTGTTGGCGGATGCAGGCCATTTGGAATTGGACCAGACATTCCCATTCGAGACATTCCCATTTGAATTCCCTGTTCAGCTGCGATCTCTGCGCAGCCTCGAGGGCGAGTTGACACGGCCGGGAGATGCATTGGGGCCGTGCGATGAGTGTGAAGCGCCCGACAGTGATTATCTGTGGGTGGATCAGTGGTGGCGGCTGCGCTTGGAGCGGCCCACCTCGCTGCCAGGGCTTGTAAAGCTCCACACACGCGGGCATTACGACAACCTCGCAGACCTGCCCAGTGATGTCGCGGCGAGTTTTGGCCCGCTGGCTGGCCGAATCGAAAGATCAGTGAGAGCAGTGGACGGCGTTGAGCGCGTTCATATGATTAAGAGTGGTGACCGTCATGCTCACTTTCACGTGTGGTTCTATCCTCGGCCACGTGGAATGAAGCAGCTTCGCGGACCCTTGCTGCCGTTGTGGCATCTCCTATTGGAACCGGCGCCTGAAGAAGAGGTCGACCGCGCTGGATTGATCGTTGCATCTTCACTATCGGTGCAGTCTCCAGCGTTATCGTATTTGCCGACTTGGACGGTGGCCAGGTTCTGGCCGAGCGCCTGGTTGGCCGCCGTAAGGCGGCTTGCCCCTCGCTACGATGCTCTCGGCCACGGCAGTAATTCTCACGGCCTAACTAGGGCGTGACTTGTCGGCTATATATCTTGGCGATCGGCACCACCCTGGTCGAAGCCATCCACCTGGGCCGCGACGCCATCGGCGTCGAGTACGAGCCCCGCTGGGCGCACATCGCCGCCGCCAATGTCGCTCATGCCCGGCGGCAGGGCGCGACCGGCGAGGCGGAGGTGATCCGCGGCGACGCCCGCCGGCTCCCCGCCCTCCTGCCGCCGGGTATCGCGGGGCGGGTGGCGCTGGTGGTCACCTCCCCGCCTTACGGGCGCAGCGTCCATGGCCAGGTCCGCGCCGAGCGGCGCGCCGGGGGCGGCGGGGTGGAGAAGTACGACAACCGCTACAGCGACGACCCCGCCAACCTGGCCAGTCACGGCGTCGACGACCTGCTCGCGGGGTTCACCCAGATCCTGGCCGGCTGCAAGATGCTGCTGCGCCCCGGCGGGACCGTCGTGGTCACCGCCCGCCCCTGGCGGCAGCGGGGCGAGCTGGTCGACCTGCCCGGCGCCGTCCTCGCCGCGGGGGCAAGCGCGGGCTGATCCCGGCCGAGCGGTGCGTCGCGCTGCTCGCGGGGCTCCGCGGCCGGCGGCTGATCCCCCGGCCGTCGTTCTTCCAGCTCGACAACGTCCGCAAGGCCCGCGCCCGCGGCGAGCCCTGGCACCTGATCGTCCACGAGGACGTCCTGGTCTTCCGGGCACTCTTTCCCGCGAGTTCGCGCGAACTCAAGGGTCCTCAGCGCGAACCCGGCGATCCATCTGTGGCGCCGCTTCATCGGCGTGCAGCGGCTCGCCAGGCCGATGGGATACGAGCCGCGTGAGCACATGCCGGATCGGCAGCCTATGTACCGGCTACGGGGGCCTCGACCTGGCCGTCATGGAAGTGCTCGGCGGGGAGCTGGCCTGGTGCGGACAACGACCCGCACGTCTCCGCCGTCCTCGCCGCCAGGTTCCCCGTCCCCAACCTCGGCGACATCGCGAACGCGGACTGGGCGTCCGTC
>WNGM01002935.1_pt1 | contig 13688 bp, 10 predicted proteins | sample 5400571 | NCBI WGS metagenome assembly WNGM01 (sample SAMN13153378, study PRJNA577476) | soil metagenome | isolation source: 100 cm soil or saprolite under Garry oak tree replicate 2 | place: USA:California | collected 2016-06-15
TTATCAGCCGTACTGGGCGGTTCGCGCTCACCTCCTGCAGCGCCTCGGGAAGACTCGTGAGGCCACAGACGCCTACGACCGCGCCATCGGCCTGGCCGAAGATCCCGCCGTGAGAGAGTTCCTGCTTCACAAGCGCGGCGGCGTATCCGGCTCGTGTGCCGAGCGCCGGCGATATCCTGAGCAGTTGTTCGTAGAACAGCACGATTGCTGTCCAGTCGGTCCGACCGGTGCGCGCGCGCTCCGCATGCACGGATTGGATGGCAGCTTCAACTTGAAATCGTCCGACGCGGCCATGCTTGAAAGCCTCCGCCAAATGGTGTTCCGCCTCCTCTATTAAAGGAAGCGACCATTGGTTCGGGTTTTGCTCGGACAGGGGAACGTAGCGTCCCTTGGCGTCCCTTCGCGCAGCGCGGCGCGCTTCACAATACAGCATGAGGGCCAGCAGGCCTTGAACTTCGGCTTCGCCGGGCATCAACTGCAGAAGCACGCGCGCGAGCCACATCGCTTCCTCGGCCAGATCGCGCCCGCGCTGGTCGGCCCCCGCCATGTCGTCCCAGCCGAGCCCGAAAGCGGCGTAGATCGCTTCGAGCACGGCGTCAAGGCGCTCCGGCAGATCACGCTCTGGCGGGATTTCGAACGGAATGCCACCACTGCGGATTTTTGTCTTCGCGCGAAAAAGGCGTTGCCCCATGGTTTTCGGTGCGATGAGAAAGGCCTGGGCAATACGTGCTGCATCCAGACCCAAGACCGTTTGCAGCATGAGCGGTGTGTGCATCGCGGGGTCGATCGCCGGGTGAGCGCAGACGAAAAGCAGTTTGAGGCGTTCATCAGGAAATTGGGTGGACAAGGTAGTCTCCGTGGAGTTCTCTGTGAGGAACTTAAGCGTTGGCTCGCTCTCCAATACCACCTTCTGGTGACGAATCACATCAATGAGCGAATGGCGCGCCGCTGTCAGCAACCACGCCTCCGGATTTTTAGGCACCCCATCCTGCGGCCAATGGTTGAGCGCCGACACTAGTGCGTTGCTGAGAGCGTCCTCTGCGCTGGCCAAGTCGTGCGTGTGCACGGAAAGATAGGCCACCAGCCGGCCGTAGGATTCCCGGGCCACACGCTCGATGGTCCGGTGCGTATCTTCTTGATTGCTTCCATTCACCCTGTGAACCCTCGCCGCATGGCTTCAGGCGCCAGCGGCCGGACTTCCACTGCGCCGATGGATGCTCCCGGGCATCGCGCGGCCCATTCGAGAGCAGCGTCAACGGAAGGGAGTTCGAGGATGATGAATCCTGCCAGCTGCTCCTTCGTATCGGCGTAGGGGCCATCTTGCACGCGCCGCTTTCCTTCCTTGACGCGCACCGTCGTTCCTGTTTCGGGCAGTTCCAGTGCGTTAGCGCCGACGTAGACCTTGGCCTCCACGAGCGCCTTGTAGTAAGCGCGCCAGGCGCCGAGATGAGGATCGCTATAGTCGTTCTTGCGCATGGCAAACTCTTCCGGTGAATGGTAGATGAGCAGAGCAAACTGCATGAGTTTCCTCCTCTGGCGCAACTCTCGCCGGGTTTACCGCGCCTATCCGTATGACGGGCGAGAATGGATCCATTCGACAGACTGAAAAAATCTGCAGGAATTTTCAAGTCCAGTCAAAAGGCTGCGCGTCGTAACGGAGGGGCAAGCCGGAACTAATCTGCAGAAGAGCCGGTTTGCGCCATTCCGTCCGTATTGCCGACTACTTGTCCGAAGTCACGTACCTGCGCTCCAGGCATGAGCAACATGAGGCTATTCCGCCGTCAAAGCGTGATTGGAAATGTCAACCCGGGCGACGGCAACGAGGATTTAGCGAGCGTGTAAGAGAGTCGATATAGGGTCGTCTTGGATGTGGGTTGCGTCCGTCTCGAAGCACTCCAGCCCTCAGGCTGCTCACCTATTCATAACGCAGGGCCACCATCGGGTCTACTCGCGCTGCTCTTCTCGCCGGAACCCAGCACGCCAACGCAGCGGTTACTATCAACAGCAGGGTCGTGCCGGCTAAGGTCTCCGGATCGTACGGTTTCACACCACGCGCCAGCTGCGCCTCGATTGTACGCCCCAGCAGCAGGCTCACGAGCAATCCAATTCCGACTCCGGCGGTCACCAGGCGCAAACCCGCCCTTACTACCAAGCGAAGCACGTCGGCACGCTCCGCACCCAACGCGATGCGTATTCCGATCTCATGCGTCTTGCGCGATGTCGCGTAGGCCAGAACGCTATAAACGCCCCCGGTGACAAGAACCAGCCCAAGGCATCCAAAAATGGCCATCGGCAGGAAGGCAAAGCGGGGGCCCGCATACAACCGTTGACTGATGCGATCCTCCAGTGCGCCCGGAAGAGCCAGAGCCACTCCGACATCGGTCGCCCAAACCGCCTGACGTACGGCATTCATCAGCGACATTGGCGTTTGCTCCGAGCGTACCATCAGAACCTGCGTTCCCGAACCTGTGACGGTATACGGTATCCAGATTTCCGGTTGAACTGGAGCCTCGAGACCGCTATTAGTCACGTCCGCCACCACCCCCACGATTTCAAACGAGGGCTCGCTCACCGGATCCGCAGGGGTCCCTAGCCCCGCCAGCTTGATTCGACGCCCCATCGGATCGTCACCGCGAAGGAAACCGGATACAAACGTCTCATTCACCACCGCCACTTTTCTTGCGTCGTTGATTTCTTCTTCAGCGAATGACCGTCCCACCTTGAACGGGATCCGCAGCACCCGGAAATATCCTTCGCTCACTTGTTGTACCAGTGCGTGCCATTCGTGCTCGTGGGACTTGCCAGAGATCTCTATCGTGCTGTCCTCACCGCCGGACGGTGGCAGTGTGCTTGATGCAGCCGCGTCCACGACTCCGGGAAGGGTCTTCACGCGCGCAAGCAGCGGCTGGAAAAACCCGCGGACTTGTGTCGCCGTTTTATAGCGATCCTCAGGCAACAGCAATAGTGTCTGTAAGACGTCGTCCGCCTGCAGTCCAAAATGCACCTCGCGCAGCGCTGCAAAGCTCCGCATCAAGAGCCCCGCGCCGATCAGCAGCGTCAGCGACTTCCGCGACCACCACGGTATCGCGCATCCGGCCAGTGCGAAGTCCGCCGATCACTCCCTTGCCGCTGTCGCGTAGTGGATCGTTTAGATCGCGCCGCGCAGCCCGCAGCGCCGGCGCCAATCCGAAAGTCAGGGCGGTCAAGACAGCCACAGCCAACGTGAAAGCCATCACCGGCGCGTTCAGCTCAATGACGGATTCCGCTAGGATAAAATTCTGTGGCATTGCAGCCACAATCAATTTCAATCCACCCCATGCAATCAGCACGCCCAGCGCCGCTCCACCGATCGCTAACACGAGACTCTCGACCAGCAGGAGTCGCACCAGTCGCGCGCGCCCGGCTCCCAACACCGCGCGTAAGGCGAATTCCTTCTCTCGTGACGTCGCTCGCGCCAGCATGAGATTCGCCACGTTGCCGCAGCCGATCAGAAGCAACAGTCCAACCGCCGCTAGAATCGTGTACAGCGTCGATTCGAATCGCCCTATAACCGTATCCCCCAACACCTTAACCAACACATGGAAGTGCTCGGGATAGTCCTGCGCATTGATTTTCGCCAGCTGGTTGGCAATAACCGTCGCATCCGCCGCAGCTTGCGGCTTGGAGACGCCCGGCTTCAATCGCCCCAGTAGAAAGTAGAAACCAGCGCCGCGTTGACCCCGCACCGCCGATGGCCGCTCCCGGAATGGGTGTCTCCGGAATCCAAACATCCGCCCCATACCATCCAAAGCGCGGCGGCATGATTCCGATGAGCGTTCGTGCTGTTCCATTCAGCACAAAAGTCTTGTTCAAAACTCCCGGATCGCCGTTGAAACGCTCCATCCACGTCTTCTGCCGCATCACGAATACCGGCGGCGCTCCCGGCTGGTAATCTGCCGGTTGCAGCACACGACCGTGTAGAGCTGGCATACCAAAGAATTCGAATGTGCCCGGCGTCACGTCCGCTCCATCAAGCAACTCGACGCCTTCTCCTTGCTTATAGAGCACGGGATCGTCAGAAGCCGCGATGACGGCGTCAAATACGTGGTTCTGCTGGTCAAATTCCAGAAATTCATTTGATGTGTATCCCTGACGGTCCCCTTCCTCCCCCCGGGTGGTATCGTGAATCCGCAGAAATACCATGCGGCTCGCACCCTTATAAGGGAACGGCTCCAGCAACACATTTTCGATCACGCTGAAAATCGCGGTCGAGGCGCCGATCGCTAATCCCAGCGTCGCGATGGCTACCGCGGCAAATGCACGGCTTCGGGCGAGGCTGCGCAGCGCGTAGCGTACGTCGCGGCCGAGATCCTCTACCGATACGAAGGTCCTCAGTTCCCTCCGGTCTTCCTGCAAAATTGTCGTATTCCCGAACTGACGTCGCGCCGCCTCGGCGGCCTCCTCCCGCGACATTCCTTGCGTCACAAAGCGATCCACCAGCAACTGCAGATGCACTTTCACCTCTTCGCCAAAGTCGTTGTCTCGCTTTTGCACATCGAAGAGTCCGCGTAACCTCGCCGCAAACGCCCGTAGCCTGGAAATCCGCACGTTGTCCATGGCTACCTCTCTCCTTCCAATCGCAGCAGGCGCCCCACCACCCCGGAGATCCGCTGCCAATTCTCGGTCTCCACGGCAAGCTGCTTCTTGCCTCGCGCGGTGATCGAGTAAAACTTGGCCTTGCGATTATTGTCGGAGATTCCCCACTCCGCGGTGATCCACCCTTGCTGCATCAGCCGCAGCAACGACGTATACACCGTGCCCTCGTTCAACTGCAGCACATCGCGGCTAACCTGCTCGATCCGCCGAGCTATCCCAAACCCATGTTGCGGCCCTAACGCATCGAGCGTCTTCAGAATCATCAGATCCAGCGTCCCTTGCAGGACTTCCGCCTTTTTTGCATCGGTCATGGAATCCTTCCTTTGCACACTGCAAAGGAAGCTATCACTTCTCCTTTGTAATGTCCATAGGTGCGAACGAGCCGGACAAGACCAACTCGATGCCGCGTTTAGTGTCCCTTACGCGCACTTCGGCGCTGGCCCGCTAACGAGTGAGACTGAGGGGCTGGAGGCTAAGGGTGAGGGTTACTTACGGGTGCGGGGATGCGCGCGGTGAGCGGCAATGATTCGATCGACTTGTGGTCTCAGAAAGAGCTGACCGCGAACCATTACGCTGTCAATGCGCCGTGTGTTGGATATATCCGTCAACGGGTCAGCTTCGAGGAGCACGAGATCGGCGCGCTTGCCAATCTCGATCGTACCTTGCATCTTTTCTCGTCCGAGGAATTTCGCAGGATTAATGGTAGCGGTCTGAATTGCCTGGAGGGGCGATAGTCCCGCCCTGGTCATTTCCTCCAGTTCATCGTGAAGACAAAAACCGGGCACAAGACCGTCACAACCAGCTAGGAAGTGATTGCCGCTCGCAAATAAGTCGCGGATAGCAACCAAGCTAGTCCTGGAATTTGAGCGGAAAAAAGCCAGCCCTTCTTCGTCAAGGTTAGAAGCCTCCGCGTTCTTGCGTATGAGCTCGAGAAGCGAATCGCTGGCAAATTCGACGTGGGGCAGCGGTTTGCCCACGAATAGGTCCGGGATTAGTTTGGAGAAGGTTATGGTGGGAGTTTCCCACACTCCTCTCGCAGCGAGTCGTTCGAATAGGGACCGGCATCTGACCGGGCTATACGGTTCGTTTCCGGAACAGTCGCGGAATACACGGAAGTTGGCCAGGTGCTCGATACTCTTGATTCCCGAGTCGGCCGCCTCCTCGACCGTGACACCGATCGGAACGTGACCGGCAAACGGCAGACCTACCTTTCTAGCTTCGTCCGCGATGGCGAAGTACGCGTCGCGCGGCGTATGGTCGTGCACCTTGATGAAATCGACGCCGTGTCTTTTGAGGTCTCTGACGGCTTCCCGTGCGTCCTGAGCGTTGGAAACGCGGCGCCGGAACGGCCAGTCTGGTGGCGCATCGTCGAGGATCGGTCCCGCCGCAACGATCTCGGGCCCGAGCAGTTCGCCGCGGTCGATGCGGTCTCGGAGCGGAAGGATGAATTCAACGTCTGACCCCATGTCCCGAGTGCCGACCACACCATTTGCCAAATACAAATCTAGGGAATCCCGTCCTGTCGCCTGATGATGCGCGTGCATGTCCCAAAGTCCGGGAATGAGAAACTTTCCAGTGCCGTCCACGCGTGCGGTTCCCTCTGGAACGGAAAGGGCCCGGCCGACATTGGAGATCTGTCCAGCCTTAGTCAAAACCGTCATCGCGGTCTGCCGCGCACCGCTCGCCACATCTATGAGAGTCACGTTCGTGATGGCGATCGCGTCGTTCCGCTGGCGCCCAACGCGGGATTCCTCCTGTATTGGCTGAGTGGTTGCAACGTTTTCGCAGGCAGCAAGGCAGAGACAAAGGATTATCGTTATAAAAATCAAGCGATCAGTTGCCGGGCTGCGAGAAGCGTTCTTAGCAGCTATTGCGCTAGCTATTTCCCCGTTGCGCCGGGACCATGGCGGCCCGTGCCACCAATGCCACTCTTTGAACGTCTGGCCCCCTCGGTGCAACCTCAATTCGCCACCTCACAGCCGTAGAAGGATCACCTTAACACAATAGGGTTAGGTAAGGGTTTCCGACGACTCGGGACTTATGCCCCCTGCTCTGCATGGAAGACGAAGGAGCGCAAAGCTAAAGCAATCCGAGCTGGTCGGGATACTTGGCTTGCAACGAGCTCACCAGAACCTCAAACCCTGTAAGTTCGCGGAGATTTTTGAGGCAAGGGTCCTTCAGAAAAAGGCTTTTGTGGAATGAGCCGGTCTATTTCACTCTTCGGGACGCGATGATGTCCTCCTAAGGTTTCTATGGACTTAACCGTTCCCCGATAAATCCAGCCCTTCGGCGGATAGGTGAGACCGAGAGTCGAGGCGGCTTCACGGGGTGTCAGCAGCTTCTCCACTCTAACCTCAACACGCTAGTTGAACCGATAGGATCTCAACTACTTGAGTGCCAAAACCATGTTCCGCTTTGGCTTCACCAAAGCAGCTTGAGACCGAATTGAACCTGACGCGATGTGGTGGAGGTGCTGGTAATGGCGCCTGCCGTCGGTGAGACACTCGAGGGCGTGAAGGCAACACCATTGGGGGTGTTGAAGTTCGCCCGGTTCAGCAGATTGAAGATTTCCGCGCGAAACTGAAGGCTGAGACGCTCACGAATGCGGGCGTCCTTAAGTGTCGAGAAATCCCAGGTGGCAAGTCCGGGGCCAATCAAAGTATCGCGGCCAACGTTCCCGTAAAAACCAAGATTCGCGGCTACGTTGCTGGGCGCGAGAAACGCGTTGGGGTTGAACCATTGGCTTGGCTTACCAAGGATAATGGGTCCGGAGAAGTCTGGGTTGAGAAAAGGACGCACAGGATTGCGCGTATCGCCGTTCCCGGAAGGGTTGTAGCTGAGTTGCGGCGATAACGGAAACCCGCCCTGTACAGTCACGATTGAGTTGATGGACCAGCCACTGATGAGGCTGTTGGCGAAGCCGTTCCAATTGTTGGCGTAGCGCTTGCCGCTGCCGATTGGCAAAAAGTATGTGCTGGAAATGACGGCGACATGGCGCACGTCGAACGTGCCGAGGCCCCAATCGGAATGAAGATTGAAGGGATTCGAGGCGAGAGCGGGACCGCCACCGGACGTTGTGGCATTGAGCGAATCACCGTCGTCGAGCAGCTTGGAGTAGGTATAGACGCCGCGTAATGTGAGTCCACCGCTGAAGCGGCGATTGACGTCGATCTGCAATGCGTTGTAGGCGCTGTCCCCTCTGGAGAACCAGGTCCAGGTATTGTTGAGCGTCGTACTGGGTTTGGCCTGCGGAGGAGGGATGAAATAGGTGCCCGGGGGGACTGGTGTGCCTGCAATGCCAATGGGAAATGTCGCCGGGTAGGTGGTCGGGCAAGGAGCCGCCGGGCAAATGACGGGGAAGGGTTCGTTTGCGTCTACGCCGATGAGTTGGTGATAGCCGTGGGAACCGAGATAACCGATGCTCACTGACGTGTTAGGAGAAAGCTCACGTTGGACGCGCAGTGAGTAGGAGATTAGAGTGGGTGTTTTCATATCGGGATCAATGCCGCCCGGAACTAGCTTGGCACCGGCCGGGACAGGTGCAGCCGGATCGATGGGCAGCTTTGAAACTGTGGTAGCAAGGCTATAAGTCGGGTTAAAAGGAGCGTTCTGATCGGTGCGATAACCAAGTGCGTCCTGCAAATCGTTGTACATTCCGAACCCAGCTCGAAAGACGGTTCCGGGACCGAGGGGGCTCCAGGCAACACTAACGCGCGGCTGCGGCAGGAACTTCGCGTTGTTGTTTTGGAAGATAGAATCACCGACATTTGCCGTGCTGTTGATGACTCCGTTGGTGAAGAAATAGTTGGCAGCTCGTCCGTGTGCTTCATTCCAGCCGGAGGAGGATTCAGTGCGCAGGCCAAGCGATAGCGTCAGTCGCGGGCTGAGGCGAACCGTGTCTTGGGCATACCAGGCGCCGAAAACGGAGCGCCAGTTCATCTCAGTGGGCGAAGGATCAAAGAGGAAGCTTGAAATGTTGCCCTGTAAAAAGATTTGCACGCTAGTGAACGTAGCTTGGCCGAACTGGCTGAGCGCAATGGTCTCGTTCGACTGAAAACGCTGGAGCCAGGCGCCGAAATCAAATTGGTGACGGCCGTGGGTCAGCGTGACGCGATCCTCTAATGTGTAGAGATTGCGCGCGATCGTGAGATTGCTGCCGTTGTTGCTGCCGGCAAGGCCGACTTGTGCTGTGGGGTTGGAGGCTGTGCTTCCGCCGACGACAACTGCTCCGACAGGGCGGCCGAGAAGGAATCCGGGAACCCCTACCGCTGGCGTACCGGGAGTGGGTTCGCCTGTGAAGAAGTATCCGGCGCGGGAATAGCCAAAGCGCGCGGTGTTGATGAGCGAAGGAGAGAAGACGTGCGTTTCCTCAACCGTGGCAACTTGGGAGCGGAGGGTAACAAGGTCCGCGCTAAAAGGATTGAGAGGAGTGGCAGTGAAGTCCTCGCCGTCGTCGATGGTGTAGATGGCGGAAGCAGTATCCCGAGACGAGAAGATATGGTCGAGTCGAGCGGTACCGAAATCCTCACGAATCGTTTGCAGGGGACTACTGAAAACTTCGGCAATCCCGCAAGCATTCGGCGGGAGGGTTGTTGGAGGCGTGCAGACTCCGGGAAAATCGGGATCGGCAGCCGAGGGCGTTGGCCACAGGTTGAGCAGTGGCTGGACGCTGGGAACGGCGGCGGCACGGGCTGTGAGATCGGGCACAAAGGCGGCGGAGGTCTGGTGAAGGTGCTGGCGGAAGCCTTCGTAGTTGGCGAACAGAAAAGTCTTATCGATCTGGATAGGGCCACCACCGGAGCCCCCAAACTGATTGCGTTGAAAGGGCGGAGATCCCCCGCGATCGAAGAAGTTCGGGGCGTCGAAAGCGTTGTTGCGCAAGAACTCGAAGACGGAGCCGTGCCACTGGTTCGCGCCGGATTGAGTCACGATAACGACCTGCCCGCCAGGACGCTTGCCGAACTCGGCTCCGTAGGAGTCGCGCAGGACGTTGAATTCGCGTACTGCGTCAACACCTAAAAGCATCCCGCTCGTTCCTCCGGGCTGCATATTGTTTTCGGCAGCGCCCGTGTATTCCACACCGTTGAGCAGGAAGAGATTCTGCTGCGGCCGGTTGCCCGAGACGGCGAAGTTGTTTCCGGTGGTGGAATTCGATGTGCCAGTACCGCCCGTTTTCATCCAAGTAAAATTGACGACGCCAGGATTGAGCGGTAGCAGTAAGTCGTAGCTGCGCCCGTTCAGAGGGAGATCCCTGATCTGTTGTTCGCCAACAATGCCCGAGATGTCCTTTGTGGTGGTGTTTACGATTGGAGCGTCTTCATTGACGCGGACTTCGGCCTTGACCGTGCTTACTTGCAGCGTGATGTCAACGCTTGCTTCCTGCCCGACTACCAACCGAACCCCACTTCGGACCGCCTCCTGAAAACCCGGTTTGCTCACGCTCAGCTCGTATTTACCGACTGGCAACGACAGGACGAGATAGCGGCCCGCTTCGTCTGTCGTCGCGCTTCGAATCGCTCCCGTCTCGATATTCTTGGCATTAACGCTAGATGAAGGCACCGGGGCTCCGGAGGAGTCCGTAACCATGCCCTTGATACTCGCTGATATTTGCGCGTAGGCACGCGGCACCGAAACCAGGCAGATGAATAGAGTTACAAACGTGAGACGCAGGGTACTCTGCTTTGAGCCTCGCCGTTTCTTCGAGAAGAACTTGTGCTGCAAAGCAAAAAACCAGTTCATAGTCATTCGGAATCCTCTAACGTGCGGAACCCGGGCGACTCCTTCGGAGAAGTAATTCAATACGGTTCGCATCGTTAAGTCAAGCCGACTTAATTCGCATAGCCGATGCGCGAATTTATGCAGGTTCGTCCGGGAAGAATCATCGGTAGACGGAGCGAACGAGGTTAGGTTTTTTCGAGTGGGGTAGCCGGCTTCAAAAATGGTGTAGGCTTCGCGTGGCTGCCAAAAGCGCTAACCGCTAAACCTCTGGAGGTTCGTCAGTTTGGCCCTTCTCATTCTTTAGGACTAACAAATCGGACCCGACTATTCGGCACTGCGGATGCATACAAGTCATGTAGTCGTTATAACGACTACAGTTAGAACAACAGGAGAATAAAATGAGCACCACATGCAATTGCGAAACGCCCGAACTCGAAAAGTCTGGGCTTGTCGCGATTCAACCCAAAACGAGCACCAGTACCTGGGCGATCGATCGCGTTCACTCCACAGCCCAATTCAAGGTCAAACCCATGATGATCTCGAATGTGTTGGGAGAATTCACTTCAATAACTGGCGCCCTGGAACGTGATGAAAATGACGTCACCAAATCCAAAATTCGGGCCTCCATCGACGCGAGCACTATCAACACCCGGGAGCCTCAACGAGATGCGCACCTGAAGAGCGCGGATTTCTTCCACGTGGAGAAGCATTCGGCCTTAACCTTCAACTCGACGGTCATATCAAAGAACCCAGATGGGGAGCTGAAGGTCAGCGGCGACCTGACGATCCGCGGAGTGACCCGAAACGTGGTTTTTGATGTTGAAGGACCGAGCCCGGCGCAAAAGGACCCGTGGGGAAATACGCGAATTGGGCTTTCTGCCACGACGCGGATCAGCCGGAAAGACTTTGGCCTCACCTGGAACGCAGCTTTGGAAGCCGGCGGCCTGCTCGTGGGCGACGCAGTGACAATCACCTTGGACATTCAGTTTATTAAAGAGCGCTGACCGCACAGCTCATAATTGAGCGAATCGACAGCGGGGCACACGCCTGGCAAAATCTGGCGCCAGACGTGATGTCCGTTTGCAGAGTGCCAAGTGGAAGCCGAGACTCTGCTGGTGGAATACTTCATCGATCGCTACGCGCGAAAAGATAGGAAGAACATCAGGGGCGTGAACAAGAAGACGCTCCAGTTGCTTCAGTCGTATCCTTGGCCAGGAAACATCCGCGAACTGCAGAACGTCATCGAGTGTTCGGTGATACTTTGCGAAACAGAGATTTTCACGATCGATGAAAGCTGGTTGCCACGGCAGCCACTGCCATTTCTAACAGCAAAACCGAAAAACCAAATTGATCTCCCTCGAAGACTCGAGGAGCAAGAGAAGGACATGATTGAGGCCGCCCTGAAAGAAAGTCGCGGCCGGATATTCGGACCCAAGGGGGCTGCGGCCAAGTTGGGCATCCCGCGGTCCACGTTGGAATCGAAGATTCGGTCGCCGAAAATCGATAAGAACGGCTTCAGGACTTTGTCGGAAATTTGAGGGCTCGAGCTCGCGGCTCGTATTCCGGTCAGCAGGTGTTTTTTTTCAAGAACACAGAATATCGTGGTTTGCTGTGAGCAGTTGAGAGAACGGCGAAGCGGACTGAACTTCCTGGCATGTGACCCATCGCTGTGTCTTTGACCAGAATGATGAACGAAAAGTGCGTAAGGTCCCCCCAGTTTTCCCCTCACCCACCCCATGAGCTCTTTTTAAGTTGCGTCAATTCAATAATTTCTGGATGGTACTCCTGCCTTCTCGAATCCTTGCCTGCGCACACTACAGCGAAGTCATGGAGATTGAATGATTTGCAAAAGCCGACCTCCTGCCTATCAGCGCCCCAGCAAGCACGTCGCGGAGAGGCTTTGGTGGCCGGCCGCCAAGGCGCTCGACGTCGCCGGTCACGATGTCGAACGCACCCACCGCGAAGCTCGCCTGGATGCTGCTGACGATGTTGACGACCTCCGCCGGCAGACCCGCCTGCGTCAGTCCGGCGCGCAGTTGCTCTTCCCTAATGACAAGGAACGCGATCGGCCGGCCAGTGATTTCGGCGATGAGGGCCGCGCGCTCCGCACCCGACAGGCGCTCGGGGCCGGTAGCGTTGTAGATCGCGCCTGCATGGCCGTCGCCGATCAGGATTCCGGCTGCGGCGGCCGCCACGTCACCGCGCGCAACGAAAGCAACCCGGTTCTCGGCCAACCCGGTCAGCACGCCCTGGTCCAGCGACGCCCGCGCCTGCTGCACGAGACCTTCGGCATAGTAGTTCATACGCAGGATGGTCCACGTCGGCGCCGTGGCGATAAGATGCTGCTCGCCCCGCCAGTAGGAGGCGCCGAGCGCCGGCTCCTCCTCCTGCCGCGCGCCCGCGGTCGACATGAAGACGATATGCTTGACGCCCGCCCTCACGGCCGCGTCGATTGCAGCGACGTTCTGCGCCGCGCGCTTTCCGGGTTCCAGGGCCGGGATGATGAGCAGACGATCGAGACCCGCATAGGCCTCCGCAAGGCTTTCGGGCCGGTTGTAGTCCCCAAACCGGCCCTGGGCCAGCGCAGTGATAGTCTCGGGCGTGCGCGAGATCGCCACTACCTCGTGACCGCCGGGCCGTTGCACGAGTTCCGCAACCGTGGCCCTGCCCAAATGACCGCTCGCACCGCTCACACCGATTTTCATGTTTATCTTTTTCATGTTTAGCAGCGTTTTCATAATTTCGATTCGCATTGAGTGAAGGGTTGCATTTAAGGGTTTTGGACCGGGAGATTAAGTCGAGCCCAAGTCGAAAACTTTGTCGGTTGCCCGCTTGCTATTTTGTTAGCGAGCGCAATTCGGTCGGACGAATCCGAGCCTAAATAGGTATGAGCTTGGAAGTAACTGAACATCTCCGCAATCTCGGCGGCACCGGGAAAGAAAGTGGCGAAAAGCTCCGTTGGGACTTGTTTGACTGACAATTTATGCCCCTGTTGATTTAGCGTTTCAACGATTCCGTTGAAGCTCAAGAAATCGCCGACGAGTGGCAGATACTCGCCATTGCCAACCTTATCCGCGTGAAGGAAGGCTCCGGTCACGATAATGCCAAGTTCGCTGACGTCGCCCATGTGAATGCAACGCACGTCAGGATCCACAGGAATAGCCCAGCCGAACGAGCCGTCTGGTAGTTTTTGCGGCCCAAAAGCGCCCGCAAGGTTCTGGAAATAGAAAGGCGCGATGACAAACGTGTGAGATGCAAATCCCGCCGCCTTGACGATTGAATCAACCTTGGCTTTGCCGGTAAAGTGGGGAACGTGGAACTTGCCGCCACTGATC
>WNGM01003841.1_pt1 | contig 13682 bp, 11 predicted proteins | sample 5400571 | NCBI WGS metagenome assembly WNGM01 (sample SAMN13153378, study PRJNA577476) | soil metagenome | isolation source: 100 cm soil or saprolite under Garry oak tree replicate 2 | place: USA:California | collected 2016-06-15
TCCTCGTCCTTGGAGCGCGCTAAGCCCGTAGTGGATGAAGTGGGACGCGTCCCAGTTTTCTCGTCCTTCGCCGAAGGTGTAGAATCCTATTAGGCCAGGCATTGCTGGGCTAGGCCTTCATCTCTTCCCGGGTCCGAAGAACGGGATCTTTCTTTAGACCCAGATACTCGCCGGTGACGCAGGCGAAACACATCTCGTCCTTGCCGAGGCCTATTCCTTCGCTTAGACCGTTGATATCGTTGTAACCGAGACCGTCGACTCCGATTTCGCTTGCGACTTTCTTGTTGAGGTCGGCGATGTTGAGCGTTTGGCCATCTGCTTTGTTCGCGAGTAGTTCTTCTCTTGTCGGGAAATCGATGCCCATGTAGCAGGGGTGGCGGATGGGTGGGAAGGTGACGACCATGTAGACTTTCTTTGCTCCTGCTTCTCGAAGAGATTGGACGATGTTTCTGCTGCTGGTTCCGCGGACGATGCTGTCATCGACAACGATGACGTCTTTGCCGTCGACGACCGGTTTGATGGTGATGATCTCGCGAACGATCTCTTCGCGGCTCTTGGCTGTTGGCTCAATAAAACTGCGGAGGCTTCCCTTTCTCCGGTATCGGTCTTTCATCAAACCCTCCTCCATGGGTATGCCGCTCTCCTCGGAATAGCCGAGGGCTGCAGGTCTAGCCGAGTCGGGGACGGGAATGACTACGTCAGCTTTGAACGGGTATTTTCTGGCGAGGACTCGGCCGAGTTTTCGTCGCGCGTCGTAGACGTAGTGATCATCGATCTTGCTGCTTGGATGACCGAAGTAAGTGTACTCGAACGGGCAGTGGTAGTGGCGGGGTGAGTCTGCGAATCTTGTTATTTTGAGGCCGTCTTTTGACAAGCTGACAAGCTCGCCCGGTTGAATATCTCTGACGAAGTCAGCTTGGAGAGCGGTGAGGGCGCACGTGTCCGTCGTAGACCCCAAGATAGGAAATTCTTTCTCCACGACGGATTCAAGATCCTCTGTGTTCGCGATAGTCCCGTTCTGGGCGATCGCGAATTCGCCGCGAATGTCGAGCGGATGAGCGTTCTCTAACGTCGTCCGTCCGCGAGTCGAGTAGCGCACATGTCCTATTCCACGATCACTGGTGAAGCTGAGAATCTTTTTCGCATTAGCATCCGCACCCTGGCCAATCAAGCCCAGGCCTTTGAGGATAGGCTCACCGGGAACTGCTATTCCCCATGACTCTTGGCCGCGATGTTGGAGCGCGGCGAGTCCCTTGACGATGCGCTCGGCGACAGGCCTGCTCGCCATCGAGTATATGGCCAGCACACCACAGTGCTCTTTCATAGCGTTGCTTCCATTGCACGCGGGATTGTTTCGGACCAGGCCCTTGAAGCTTCGGCTAAGGGAATTGTGATGATCGATTGTTCTTTCGAGAGAAACTCGATCCCATTGTCTGTTACAGATCCGACCTTTGCGGCAGGTATTCCGAGTCGTCTGAACGAGTGGACTATGCTAGTTGTGTTCCTAGGTTTTGTCTCGAGGACGAAACGTGATCTTGATTCTGAGAATAGCAAGTTGTCCATTCTGCTCGTTATGTTTGGCGCCTCATCGAGGTCAACAGTTACGCCTTTTCGGCCTTGAACCGACATCTCGGCCAGGGCAACGGCCAGTCCACCTTTCGAGACATCATGTATACTTTCTACACGGCCGCTTCTCAGGGTCCTCAACATGGATCGCAAGAGCGTCTTCTCTTTCTTCAAGTTGACCCTTGGAACCTGGCCGCTCGAGAGCTTGTGTATGTATTCGTAGTATTCGCCTCCACCCATTTCATCAGAAGTGGTTCCGATAACTATCAGATCGTTTCCTTCTTTTCTAAGAGCCTGCAGGACCCGCGGAGTCTTGGGCTCTACCAGACCTAGGGCGGCGATGACTGGCGAAGGTTTGATCGCTTTGCGACTTGTCGAGTCCTCGTTGTAGAAGCTAACCTTGCCGCCGACACAGGGCACCTTGAGAATCTTGAGATAGTTCGTGATCGTTCCCCAGTAGGGATCCAGGTAGCATTGCTTGCTGTTGCCATCTGTTGTGAGAGCGAGGGAACGTCTGTTGGGGAGGCGTAATAGTGCGGAGTCGGCTTGTCCCGGTTTGACGATTGTTCTGATGCCGACCTCGTGATCGTATTGTCGGTAGATCCATTCTTTGCTTGCGATGTCGGGACTTGAGAGTAGTTGGATTAGAGTCTGGTCAAGGTCTTCAGGGATGGCTGGTGCAGGTACTTCTGCGAGAGCGTCGAGATATGCAGGACGCTTAGCTGATCTGGGTGCGAGTGGTGCTTCGGCAATGAACTTTGCCGGTGCTCTCGCCACAACCTCGTTTCCTCGCTTGATAATTAGAAGATCTTCTGTGGTGACCTGGCCTATTTTCGCGTAGTCTAGTTCCCATTTGTCAAGGATACTGACTAGCTTCTTCTCGTCCCTTTCTCGGATTAGAAGGACCATTCTCTCTTGTGATTCTGATATCATGATTTCCGCGGGCTGCATGTTGGGCTCACGTGTCTGGACCTTGTTCAGGTCGATCTCCATTCCCGTCCCCGCTTTCGCGGCGACCTCTGACAGTCCGCAAGTTAGGCCTCCGCCTCCGATATCTTTCATTCCCCGGAGAATCCCGATATCGACCGCTTCTAGGATCGCTTCGATGATGAGCTTCTTGGCGAAGGGGTCAGGGACTTGGACGGCTGACCGTTCCCTATCGGATTTTTCGGTGAGTGTTTTGCTGGCGAAGCTTGCTCCGCGAATGCCGTCTCGTCCCGTTCTTCCCCCAACAAGATAGACGAGGTCGCCTGGATGGCGGGCTTCGCCTAGGACGAGCTTGTCTTTCCGGCCGAGACCGACGCAGACAACATCGACGAGGCAGTTTCTTTCGAAGGACGGGTCGAACTCCACTTCTCCGCCGACTGTCGGGACACCTATGCAGTTGCCGTAGTCTGCTATCCCTCTGACTACATTGTCGAAGAGCCACCGTGTGTGAGGGCTTTCGATTGATCCGAACCTCAACGGGTCGAGGAGAGCGATGGGCCGGGTCCCTAGACTGAGGATGTCACGAACTACTCCGCCCACGCCGGTGGCCGCTCCGCCGTAAGGGTCGATGGCGCTGGGGTGGTTGTGCGATTCGATATGGAGGGTTACAGCCCAGCCGTCACCGACGTCGATGACGCCTGCGTCGAAGCCTGGTCCGACTAGGACTCTTGGTCCTTTGCTGGGTAGTTGTTTCAGGAGTGGTTTGCTGGATTTGTAGCTGCAGTGTTCTGACCATTGTGCTTCGAGCATGGCCCACTCTACCTCGTTGGGCTCGCGCTGGAGCTTCTTGACCGCGTACTGGATCTCTTCGTCGGTGAGATTGGGTTTCTGAACCTCAACTAGGGTCAATCCTTGAGGCTCCTCGATGATGATCGGGTCATGGCGGCTGTTCTCTCATCCTACGAACAAGCAGGGTGGCACGTGAACCCGTGATTGCGCCTACGATGAAAGCGATGATGAACCCGGCGAGGCCGGCGAAGACAGAGGCGATGAGCCCTGCGATGACTCCGGCGACTAGTCCTGCAAAGAGGGCGGTTCCGTATTGTGGCGTGCGTTTTTCCTTTGGAGATGCATTTGTCAACTGTTATCGAATCTCCTCGTCCTTGAGGACGAGTCTCGAACTATCAGAGATATCATTCCGCTGCTTTCTCCCTCTTCGGAAGGATCAAACCCAGGCCTAGCGCTATCAATATGAAGCCGTAGAAGCCGCCGAGGAAACCGACGCCGGCGATATAGGTGATAGAGAAGAAGGCGAAGAGTGAGATGATGCCGAGGGCGATCGAGAACATGCCCATAACCAGACGGCGAATCGACCGAGTCTCCCGGGTCAATTATTTTCCTCCAAGAGACGGTTCGAGAGTCTCAACCATCGAATCAAAGACGATCCTTCCCTCCGGATGGTTATCTGGAGACAGTATTGGAAGGGAGGCTCTTTCAGGGTGGGGCATGAGCCCCATAACGTTTCCTTGCTTGTTACATATTCCGGCTATGTTGTCCAGGGATCCGTTGGGGTTTGAATCATCTGTAGGAATATTATTCTCGTCAACATATCGTAGAACGATTTGCTCGCTCGTCTCTAGTTCAGCGAGCTGGTCATTGTCAAGATAGTACCGGCCCTCGTTGTGGGCGATAGGAATTCGTAGGGTCTGTCCCTTGCTCGCCAGTTTTGTGAATGGTGTTCTGGTGGATTCTATTCGTAACCTGGTCCATTTGCAGACGAATCTTAGCCCGGTGTTTCGAAGGATGGCGCCGGGTAGAATTCCGGCCTCGACGAGTATCTGGAAGCCGTTGCATATTCCAAGGACTGGCTTGCCTTTGTCTGTTGCCTCCTTGATAGTTTCTAGGCTTGGGCTTGTAGCGGCTATTGCGCCGGCGCGGAGATAGTCGCCGTATGAGAAGCCTCCGGGTAGAACGTACGCATCATATCGATCGTGTTTCAGGTCTTTGTGCCATACGAGGTCTGTTGGAACCTTCAGGGTTTTCTGGAGAATTTCTAGCGCGTCTAGGTCGCAGTTGCTTCCAGGGAACTGAACGAGTCCGACCTTTACCATTATCCTGATTTCCTAAACTAGTGAATTTCAATCCCTATTAAGCCCTTTTTTGACAACATCATGTCAACCATAGAGATTGCAGGAAATCTGAGGAGTGAGCGTCGTGAGATGCTTGAAACCTACGCCAACTTTTGAAGAGAGGGCTTGGCGGCCGGGTTACACCACTCGCACGTGGCAAGTGTGGGCGGCCGGATTGTAGATCCGGAGATCATCGCATAGCTTCTGGACCAGTTGTCTAGCGCCCTCGGGGGAGCTGGCTTCAACATTCATGCGTAAGAGCTTGCCAGCCCGAACATTGGTCACCTGGGAATATCCTCCCTTCAGGATAAGATTGTTGTGAATCGTCTCGCCCTCAGGATCTCGAGCCAAAGGCTTGTTCTCCACTATGACCTCCACGGTGAAGCTTGCCGGTGACATGACAAGAAAGGTTGGTGCGAAGACACCCTTAAGCCCTTTTTTTCCAATCATCGCCAGAATTGGCTGGATGATATACTTCTCGTTTTGCGAATGGTCTTTGGCAATCCTTTCTAAAGATGAGATTTTAGACCCCTTCCAACGAGTCTCAGCAGGTTCAACACAGATGCCTAGCGAATTCTTGCCCCGCGCCCATTCCAAAAGGTTAGGAGAACTCGACGCCTCAAACTGGAAAGACCTAGGGGTCAAGGGAAATACGTCGCGCGTCGATCCGGCCATCCGAGAGATTGTTTCATCACTGAACCAGAAGGGATACGTCACATTCTCCTCTTGTAGCGGAGGGCACAAGGCGAATCTTCGCCGACGATTCGACCGCCACGAGAGCGGCTATATCGCGTTCTCCCCGCCTTCGAGAATACCTTTCGAGCTGTATCTCGCGCTGAAGGGGAGGAATAGAGACTTCATGTTCGAGGCCGAGGCAGTCATACACGACGGAAATGGAGACCGAAGAGAAACAGTCTACACCCAGTTAGACTGGCAACTGGTTGACCAAAGAAAACCGAGACGCGAGTACTACGAGAAACTCTTCCTTCAAATGACTCACATCATCCAACAGTTACCCGGAAAACCGGTGGACCAGAAAGAAGTATTGACGGGTCTTCTCGGAAGAAAGCGTCTGGCTCAAGGATCGAGAATTGTGAACAAACAGATGAACAGATTCACGCGATAGATAGGAATCCTTCTCAGATTTGGCAAAACTAAAGAGGCTGATCTGGCACAGCTAGGAGTGCGATACCGGCAATCGGAACGAGAGCCTTGTCTTGAACTCAATCGCCAAACGGGGAACACTCGCTTGCCTCCTCCTAGCATCGCTTGCCTTCGGAACACTCTTCCCGTTTGGTTCTCTCAGCTCAATCGAGAGAAGACAAACCACACCCGGTCCCAGTCTCGCTTCGAATCTGGGCGGCTCCAACGGAGTTGCACCTGTTCACGACCAGAATATTCCCTCCGCCTCTAGCTCTCCCTTAGGAAAGGCGAACAACAGACAACCGGCGTTCTTTCCTAAGCAGCAAACGAACGCCAGTTCTTCTCCACCTCCTCCCCCAGCTGGGTTTATCGGTTACAATGGTGGTCCGACGATCCACAGCAGTGTCACGTATGCGATATTCTGGTTGCCTAACGGCGTCAAGTTCGAGCCGTTGGGTAACGACACTCTCTACGAGATGCTAATTACCCGTTTCCTAAGCGATACTGGAAGCACCTCATACTACAACATCCTAAACCAATATTCAGACAACGCCAACGGAACGCCACTGGATAATTCTACGCTGGGAGGCTCATACCTCGACAACACGCCTTACCCGGCGAGCGGAAACAAGACGGACCCTCTGTTCGATAGGGACATTCAGGCCGAAGTGACCAGAGCCTCGAGTGCGAACAGTTGGGTTCGTGGCCCGAACAGCGTCTTCTTCGTCTTCACCGGGAACGGCATCCAGAGTTGTTTTGCCCCCCCTCTGATATCCGCAGCCTGCACCTTCACTTCGAACGGCTACTGTGCCTACCATTACTTTTTCCCTCAAGATTCTAAGCCAATCATCTACGCAAATATTCCAGATGTTTGCCCTCTCCCTTCGCCCCTCAATGGTCCGAATAACGACCCTATAGGAGATGTAGCGGTCAATCTCGTTTCGCACGAACTCTTCGAGGCCGTAAGTGATCCCCAATTGGATGCGTGGAGCAGCATGGGTACTAACTTGGAGATAGGCGACATATGTTCTTGGAGGTTCGGTTACCCGGATCCCGACGGCAGCAACATTCTTCTCCACGGAAACAAATACCTAGTCCAGCAAGAATGGAGCAACGTAGACAATAGCTGCGTGCTTACCTCTGGCGGTTCAGACTACGTCACTGTCGGCGCCACGCCATCTTACGGGTCCACTGCTCTCTCGACAAACTCTTTCAACATAACATACGCTTTCAAGGGTTACTCGTGGTGGACCCTGGCCTCTGACACAAATGGGTCCGTAACACTGCGGGTTGATCATGGTTCTCAAATCGAGACCTCTGTCATACAACATGGTTCAACTCAACAAGAAAAATGGTGCTTCGACCAGAGCTGTTCCAACTCCTCATTTCGCCCGGCCAATGGAACAAGTACAACGTTCTACTACTATGATCTTCTCGCGCAACAGTTGTCAGTTTCCGCCAACATAAGGAATCCTCCTCCCTTCTTCATTCGCTTCACGTTGGCCCCGCTCGTCAACGGTACAACTGATAGCGGAGAAACGATAACCTACCAGCTGACTGAAACTCCAACCCCTATATGGATGGTCCGGGGGACGATGGTCTCAGTTAACTCGCCGATTGAGCTTGGGCAAGGATCGAGGTGGTTTACTAGTGCCCCGTCTTGGTTCGTGTCAGGTCCTTCTGCGATTCCAAACCCGATAGTGTATGTTCTACAGTACTTCCTTAGTGTGGAGGGTGGTTCGGGGGGTGGCAATGGACAGGGATGGTATGATTATGGGTCCGGCGCAGTTGCAGGTTCAGCTGGGACTTACGCGAGAGGTTTGGGGACTGGTCAAAGGGTAATCTCCTTCACAGTAGATGGCGGCACACCAACCGTTGTCGCTGATGCTTTGATAGACGTTCCTGTAATTATGGGAGGTCCCCACCTCGTCCAGTTCGCCTCGGTTCCGCAATACCAAGTGTCGCTGGATCCTAAGGCAACTGCTGCTCTCGATTCTGTTACGTCTCCAACGATCGCGGCAGACTATTACTGGTACGATTCCGGGACAGAGGTCTCGGTCACACTTCGATATTCTTGGAGTGTCTCGGGAAGTCAGCGACAGAACTTACTGAGCTATACTGTTGACGGAGCGACTACGATCCCCGCCAGGCAAAGTTCAGGAGCAATTGACATACTGGTCAACATGGATAAGAATCACAATATTGAGGTCAGCTCTGCCCTCCAATTCTATGTCACAGCTGACACCGGGACTATTCCCGGCAGCCAAACGGGCGATAGCTGGTTTGACCTAGGAACAAAGCTTACCATCCCTGGTCAATACTCGCATACTTACACCGCCAACTCTGGTTACAAAATCTACTCCGCGGGTCCGGGGTTCCAGATCTTAGCAAATACAAGCGTCTCGATGATACTCTGGACAGGTGGCAGCGAGACTCTCACCTTTAGCGCATTGAATGCTAGGGCAACTGTCTATGTTCCCGGGGAACTTGATCTCATACCGTTAAGCGTTCTAGATGACGGGAAACCGATTGCTTTCTCATATTCCAGCCCGACGGGCTTGTTGAGTCTAGTGGGTTCCTCGAACTTCACGATTACTTTTGGATCAGCCCATCCGAGTCCGAGCTGGACCTTTTACCTGCCGATTCTTGGATTGTTAATCGTTGGAAGTGTCGGCTCGCTGTTATTGGTCCGGCGTAGGAAAACCAGGCAAGTTCGACGGCCTCCCTCGTCAAAGTAGCCAGAACACTTCAGGAACATAGGCCCCCATGGAAATCTAGGACTGATCGAAACCTGTCATCGGCAACGGCTAAAAGCGCCCTCGGCGTAGAAAGGACGTGTCTTGACCAGCGCCGGGATCTTGAGAGTAGCCGAGGACCTTCTGCGTAGAATAAAGGAAGTCTTCGCCAACATCAAAACTGGCCAGAATCTCAACCGGTTTATTCTGAACGCGAACCTGTGCACAATTTTCTTTGCCGCAATATATGGCGCGACGATGGGGGCATACCCTGGGGGCTTCAGATTCTCTACAGCATCATCAAGATCCCGATCCTCCTACTAATCAGCCTCTACGTGGCACTGCCGACTTACTACGTTTTAGACGCGTTTTCTGGAGGTGACATCAGCCTCAGGCAGACAACGGCGGTAATTCTGTCCAGCTTTGCAATCATGTCAATTGTTCTCCTTGCCTTTGTCCCGGTGAACCTGTTCTTCATACTAACCACTCCCGGGCAAGGTTTTCAGACCTATGCTTTCATCGTCCTCCTCAATGTGGGAATATTCACTATCGCCGGAATCGCAGGTTTAGTCTATCAATTCGCGGGAATGCAGAGCATACACTCGAACACTCGATGGGTTGAGGGATTCCTCGTTAGCCTCCTGGTCCAAGTTTTTGTCGGTACACAGATGGCCTGGGTTCTAAGGCCATACTTCGACACAGGACCGTTCCTAAGACCCTTGGAGGGGAATTTCTACATCGCCATGTTCAAATTGCTCGCGCGGGTTCTAGGCGGATGATCAATAGATTTGGCTCCGGACTCAGCAACATAACATGATGGACTCATAAGCAGAGCATCCTCTGAGAGAGGCGAAAGAAAAAAGGGAGATTGGTCTGGAGCTAACTCGTATGTTTATTGTTTGAAGAGTGGTGTGGGGGCGAGAAGTGTCTCGCTGCGGGCGATGCCTTGTAGAGTAGGGAACTTCTCGAAGGCGGACTTGACAATCTCGTCAGAAGTCCTTGCCTGCCAGAGTGCTACGACGTCGAACTGGCCTGGGGTTGTCCATGCCTCGATGAGGCCTGGGAAGCTCTTGAGCTGGTTGACGAATGTCTGGAATGGAGTGGTGACGTTGAAGAGGCTGATGCCGAGTGGCATCTGGTTCTGGAAGTGAGCACCGTTGATGCCGTTGAGACCGAAGAGTGTCTGGGTCGTCTGGATGCCTTTTACTTGGCGGATCTGGCTGACGAGTTGTGCGATTTGCTCTGGGGTGTTCTGCTTTAGTCGTAGTGCTAGGTCGAAGCGTCCGGTGACTGGTGCGATGAGGTCGATGTTCGGGTTATTCTTTAGCTCCTCGACCACGTTCTTCGTCATGCCGTGATTAACGGTTGCGAAGACGTAGGCGGGATAGTTCGTGTTTTGCATAGAAATCATCCTATTGCAATTGGGTAATGGACATTACATCCTATATAAACCTTCTAACTCTCTACCCGCATATGTTACAGGCAGAGGTCCAGAACTAGGAGAGCTTCCCCCCGTAATCCCGCTGGCCAATTCCATCACGATCATACTGTCATCAGAAGATTACACACTGACCCAAAGGAAACTGCGCCCTCTCAACATCGTCACTGTACAACCGAACGTGGCCAAGGTCTCCTTGTGCTTGCCCACAAACACCTGACACACCCCAGGAAATAGCATCCTACATTACCGAGTTGCTCTGTCGTAGCGGAGTCAACATAACCAACGCCTTCCTAGGCCACAGAGACATCATAATCGTCGTAAGCGAGCCCGACGGCAGGCCAACCGGCCTACGACGCATTGCGACAGGCAGCCCAAGAAGAACAGCCGCCGGAGACAGGCGCACGGAAGACCTAGCGCTCGCAACTTAGTCTGGATCGCGAGACCGAAAGTTTACCACTAACAACTTCCAGAAACAGTAGTCCATGAGCGAGTCAACGGGCTCACTTTTACTTCTGGACAAGACGGCTGAACGGTTCCGCTACTTTGCTGGCAAGATCTATGCCGATCGGTCACCGCTCTACATGAATCTCGCTCTCAGAGTTGCAGAGGACCCTGAACTCCTCGGGTTAGCGGCCAACGCTCAAGAGAAAGCCGCTCTCCCCAACCTGTTCTTTGCCGCCGTGCATCTGTTGTTGCTCAAAGGCGAGCACCATCAGCTCGCAGCCTTCTATCCCAGTCTCAACAACTCCTCCCAACACTACGACTACGTCTATCCATACTTCCGTAGCTTCGTCACAGAGCATCAGGAAGAAATCCGCGAGATCATGATGACTCATTCTGTCCAGACGAATGAGGTGGGACGCTGCGCCGTGCTCGTCCCAGCATTTGGGCTCGTGGCGGCCCAAACGAAACGTCAGCCATTGACCATGATTGAGATCGGTTCAAGCGCGGGACTGACCTTGCTCTGGGACCGATACCACTACCGGTACGGAGAAGGTTTAGAGTGTGGAGACCCGGACTCGCCAGTAAGGATTGAGTGTTCCCTGCGCGGAGAAATGCGTCCCGCGATACCGGAGCAGTTGCCGAAGATCGCCTTTCGCACAGGCATCGACCTTTCACCCATCGACATCAACAATGGCGAGAACGTTCAATGGTTGCGCGCTCTTGTTTGGCCCGATAACCAGAAACGAGCTAGACAACTGGAACCTGCCATCCGGCTTGTGATGCAAGTTCCTCCGAGAATCATCACTGGAAATGCCTTAGACCTTCTACCAAGCCTCATCGACAAGGTCCCCGAGAAAGCACCATTGTGCATCTATCACTCGTTCACCCTCACTCTCGCCAGTAGGGAACCACGGGAGAAACTGCACTCACTCCTAGCAAAAGCATCCAAGAGGAGAGACCTGTTCCTCGTCTGGATAGAGTGGCCCGCGGACTCGGAAACCCCTCTCCTAGGTCTCGCTCAATTCAGCGATGGCGTCAAAACAGAGAAAATCTTGGCCAGGTGCCACTCACACGGAGAGTGGCTAGAATGGATGAATGATTCACCCGGGTCCATCCCGCAATGACCTTTCTCGTGGACCCTGGACCATAGGTCTAATAATTAAAGGGCGCAGCGGGCATTACTTGACTTGGTTGAGCAGATCCCTTCCCGTCTCAGACTCTTGACGGCGTCTGCCATAGACCGATATCTTGCTAGCGTGTAGAACGGGATTCCGACGATGTTACTCCCACAGGGTTTCGCCTTCCTCGAGTGGTACTGAACAGTAGAATTCAAAGTGACGTGTCTCTTAAGGCTCAGGCTCTTTGTGCTGAATATCGACGGCTTATGCGCGAGACCGTGTTTGACGAGTCGTACAATGTACGAGAAGTATTGGACGATGTTATCGAGAGAGTTGCTCTCCGCGAAAAGCTCTTGGGCACCGCGAAACAGTTTGCTGAGAAGAAGAGAGAAGAAAAATTCACTCTCGCTATCCGACAGTTCGAGGGTCTAATGGTCGACTTTCTACGCCTGTACCAGCCCATACTCGAGAGGCTACGCAGCTACAGAGAGGCGATGCAGAAAGAGATCACTAGTCTAAGGTCGTCACTAGCCACGGTCAACGGAATGCTTGAGGTTTCAAAGGGAATAGAAGGACTTGCACCAAGAGTACAGCAGCTGGAGGCCGACGGCCAAGAGCTTGACGGGAGGATAAACGAGAAGATGAAGATGGCCAACAAGATCGACGACCTGTTCAACAGAGTCCGACCCTTCCAGACCGGAGGCCAAGGACAAATGGGCCGTGACTCGTTGTCTGATGTTCTCTCCGGAATGCCGAAGGACCTCTTCCCAGATACGCCTGAGCCTGCGAAGGAAGTTACTAGGAAAGCAGGGTCGCGCTAGATAGAAACTGTTCGATTATTTCCCGTCTTTGTTGAGACCGGTTACACTAGTCCATTATCCGGCCGACTTTCCATACGACAAACGACAAGACCCTTGGCGACAAGACGACCAGTGCATTCAGCGAGAGCAGTACACTCGATAATGGACGAAGATCTACAGGTCGCCACTCACAAGAGCATCATCAAGACCCTTGGACGACAGTATACGGATGCCGCACAGTTTTTCGTAGAGCTTGTTGTCAACTCGTGGATGTGGGGCGAAGCAACAAAGGTCGAGATCAGGATCTCAGACTCAGGCTCCCAGATCGAATATGAGGAATGGGGACATGGAATGGACCTCGACGGTCTGCGCGAATTTCTCACCAAAGGAAAAACAACTGGAGAAGGTTTCTCCCCGAAATACAAGCGTCCAATACGCGAGTCGTATGGTATGGGCAGTCTCGCCTGGCTAACCTTAGGTCGTGAGCTAGAGCTACAAGTCCACAAGAGACGTTTCGACCGAACCATCATGCTATCTGAGAGCCTTATTGATCGTCACTGGGCCCCGACCGACCAGTCTACCTGGAAACCCTTACGAGTAATCCAAGCACCGCTCGATCATGATGGCTTGAGAATCAGGATCCGATCGCTAACGAAGAAAACTGATCCTGCAGACGTCCGGAGAGCCCTCCTTGCGAGAGCGAACGTCCTTGCTCTCCGAGGATATGGGCCCTTCGAAGTCTTCGTCAATGGCGAGGTGGTGAAGCCAGAAGAACTCCGCGGTGCGACTCTCCTTCCCGTTAATATTGCTACAGAATACGGGAGGATCACTGGCGAAGTGTTGATTCTTCCCATCTCGAAGACCCGTTCAGGGATAGCTGAGGCCGGTATGAGCGTCCAGCAGAAACACATTACCTGTCTCCAACACCAGTTCTTTGGTCTCGACCAGTACCGGATCCACGGGTTAAGCCGCATACAAGGCTGGGTTAACGCGGACTTCCTCCGACGATTGCCTAGTGGTAACGAGTTCGAGAGAGACAGTGCCCAGTGGCGAGTGTTCGAGAAGGCTATGCGTGGCTTTGTCCGCAATAGGGTCTTGAAGTTTCTCAGACAGACTGCGAGCCGCAGAGAACTTCGCAGTATACAATATTTGAACCGGGAGATTGCAGAGAGGCTAAGGCGTAGTCTCCGCCGAAACATCGAGATTATCTCGAAAGCAATGATCAAAGCCAAAGCACCATCGAAAGCTAGTCAAGCATTGCGCCATGAAGCGAGGAAAGAAAACGAGTCGGGACACAGGAAAGACCGGAAGTCGAAGACCCATCCTCGAGACGCAACCCGCAGCGTCATACATCTAAAGGACCAGGTCTTAGCCTTCGA
>WNGM01007090.1_pt1 | contig 13676 bp, 9 predicted proteins | sample 5400571 | NCBI WGS metagenome assembly WNGM01 (sample SAMN13153378, study PRJNA577476) | soil metagenome | isolation source: 100 cm soil or saprolite under Garry oak tree replicate 2 | place: USA:California | collected 2016-06-15
CATGGTATGACCGGCATTCTTGGCACGACAGAGGCCGGTTTCGACAAGCGCGAACCCTGCCTGCATGAACATGACAAGGTAGCCCGTCACGAGCGTCCACACGAAGTTGATGCCGAGACGGTTCTCATCAACGATTATGGCAAGATTATAGGCGAACGGCTCGTTCGATTTCGCGGTGTTGAGCTGCTGCTGTGTGGTCGGTGTGCCATTCGCCGAGACACCGGTCAAGTTGCTCTGGTTGGCGGTGTTCAAGCCACTTGGATCAGGCCCCTCACCGCACGCGCTCAAGAGAAAGAGCAGGCTTATACCGAACAGAGCTAGCAGGGCGATGAGCGAGAGACGGCGCCGCAGCCACAGCATGACAGAGCGGTCCAGGAATTTTGGAGGAGCCTCATTGCGCACTTGTAGGAAGCGCTGGAAATAAGGCAATACCTCATCATGACGGGATGCCAGCACAACAAGTGGCAAAGCACCAAAGCCTTTGCGTGGCACGAGCGTGACTTTCGCCCCCCGATAGCGCACGTACTCGAACTCTTTCCACTTGCGGAAGAGCACATTGTTACATGCGATGCCTTGCGTCGTGAACTGGTAGCGCACCGGGAGATTGACGAGAGCAAGAGCCATAAGGATAAGAACCAGCTCTACCGTCGTCGGGAACCACTGACCGATGGCGCTCAGAATAAGTAGAGCGCCGAGCGCGTAGAGGTTCGTGCGATGGAGAAGTAACTTCTCACGGTAGGTGAGGGTCACAGTCGCTACTACACTCCCCTCGGACTTGATTCCGAAGGGCAGTCCGATTCGTACTAACATCAGCATGAAAGAACAACCGATCAATATCCAAACCAACATAAAACCATCCTTTCTCTAAAACGGGGAAGGTAAAATCTAGCTCAACTCGACCTTGCCAGAGGCATAGGTCTCATCGCCCTTTCGTGGAATGAAGCGGGCAAAGAGACGCAACCAGCGACGCGGGTCGGGTGGCTCGCGCAGGATCATGTTTTTGCTTTTTTGCCGGGCCTGCACGAGCAATTGCCGGGCCATCGCGACGACGTGCTCATTCGCGCCGTGCGGCCCTTTTAAGCCTCGCTCAAGGATCTCGACTGAACGATGATAGAACCCCAGGCGGTAGTGGTATTCAGCATATTTAAGATGCGCCAGTAAGTTCGTTGGTTCATCTTTGAGAGCACGCTCCAACTCTTCTTCGGCCCTCGCGATATCGTAGCGCTTGAGGTATTCTATGGCCAGGTAGGCCCTGGCCGGTATGTAGGATGGATCGACGCTAAGAGCATTCTCGAGTGCGTTCACGGTTTCATCACTCGAATCTTGCTCCAGATAAACCATCGCTATCCCAAAATAAGCCTGTGGACGCTCCGGCTCGGATTCGGCGGCGTGTCGAAAGCGGATCAAAGCCGCCTGCGGGTCTCCTCTCCGTAAACTGGCATATCCCTTGTCAAGCAGATCTGTGTACATTCGCTTCCTCCTGGAACAGCATGTCCTCCATGCCTTCTTCAATCATCTCTAACAATGGTTCTGTCACCGGTGCCCGCTTTACACCCGATTGTGGCCGTGCAAGGTAAACCAGCTTGAGCAGCAAGGGCGTGACCAGCGTTGTGACAAGGGTAATCAGGATGACCACTGAGTACAGTGAAGTAGTAATGAGCCCGGCCTGCAGGCCAATCGTGGCAGTAATCAGCGCAACCTCGCCGCGTGAGATCATGCCTACGCCCACTGTCAGCGCTTCCATTGGTCGGAAACGGCACAGGAGCGCACCACCGCCGCAGCCAATCACCTTCGTGGCTAGCGCTATCCCGATAAAGCTCAGCAAGAAGAGCGGTGAGAAGTGAGCAACCCCGTGAAAATTCGCTTCAACTCCAACGTAGACGAAAAAGAGCGGAATGAAGAACGAGTAGCCAATCTTCGAGAGTCCATCATGCACCCACGCTCGCATCTCCGTGCGGCTTACCAGGATGCCCGCAATATAAGCGCCGGTGATCGCTGCCACACTTCCGAGTTCCTCCGCCGACCACGCATAGAGCAGGACAAGCGCGAGCACAAAACCGATGCGAGCCTCCAGCGCGAGCAGGCGTGGGAGCCAGTGGGAGAGCAGTGGGAAACCGTAATGCCCCAACAAATAGGCTATTGGGAAATACAGCGCCATCTTAAGGATGGACCAGAGGGGGTTCTGCCCCAGGGTAAAGGCGAGGATCACTGAGAGGACAATAAGGCCGAGAACGTCGTCAATCACCGCCGCTCCCAGGATTGTCGTTCCCTCTTTGGTGTGGAGTTTACCCAATTCTTTCAGTGTTTGTGCGGAGATACTGACACTCGTCGCCGTGAGCAGTGTTCCGAGAAATAAGCTCATAGGGAGAGAATAGCCGAGCGCGTATGAGAAAGCCGTTCCCACGACGAAAGGCACCACCACACCTGCGGAAGCGGAGACGAACGCAGCTACTCCTACCTGGCGCATCTGTTTCATATCTGTTTCCATACCAGCGATGAACATCAGGAGAATGATGCCGAACATGGCGATGGTTCAGCGTCCACTCAGCTACATGCAAGAGTATCTGCATATCTTCTCGTGTCATCATCCATGAGTCCTTTCGAGTACTGAGCATCAATCACAACGTTGCTTTCAAGAGAAAAGTACACGATAACATCATCCTCGTAGGAGGGCTAATCTGTTAGAAATCTATGACAATATTTTGGGCATAAAGCACAAAATATTGTCATGCCTGATCTTGTTGAGTGGATTTTACGGAGTGACCTGAAGCATTGGTTTTAGTATTGGGCCGACGATTGCCGGCTGGCTGCAAACGAATGGGAGCCTCTCTGCCGCTTTTGTCTTTGGGGCGTGCTGTTTGACGGTCTGCTCAACGCTGTTGTTAGTGTTTTTTAGGAAGATAAGATCTTCACGTGTACAAAAAGGCTGGATATAAAACAATTTGATACACCATTACGTATGTAATAATAACCACAAAGTAATGGGGATGCCTGTTGTTAACTACCTCGCAGATTATTTGTGACATACTCTGTATATTGCTGAAAAATAGTATTTCTTATTGTCTATTTAGGAGTTATGAATGCGGTCGAACATAGTCAAAGTAGCTGAGCCTACCTATTCCTCCCCTATTTTCGATGTTCGAAACCAGCGCAGCCAACCCCTATACGAACCCAGGCTGCCAAAAGCGAAACGTCCGCAATCTACAGCAAAGAAATCGAGGCTGGTGCTTACGCCAAAAGAGGGTTGGTTGGCAATGCTTCTATTGGCCGTGGCAGTCTACTGCGTGGTCTATTCTATTAGTTCCGTAGGTTGGGTGAGCCATACCTTTATTTTGTACTGGAGTGCCGCGGCTGGCTTATGCCTCGGCCTGTTTATAGCCAAGGTACATCGACTACCACAGCCGATTCTGCATATTGCCGCCTGCCTCAGCGGCCATTGGCTCTCGATCTGGCTGACAAGTGTTATTGCCTACCATGCCTCATGGGGATTATTGATAGCAGGGATAGGGGCAGTCATTACAGACCCGACCAGAATAAACAATAGTGAAATGGTTTTTCTGTTCTACCTCTCTTTTCTCAGTTTCTTCCTTGGTTATTTCGGAGCGTGGCTGCTCTATCGTGCTCACCTGCCCTGGCTCGTGGCTCTTGTTTATTGCTCTATATTACTGATCAATCTGAACTATGTAAAACAAGACCTGTCGTATATTGTGGCCATTTTACTGGCTGTGCTTATCCTCCTTATCGCGCGTATGCAACTGACAATAAAGTTGGATTACTGGAAAGACCAGGGGTTATATACTGATCGTTCCTGGTTGCGCGGTATTACCATGCGTTTCATGCAGATCGCCTCTGTCATACTGGCGATCACCTTGCTGCTGGGCTGGGCTTTGCCTGTGCTGGGACAGCCAGGCGCGGGAGCGACTGTATGGAATAGCCTGGATAATGCCTGGGCGAACGTTACCCATGGCCACCTGTCGTTGGAGAATCCGGGATCAGTACTTCAGCCCTTCCAGGCGCCGACAAACTTCTTTGGGGATCAATTGACCATTGCTGGCTCTGTGCACTTACCTGCCGGCGAGGTGTTGGATTACACGAGCAGCGCCGCTGCTCCTCGCTCCCCACAGTACCTCGCGGGATTCAGCTATGACCATTTTGATGGTCACACCTGGACATCTTCAGATCAGGGCAGCATGCGGAATTATGCTGCGAACGCCTTGCTGCCGAATGATACGAACGTAAACTTCGCGCCCGTCACCACTTCGGTGACGATTGTGCAGCCGCCGGGTGGTACAAGGCACTATCTCTTTGGGCCTGCACAGCCGGCGACTTTTAATGTTGCCACAACGCTCTATGGAGATCCCTTTGTCTCTGCCTGGTCCCAGCAAGGTGCTTTGACGAAAGGAGAACATTACCAGGTCACCTCCAGTATTTCGTCAGCTTCGCCCCATGATTTGTCGGCAGTGCCATTCCCACAGGATAATCCGGATTACTGGAACAGTGGTACAAACTTCACCACACTGCAAATGGTATATCTCCAGGTGCCCAATAGCGTACCTCATCAAGTCCTGCTTACTGCCCAACGATGGACGCAGGGGGCTACAGATATGTATGATGCGTTAAAGATGCTCGAAGCGCACCTGAGTAATGAAGCGCAATTTACCTATTCTCTGGATAACCCACCTGTTCCCACTAATGTCGATGCCGTTTCCTGGCTTTTACAGACGCATCATGGCTATTGCACATATTATGCCACTGCCATGACCATCATGGCTCGCCTGTTAGGGATTCCTGCTCGCGTGTTGAATGGTTTTAGTCGCGGGCATCTGAACGCTCATCGTAACCTGTGGGTTGTGGATGGCAGTGATGCGCATAGCTGGGTGCAGGCCTACTTTCCTGGATATGGTTGGATCAATTTTGATCCAACGCCCGGCTTCGCGCTAAATAATACTCAATCTGCCAGTTCTCCTACGGTATCACCAACGCCAACAAAGCCTGCGCCTACGCAACCGCCTGTGCATAAGAAAAAAGGGACGTATCCCAAATTGCCAGTCGATCCATCACCAAGAGGGTGGCGCAATCTCTATAGCGATAGCAGCTTTGTTGCTGGAACCTACTGGCGTTTGTGTCGCCTTGCAAGCTGGGTGGGCCTATCTCCGCGTGAGTGGCAGACGCCGTACGAGTTCAGCCAGATGCTCTGCCGGCGCGTGCCCCACGAAACGAAACCCGTCTGGCGACTGACTGAGCTCTATGTGCGCGAGCGCTGGGCCCCACCTGGGCGTAGGGACCCGATTTATCGCGTCCCCACACCCAGCTTTGGCAGGATGCTTTTGGGCTTGCTGTGGCATAGAACAAAACGCGTCGCGAAATGACCGGGAACGTCCCCTCCCTTCATCCCTGCCTCTCCCGCCCCTACGGGTACGTTCCCCGTAGGGGCGGGAGAGGTGTGGACGTGGGGAGGGGACGCTTGCGTCGCCCCTGGGCTGTGGGGAGGGGACGCTTGCGTCGCCCCTGGGCTGTGTGGGCTGCCCAGTAATACTGTTGCTTTCGTCGCGAATGACCGAAAGGATACGCCCTTGTAATGACGGGGGTGGGGGAATCTGTGGGACAGAGAGCGGCAAGAGAGAGACCACACCACGTGTTTCCTGGAAAAGACGCGTACACCTTGCGCATGTGGCAAGGTGTGCTTCTGCTGCCAGACGTTCAGCAGGGGTAACAGCATCAAGCGCGTAGGCGCCTGAGAGTTCTTCAAATTCTCCGCAGGTCATGTTGGGTCTCTCCAATCTCGTCACTTGACCTTAATTACGACTTCCACGGCTTTATAGATTACCTACTTGTTAGACAAGATGCTACCTCATTTGGAAAAACATTGTAGGGGTGGTAGACTTTATTAGCTTTGAAAGATGTGTTGAGCTGGTTCTGGGTGTTTTTAATAGTTTAGGAGTAGAGTTGTATGTCCACTTCCGCTTCTCGCGTCGCAACGTTTGAGACGACTATTTTTACCGAAATTAATATTCTGGCGCAGCAACATGACGCGCTGAACCTGGGGCAGGGGAGGCCAGACTTTGACACGCCACCTGATATTGTTGCGCACATGATCCAGGCGTTGCAGTCGGGCCAGCATAACCAGTATCCCCCTGGTATTGGCATCCCGTCGTTGCGCGAAGCGATTGTCGATCACGCGGCACGTTTCTACAACTTGGAGATCGACGTGGCAAGCGGGGTGATCGTCACTTCTGGCGCGACCGAGGGGATTTTCTCAGCTATACTGGGGCTGGTTGATCCGGGAGACGAGGTGATTGTAATCGAGCCGTTTTACGATTCGTATGTGCCAAATATTTTGATGGCGAACGCTGTGCCGGTCTATGTGCCCCTCCATCCTCCGACCTGGGCATTTGATCCCGATGAACTGCGCGCCGCGTTCAGCAAACGCACGCGAGCGCTGATCTTGAACACCCCGCAGAACCCCTGTGGCCGTGTGTTTACCTGGCAGGAATTGAGCCTGATCGCCGAGTTGTGCATCGAACATGATGTGACGGTTATTGCCGATGAAGTGTACGAGCACCTGACCTTTGGGAGTGCACAGCATACTCCCATCGCAACGCTGCCGGGCATGTTTGAACGCACGGTTACTGTAAGCAGCGCCGGAAAGTCGTTCAGTGCGACTGGCTGGAAGGTTGGGTGGGTCTATGGGCACCCTGATCTTGTCGCAGGTGTATGGCGGGCACACCAGTTCGTAACATTCGCGACACACCATCCTTCGCAGGAAGCAATTGCCTACGCGCTCAATCTTCCCGATACGTACTACGAGGGCTTTCGGTCGATGTATGAAAGAAAGCGCCAATTGATGATGTCGGCTCTGGACGGCGGCGGATTGAAATACCAGGTCCCAGAGGGGACCTACTTTATTATGGCGGATTATTCTGATGTGTTTGACGGTACGCCAATGGAATTTACGCGCTATCTCATACAAGAGATTGGCGTGGCATGTATCCCGCCAGAGACATTTTACGGCCAGGAGCATGCCAATATTGGGCACGGTTATATACGTTTCGCCTTCTGCAAGGGCGATGACTTGTTAGAACAGGTGAAAGTGCGGCTGGGAAAATTAGGGAAGTGAGAACTTCACTTCTTTAAAAAAGGCACGAAAACACTTGACTTTTATCGTTCAATCGAGCAGAATTGTAAAAAGCCTGCTGCTGATTTATGACGACCTGATTGTGGGTGTCATAACTTGTGAGATTTTTGCTCTTAGGAACGTATATCTTCCATAGTAGGCGAGCACGCCACCTATCAGGTATGTCCCTTATCATTGTTTCCTTTCCATGCCGGATCCGTAGTTCAGGTTAGTACACGTTTTTTGGATACTGTATGTAATACACCGCTAGAGAGGTGGCTGGCGGCGAGGTTTGATGGAGGGATAGACCGAGGTCTGTAAGGAGCCATCATGGTGCAACAGGACTGGTCTGATGACGACCTTGCCCAAAGGCTGCATGAGCGTAACCCGGAGGCTTTGGAGACACTTATCTCCCGGTATTCTCGAGAAATATATTATTTTATCCGCGTCGTTTTGGATGGTATTGGAGTTGCGCAGGATGCCGAAGAATGTGTCAATGATCTCTTCGTCGCAGTCTGGCAAGAGATTGACTCGTTTGATCCCGTACGGGGAACGTTGCGTACCTGGTTAACGATGCGAGCAAAGTATATCGCATTGGATCGACGGCGCCAATTGTGCCGCCGCCAGGCGTACAATTTGCAATCGGCGGAAGAAGCCCGCCAATGGACGTCATCTGACATCAATGGTGGGCGGAAAACCTTTGGCTGGGGAGGGTATGATGGTGACAATAGGGTCACTCTGCCTCCACATCCAGAGTCTAGTATGGAAAACTTATTGGAACAAGGTGAGAGGCGCGAAGAATTGAGCCTGGCCTTGGCGACGTTGCCTGAGCTTGACCGCTATCTGATTTATCAACGTTACTTTAAGTTCGCTAGCACCGAGGAACTGGCAGCAAAGACGGGACTTACCCGTCATGCGGTTGATACTCGACTCTGGCGAGCGCGGAAAAGCTTGCGTGAGGCGCTCAAGGAGCATGCACATGAGTATGAGCGAATTTGAAGGACTACCGAACGCGTGGGATAGGGATTTCTCGACCCTTTCAATGCAAGGGCACGATTTGCCTTCCGATTTTAGTGATGACGATGTAGCCTTTGCTCAGGAACTGGATGAACTCTTTGCATTACCTGAAGAAAATATCCCGCCGTATTATGTTCAGACGCTGTTGGATTCTGAAGAACCCCGTTTCCAGCCAGTTGAACAGGGCTTTGAGCTTAAAACGCGCGCCCGCGTATTTCGCCGTCTCAAATTGCGTCGACGTCTCTTTCAACAAAACCGCCCTTCTCTTCGTTCTTTGGTGAGCGAGGTGCCCGTGCGGCGTTCGCTGACCGCTGGTGCTGCTTTCTTGCTCGTGGTACTTATGACGGTCATGCTCACTGGAGCGTCCTTTGCTTCAGGAGTAGCAGTTTTACTGCATGGCGTTAAATCTGGTGTCCTCCTGGTACATGAATACCCGCCAGGGCTTTCACCTTCCCATACTCCTTACGCCGCACTACAAAATGATCCCGATACACAGCCAACAATCACCCTGTTGGATGCCCAGCAGCGGCTCCATTCATGGAATATGTCCTGGCCTCAAATGTTACCGGATAACTACAAGTTGACCGATAGCTATCTCTATCAAGAGCCGCAACAGAGTTGGGCCGATGGCCCCTTTATGGAATTTGATTATACATTGACCGGTGCGCCAGTACACGGTAACGGCGAACTTGCTATACGTGAATTTAAGCTCAAACCAGACGTGAGTGTTCTCCAGGTAGTCAAAGATGGCTCTACCACAGCTTTGAAATATGACCAGAATGGGAGTGCACAGGCGATCTTTGTAGATGGCCAATGGATGTTACGTAATAAATTTCAAGCGCCGGTCTGGGTCTATGGCCAGCGTAGTGAACTGGTTTATCAGAAAGATGGCATCGTCTACTGGATTGTCGGCGACCAGCGGGACGGTATCAATCAAAAAACATTACTCAACATTGCCGGCTCACTTCAAAGCGTACATTTTAGTCACTTTGTTCCCCTGGGTGGCAAGCATAGTCCCTACACGGTAACGCTCCTGAAAGGTGATATCGATGGGCCGTTTACAGGCGATGTTCTAGCAATCTCCCCCGAAGATGGTAATATTGCCGCTTATTTAACCGTGGTTGGTTCTCAGCAGTATCATCCAGATAATCCTAACTTACTACATTCGCACTGATAAGGCGATAGAAGCGACCGTAATAGAAGACATGAGCATATGTTGGTCTACGCCTTCTTCAGGTATGAGAGACCTTTATATGCTCATATCTTTTCTATCTAAATGGCCTATCGCACTGGACAACCACGTATTTCATCTGGTATGCTCTGTGTAGTGGTCGATAGGGGTTCAAAAAAGTGTATTGGATATCGTTCTTGTAACATGTACTCCTTCCAGCAATGTCGCTGGGAAAAGGTAGTTGTTCCCTATGCCTCAAAGGAGAGGAAAAAGATCAAATGAAAAATCATACCTCAAGAGAGAGAGCCGTGAAACACCATGGGCTCCCCAATCTCCGCATACTTCGCCAACGCAAAGGTTTGAGCCTGGGGCAGCTTGCAGACATGACGGGCCTGCGCCGCGATACTATTGCTCACCTGGAAAACGGGCGTGAAGACCCTCAACCCTATCACCTGCGTCTATTAGCACGCGTCTTAGATGTACCTGAGTTAGAATTAGTCTCATAGCCTTCTATAGATTACCTTTATGCCCTGATAACGGAAACCTGCTTCTCGAAATTCTTGAAAAACTGATCAAGAGCTATTTTCACTGCCCCCTTGAGAATGATTTCAGGCGTTGCAGCAATTTTGCCCTCCATTTCGGCATCGGCATTATAGCTCAGATGGGTGTTATCGGCATCGTCCGCGAGGTCTACCGTACAAGCGGCTTTGACACTCCCCATGGAACTTTTCGGCTCTGCGATCAAGACGACACGTGATGGGGCAACTACTTCGCCTGTCTGCAAATAGACGACATATGGCCCCTTGAATCCAGGAATATTGGGGCTGATTTTCAACTTCAACTGTTGCCCATCAGCCATATCAACGAGTTCGGCACTTTCGCAACCTGGAATGCTCTCCTGCAATACGTGGGGATTCAGCAGCGCGGTGAAAACTTGCGTTCGGGGCGCTTTAACCTTCTGGCTACCTGAAATATTCATTCGAGATTTGTTCCCTTCTTCTACATATATTTGTTCGTGCTAGCTACTTGAGCATGAGCACTTTGACGATTGCTATTATGCTTGATTTGTTTGTGAGTATCAATAGATCAGGTAAGAAGTACCATAAAGGGCAGAAAAAGCTGCTCCTAGACCTGCCAGATGATGATATCCTGATCCGCCGAACCGGAGGCCAGTCCCTGCGCTCCCCAGGAAACCGCCGTAACTGCGTCCCCATGCCCACTGTAGATCGTTCTCGCGCTGCTATCTACATCCCAAATGCGAACATTCTTATCCGTGCACCCGGTAGCCAGGCGCGGGACGCTCGTGGGTTCCCAGGCGACTCCTGTCACGGCACCTTCGTGAGGGAGCAGGTGAATGGTTTGACCGGTTGCCACATCCCAGACATGAGCAGTCACATCACTGCTGCCCGAGGCTAGCTTTGTGCTGTCTGGTGACCAGGCGATGGCCAGTGCAGGTCCCGTGTGGCCTGTAAGATACTTGATTACATTGTGTGGTGCTTCTCGCAAACTCACTATGGCTATACTGCCGTTTTCAAATGCTGCTGCGACGTAACGGCTATCAGGCGAGAGCGCGATCGCTCGTACCGTTGACCTGTTTTTCGGACCTGCGATACGCCCTGTACTCAAGAAAAGCTCGTGTACACCATCGCCTAATGTCCCGGCAAAGAGTCCTGTACCATCCATCCTCCAGCTTATGGAACTGACGACTGCTGGCATGGAGAACTGCTGCAGGTATGTACCCCTGCTGTCCCAGATCTGTACGGTTTTGTCCCGCCCCGCGGAGGCTAGCTGGGTGCCATCGGGGCCCCATGCCACGGAAAGCACTGCTGCTCTATGTCCACGGTAGGTAACGGTGTTTTGTGCATTGGCAACAAGCCAGAGGCGCGCAGTGTTATCTCGTGAGCCTGACAATAATTGCGTACCGTCCGGAGACCAGTTGACACTTGTGACGCCATTACTATGCCCTTTTAGAACGTGGCGAGCATGCGCAGGAGTGTGATAACGCTTATAGAAATAGAATCCTGCTCCACCGGCCCCCACAGCAGCTACACCTCCGAGTATCCAACCCAGTGCACTGCGCCGGCTCATCTTTTTCTGAGGTGATTGCAGCGCCGTGTCCGTCTGCCGCAAAAGTGTGCTGGGACGCCCTGCGGATTGCACCTGCGATAATCCACTCTGTGGCACAGAAGGTGAGGGGTAAAAAGTCGGAGTGAAAGCCACATCGTTTGCCCGCGCAGGTGCCGCGTCAGCTATTGTTGGTGTATCAAATGCTGTCGGGGGTTGTAATTGCGTTTGTTCGTCATGAGCATGATACAGGACAGTTGGTTCAGTATTGCTGGTTTGTGGCAAGGACGCTGTGGATGTCCGGACCATCTGACGATCTTCTTGTAATTGTGTTGGTAAAGAGAGTTGTGGTGCGAAGCTGCGCGGCTTCTCATAACTTCGCAGGGCGAAATCCTCGGCGAATGCAGCGACGGATGGGTATCGCTTAGCAGGATCTTTTGCCAGCGCGCGCGCGAGGACAGGTTCGATATCTGCGGGGAACGTAGGGACAAAAATACGTATTGGTGGCGGCTCTATGCTGATGTGCTGGTGCATCAGTCGCATTGGTTCCCCTTCAAAAGGGGAATGTCCGGCGAGCAATTGGTAGATCATGACAGCCAAGGAGTACTGGTCACTCTCTGGTCCTGCCGCTCCTTCAAATTGTTCAGGCGCCATATATATTGGCGTGCCCAGGATAGTGCTGGTGGCAGAATTGGTGGTGAAGAATTTCGCTAAGCCGAAATCTGAGAGTAGGAGATGGATCGTGTTGCCTGCTTCGAAACGCAACAAAAAATTGGCCGGTTTGATATCGCGATGCACAATGCCGCGGTCATGTGCGTATTGCAGGGCAGATGCCGCCTGGCGCAAATACTCTCCCCCCTCTTCCAGACTCAAAGGCCAGGCAGTATTCAAACCGGCAGGGAGCATGGGTGCTGGGACGAGCGATTGACCTGTTGCGAATCCTGCTCTGCGACGCAGCCAGTCCCACAGTGATCCTTCCGGACGGTATTGCATCACCATGTATGCCCGTGCGCCGCTCACCGTTTCTTCTTCTCCGTAGCGATAGAGCGGAAGTATATGTAAATGATCCAGGCTGGCAACCGCTCTCGCTTCGTGCTTAAAGCGCTCTAATGCACGCATCGCACTGCTTGAATCCTGGTAATCGTTGGCGTCGGAGCGTACTATTTTGATGGCTACTTGCTGACCAATGGTCGCATCTTCGGCTAAATAAACTGTACCCATGCCGCCGCTGCCCAGGAATTTTATCAGTGTATATCCACCAAGAGATGTGCCAATGAGCGTATCCACTGCCTCGTTACCCTCCAACTACCTAATATACAGGTGCTTCTTCATATATTTCGATGAGTGATCGAAGACATTTTTTTATCATTTTATGAACTCCACCGAACACTGCCTGAAAACATCATAACATGGCATATTACGCCTGTCTATCCAAAATCGAACCGCAGAAAGCCTCACAGTAAATCTTGAGAAACTTTTGAGAATTGAGCACTACATCCCTCTATTTACTTGCGATATCCACTTTTCGTCAGGTATAATGACGACAGTTAATATCGTCTCGTTCTTGCTCTGTTGCAACATCGAAACAAAGGGGTTTCGGAACATGCTTGCCAGCACTGTTAGAGAAGGCAGTCGTGGGCACAATAAATTGGGCCTCTACGCTTCTCTCTGTGCGCCGTTTGGCCGCTACTTCTTCCTCAACTCCTGCACATTTCAGTTTTCAGTAACATCCAATTGTTGTGTTTGAAAATCACACCCACTCAAACAATGTGGTAAGGACCCGATTATGACTTTTAACAAAATCATCTGGCCAACTGTAGGGGCCGATTTATCGTGCCCAGCGCCGATTTATCGGCCCTCGGTGGTTTTTCCGCTATCCAGATGAATAAGTTGAACAGCATTATCGCGTCCAAGGAGAAGGAGTTACCATGTCTGAACAGGATTTCATGCCCATTCAGAATTATGATTATTTAGAATTTTATGTTGGGAACGCGAAACAGGCTGCATACTATTTGAGCAATGCGTGGGGCTTTACACCTATTGCCTACGCCGGTCTGGAAACGGGGATACGCGACCGCAGCAGCTATGTGCTAGAGCAAGGCAATGTGCGCCTGGTCGTTACTTCGCCGCTTGGCCCTGAAGGAGAGATTGCCGAGCATGTGAAGCTACACGGTGATGGTGTGAAAGCCATTGCTTTGCGTGTGGATGACGCTGAGCAGGCATACCGGGAAGCCACAAAGCGGGGAGCGCACGGCCTTGAGGAACCGGCTGTCCATAAAGATGATTATGGCATAGCGGAAACGTCTACCA
>WNGM01007362.1_pt1 | contig 13674 bp, 14 predicted proteins | sample 5400571 | NCBI WGS metagenome assembly WNGM01 (sample SAMN13153378, study PRJNA577476) | soil metagenome | isolation source: 100 cm soil or saprolite under Garry oak tree replicate 2 | place: USA:California | collected 2016-06-15
AGGCGCACCGCCGACGATGGTTGCAGGTGGGGTCCGGCTCCAGCCCAGGCACGAATCCACATGGCCGGGCACCGTCAGTTCGGACTGCCATTATGCGTCCCACGCCTCGGGAAGGAGGACGCCAGAGCACTGACTAACCCAACCGGCCCCATGGGTGTGGAACTCTGGTCGGATGACGCCGGGATTTCGCTCCACCTTCGCTCCGCCCGACGCTGGGCCGCGCGGGACGGGGCGAAACGGGCGGGGACGCCGAGTGACGGCCGAAGCTGTCGACGGGCCATCTGTGCACGTCACGGGCGGTAATCGAGGCCAGGTGGGGATGGGACGGGACTCGCGGGGAGCCGCTGGTGCGACCTGTAAAATCGCCGGCTAGCGCCTACCCAGGTTCGAATCCTGGTCCTGCCACCAGCGCCACGACCAGCGCAGACATGGTCACCATCCGGGCCCGGCCACGCAACCCCGCCGGGCCTGGTTTCCCTCATCTTTCCCTCCCGCGGACGCGATGCGGACGCGGCCCGTCCCTCCGCCGCCGCTGGGGCCGAACACGTCCGCGATCGTCTGGCCGCCTGGGGCCGAATGTGGTTGTGGTCACTCGCAGTCGCGGCAGGCCTTCGAGGCCGGAGAGCGAAACTGGCCCCTTGCCTCTCTCGAGGTGGCAGACCGAGCAGACGCGAGTGGTTGACGCTGGTGCGCCGCAGCCGCAGCGGCCGCAAACCGGGCAGCGCACGTCGCCGCACGTCGGGCAGGCGGTGTAGCCCCAGGTGTCGGCACCGCAGTGTCGGCACGTGCCGCTCATGGCGGTGGGCCGTGCGGGGGCCGGGGGCTGGTCGAGGACACTGAGTCCCTTGCCGCCCCAGTATCTGGTCTCGGAGAACACGGCGTGGACGAGGTGGCCGTCGGCGACCGCGTCCAGCCACAGGTTCATCCGGGATCCCGACGCCCAGACGACCTCGCCCTGCCCGCGGTACGAGCCGGTGGCGTGGGCGCGCCATAGCTGGTGCTGGGCGGGTAACGGGGTGTGGCGGCCCCACTGGTAGGAGGCTCCCGGAGAGGGGCTGGCAAAGCGGACGAGCCGATTGGTCGGGTCAGCGATGACCACATAGCCGTTGGCGGGCAGGTACTCGGCGAGCCGTACCGCACACGCCTCAAGGGAGCCCGATGAGGCGGCGAAGATCTGACGCAGCTGCCGCGCCTCGGGGGGCCGGCCGGCCAGGATCCGCTCGATCACCTGGTCCGGGACGAGGATCAGCCCGGCGAAGGCATGGCAGACGCGCTCCTCGGCAACCTGACCGGCGTCGTCGTCGAGGTCGTGCAGGGCGCTGAGGACGTCATGGTCGCGGCGGATGAGGTGGTGCGCGAACTCGTGGACCAGGGTGAATTGCTCGCGGCGGCTGCCGGGTGTGGGGGTATAGGCGATGTTGGGGACGGGACGTTCGAAGCACACCCCGTCGCAGGCGCACAGCTCCGAGGTGGGGACGTCCTCCAGCGGGCTGACGCGGATGCCCATAGCCCGCAGAAAGCCGCGCGGATCTTTGGCGAGCGCGGCGCGCTGGTCGTCGCCAAGCGCGGCGGCGAGTCGGCGGGCAAGCGCCGCGTAGGGGTTGCTCATCCCTCTTCGAGCAGCGACGAGTAGTAGGTGAGCAGCCGCCGCCAGTCCTCGGTGCTGAGTTCGCCGCGGGCCCGCTTGGGCGCGGTGGCCAGGAAGTCGATGACCTCCCGGCGGATCTCCGGCTCCGGCCGATTCGCCCCACGAGCGAGGCGTTGGACGCGGCGGGTGAAGTCGTCGCTGCGGACGAACCGCTGCAGCGACACCGACAGCGGCGGCCCAGTAGAGGAGGCCGCCTGGCCTCCAATCAAGTCGGTGACGGCGGTCTCCAGCGCGCTCGCCAAGGTGGTCAGAGTCTCCAGAGTGGGGTTTGCGAGCTTATTGCGCTCGATATCGGATAGGTACGGCACCGACAGGCCGGTGTGGTCGGCGAGGTCCTTGAGGGTCCAGCCGTGGCGTTGCCGGCGGGCGCGGACTCGGCTGCCGAGAGTGGAGTCGGTCCTCGAGCCGGTCATGGGTCACCTCCAAGGGGTCAGAAGCTCAAGCTACGAGTTCTGTTGACAGGAGACAAGCCCGGAGCCTTGTAGGGCGCGGAAACCCTGGTTCATCATGCTGCGACCGGGTGATACTCGTGGATGAGGCCGCCGAGCACGTCGCGGCGCTTGACGTCTTGGGGCCGGACGGGCATCGAGCTCTGGTCCTGTTCCGGCGCCTCAGGAACGGCCAGTGCCAGGCCGCGGTGCGGTCGCTGCTGGTTGTAGTGGCGGACGTAGGCGCGCAGGAGGCGCACCAGATGGCGCCGGCCAAGCACGAGCGTCCAGTCGAGACACTCCGCACGCACGGTCCGCACCCACCGCTCGGCATAGGCGTTTGCCTTTGGAGCCCGGATTGGGGTTCGGAGGACTTCCGCGCTCTCGCTGTGGAAGACGTCGTCGAACAGACGAGTGAACTTGGTGTCGTGGTCGCGGAGGACGAACCTGGTCGACAGTTCCCGATCGTTCAGGTCCATCGCGGCGTTCCTGGCCTGCTGGGTGACCCATGCCGAGTCGGGGTTGGCCGTAACTCCGGCGAGGATGACTCGCCTGGTGCTGAGGTGGATGAAGAACAGCACGTACAGCGTCTTGAGCCAGATCGTCTCCACCGTGAAGAAGTCGCAGGCCACGATCGCCTCGGCCTGTGACCGCAGGAACTGCGTCCAGGTGGGCCCGGAGCGTCTGGGCGCCGGGCCGAGGCCGTGTCGTCGCAGCAAGGTCCTGATGGTCGTGGTGCCCACTCGGATGCCGAGCTTGCGGAGCTCGCCGCAGATCCTGACGCAGCCCCATCGTGGGTTCTCCCTTGCCATTCGCAGGATGAGCGTAGCGACCTCAAGGTCGATCGGTGGTCGGCCGGCCTTGCGCGCCTTGGGGTACGACCACTTCCATCGCACCAACTCGCGGTGCCAGCGCAGCAGCGTCTGCGGCGTGACGAGCAACGATGCCCACCGCTCCCGGGGAAGCACGCGGCTGGTGGCGGCGAGCAGAACCCGGTCGAGCGTGGTGAACCTGGGGCGGCCAGCCTTGCGGCGCAGCACCCGGAGCTGATGTCTGAGGATCAGGATCTCCAGATCTTTGGTCGCCTCGTCAGCGCCTGGGAGGACAAGCAGGTGGGCAAGCACACGGACGACCAACCAGAGTATGAACAGCATCGGCGGATGGTACGGAGTCCCTGGTCACGACGCGAATCCAGGTTTCCGCACCCCACACCCCACCCAGCTACGGCAGTTGACCCTGCGGATGGCGGCTGAGAACCCGACGTGGGGCTACCGACGCATCCACGGCGAACTCGCCCGGCTTGGCGACACGCTCACGCCGAGCACGGTGTGGCTGCTGCTCCGGGCAGGCATCGACACGGCACCGCGCCGCGCTGGGCTGACCTGGCGGCAATTCCTGGCCGCGCAGGCCGAAGGGATCCTGGCCGCCGACTTGTTCCACGTCGACACGGTCCTGCTCCAGCGCCTGGACGTGCTGTTCCCCAGCAGGCCCGCAACCTGCTCATGGACCTGACCGGCCGCATCGGGCAGTTCAAGTTCCTGCTTCGCGACCAGGACACGAAGTTCACCGCCGCCTTCGATGCCATCTTCGCCTCCGAGGGCATCCGAGCCGTGCGGACGCCGGTGCGGGCGCCACGCGCGAACGCCTACGCCGAGCGGTGGGTCGGCACGGCCCGTCGTGAGCTGCTGGACCGGATGCTGATCTTGGGTCGACGACATCTGGAGCGAGCGCTGTCGGGCTATGCGGCACACTACAACCACCACCGGCCGCACCGCTCGCTCGGCCAGGCGCCACCGCCTGGGAGCCGTTCCCCCGGCCACTCCACTCGTCAACACACAGGTCGTGCGGCTGGATCGACTCGGCGGGCTGATCCACGAGTATGCCCAGGCCACATGAGGCGGACCAGTTTTCGGCACCCACAGGTCGGCGGGCTCTGCGAGGACGACGTCCACCATCCACCGGTTGAAGCGTTCAGACTCCTCCAAGCAGGGCGGGTGGCCGGAGCGTCGAACGACGCCACCTCCTTGCAGGGGCCTGAAGCACGCGCCGTAGTAGCGCTCCACCAGCTCCGCACCGGACATCCTGTCGTAGCCGGTGACCAGGTCCACCGGCACGTCCAGCCGCGCCGCCTGGGTGGGCAGGTCCAGGTCCTCCAGTAGCTGGAGGAAGAGCCGGTCAGGAAAGATATGTCCAGTCGGGTTGCTTCTTTGCGTACGCCAGGTCGTAGACGAACCGTCCCGCCGACGCATCCCAATCGACGATCTTGTGGAAGGGCAGCTCGCGGGGCAGGGGACACGACCTCCCGATGTGGCTGGCGAACTCGTCGCCGAACACTTGGACCAGGCTCTGCATGAGCAGGCTCTCCCCGGTTGGCAGGGCGCACTTCTGTCCGCCGGTGGAGCCCCTCGCCCGCACCAGGGTGAGTTCGAGGTCCCGGTCGGATCCGCCGCCCGCATCGAACGCGCTCAGTGTTTCGGTGACCTCGCCGGTCCCGAACTTGCACGCCGGGCATTGACCGCATGACTCCACGAACAGGAACCGCGAGTACCGGTACGCCGCCTGCACCATGCAGGCCGAGTCGTCGAACACGGCAAACCCGGCCGCTCCCAGGCCCGATCCAACCTGCCGCATCGAGTCGAAGTCCAGCGGCGTGTCGAGTTGCTCTGGAACGATGACCGTGTTGGAAGCGCCGGGGAAGATCGCCTTCACCGCCCGGCCCTCTGGCGTGCCGCCGGCCAGCTCCTCCACCAGGTATCGCAGCGGCGAGCCGAGCGGCAGCTCGAACACCCCCTCCCGGCGCACATCCCCACAGATCGTAAAGACCATCGTGCCAGGAGCGCCTTCGGTTCCGTTGGCCCGCAGCCAGTCGGGGCCGTCGGCCAGGATGTGGGGCACGTTGGCCAGCGTCTCGACGTTGTTGACCAGCGTGGGGTTGTCCTGCGGAGGCGTCGCGAACAGCCCCTGGATGAACGGGCGGGCCACTCGTGGCAGCGGCGGGCGCCCCTCGATCACCTCCTCCAGCCCGGTTTCCTCCCCGAACAAGTACAGATCCGGGCCGAGGACGATCCCCACGGCAATGCCTCCCAGCGCGTCCGCTTCCTGCATCTCCCCAAGCGCCCGGCGCAGAGCCCGGATCTCCTGGGTGAACGTCTCCTTCACGCCGACGTAGGCGCGCTCGGCTCCGACCGCATAGGCGGCGATGGCCAGGCCCTCTAGGACCTGATAGGGGTTGGTCCGAAGCAGCAGTCGGTCCTTGAAGGTGGCGGGTTCACCTTCCGCGGCGTTGCACACAGCGAACCGGGGGCCGGCGCCGACCGCCCGGACCGCCCGCCACTTCTCACCGGTCGGGAACCCTGCACCTCCGCGGCCGCGGAGCCCACTGCGTGCCACCTCCTGGATCACCGCTACGGGCCACGCGGCGAGGGCGCTCTGAAGCCCGCGTCCTCCCCCTGCGGCCTCGTATTCGCCGAAGGATCGTGGGACCAGGTCCAGAAGGGGCACGGCAGGAGCTTACCCCCTCGCAAGCCATTCCTTGCGCGGCTGGGAACCGCTCCGCGCTGGCACTGCCGGCTGGTCGCTCGCGCGTGGACCCATCCGCACCGCCGACCAGGGGGCCTGCACTGGACGAGGACGCCCAGCAGTTGATCGTCGGTCTGGCCAGGGAGAACCCACGCCGGGGCGATCAGCGCAGCAAGGGCGAGCTGCCACGGCTCGGCGTGCGTGTCTCGGCAACCGCGATCCGTTCGACGCTGCGCCGCCACCGGCTCGACCCTGCCCTACAGCCAACACCCACGACGTGGCGGGCGTTCCTGCGTCAACGAGCCGCCGGGGACGATTGACCAGCTGATCCGCCGTATGGGTCAGACCGTGTCGACCCGGAGGTCACCAGCCCCGACCGGTCCGTGTCTGCACTGTATCGATCCCTAACTCGCCTGTCAGATGGCGTCCTGGGGTTCGGGCTGGGGCGCGGCGGTCGCGGCGGCTGGGGTCCTGCTCGGCGCGGGCAGCAGGAAGGATGCGGCGGCGGCCAGCGCGACGATGGCGGCGCCGGCCATGAGCGCCCTGGCGTAGCCGGCGGTGAGGGCGGCCGGCGGGGTGGCCGAGGCGAGCATGGCGTGGCTGCGGGTGGTGGCGACGGTAGCCAGGGCGGCAAGGCCGATCGCGCCGCCGACCTGGCGGGTGGTGTTGAGCAGCCCCGAGGCGAGGCCGGCCTGCTCGGGGGGCACGCCGGCGGTCGCGGCGAAGGCGACCGGGGCGAACGCCAGCCCCAGGCCGAGCGTGACGAGCACGCTGGGGCCGAGCAGGCTGCGCAGGTAGGTCCCGTCGGCGGTGATGCGCGACAGCCACAGCAGCGCGACCGCCGAGATCAGCGGCCCGATCAGCAGCAGCGGGCGCGCGCCCGTGCGCGGCAGCAGCCGAGAGCCGACCTGTGCCGCCGCCGCGATCGACAGGGTCATCGGCACGAACGCCAAGCCGGCCTTCAGCGGTGAGTAGCCGAGCACGTTTTGCATGTACAGCGACAGGAAGTACCACATGGCGAAGAAGCCGCCGCCCATGCACAGCATCACCACGTTGGCGCCGCTGACCGAGCGCGACCGGAACAGGCTAAGCGGCATCAGCGGCGTGGTGGCGACCCGCGCCTCGTGGAACACGAACCAGCCGAGCAGTACGACCGCGACCGCCAGCGTGCCGAGCGTGCGATCCGACGTCCAGGCGTGCTGGTCGGTCCCGACGATGGCGTACACCAGCGCAATCAGTCCGCCGGTCACCAGCACCGCGCCGAGGGCGTCGAGGCTGCGCCGGCCACGCCCGTTGCCGACAGCGGTCGCGAGGCTGTCGTCCCTGCGCAGCAGGGCGCAGGCGCCGATGATCGCGACTACGCCAATGGGCACGTTGATGAACAGGGTCCAGCGCCAGCTGGCCACGTCGGTGAGGATGCCGCCGAGCAGCGAGCCGGCCGCGCCGCCCGCGGCGGCCATGGCGCTCCACGCCCCGAGCGCCTTGGCGCGGCGCGAGGGGTCGGAGAAGGTGGTGGTCAGGATCGTGAGGGTGGCCGGGGACAGGATCGCGCCGCCGAGCCCCTGCCCGATGCGGGCGGCGATCAGCGTCGCCTGGTTGGGTGCCAGCCCACCGGCCAGGCTGGCCGCGGTGAACAGCCCGATGCCCGCCAGGAAGACGCGCCGCCGCCCGAACAGGTCGGCAGCGCGCCCGCCGAGCATCAGGAAGCCGGCGAACGCCAGCGCGTAGGCGTTGACCACCCACTGCAGCCCCGACTGGCTGAAGCCCAGGTCGTGGCGGATCGAGGGCAGGGCGACGTTCACGACCGAGATGTCGAGGATGACCATGAACTGCGCCAGGCAGACCAGCGCCAGGACCAGGTTGTCGTTTGGGATTCTCCGCTTCTTCGCGCGGGTCTGCAGGTTCGCCACCGCCATGCAGGCACCTCGTCTCTCGGCTATGCTGATCCTTGGACTTGCCATTGATATACATCTACCAACGATTGTCAGCAACTAACTTACCAGCGGGGTGCGACACCATGGGCGTGACGGCGCAGCACGCCGCGGACGCCGTCCAGGCGTGGCCCGAGGAGCTGCTGAAGCGGTCCAACTTCCTGCTCTGCAAGCTGTCCACCGTGGCCAAGCGACAGCTCGTGGAGCAGCTTGCTGCCGAGGACCTGGAGCTACCGCACCATCGGCTGCCCCATCTCGCGGTGCTGAGCTGCCTCGCCGACTCCGGACCCACCTGCCAGAAGGACATCGCCGAGCGCCTGCGCATTGACGGCAGCGACATGGTCGCTGTGCTCGACGACCTCGAGCACGGCGCCTACGTCACCCGCGTCCGCGACCCCCGCGACCGCCGCCGCCACGCCGTCAGCATTACCTCCGCCGGCCGCCGCGCCCTGGGCCGTCTGGACCAGCGCGTCGACCACGCCGACGACGCCCTGTTGGGCCCGCTCAGCACCACCGAGCGCGAGCTGTTCCACCGCCTCCTGCGCCGCGTCCTCGCCCACCACGACTCTCGGGTGCCCCCGCAGGAGCCCTGATCTGGCCGGCAGGGCCCTGATCCGGCCAATCCTGGAGTTTCACGCGGCGCGCAGAACCCCTGACGGGGCTGGCCGGCCACCAGCCGTCGGCAGCGCACCCCACGTCGCACCCTGGTCATCATGGCGCCGTGGAACCAGCCGATCGACCAGACGGTCGCCAGCATCTGGAACCAGCTCACGGCCGACGAGCAGGTCGAGGTCACCGAGGCGTTCGGCATCCATCCCCACGACCAGCAGGAGCCGTAGCCCACCTATGCAGCGAGCGGGCGCGCCTCCACGTTCGAGGCGGGCTCGCTGCGGTCAGGCCGGCTACGCTTGCTACAGCCGGCTCGCTACGGCAGGTGCGCTTGCGCCGGCCCGACCTCGGGTCGTAAGCGTCCAACAGGTTGTCGATCTCGGGTGCGCCGCGGTTCTGCTCCAGGTAGCGGCGGACGGAGGCCGGCATCGGCGCATCCTCGTCACGGTACACCCATGGGCCGATCAGACGCTCCAGCTCGGTGCGCTGGTCGGTGGGCATGTCGCCGGGGGCTGGCGCTGCTCCAGGCTCCAGCGCAGCAGCGCCATCCGCCCAGGGTCCGCGGCCCGCCGCCCGGCCCGCTCGCCAGGGGTTTCCAACAACGAGCCGCCAGCCCAGAACGCGGCCGCGCCGATCGCCGGCAGGCCGACGATCGGCATGGCGGCGGCCAGGATGTCGCCGGCCCCGGTCCGGCTGGCCCTGGCGCCTGGAGCGACTGGCCCCGGCTCGGAGGTGGCGGCACGGCTGGCCGCGCGTTCCGCCGAGACCAGCCCCGGAGCGGCACCTTCGGCGGTGGTGGCCGCCGTCCGCGCAGCGCCGGAGGCCAGGGTGCCCCCGCCTCGGCGGCTCCTGCGGCCGACGCGACTGCTGCGCTGCCTGGCCTTCCCATGATCGCAACTCCTCTACGTCGCTTCTCTTCTCGGATGGATCACCCACCATCGCGGGACCCGGACCGCTTGCGCAGCATCCACGGCCATGGTGCGCCTGGATCATGTCCCTGCCATAGAGCCGGGTGCTCTACGAGGGCGGCGAGCAGGTCGGGGACGGCCAGCAGGTCGCGCTCCAGCTCCTGGAGGTCGCGGGCGAACCGGGGGTCCCGTTCCTGCATCCGCTGCACCCACCCGAGCAGGTCAGGGAAGGTCCGCGCGTAGTCGGAGAGCAGCGCCGCGACCACTTCGGCCATCGCCAGGCCGTGTTGGCCTGCAACGAGCGGCCCCCACGGGCCGGCCGTGCCCTCCGCCAGCGCACGGGCCGCGGCCTGCTCGGGCGTGAAGCGGTCGAGCACGGTCGGCGTGAGCACCCTGTAGTAGTCGGGGAGGCCGTAGAACTCGCCGGTCGTCGGGCAGTAGGTGATCTCGCCGCCGATCTCGCACCATGCGTGAGCCCAGAGTCTCCCGCGCTCGAGCACGAGTCCGTGGATCAGCACCGGGTCATGGTCGGCGTGCGCCATGACGTAGGAGATCCCCCTGCTCGTAGCATTCCTTCGGACGGCCGGCACCGATGATCAGGTCTCGGCGCAGGTCCGCCGGGACCTCTACGCGCGTCACCTCCCGCCACGCCACCAGGCCGTAGCCGACGCGGCCCGCGTCGCCGGCCTCCCAGTTGGCCGCAAGCCGCGTCGCCCACCGGGCATCCCGTTCGAGCCGGGCGGCGCGCTCGTGGGAGGGCTCGGTCGAGCCGGGCGCCCTGGGGATCGTGGCGGACAGCGCGGAGCCTGAGATCGGCTCGAGCGTCACCGCACTGCGGCGCTCCAGCTCCCGGCCCGGTGTCGCCGGCCGCGTGGCCACGGTGGCCCGCTCCAGCGCCCGCCGCTGGCCCGCCGCGAGGTCACAGTGCCCCGCCCGCATCGAGCAGCGGCAGCCGGGCCAGCCAGCGTCGCAGGCGTTGCAGCAGCCGCCTGCCCGGCCGGCTCGTCACGGCGCAGCCTCGGGCTCGGTGCCGCGATTTTTCGGGACTTCGTTCGTCCGTCGCCACTTCCAGCGGCTCGGATCCCTCCGGAGCGACGCCTCAGTCTCCCGCTCCAGCGCCGCCAAGTACTCCTCGCCGGCGCGAGGGTCGTGCCCTGCGCGGCCGAGGGCGAAGAATGGCACGGGCGGCTCGGGTGTGGTCATGGCGCTGCCCCTCGGTCGTGACCCGACCGGAGACAGCAACGGTACGCGCGTACGCGCTGGACAGTGCACCGGCTGTGTAGGATCCGCGCCATGAAGCCACCGGACACCGCCAACCTCATTGCAGGCATCGGAATAGGAATCTCGGTGCTCAGCGCGGGTACTGCCGTCGTGGCCATCCGGTCGTCCCGCAAGACGGCGAGGGAAGGGTCTGAGCCAGAATTACTTGGATGCTGTAGTGTCCCGGCGTGGAGGTGACCGAGGAAGCGCTGGCGGCGATGTTCGGCGTGCTGGGCCCGCTGTTGAATGAGCGGCAGCGGCGTCTGCTGGCTGGCGTGCAGGCGTGGGCGCTGGGACGCGGCGGTATCGCGGTGGTCGCTCGCACCTGGGGCATGAGCCACTCCACGGTCCACCTTGGCATCAGCGAGATCGACCAGGGCCCTCAGCCGGCCGGCTCGGGTACAAGGTCGCGCCAAGTACCGTGTGGCTGCTCCTCAACCAAGCCGACATCGATCCGGCGCCACGCCCTGGGGGGCTGACCTGGCAGCGTTCCTGTCCGGCCAAGCCCAGGGGATCCTGGCCTGCGACTTTCTTCCACTGTGTTTGAGTGGCCGAGTGGAGGCAGTCGGACGGGGTGATCGCTCAATGCAACAGTGCCGGTTGCCGCCATCCGTAGAGGCGAAGTTACGCGCTGTACCGTGGTGGCGAGACCTCGCGCTAGACCGACCGAGGCCAGCGACGCGGAACGCAAGGTCCTCAGACTCCGGGGAGGGTCGTTCTTCCCGGCACTCCTCAGCAGCGGGTCGGGGAAGGATTGCGTGCTCACAGGGCCGTGGCCGGCCTGTGGAGAAGCGTCCGCGCTGCTGCACCCGGGCGCCGGCCGGCGCGCAACGGGCTTGTGACCGGGTGACAACCTGGCCGCAACACGAGCGGGGTAGGGTCGGACGAGATCGCGGGTCGCGGGCGACCGAGGCTCGTCGGGGCGCAAGAGTTGATCATGGAGGACGAGGGGTGAACCGCACGCCCAGGTTGGAGGGGATGCACGCCGCCACGGCCAGCTCCACGGGGTGGATCGAGGGCCCCGCGGGCGGCGGACCGGAGTGCCTGTTCTGCGGCGAGCCGGCGGGAGCGTTCAAGCCGCTCACGACGCGCGAGCGGTTGTGGTGGTGCCGGCCGTGCGAGACCACCTGGGTGGCCTGACCCGCCGCGAGGCCCCGGGGGCGGTCTGGTGCGCGACCCGCTCCAGCATCAGCCCCCGCAGCAGTCCGGGCAGGCCGCCGGCAGCACCCGTGACCGCCCCGTCAACCCGCCCGGTGGCCGCCGCCGGGCGGTCGCAACGCGCGAACGCTCCAACCCGACCCTGGACGTCATGAGCCGCTCGATACATCCTGGTTTGCGGTCTTGACTATCGAGCCCATGAGCGTAGCTTGACGCCCTGCGATCGGGGGTGAGTGCGATGCGAGCTTGCAGGCGACTCGCACGAACCGGCCGCCACACGCGCGCCCCTCCCGGTCAGCTTCGCCACTCACCCCGCACCCACGTTCCACCCAGGGAGGGGGAGCAACCGTGGCGGACACTAACCAGGGCGTGGTCTACACCGGTCCTGGCCAGGTCGAGGTGCACGACCTCGACTACCCGAAGCTCGAGCTCGCCGAACAGAACCATCGCCAGCTGCAGCACGGCGTCATCCTGCGTGTCGTGGCGACCAACATCTGTGGCTCCGACCAGCACATGGTGCGCGGCCGCACCACCGCCCCGCCCGGCCAGACGCTGGGCCACGAGATCACCGGCGAGGTCTCTCCGACATCTTCCCGACCGGCTACCACGGCGCCTACACCGCCGGGGTGGGCACCGGCTCGACCGTGTACGTGGCCGGCGCCGGGCCGGTGGGCCTGGCCTGCGCCACCTCCTGCCAGCTCCTGGGAGCCGCGGTGACGATCGTCGGCGACATGAACCCTCAGCGGCTCCAGCAGGCCGCCAGCTTCGGCTGCGAGACCATCGACCTCTCCCAGCACGACAACCTCCCCGAGCAGGTCGAGCAGATCCTGGGCGTCCCCGAGGTGGACGCCGCGGTCGATTGCGTCGGCCTCGAGGCGCGCGGCCACGGCGCCGACGGGTCGCAGCACGAGCAGCCGGCCACGGTGCTCAACTCGCTGATGACCCTGACCCGCTCCGCCGGCAAGCTCGGTATCCCCGGGCTGTACGTGACCGGCGACCCCGGCGCGGCCAGCGAGGACGCCAAGGTCGGGACGCTCGGCATCCGCATCGGGCTCGGCTGGGCGAAGTCGCACTCGTTCACCACCGGGCAGTGCCCGGTGATGCGCTACAACCGGCAGCTGATGATGGCGATCCTGCACGACAAGGTGCAGATCGCCCGCAACGTGAACGCCACCGTGATCCCGCTGGACCAGGCGCCCCAGGGATACGAGGATTTCGACAAGGGCGCCGCGAAGAAGTTCGTCCTCGACCCCCACGGCATGGTCAGCGCCTGACCGACCCAAGCCAGGAGGGGCCGGATCGTCCCGGCCCCTCCGCGTCATCCGGCGATGGGCGCCTGCTCGGGCGCAGGCGAGGCCCGTGGGTTGTCGGGGATTGACCAACCTTCCTTCAGCCCGCGGACAACCTCTACGTTCGCCCCTTTCTCGACGGCAAGGCAAGGTGTAGCGTTCCACGCCAGGACTGCGGACCGCGACGCGAGGGAGCCACTGCCCACCCCAGCCCGACCCGGCGGGGGTGCGTCGTCTAAGGAGGTCGCCGTAGCTGCGGCCCCGTCCCCTGACTGGCTCAACGCCAGTCCGCCGCTCTTACAGCAAGTCGCGCCTGGCACGCGACCCTCGCCGCGTTGCAGCGCTGGAAGGGGGCCCCCATGCCAGCCAGCACCCGTCGCTCCGCTGCCCGCCCGACCGTCACGGTCCTGTTCGTGCTACTGGTCGGCGGGTGCGGCGGCAAGACGGCCACGTCGACCGCCGCGACCCAGCCCAGCACCACCACCGGCGACCACCGTGGCGCCGACCACCACCGCGCCACCACCGCTGACCGCCAAGGAGCGCGCCTGGCTCAAGGCGATCCCGAGGGTGAGCGGGAAGATCGAGAAGGCCCTGGGGGCGTCGACCATCAACGTCACACCCGCAACGATGCATGCGTATGCGAACACGCTTCGAAGCTGCCGTCGTGAGCTACTGGGGGCCGGTCCTTCCAGCGACCGTCTCCAGCCGGTCTATGCGCTGGTCAAGAAGGCGTGCGCCCAGCACGACAAGGGCGCGCGATGCTTCGACACCGCCGCCACCCTTAACGCGGATTTCCACGCAGGTTGTTCGGCGCAACCTTCTGCGGTGATCATCAGGCGAGCAGCCGGGCCGTCGATGCCCCGACCTGGTACGGCGCGTCAGGCATGGGCGGTCCTGGCAAGGGGGATCATGGTCGTATCCAGC
>WNGM01004281.1_pt1 | contig 13655 bp, 10 predicted proteins | sample 5400571 | NCBI WGS metagenome assembly WNGM01 (sample SAMN13153378, study PRJNA577476) | soil metagenome | isolation source: 100 cm soil or saprolite under Garry oak tree replicate 2 | place: USA:California | collected 2016-06-15
CCGGGATTTCACATCACCCGCGCTAGCCATGTCGTCCTTACCGTCCGCGACCTCGCGGCGAGCCGGCAGTTCTATCAGGAGGTGATCGGCCTGATCCTGACGGCGGAGGAGGGCGATACCCTTTACTTCCGCGGCGTCGAGGAGGCGTGTCACCATAGCCTGGTGCTGCGCAAGGCAAAGGACATCTCATGCATGCGGATTGGGATGCGCGTGTTTGCCGAGGGGGATCTCGAAAAGCTCAAGGTCTTCTTCGAAACCCAGGGCTGTGCGGCTGGCTGGGCTGACGTGCCGCATCAGGGTCGAACGCTGCATGCGACCGATCCGGCTGGAACGCCGCTGGAGTTTTGCGCTGTCATGCCGGTGATGCCGCGCATGATCACGAAATTCACGCGTCACGCCGGCGGCTCGGCACTGCGGCTCGACCACTATCAGATCCTGACGCCGGATGTTCGCAAGGTGAGCGAGTTCTACATGGCGGCAGGCTTTCGCTTGAGCGAATATATCGCGCCAGCAGGCACTTTCGACCTGCGCGGCGTGTTCCTGCAGCGCAAGGGCAATCCGCACGACATCGTGTTTTTCAACGGCACGGGTCCGCGCCTGCATCATTTTGCCTTCCTGGCGCCGGAGGTGCATCATCTGCTGTATGCCTGCGATGTCGCCGGTGAACTCGGATTCGGGACCCGCGTCGAGCGCGGTCCGGGGCGGCACGGGCCGGGTCATGCGATGTATGTCTATATGCGCGACCCGGACGGCCATCGCGTCGAGTTGTTCAATACCCACTACCAGATCATGGATATCGAGAACGAGCCGGTTGGCTGGGACCCTGCGGACCATAATATCGCCCACCCCTGGGGATTGCCGGCACGCCAGGCCTGGTTCGAGGAAGCAACGCCCTTCGCGGGGGTCGCCATCCGCGAGCCGCAGGTCAAGCCGAGCCCCATGACGCTTGAGAAATATCTCGCAAAGCAGAATGCCTAGAGGCCAGTCCCATGTCCGAGACCGTGCTCGATACCCCCGAAAGTGCCAAGGAGACGCTGGCTTCGCTCGTCTACGACCGTCTGCGGCAGGACATCATCTCGGTGGCGATCGAACCGGGCGAGAAGCTGCATATCCGATCGCTGTGCGAACGTTTCGAGGTCGGCCTAAGCCCGATGCGCGAGGCGCTGAGTCGCCTGTCGAGCGAGGGGTTGGTCGCGCAGAGCGATCATCGTGGCTTCGCGGTCGCGCCGATGGACGAGCAAGACCTCGTCGACATCACCCGTGCGCGTTGCTGGCTCAACGAGCTTGCGATCCGCAAGTCCATCGGTCATGGCGATGCCGCCTGGGAAGAGCAGGTCGTGCTTTCCTTCCATCGGTTGTCGCGTACGCCGCGCTTTGAACCCGGCCAGGAGCGGGAGCGCAGCCCCAAATGGGAAGTTGCGCATCGAAATTTCCATAGCAGTCTGATCTCGGCCTCGGGTTCGCGACGGCTCGAACAATATTGCGAGCATTTGTTCGATTCGTCCGAGCGCTACCGGCATGTCGGCCGCAAGGCCGGCATCAAGGGCGAGAACCGTGAGAAGGAACATCGCGCGCTGATGGAGGCTGTGGGATCGCGTGAGTTGAGAAAAGTCCCGAAGTACGACGTCGCAATTGTCGGCTATGGGCCGGTCGGCGCCATCTTCGCCAACCTGCTGGCGAACTATGGCCTGAAAATCGCGGTGATCGAGCGCGCGGGTGCCATTTATGACAAGCCGCGCGCGATCACGCTGGATCACGAGGCGCTGCGTGTGTTTCAGGCCTGCGGCCTTGCCGATGTGATGGAGAACGCGATCGCGCCGCATAACGGCTCGCACTATCTCGGTGTCGACGGCGAAGTGATAAAAATGTTCGATCCGATGCCGCCGCCTTATCCGTTGGGCTGGATTCCGAATGCGACTTTCGTTCAGCCCGACGTCGAGCAGGCGCTTCGCGACAAGCTCGTCGGATACAGGGACGCGGATGTGTTTCTCTCGACCACCGGCGCGTCTCTGGCGCAGGATGAAGCGTCGGTATCGTTGAAAGCGAGGGGGGAAACCAGTGACGAGTTCGAGATCAGTGCGCGCTATCTGGTCGGATGCGACGGCGCCAACAGTTTCGTTCGCAAACACCTGGGTATCGAGCTTGAAGATCTCGCGTTCGACGAATGGTGGATGGTGGTGGACACGCTGACCAGCGAACTCGCCAAACGGCCCGCGAAGAGTTTTCAGTATTGCTGGCCGTCACGCCCCGGAACGTTCGTGCCGGGCCCCCGCAATCTGCGGCGATGGGAAATCAAACTGCTGCCGGGCGAAGATCCGGAACCCGCCGGCGCGCCGGACAACGTGCTCAAATTGCTGAAAGGCTTTACGGATACGTCCGACCTTACGATCTGGCGGTCCGCGGTCTATCGCTTCCACGCACTGCTCGGACAAGGCTGGCGCGATCGGCGTGTGTTCTTGATGGGCGATGCCGTGCATCAGACGCCGCCGTTCCTCGGACAGGGCCTCTGCGCCGGCATCCGTGACGCGTCCAACCTCGCCTGGAAGCTGGCGCTGGTCATGCGCGGCAAAGCCGGTGATGCGCTGCTCGACAGTTACGAGGTCGAGCGCAAGCCGCATGTCCGCTCCGTCGTCGCGAGTGCCAAGGAGTTCGGCAAGATCATCGGCGAGCTGGATCGCGAGGCGGCGGTCGCCCGCGACGCGCGGTTGCGCGCGGAGCTGAAGTCGGGGACGGCTGAGACCATCCGGCAGAAATTCATCCCCGATCTCGCATCGGGCCTGATTGCATCCGGTGCAAAACTGGCCGGCGGGCTGTTTGTGCAGCCGCAGGTGCGGGCGGCAGACGGGGGCGTGAGGCGCCTTGATGATTTTCTGAAGCCGGAATTTGCGGTAGTCACAGCGACGCAGGAGGCAATATCGTGGATGTCGGAAGCTTCACTGTCGTGCTGGCAGCAGCTTGGCGGTGAACGCGTGGTTATCGCTGGCGCCGGGGAAAGCTCTACGCGAGGCGGTATCTCGACCTTCGTCGAAACCGACGGGATATTTTCCAATTGGATCAGAGCGAGTCAGGTCAGCGCTGTCATTGTGCGGCCGGATCGCTATGTCTACGCGGGCGCCGGCGATGCGGACCAGTTGAATATATTGATAGCGCGCTTGATGGATGCGTTGCGTGGTCGGCAATAGCATTCTCAAAAATGTCCGCAGCGCAAAGCGGTCATTCGATGAGCTGCCGGCCAATTCAAAGCTACAGTATGACAGGCCAAACGGCAGGGCCCTGAGGTCAGCTGAATTTTGGGGGAGGGCGCTTCACTGGTGAGGAACAAGCAACCAGGGCCTGGAGGATGTATTGCCACTGAGCCACTTGGTAAACATCCTTCGTCAATATAATGCGATCTGAAGCAGATGTTATTCTGCGCAGCTTTTCACGAAATCCCTTCTTTGCGGACCGACCACCTTTTGGTCGATCGCTTGTTTAAGGCAATCGAGGTGAGCCTGGGCCATGCAAAGTTGCATCTGATCCTTTTGCTCTTGGCCTTTCATTCCCTGTGACGCGGTCTTACAGGCAAACCTTTTGCCGCTCGCTACGGGGGTCGCAGCGGACGGATTAGTTGGGACAGCCGGGGTCGACGTAGCCGATTGAGCAAACGCAGCGATTGCTAAGGTAAGCGAGCCCGCCGCAATGATGCCACTCAACAGAAGTCTCATGGGTAGGCTCCAATTGAAGAACCTCATGGTAGTGTTCCCATCTGAATGGATTGTGAACAGCTGCGCATAAAGCATCGAAAGCAGCGTATTCGGTTCAGCAATACTAGTTACGGCGCCGGGCTATCTGACTGTCATAGCCACGCGGATTGCCCCGGCCTTTCCGCCGCATATCAATCCTGGATTGCCTTTTCGGAGCAAGTACCATGATAGACCGCAACCATGCCGAAGGTAGGGGCCTGAAGTGGTCGCTGTATTCGGGATCGAATGCGCATCAAGCGGCCGGCCGTCTTCGCTCGCCACCAGGAGTTTCAGATTGGTCTTGCCAATGTCGAGAACTGCAATCCGGGCTGGTTCTGTCGGGCAGGTCATCGGTGCTACCGCGCCGCCTTGCCACGCAGATGCGGAACAGCGGCGACGGCAATCAGGATTCCACCCCAGATCGCCAGGGTGAGGAACTGGCTGAGATTGAGGAGGTTGAATGCCGACGAGATCACCTGCAGGATGATCAGCGCCAAGATGAGCCCGCCGACTTTGCCGAAGCCGCCAAAGGGATCGACCCCACCGAGAACCGCTGCGAGGATGGTGACGAGCAGATAGCTCTCGCCATATGCCGCGTTGGCCGAATTGAACCGTGCCAACATTACCACAGCTGCGACACCGGCGAGCAAACTCGAGAGGACATAGAGTTTGAGAAGGATGGCGCGGGTGTCAACGCCGGAGTAGCGGGTCGCCTTCTCGTTTGAACCGATCATGTAAACCTTCGCCCCGAACGGCGTCGCGTTAAGCATGATCGCGACAGGCAAGGCACAAAGCGCAAGGACGATCAGCGCAAAGGGCACGCCGAAAACCGTTCCATTGCCAATAAAAACGATGGGCTCCGGGAATCCGGAGATGACATTGCCATGGGTGAGGCCGATCGCAAGGCCCTTGCAGAGCGTCATCGTGCCGAGCGTTGCCAGGATCGGCGAAACGCCGAGATAGGCGATGACGAACCCATTGACGAGGCCGACCAATGCGGCGACAGCAAACCCTGCTGCAATCGCCAGCACTTGAACGCCGACCCAGGCGACGCCTTCGCTGCCCGGAATATAGCGCGTCAGCACGAAGGCGATGGTCAGTCCGGCCAGATTTGCGGTGGCAATGATCGAAAGATTGAGCCCGCCGGACAGCAGGGCCAGCATCATCGCAAGCGAAAGGATGCCGAGCTCCGGCATCTGGAAGGCTATCGATTGCAGCGTGTTGACAGAGAAGAACCGATCGCCGATGGCGATAGCGAACACCACCCAGAGGGCGACCAACAAGAGGACGAGGGTGGCAATCGTCCCGCTGCCGGCCAGACGGGCCATGCGCCCGCGAAGGGAGAGGGCGGGCGCATGGCTCATGGGCGCGCCCTCCGGGTCCGCCGCTCGCGTTGCGACCAGGCCGTCGCTGACACCGAGATGAGAATGACCAACCCGACAAAAAAGGGCGACCAGTAGGACGAAACACCCAGCAGAATGAGTCCATTTTGCAATATGGCGAGCAATGCAAGGCCCAGAAACGTGCCGCCAACAGTGCCGACGCCGCCCATGAGGCTCGCGCCACCGAGCACGACGGCTGCAACCACATCAAGCTCCTTGCCCACCAGCACGGTCGGCGCGACCGACTGCGCGAGCTGTGCCTGAACTAGCGAGGCGACGCCCGCCATGACGCCCATATAGCAGTAGACCAGCATGTTGAGGCCGAAAATGTGGAAGCCGAGCCTTCGCGCTGCATCGGCGTTACCGCCCATCGCGTAGATCTGCCGGCCGATATTGGTGCGATTGAGCAGAAGCCAGGTGACGAGAAAGCAGGCCGCGAGCGCGAGTATCTGCAGGTTGACGCCGTAGGACGTATCCTTCCCCCATTCGAACTCGAGCCAGAATATCCCGGTCGCGAACCAGTCGGGCAACGAATAGATGTACTTGCCGCCGGTGAAGAAAATCAGCAGCCCATAGAAGATGTTCAGCGTTGCGACCGAGACGATGATCGATGGAATTCGAAGTTTCTGAATCAAGATCGCGTTGATGGCGCCAAGCGTACCGCCGACGCCGATCGCGATGGCAAAGACGATAAACCAGTTGGCGCCATAAGCGTTCGCCACCGCAAGCGCCACGTATTGCGCCACCGATGCCGTTGCCGTGAAAGAGATGTCGATTCCGCCGGCGATCAACACCACGAGCAGCCCGAGCGCGAGAATGCCCACGAACGCATAGGACGTCAGCAGGTCAAAAAGATTCTGCACCGTCAGGAACTGGCCGTTCGCGACCCCGAGGTTGACGCAGATCATAAGGATGACGATGAGCAACCAAAACTCGTGGCTGCGCCGAAACCTGCTCAATAAAGCAACGAGCGATTCAGGCATTGACTGCCCGTCGAAGCTCTTCGTCGGACGTGTGTTCGGCCAACACGTCGGTTGTCAGACAGCCCTGGCGCATCACCAACACGCGATGGCTATGATAAAGCACCTCGGGTATCTCGTCAGAAATCATCAGCACTGCAATGCCCTCGCGAGCCAGCCGCTGGATAATCTCATAGATACCGTCCTTTGCACTGATGTCGACACCAACCGTCGGGCCGTCGAGGATCAGCACACGTGGACTTGTCGCCATCCATTTGGCGAGCACGACCCGCTGCTGATTCCCGCCGGAGAGTGTCTTCACCGGGTTTTCGGGATTTGAAACCTTGATCGCGAGTTCGGCGACCCAGCGCGCAACATGCATTTGCCGCGCGCGCGCCCTGATCAGGCCGAATGCGTCGGCGAGGCGTCCCAGCACGGTCAGCGTAATATTCGAGGTGATCGACTGATCCAGGATAAGACCAAGCGTAAGCCGGTCCTCGGAAACATAGGCGATGCCCATATCCATCGCTTCCGCATTGGTGTTCAGCGCGATCCGGCGGCCCTCGAGCGTGATCGTGCCTCGATCGGGCGGGTTCATGCCGAACAGCGACAATGCTAGCTCGGTTCGTCCCGAGCCGAGCAAGCCGGTGAGACCGACGATCTCTCCGGCTCGCAATCGAAAGCTCACATCGTGATAGTCGCCATCCCGGCCAAGGCCCTCTACTTCGAGCACCAGCGGGCTCGCGGCAACACCGCGCACCTGCACTTGATAATCGAAAGCTTTTCCCGTCATCAGATGGCTGAGTTTGCGGTTGTCGATCGTGTCTGCGGGAAAAGTTCCGACCTTCATACCGTCGCGCAGAACAGTCACGCGCTCGGCAATCTCGAGCACCTCGTCAAGGCGGTGGCTCACGAATACGATGCAGATGCCAGTGCGTTTAAGCTCGCTGACGAGTTTGATCAGGGCATCGACCTCGTGGCGTGTCAGGGATGCGGTCGGCTCATCCATGATCAGGAGTTTGGCATCCGCCGCCAGTGCACGGCAGATTGCAACGAGCTGACGGCCGGCAATGCTGAGATCGGAGACCTTCGCTTCCGGATCGAGTTCGACGCCGACCTTGGCCATCGCGGCCGTGGCGGTCGCGCGCATCGCGGGCCAGTCGACCCTGCGGAGGCCGCCAAGATGATGCGCCATCGCAATGTTCTCGGCGACGTTGAGGTTCGGAAACAGTGAAAGGTCCTGATAAATGACCTGAATGCCGCAATGCGTGGAACGGACCGGGTTCAGCTTTGGGTATTCCGTACCGGAAATGGCGATGCGACCACCTCGTTCCGGCGCCTCGACCCCGGAAATGATCTTGATAAGCGTCGACTTGCCGGATCCGTTTTCACCGACAAGGCAGTGCACCTCGCCAACTTCTAGCGTCAGATCGACATCGCGAAGCGCGTGCACGCCACCGAAGCGCTTCGAAATGCCGGACATCTCCAGGAAAGTCGCCAAGGGTTCGTCCTGTGATGAGACCGTTCGGTCCACGAATCCGTCCCGGAATTTGTCGAGGAATCGCTTCGCTACGTGTCGCGTTCCCGACCGGAAAAGTCAGGAATGCGACTTCAGGAGGCGGCTTGGGTTGGTGTGTTCCTAGAGCCCCGCGGAAATCAGCCCGTCGATGGTTTCCTTGTTGATCCGCATGATCTTGTCGACCTTGATCTGCTTGCCGGCAACATCGACCGCCGCTTTGCCGAGGCCGGGGACCTCGACGCCATCCGTGATCGACTTGCCATCGAGCACGAGCTTGGCGACCGCGACCATCGCGTAACCTGCATCGGTAGGATTCCACAGAAAGCCCTCGCGGATGATATCGTCCGCGATCAGCGATTTAGCCTGGCTCGGCAGCACGGTGCCGACCACGGCGATCTTCTTGGCGAGACGTTGCTGGCGTACCGCATTGCCGGCGCCGATTGGCCCGTTGGAGCCGAAGCCGAGAATGCCGCGCAGGTTCGGATAGGCCTTGATCACATCAAGCGTCGTGCGTTGGCTGGTGTCGATCTCGTCCGCGCCGGGGAAACGGTCGGCGACGAGCTTCATCTTCGGGAAATTCTTCTGCTGATAGGCAATCGCGGCGTCGGCCCACTTGTTGTGAAGCGGCGTCGTCAACGTCCCGACATAAACTACATAGTCGCCTTCACCACCGAGGTCCTTGGCGAGGCGCTCCATCTGCACTTCCCCGAATCGAACGGAGTCGATCAGCTCCACGTTCCAGTCGCGGCCTTCCTGTTCCGGACCTTCATGCGTGATGACCTTGATGCCGGCCGACTGCGCGCGCTTGAGCACCGGTTCGCATACCTTCACGTCGAGCGGCACCAAGCCGATCACGTTGACCTTCTTGGCAATCAGGTCTTCAAGCAACTTGACCTGCTGCGCCGGATCGACGTTCGCCGGGCCAACCATCGTGGCATTGATACCGAAATCCTTTGCGCCTTTCAGAATCCCTTTTTCAACGGCGTTGAACCAGGGTATGCCCGCGATCTTCACGACCGTGACCATTTCCTTCTGACCCTCCGCGAAGGTGAGGCCCGGAAAACCGGCACCGGCCATCGCTGCGGCACCACCAATCAATTTGAGTGTCTGGCGTCTGTCCATTGTTCCCTCCCAGGAAACTGTTTTGGCTGCCGCTCCCTTGACCGGCAAACGCCGGGCGGGAACAGTCGGCTTCATTCTTGATTCGGCAGAAACTTCCGCGCTTCTAGCCGCAGAACCTTATTCAGGGATTAGAGACCAACGTTCCAGAAGGTGTCAAGCAGCTGATCGGCAAGGCACGTTTGAGCTGCGGCTGATCCGGGCGCGATGACATACTCGTCGCCCGGCCAGTTACTATTTGTCGAAGGCTCCGTGGACGATATTCTTCAGAGCCACCCGAAGTCTTTCGCGCTGCGACACGGTTTGCGCCATATGGCGTGTGCCTCGCTGCTTTCTGGCCGGGCCTGATTCAAATTTCCAGCAGGGCGAAAGCTGGATCCTGAAGTGGGCCGGAAGCCCGACGCCGACCATCACCAAAGCTGCCAACGCCGCCTGAGCGAGCTTTCGCGCAACGCGCTTGCCGGCAAGCTCGGCGTCGGCCCAATCCGGATCGGTCGCGAGAGTTGGCCCGGACAAACTAACTTGCCATCTGCGCCGTTTTGAATGGACGCCGCCAGTGCCCCATGCCAAGCCGGGTCAGGGTTGATTCGAAGGGAAATTGCAATTGCTGCACCGGGGATCGAATATTCGGTTCTGAAGGTTGAACCAGGCATCTGGAAATGAACGTTCCGGATCGGCGGTGACGTCACGACCGGCAAGACGGCTACGAACATTGACCTCCTGGCCGCGCGCCGCGTTCAGCTGCGGATCAACTGCGCGCTGACGGAACGGGATCGTCTGGGAGCCTGTCCCGGTGGGTAGGTGGACGGTTCAAGCGGCTCCAGTTACAAATTGGGCTCGTTCTGTTCTGCCCCCGTCGGTATCGAACTGAGGTGCGCGGGCATGGAGGTTCAGCAAGGTTTTCGCAGCCTGTTCCAGAAGTATTTGCTCGTGCTCTTCATGGCCGTTGCGATTCCGCTCGCGATCAACGGTGTCGTCGAAGCCTGGTTCGGTTATCGCGATCAGCGCGCCAGGCTCGACCAGCTGCTCGGCGTTCAGGCGATGTCCGCCGCAGCCGAGATCCACGACTTTATTTACGGCATCACCAACGACCTCGGCTGGTTGGTCCAGCTGCCCTGGAATGACGAGCCCGACGAGCGGCGGCGGACCGACGCGTTACGCTTGTTTCGGCAAGCGCCCGCGATCGTTACTCTCACACTTCTCGATCATCGGGGCCTGGAGCGTCTTTATATCTCTCGTATCGGGCTCAATCGAATTGACAGTCGCACGGACCGGTCCACCGACCCAGCCGTGATTGGCGCCCGCGCGGCCCGGACCTGGTTCGGCGACGTGACCTACAACCGAGGCTCCGAGCCATACCTGAAAATTGCAATTGTTGGCAACCGACCCTCGGTCGGAGCTGTCATCGCAGAGGTCAACCTCAAGCTTATTTGGGACGTGATTTCGGCGATTAAGGTGGGGAAAATCGGTTTCGCGTTCGTCCTGGATCGACCGGGTCGGCTCATTGCTCACCCGGACATCAGCCTCGTCCTGCGTGGGGCGGAAGAAGCGACCTCCAGGCCATTCCAGGCCATACGCGATGCGATCGGCAGCGCTGGAGTCGGCTCCGCAACAGGCCAGGATATAAGTGGCCGCGACGTTGCCGCTGCCGCTGCTCCAGTTTCTGGTCCCGATTGGACTGTCGTGGTCCTACAACCCCTGTCCGAAGCGTTCGGGCCGATTTATGCAGCCTTGAAGCGGACCGCTGCGATTCTCGCGATCGGCACGGTCATCGCAGGGTTACTTGCCTATGCGCTGGCGCACCGGATGACGGAGCCGATCCGGCTTCTCGAGGAGGGGACCGAGCGGATCGGAGCTGGACTTTTCGATCACCGCATCAGCATCGAGACAGGGGATGAGTTTCAGCGTCTGGCCGACAGTTTTAACAGGATGGCTGCCGAGTTGGCTCTCGCGCAGCAGCAACAGGAGCGTATTGCGAGACTCAAGCGGTTCCTCGCCCCGCAGGTCGCCGATCTTGTCGATCGAACGGGCGACGACGGCGTGTTGGAGGGCCGCCGCACTGAGGTGGTCGTTGTGTTCTGCGACCTGCGAGGCTTTACCTCATTTTCTGCGGAAGTCGCGCCGGAGCAAGTCATGAGCGTGCTATCGGAGTACTATGAGGTACTCGGCAGGGCCATCACGACATTTGCCGCGACACTCACCAGTTTCTCGGGCGACGGCCTGATGGTTCTCGTCAATGCACCCGTTCCCGTCGAAGAACCGGCGCTAAGGGCCGTCGATCTGGCTGTGGAGATGCAGAGAAGTGTGCAAGAACTCATCGTCGGCTGGCGATCGCGGGGATACCGGGTTGGGTTCGGGGTAGGTCTTGCCAGTGGATCGGCAACCGTTGGACGGATCGGATACGAAAGCCGGTTCGACTACACTGCCATTGGCAGTGTAGTTAATCTCGCAGCGCGCCTGTGCGCATCTGCTACCGACCGGGAAATCCTAATGGACGCCGAAGTCGCCGAAGGCGTCGGGGGCAGGCGCTCGGTGATAGGACTTGGGAACCGTCAAATCAAGGGCTATGACGAAGCCGTGCCGGTCTTTGGAATCTCGTTCGACGCTCCATAAGACCAATGCCGATTGGTGAAAGCATGACCAGCGCTGCACTCAACGCAGTCACGTGCGGCAGAAAGTTCGGTCGTATTGGACGGCGAGACGTTCTTGCGTTGTTGGCTGGTGCCGCAGCTTGGACCTCACCTTCACACGCGCAAAGATCGGCCATTCCGGTCATCGGCTATCTTTGCCCGGAGTCGCCCGGACTCTTCGCCAGCCGGCTCAAAGCCTTCCACGAAGGGCTCGGCGAAATTGGCTTTATCGAAGGCCGTAATGTCGCAATCGACTATCAGTGGGCCGAAGGACAGTACAAGCGATTGCCAGCCCTCGCTGCAGATCTGGTCACCCGCAATGTGGATGTCATCGTCGCGCCCGGTGGGGCTCCCGTGGCGCTCGCGGCGAAAGCTGCTACCGCGAGCAAGACGATCGTGTTTGAGATGGGTGGCGACCCCGTCCAGTTAGGCGTGGTGGACAGCTTGTCGCGGCCGGGTGGCAATATCACAGGCGTATCGAGCTTGAGCGTCGAGGTGTCACCGAAGCGGCTTGAGATGATGCACGAATTGCGGCCAACAGCAGCCAAATTGGCCGTGGCCGCCAACCCCACGAGTCCGACCGTCAATACACAATTGGAGAAACTCCGATCCGCTGCCGAAATTCTGGGGGTGCGGCTGGAGGTCTTGATGGCCAGCAGTGAAAAAGAGTTCGAAGCGGTTTTCGCCGCCGTGACGAAGGAAGCGGCACGCGGACTGGTCTTCACCTCAGACCCCTATTTTGCCTTTCGCAGTGGACAGCTTGCCGCGCTCGCGCAGCGATACGGCGTGCCCGCAATTACCCAATCCCGAGACTTCCCCACTTCAGGAGGCCTGATGAGCTACGGAGGAGATTTCGTGCAATCGCATCGTCGCGCGGGCATTTATGCCGGACGGATCCTCAATGGCGAAAAACCCTCTGATCTGCCGGTCCAGCTGGTCACGAAAGTCGAGCTCATCATCAACCTGAAGGCCGCAAAGAGCCTCGGATTCGAGTTTTCCCCCTCGCTCGTCAGCGGCGCCGATGAGGTGATTGAGTAGAGGTTCAGGCCGCCGCGATCAGGCTCAGCATCGACTGCGTATCCCGCACGTCGCAAAACACGTGCGCCATCGCCGATAGCGTCCCCCCATGTTCCCCGTCGGTCAGCGTCGCGCAGGCATCTGTGATAAAGAGCACCTTGTATTTCATCATCATGGCATCCCTCGATGTGGATTCGCAGAAGACCTGCGACAGGGTGCCGGAAATGATGAGCGTATCGATCCCACGTTCCTGCAAACGGGCATGCAGATCCGAGGAGCCTGGAACGAAAGTTACGATACGCCCTTTTTGGCTTCGCCAGTTCCCTAGGTATTGTTAACGCGAAAGACAGGATGTTGCAATAATGTGACGGTGGGATTGGGCTTGGGGGCTCCCCGACGTTTGATCAATAAGAGCGGGAGCATACAATGCACGTCGAGCGATTGTCGTGGCTTTTGCCTGATTGCGGTGAGCTGGCCAAGCTCAAACAAGCCGAACCGGATCTCATCATCTACTTTGGTTCGCGGACCTCTCTCGCGTCCGGCGCGGCTTTTGAGCAACTCAAGGCGACGTGTCCCGGAGCGATGGTTTTGGGATGCACGACCGGCGGCCAGATTCACGAGCACGATGCTGTTGATGATGAAATCACCGGTGTCGCAATCCGTTTCGATGAAACCAGAATTCGCCTCGTGAGCGAGATGGTCGGCTCCTCGGCAGATTCACGCACTTGCGGTCACGCGATTGGCGAGCGACTGCTGGCGCCGGATCTTGCAGGCATCTTCATTCTTTCCGATGGGCTGAACGTCAACGGCAGCGAATTGGTGGCAGGCATTACCGAGATGATCGGGCGGGCTTGCCGGAGACGGATCGCAATTCGAGGAGACTCTGGTCGGCGCCAATTGCGCGCCGCGGAGCCGCATGGTTGCAGGCATCGGATTCTACGGCGACGCAATCAGAATCGGACACGGTAGCGCTGGCGGATGGGACGTTTTCGGTCCATGGCGCACGGTTACGCGTTCACAGGGCAACGTGTTGTTCGAACTCGACGGCGAACCCGTCCTCAATCTCTACGAGCGGTATCTGGGCGATGAAGCCGAGGGTCTGCCGGGCGCCGGCCTCCTGTTTCCGCTGCAAATCCAGAATCCGGATAATGCGGATCACCGGATCGTTCGAACAATCCTGGCGGTCGACCGTGACAAGAGGTCACTGACGTTCGCCGGTGACGTTCCGCAGGGATGGAGCGCGCAGCTGATGCGCGGCAACTTCGACCACTTGTCACGCGGCGCCGCCGACGCTGCACGGCAGGCTA
>WNGM01002948.1_pt1 | contig 13653 bp, 11 predicted proteins | sample 5400571 | NCBI WGS metagenome assembly WNGM01 (sample SAMN13153378, study PRJNA577476) | soil metagenome | isolation source: 100 cm soil or saprolite under Garry oak tree replicate 2 | place: USA:California | collected 2016-06-15
ACCGGAGGCCGGGATGATCCCTGACGGGAATCGGGCAAGGCGCAGGATAGCGGTTTTGTCTGCGGCGCTGAAGGACGCGTTCCCCGGATGCTGCGCAGCGCGTCGCCGTTGCGGCGTGGTGCGCTGCCGATCCAGGGTCCATTGCCGCAAGAGAAGCCGTGGGTCCCGGCTCTGCGGCGCACCGCCAGGAGGCGCTGCACCGCGTCCGGGACACGATGCGCGGAAATGCGACGCTAGTTCGCCGCGCGCGGGGTTGCGGCCGCGGGCTGGGCGGCGGCTTGCGGGGCGCGGCCGACGATGACGGTCAGAAGGCCTTGCCCCCATAGTCGCCGGGCGGCCTTTTTGGCCTCGTCGAGGGTCACCGCGTCGACAATGGCGTTGCGTTTCTCGATGTAATCGATGGGAAGCTTGTCCAACTGGTATTGCAGCAGCGCCGACGCCAGCTTCGACGAGGTATCCAGCGCCAGCATTTGCGAGCCCTTCAGATAGGACTTGGCCTCGTCCAGTTCCTGCTGGGTCGGGCCATCCTCGGCCATGCGGCGGATTTCCTTGTCGATGGCAGCGACGGTCTCGCCGGCGCGGTCGGCGCGGGTTCCGGTATTTCCGTAGAATATGGCGGAGCGATCCATCCACAGCAGCGATTCAGAGACCGAATAGGCGAGACCGCGCTTCTCGCGGACTTCGCGATAAAGCCGCGACGACAGTCCTCCGCCGCCGAGAATGTGGTTCACGACATAGCCGGCCATGAAATTCGGATCATGGCGCTTGATGCCGGGGCCGCCGAACGTCACCACGGTCTGCGGCACGTCGAGTGGAATAAACTCGCGCTGCGGGGGCTTCGCGGCTTCGACGTCGGCGACCGGCGTGAGGCTGGCCTTGGCCGGCAACCCGCCGAACGTCTGGTCGAGCAATTTGCCGAGCGTGTCCGGGTCGACATCGCCGACCACGGCAATCCTCAGCGTGTCCTTGGCGAGCACGCGGCGGACATAGTCCTTCATGTCGGCGACATCGATTTTCGGAATGCTCTCCAGGGTGCCGTTGGCCTGCCGGCCATAGGGGTGGTCGCCAAACATGGCTTCCAGGAACTTGCGGCTGGCAATCGCTGTCGGATTGGAGGTGTCGCGCCGCAGACCGGAGACGATCTGCGCGCGAATGCGCTCGACATCGGTGCTGTCGAAATGCGGCGACGTCAGCGCAGTCCGCAGCAGTTCGAAGGCCTCATCCTTGTTATCCTTCAGCATCCGCAGCGAGCCGCGAAACGTATCGCGTGCCGAACTGAAATTAAGTTCGATGGCGCGGCGGTCGAGGCGCTCATGGTAGGTGTTGGAATCCAGATCGCCCGAGCCTTCATCGATCAGACTGGCGACCATATTGCCGACACCCGGCTTGTCGGCCGGGTCCTGTGACGCGCCGCCGCCGAAGGCAAACTCCATCGCGATCAGCGGCACGGTGGCATCCTGCACGAACCAGGCCTCTATGCCGCCGGGTGAGGTCAGATGCTGGATCTTTGCCGCGGCGTGCGATGGGGTCGACAGCAATGGCGCGATCGCCAGGCAGGCCGCGAAAATCAATGCAATGCGCCGCGTGCAGGTCCTGACATAGATCACGAACGCTTCTCCTCGCGTTTCGGCGTGGCGTCCTTGATCAGATAGCCGGTCACCGAGCGTTTCTTGTCGAGCCATTTCTGCGCGGCGTCACGGACCTGTTCGGCGGTGACGGCGCGAATGCGATCCGGCCAGCTTCTGATGTCGTCGATACTCAAGCCGGTGGTGAGCGCACCGCCATACCAGCGCGCCAGCGTCGCCTGATTGTCCTGGGCGTAGATTGCCTCGGCGATCAACTGGGTCTTGACGCGCTCGAGATCCTCGGCGCGCACCGTGTTTTGCCCGAGATCGGCGATCACGTCGTCGATCACCTGCTCGACCTGTGCGAACTCGACGCCGGGTTTCGGCGAGGCCGAGATCATGAACTGTGTGGCATCGAGCGAGGTGCCCTGATATCCGGCGCCGGCGCTGACCGCGAGCGGGCGGTCGACCACCAGCGCGCGATAAAGATAGGAGTTGTTGCCATTGCCCATCAGTTGCGCGAGCACGTCGAGTGCCGGGCTTTCTCCTGATGCGGCGGTGTTGGAGGACGGAACCAGATAATAGCGCCGCACGCTGCTTTGTTCGACCCTGGCGTCGGACAGCGTCACGGTGCGGGGCGCCGCGGGCACCGGCTCCTGTGGCCGGAGGCGTTGCGCGGGTATCGCGGGCTGCGCGGCGAGGTCGCTGAACGTTCGCTCCACCAGTGGGCGAACATCCTTGGCTTCGACATCGCCGGCAATCACCAGGATCGCGTTGTTCGGCGCATAAAAGCGCTTGTAGAACGCCAGCGCATCTTCGCGGTCGAGCTTCTCGATTTCCTGGCGCCAGCCGATCACGGGGCGGCCATAAGGATGGTTGAGATACAGCGCCGCCATGATCTGCTCGGTCAGCCGGGCGTCCGGGTTGTTGGCGACCCTCATGTTGAATTCTTCCAGCACGACGTCGCGCTCCGGCAGCACGTTTTCGTCCTTGAGGATCAGGCCGGTCATGCGGTCGGCCTCGAACGCCATCATCCTGGCGAGCTGCTCGCGCGGTACGCGCTGGAAATAGCCGGTATAGTCGGAAGACGTGAACGCGTTTTCGTTGCCGCCGACCTTGAGCACGGTCTGGGAGAATTCACCGGCCGGATGCTTGCTGGTGCCCTTGAACATCAAATGTTCGAGAAAGTGCGCGAGGCCCGATTTACCGGGCGTCTCGTCGGCGGAGCCCACCTTGTACCAGATCATCTGCGTGACGACCGGCGTGCGGTGATCCGGGATCACCACAACTTGCAGGCCATTGTCGAGAGTAAACGCGGCGGGGCGCTCGGAGGTCACCGTGGTCTGGGCGAGGGCGCCGCTTGCAGAGATCGCGAACGTCGATAGGAGGGCGAAGACAGAAACGGCAAAGCGGTGTGTGGGCATCATGACCTGTCTGGCGCGTGTTTCCGCAAAAGTGGGTACCGGTTTTGCGGCAGCAATACGCGCAACTTTTCGAATAAAAGCGACCATCCCGAACGGAAATGTCCAGGATAAACTCGCGGCATCGTACACCGCGCGACCGCCCGGGAGCGTCACGAAGCTGAGAGCCGGACGTGTCTATTCGCCATATTTGCCGGCGGCCGGGTTGTATTCCTTGTTCAGCGATTCCTTTGGCCCGGTGCCGTAGGCGAAATTCGGCGATGGCGTCTGATATCCGCCGGGCGGCTGCGTGAGCGACTCCCGGGTCGGCTCACCCTTGAACGGTGCCGTCTCGGCTTTGTTGCCGCCGAACAGACCGCTGAAGCCGCCATTATAGCCGAGCTGCGAAGGGCTGAGGACCGGATTGTTGAGCGAATTGCCCGGCTGGATCGGGTCGTTGTTGGTGCCGGCGGCAGCGGCCGTCTTGCCCCGAGCGAGTTCGCTTGGCATCAGGACCCGGCTCGCTTCGCGGGGATCCTTGTTTTCCTTCTTTCGGGCCGCGATCGCGGCCTTGCGTCGCGCTTCGTCAGGGTCTTTCGGCCAGTTCGGAGCCTTCACCTCGGCCGATCCGGATGCCGGCGGCGGCAGATCGATTTTTGGAGGAACCACCAGCGGAGACCGCTCGCGATAATCGATGCCCCGGTTTTCCATATTGGTACCGCCGATGCCGGCCATGATGCCCTCGATGATCTTTTCCTCGAAGGTCTTCTCATCCTCTTCGTCGTCCTCGGCCCGGGCTATTCCGGCCGTCATCACCACACCGATGCCCAGCGCGATAACGGCGAGCCGCAGCGCCCGCCTGAGTGCTCCCGGCGAACCCGGCACCATCCAACCGCTGGTTTCGGTTTTGCGCATCAGACTGTTCCTGTTCAAATTTTACCGCGGGGCCACCGACTCAAGGCGCGACTTCGCTCCTGCAAGCAACGATCAGCTTTGAGGGTCCGTATCAGCCGGGATCAGGGCGCTTTTGCGGCGGGTACTCCCAGGAAGGAATCATACAGCAGGGCCGCTACCCCGGCAACAATCGCCACGTCGGCGAGGTTAAACACGTACCAATTGTAGGTATTTCCCCCGATCTGGAGGTGGAACAGGGCGAAATCGACCACCGCGCCATAAGCGAAGCGGTCGATGCCGTTGCCGATGGCGCCGCCGATGATCAGGCCGAGCGCGATGGTGGCCAGCGGGGTGCGCGACCGCGCCATCCAGATCGCCAGAACGATCACGGCCACGGCCTTGATGATCATCAGGCTGATCTGGGCGGGCTGGCTGTCGTTCTGGAACCAGCCGAAGCTGATGCCGACATTCCAGGCCAGCACCAGGTCGAAGAACGGCGTGACCTTGACCGCGCCGCGGCGGGCGATGTCGAACACGAACAGCAGCCAGAGTTTCGAGGCCTGATCGAGCGCAAGCACGGCGACGGCCGCGATCACACCGGGGCGGACGTGAGGGTTCTGAAGGCGTTCCATGCCAGGCACTTATCTGGCCTTCTTCTTTTTCTTTTTTACCTGCGTCGCTGGGGTGGTCTTCCCCGTCTTCTTGGCCGGCTTTTTCCTGGCGGCCTTTTTCGCTACCTTTTTTGCCGCTTGTTTCTTCGTGGTTTTCTTTTTTGCGCCCTTCGTTGCGGCCGCTTTCTTGGCGACCTTCTTGGCGGCTTTGTTTTTGGCGGGGGCTTTCTTGCTTCCCGTCGTGCCGGACTTTTTAGAGGACTTGTGCGCGGCCTCGTCGGTTGTGTTCTTGCTTCGGCTCTTGGCAGCCTTCCTCTTGTTGGGAACTGCCGCCTCAACCGGTTTCGTCTTGACGTCTTGTTGGATGGAGATTTCCGGCTCGGCGACGACGGCCGCAACGACCCGCACGGGCTCGGGCTCCGCGGCGACGGTATCAACGACCTCCGCAGGCGCCGGATCCGGAGTGGCCGGCGCCGCAGAGGCTGGGTCCAGCGCCTTCCATTCGCGCAGCGCCTGGGCGTCGCGCGGCGAGACGTCGGGATATTCGGCGTCTTCGCCCACGGTGGGGAGGATTTTCCAGGAGCGCGCGCATTTGGTGCCGACGGCCTTCTCGACGACGACGGCCACCCCCGGCACGTCGTTCAGCCTGAACGCATCTGATGGCGCGTCGTCATTGGTCACCATCGCGTTCGAGGTGATGCTGACCTCGGCCAGATCGATGTCGAACAGTGTGTCGAAAATCTTTTTGTCCGAAACGTACACCAGCGGCGACGCCTCCAGCGAGGAGCCAATGTTCTTGGCCGCGCGCTCGACCTCCAGCGCGCCGGTGACGACGCGGCGGACGTTGCGGATGGTCTCCCATTTCGTGGCCAGTGCATCGTCGCGGAACGTTTCAAAACTGTCCGGAAACAGCGTGAGGTGCACCGACGGCTCGGCGTCCGGCTTGTAGAGCCGCCACGCCTCGTCGGACGTGAACGACAGCACCGGCGCCAGCCATTTCAGGATCGAATCGCACAGAATATCGATGGTGGTGAGCGCGGCCTTGCGTGCCAGCGACGACGGCGGGTCGCAATACAGCGTGTCTTTTCGGATATCGAAATAGAGCGCCGACAGCTCGGTGTTCATGAACGCCGACAGGCTGGCGACCACGGTCTTGTAATCGAACTCGGCGTAGGCCTTGCGCACGATCGCGGCCTGCTCGGCGAGCTGATGCAGCATCAGCCGCTCCAGTTCGGGCATCTCGGCATGAGCCACCCTGTCGCCCGGTTTGAAGTGATGCAGCGTGCCCAGCATCCAGCGCATCGAGTTGCGCAGCTTGCGGTAGGTCTCGATGGTGTTTTTGAGGATCTCCGGGCCGATGCGCTGGTCTTCGACGTAATCGGTGGCGCAGACCCAGAGCCTTAAGATATCGGCGCCGGACTGCGCGATGATCTTTTGCGGCTCGACGGTATTGCCGATCGACTTCGACATCTTGCGGCCGTTCTCATCCATCGTGAAGCCGTGGGTGAGCACGACGTCGAACGGCGCCCGCCCCCTTGTGCCGCAGCTTTCCAGCAGCGACGACTGGAACCAGCCGCGATGCTGGTCCGAGCCTTCCAGATACATCACGGTGTCCTCGCCGCCATCGACCTTGCGCCGGATGTCGCCGATTTCAGGAAAATGCACGCGATCTTCCAGCACGAAGGCGTGGGTCGAGCCGGAATCGAACCAGACGTCGCAGATATCGTCGACCTTCTTCCACTCCTCGTTGGCGTCGGAGCCGAGGAAGCGCTCGCGGGCGCCGTCCATGTACCAGGCGTCGGCGCCTTCCTGCTCGAACGCATCCGCAATGCGCGCATTGACGGCGTCATCCTGCAGGATCTCGGCGGAGCCGTCGCCTCTTTCGCGCACGAACACCGCGATCGGCACGCCCCAGGCGCGCTGGCGCGAGATCACCCAGTCGGGTTTGCTATCGATCATGCCGTTGATGCGGTTCTGGCCGGACGGCGGCACCCATTGCGTCACCGAGATCGCGTGCAGCGCGCGGGCGCGCAGGCGCTGCTCCCCTCCCCCTTGCGGGGAGGGGTTGGGGGTGGGGGTAGCAACAGCCGCCCCGGCCTGTGTTGACCCCCCTCCCTGACCCTCCCCCGCAAGGGGGGAGGGAACAGAAAGAGGTTTATCCATCGCGATGAACCATTGCGGCGTGTTGCGGAAGATCACCGGTTTCTTCGAACGCCACGAATGCGGGTATTGATGCTTGAGACGGCTGCGCGCCAGCAGCATGCCGGCGTCGACCAAGGCCTTGATCACGGCCTCGTTGGCGTCGCCCTTTTCGCCCTTGTCGTTGATGACGCGCTTGCCGGTAAAGCCCGGCGCCTGATCGGTGAAGGCGCCGTTCTCATCGACGGTATAGGGGATGGTGGTGTTGATGCCGCGCGCTTCCAGCTCACGCGCGTTCGACATCCAGACATCGAAATCCTCGCGGCCGTGGCCGGGTGCGGTGTGCACAAAACCAGTGCCGGCGTCGTCGGTGACGTGATCGCCTTCCAGAAGGGGAAGGGTGAATTCGTATCCGCCATCCAGGCCTTTCAACGGGTGGCGACACTCCACCGCGTCGAGCGTTTCGGCCGGTAAATCGCGGATTCTCTCATAAGCTGTGACGCGGGCTTGTTTGAACACGCTTTCCGCAAGCGCGTCCGCCAAAATCAGAACATCGCCGGGGTTGGCCCAGTTATCAGCGGGCGCATCGGTGACCTTGTAGAGGCCATAGGAGATCTTCGACGAAAAGCTGATGGCGCGATTGCCGGGCAGCGTCCATGGCGTCGTGGTCCAGATCACGATGCTGGCGGCGGCAAGCGCGCCGTGCGCCGGCGACACCACCGGAAACTTCACCCACACCGTATCCGAGGTGTAGTCCTCGTATTCCACCTCGGCTTCCGCCAGCGCGGTTTTTTCCACCACGCTCCACATCACAGGCTTGGAGCCGCGATACAGCGTGCCGTTGGCGGCGAATTTCATCAGCTCGCGCGCGATCTGCGCTTCGGCGAAATAATCCATCGTCGCGTAGGGATGATCCCAGTCGCCGATGATGCCGAGCCGCTTGAATTCCTCGCGCTGCACGTTGAGCCAATGCCCGGCATAGGCGCGGCATTCTTTCCGGAACGCCACCATGGCCGCGGAATCCCGAAAATCCGGCTTCGGCCTGCCCTTGGAGCGGTAGTTCTCTTCCTCGATCTTCCATTCGATCGGCAGACCGTGGCAGTCCCAGCCCGGCACGTAGTTGGAATCGAAGCCGAGCATCTGCTGGCTCTTGGTCACCACGTCCTTGAGGATCTTGTTGAGCGAATGCCCGATATGGATGTTGCCGTTGGCGTAGGGCGGGCCGTCATGCAGGATGAATTTCGCCCGGCCGGCGGCACTTTCGCGCAGTCGGCCGTAGAGGCCGATCTCGTTCCAGCGCTTGAGGATTTCCGGCTCGCGCTGCGGCAGGCCGGCGCGCATCGGGAATTCCGTCTGCGGCAGGTACAAGGTTTTGGAATAATCGTTGGCGTCGGATTTTTGCGGCTTGTCGGACATGAATGCTCTGGCTGGCTGGATTGGCGCTGAACGCGATCGATCGCGGATGAATGAGGGCGGTCCCGGTCTTGCGCTGAGCCGAAGCTCAGGCGGAAGCCGGGCCGCTAATGCTGACGATGGTGCGCCGCGCAAACATGCGGCTTTCCATAGCAGCCGGGGGCCGGATCGCAAAGCCCCACCGCGCATATGGCTTCATCCGGACGACGGTTCGGTGTGACGCGCCCGGGCCGGATTTCCGGTGACGGTTAAGCCTGTGCCGACATCGCGCGTGACCACGCTGCCGGCCCCGATCACCGCCCCGTCGCCAATGGTCACGCCGGGCAGGATAATGGCGCCGCCCCCGATCCAGACATCGCTGCCGATCCGCACCGGACGCCCGAATTCGACGCCGCTGCGCCGGGTCTTGGCATCGCGGGGATGGTCGGCGGCGTAGATTTGTGCCGCGGGTCCGATCTGTGTTCGATCGCCGATGGTCACTTCGACGACATCGAGGATGACGCAATTGAAGTTCAGGAAAACCTCATCACCGAGACGGATATTATAGCCGAAGTCGCAGAAAAACGGTGGTCGGATCACGGCGCCCGCGCCGACATGACCGAGACGTTCGGACAACAGCGCGTGGCGCTCGGACACAGGAAACGCCAGCGCCGCGTTGTAGCGCACCAGCCAGGTTTTGTTCGCAGCCTGATCGGCGGCTATTTCGGCGTCGCCGGGACGATAAAGTTCGCCCGCGAGCATCTTCTGTTTCTCGGTTTTTTCCAGCCGATGGCTCCAAGTTTTGGAAAAGGATCGGGTGCTTTGGCCAGCGAATAGCGCGTTTTGCGAGAGAGGGGAAACCTGGAACAGTCTTAAAGTGCTGATTTGGAAAGACTATGAAAATCGTTTTCCCGGTTGAGCGCCGTTTCGGATTGCACTTTGACGAAATTACACTAATCTACTGATTATTGGAGAGAAATTCATGAGCGCCAAGCCGCTTGCAGAAGTTTACGAGAAGCTGAAAGAGCTTCGTAGACAGGGCGAATCCGCTCCGGAAGTCCAGTCAAGGGTTGGGCGCCAGCTTCGAGCGATGTACCGCGATGTCGTCAGGCAGGGCGTTCCAGACCGCTTCGGAGAACTGATCAGGAAACTTGATGCGGCAAGTGAGGTCGCTGGCGAGTCTGGTAAATCGGCAAATCTGGTAAGAAATCTCGAGATTAAAACGCTCGCCGACCGCATTTTTGGTGACGAAGAAAAAGCCGAGGCATGGCTACATCGGCCGAATGCGTCGCTGTCAGGCCAAAAACCGATGGACCTGTTGAAGGACGAACTCGGCACCGCCGTGGTCCGCGAGATGCTCGAACGGATCGACCATGGGATCTTTGCGTGAGCTCGTGGCATGGAGATCTGGCGGATTTCCAATTACGCCGACCTGTCGGGAATCGGTGGCGTAAGGGCTGCTGGTAGGTGGCATTCGCAGGGCAGGCGGATCGTCTATCTCGCAGATCATCCATCGAGTGCCCTTTTGGAAATGCTGGTCCATATGGACCGCGATCTGATCCCGCCTACCTACCAACTGCTGCGTATCGATATCCCTCCCGACATGAAGGTTGAGGCTGTCACGGCAAGCGACTTGGCCGGAAACTGGCGGACCGACACTATGACAAGCCGGGAAATCGGGGATCGGTGGCTCGATCAATCAAACAGCGCATTGTTGCAGGTGCCATCTGCGATCAGCGAGCAGGGACAAAACTTCCTTTTAAATCCTGCTCATCCCGATGCGGTGAAGGTTACCTTGGCGGAAATCTTTCGCGCGCCATTTGATGCTCGCCTGCTCAAATGAGCCAATTTTCAGCCGATAGCCCCCAACTTCGGAAACACACCCGGTGCAGCGGCCAACGCTGCGCGGGCGCGGGCGCTGTCGTCATCCATCTGCCGCACCAGGGCATCGATGGAGTCGAACTTTAGTTCGTCGCGGATGAAGGCGATGAAGGCGACATCGAGCGCCGCCCCGTAAAGATCGCCCTTGAAATCGAACAGGAAGATCTCCAGCAGCGGCGCGCCATTGTCGAAGGTCGGGCGGCGACCGAAGCTGGCGACGCCATCAAGGCGCTCGGCACCGTGGCCGACCCGCACCGCATAGATGCCGTGCTTGAGGCCGCAGTTCTTGTCGAGGCGGATATTGGCGGTCGGATAGCCGAGGTCGCGGCCGCGTTTCTCGCCATGGATCACCTCGCCGGCGACGAACCACGGGCCGCCGAGCATCGCGGTGGCGTCCTCGATCTGGCCCTCCGCGAGCGCCATGCGTATCGCGCTGGAGGACACCGGCCGTTCCTCGATGTCGACGTGGGCCTGCACATCGACCTCGATGCCGAGCCGGGGTGCTTCACTGACCAGAAGGCTCGGCGAGCCGACCCGGCCCTTGCCGAAATGAAAGTCGTAGCCGACCGCGATGCCGCTGATCCCGAGCCGCTGGATCAGGTCATGGTGAATGAAATCCTGCGCCGAGGTCCCGGCCCGGGCCTTGTCGAAGGTCATGACGACGGCGCCCGCGAGCCCGGTTCCAGCCAATAGCCGCAGCTTTCCGGCCTCGTCGGTAAGCCGGAACTGGGGGCTGTTCGGGCTGAAAAAGCTGCGCGGGTGCGGTTCGAACGTCACCGCCAGCGCCGGCCGGCCGTGGGCGCGCCCCATCTGCAGAGCAGCCGTAATGACAGCGCGGTGACCGAGGTGGACGCCATCGAAATTACCCATGGCAACCACGGCGCCCTTGGGGATAGCGGTCGAGGGGGTGGTGTCGCGTATAACGGTAAAACGGGGCGTCATTGTTCGGGGTTCTTCAACTCAGGGATCGGGTGGGGGCGGGGACCGTGACTTGGCGGCCCCGGCGAAGTCAAGCGGGGGCCAAGCTGGCCCCTCGTCGGGGCCATGTCTGTCTTTCAGGCGGCGGCCGGTTAACGGGCTGTTTAACGGCTGATGCTAGTCCTTGGGGGGCGTGGGCTGCGGGGCGTTTCGGCCCTAGCAGGCTAATTGACAGTTTTGCGGCGTTTAGTGCGGGGAGCCAAGAATGGCGGTTGATTTGTCGATGTCGGTGCTGGTCGTGGATGACTACAACACCATGATTCGCATTATCAGAAATCTTCTGAAGCAGCTCGGCTTCGAGCATATCGACGATGCCAGCGACGGATCGGCGGCGCTGAACAAGATGCGCGGCAAGAAATACGGGCTGGTGATCTCCGATTGGAATATGGAGCCGATGACCGGCTACGACTTGCTCCGGGAAGTCCGTGCCGACCCCAATCTCGCGACTACGCCGTTCATCATGATCACGGCGGAATCCAAGACCGAGAACGTGATCGCCGCCAAGAAGGCCGGCGTGAACAATTATATCGTCAAGCCGTTCAATGCGGCCACGCTGAAGACCAAGATCGACGCGGTGTTTCCCGACGTGGTGAACGCGTAAGGCGCTTCTCGCCTTTCGCCATTCACAAACTGTCATCGCCCGGCTTGACCGGGCGATCCCAGTATTCCGAGGCGCCGGCGATTAGACCGAGAAGCCGCAGCGTACTGGATACCCGCTTTTCGCGGGTATGACGATTACCGATGCCGCAAGAGCAGCCCTACCACTTTAGCTCCCGGGTCAGCGCCCGCGGCGGATGGCCGAACAGCTCCTTCACCGAGGCGGGGTCCAGTTGATCGATGCCTTCGAAGTCCTCGGCGTGGATGCCGCGGGTCACGAACAGGCAATCGATCCCGAAGCCGTGGGCGCCGGCCAGATCCGTCCGTACCGAATCCCCGATCGCAAGAACGCGGTTGAGCGCCACCGCCTGGCCACGTTGCTCGGCGGCAAGCGCCATGGCGCGCTCATAGATCGGCCGGTGCGGCTTGCCGTAGAAGATCACTTCGCCGCCGAGTTCGCGATAGAGTTCGGCGATCGCGCCCGCGCAATAGATCAGGCGGTCGCCGCGCTCGACGACGATGTCGGGGTTGGCGCAGACCAGCGTCAGCTTGCGCTCGCGCGCCTGCATCATCATCGCGCGATAGTCTTCGGCGGATTCGGTTTCGTCGTCGAACAGGCCGGTGCAGACGATGTAATCGGCCTGCTCCAGCGGCGCGAGCACCGGATCGAGGCCACGGTAGATCGAACTGTCGCGCTCCGGGCCGAGCCAGAACATCTTCCGGCCGGGGTGGTCGGCGACGAAATGCCGGGCCAGATCGCCTGAACTGACGATGGCATCATAGGTCTCGTCCGCGACCCCAAGCTTGCGCAATTGCCGCTGCACCGAATCCGCAGGGCGCGGCGCGTTGGTAATGAGGATCACCGTGCCGCCCCGGGCGCGAAAGCGATGGAGGGCCTCGCAGGCTTCCGGAAATGCAACAAGACCGTTGTGAACCACGCCCCAGATGTCGCTGAGCACGACATCGATACCGTCCACGACATCGCGCAGCTTCTCGGCAAAGCGGAGTGTTGTCATCGGCTGGATTGCCGGTCAGCCCGGCGGCCCAGCGGCGCGCCGCGCCAGTGCTGCGTTACCGGTGGTCCGCGGAGGGCCAAGTCCGGGATCTTCGACGGAAGCGATCTTGCCAGAGCCATTGGAGTCCTGCGCCTTGCCCGGAGAGGCTGCCGCGGTAGCAGATGCCCCCTCAGGCCGCAACGGCCGGGGTGGTGCAAACAGGAACCCCTGGCCGAACCGCACGTCATAGTCGAGCAGATCGACCACCGCGCGTTCGCCTTCGATCCGTTCGGCAATCAGGTCGATGCCGAAGCGGCCGAGCAGATCGGAAAGGTCGGATGGATGAATGTCGGAGGCCGAGGTTTGCCTCTGGTCGAGCAGCAGCGAGGCGGGCACCTTGATGAAGCGGACGCCGCGGTCGGCAAGTTCGCGCGGCTCGATCCTGAGATCGGTGACGTGATCGACGGAGAAGCGGTAACCGCGCTGCGCCAGGGCCGCCAGATGTTCGGTCTCGATCGGGCCCAGATTGCGAAACGTTGCCTGCTTGAATTCGAGCACCAGCGATGGCGCCAGTGCGCGATTGGCTTCGAGGAAATCGAGGCACTGTGCGAAGGTGGTGGGATTGCCGAGCGTCGCCGCGGCGACGTTGCAAAACACCCCGACATCCTTGTTGCGCACCATCAGCCGGCGCAGCACCTGCACGCAGCGCAGCATCACCATGTGGTCGATTCGTCCGATCAGCCCGGCAGCTTCCGCCACGCCGATGAAATCGTCGGCGGAGAGAATCTGATCCTTGTCGTCGCGCAGCCGCGTCACCGCCTCGTAGAAGCGGACCTTGCGCTGCGGCAAGGTCACCATCGGCTGCAGATAGATATCGATCCGATTTTCCTCCATCGCGTTTTTCACGGCGGTCAGGATTTGCGCCTGGCTGCGCGAGGCAGCGGGGCCGTCGACGATTTTCACCGGCGCTGCCGCAACCACCACGACGCTTTTCTCTTCGGCGGCGGCGGGCGGCTCTTTCGGTGGGGCATCTTCCGGCTTAGAGGCTGGCGGCGCCGCGGGCGGCACGCCCGATGACAGCATGTCCTCATGACCCGCAACGGAGACCGCGAGTTCCTTGACCAGCACGCCGAGTTCATTGATCTCGCCGACGATCGCCTGGATGCGGTCGGCGCCTGCGGAATTTGCCGACACCACCCGG
>WNGM01006481.1_pt1 | contig 13635 bp, 13 predicted proteins | sample 5400571 | NCBI WGS metagenome assembly WNGM01 (sample SAMN13153378, study PRJNA577476) | soil metagenome | isolation source: 100 cm soil or saprolite under Garry oak tree replicate 2 | place: USA:California | collected 2016-06-15
ATCTACTCGATTGCGAATATTGCGCATGATGAGCAGTACCGGTCGCGAGAGATGATCCTCCCAGCGCAGATCGAGGGGATCGGGACCGTGGCTATGCCCGGTCTTGTGCCGAAACTCTCTCAGACGCCAGGAGAGATCGAGTGGTACGGGGGCACGCTTGGCACGCACAACGAGGAAGTCTACTGTGGGCTACTCGGCCTTTCGCCTGAAGAGATGGAGCGGCTTGCTAAGCAAGGAATCATCTAATGCACTATTGGCACCTACAGCTACACGCAGCTGCGCCGATGACATATCATCGGCGCGGCTGCGTGTACTCTCTGACCCGTGTAACGCTATACTTAACTATTCTTCAGGGTGTTGTCTACATTCTGCTCAAGCTGGCCGCCCTTCTCTTCAACCTTGCCACCCAGCTCACGGGCTCTACCCTTAGCTTCCATAGACTTATTTCCCGTGACTTGGCCTACCTTCTTTTGCACTTTGCCAGCAGTTTTATCCATCTTGCCCTTCAGCGTATCTTCCTGGCCCTGAGTGCCCAGGTCTTTGTCTGTCGTGTAATCGCTATTCATATGATCTTTCTCCTCTTCGAGTGTTATACTAACAAGGCTAAACCTTTGGAGTGTATCCCTCTTCAGAAGGACACACAGGCTTCTTCTATGAACACTCTTGCTGCTGGTGAAGCGTATACACAGCAGTGACTATTTTTAATGAAATCTAATCAAGCATCCATCTTTCTAAGCAAAGGAAAGGAGAGTTTCTATGTCAGACTACCTCGCACTCTATGACTATCGCTGCCGGGTTGCCGCAATGTACCGCGCACGAGCGCAAGGTTTGCTGAACGGGGTAGAGCTGCCTGCTGTTTGGCAACAATTTCGCCAGGCACGCGAGCAACTCTTTGCCACCCATCCTCAATCTGCTCTCGACGCCGAACAACAACGCACCTTTCAAGGCTTACCCTATTTTCCCTACAATCCTGCTCTTTGCGTAATCGCAGAAGTTGACACAAACCTCGAACCAACCACCCAAGAAGTACTCATGAATGCGCACGAAACCATGCCTATGACCACTGTTGGTCGTCTCCACTTTACGGTCGAAGGCCAATCTGTCTCCCTATCTTTCTACTGGCTAGATATCTATGGTGGTGGTCTCTTCTTGCCTTTCCGTGATACTACCTGCCCGGCAGAAAGCTATGGCGGTGGTCGCTATCTCTTCGATACTATCAAGGGTAGCGATTTCTTGCCCGTCCCTGGTGAACAGCACTGGATGCGCATCATACTCGATTTCAACTACGCTTACAACCCCTCGTGTGCCTACAACTCCCGTTGGACGTGTCCCCTGGCCCCTCTCGAAAACCGTCTCAATATACCCATCCGTGCTGGCGAACTGAAATACACCTCTTCGTTGTAAGGTAAGATACTAATAGCTGAGTCGTGGAGCCTGATGCAGGTAGTGGTCATCATTCACTTGCTTCAGCATAAAATCAGCCACGTCAGCACGGGCAATCTTTGAATTTATACCTACGTGTAGCGGAATACCGACTTTATATGTTCCCCTCTTTGGCCCATTGCTCAGTTGGGCAGGACGCACAATGATCCAATCCAGATCGCTCTCATGAAGTGCCGAGTTGGTTTTTTATGTTCACACATCGCCATTTTTCCTACTGTCGCTTTGTAGTGTTATGTACAGTGAGCTTCTTCGATATATTCAGCAGGGAGAGAAAAGTGCTGGAATCACTCATGCTCGGCACTTCTTGCCCGAGCGTTTTTTCTCTGAGGAGCCTTTTTCGGATGGAGGTGGTGAGATTCCCTGCCTCGGTCTTTGTTTCTGTCCCCTTACGTCGATCTTCTCTCTGCCGCAAGGGCTTCCGCAGAAGTCTAGCAGGTTCCCTATAGAGGAGGCGGAGAGGTGAACACGAAACGTCTCGATGAACACGACAAACAGCTCGTAGCCAATACGCACACACTCCAATGTGTCCTTCGGGCTATCTGGCTCGAACTGGGCAGAAGCGGTACGCTCAGTGAAGAGACGGTCCTCTTCTTCCAAAGCATCTTAGCCCAGATGAGAACGCAGTTGGATATGCTGCAAAGGGAAGTCGAGGCGACCGCGGGCTTCTCCCGTGAACCTACCTGCCTCAATCTGATAGCGCACTTGACCCTTCAAGAGAAACGAGATGTGCTACAAGCACTCTATGAGCAATTTTGTGAGCAAGGGGAGGAATGAGACTCATTTTGAAAGTTAGGTAACTCCTTCCACCATCTTGCGTCAAACCTCTGAGTATGGTACCCTGAGCATATGCATATTACTATATACTAGACATAACTAATACACAGGTGAATGAATACATATGCCAATAGTCAATGTAATCCAGATCGCTAAATCTTTTGGGGCGGAACGCATCTTTGACAACGTCAGCTTTCAAATTCATGAAAATGATCGTATCGGCCTAATTGGTCCCAATGGTGCGGGTAAATCGACTTTATTAAACATCCTTGCAGGGTATGAAGAACCAGACGAGGGGACTGTTGCCGTTGCACGCAACATCCGCATTGGTTATCTTACGCAGGCAACCGATTTTCATCCACAGAATACTTTACGAGATGAAATGCTCACCGTCTTTGCTGAAGTACGTGGGTGGGAACAGGAGCTTAGCGAACTGGCCCAGGAACTGGCTACGGCAGCGGGAACAGCAAATCCGGCTCTGCATGAGCAGTTGTTGCAACGCTATGCTGAACTTCAGCACCGTCTTGAACATGCGGACGGCTATACCTATGAGAACCGTGTCGAGCAAGTTCTTGATGGTCTAGGCTTCACTTCCGAGCAGCAGAACTCACCGATTATGCAATTGCAAGAACCTGATCTGCTCTTGATGGATGAGCCAACGAACCATCTTGATCTGGCTGCGCTGGAATGGTTAGAGACCTACCTGACGAACTGGAAGGGAGCTATGGTCGTAGTCGCCCATGACCGCTACTTCCTTGATAAGATCGTCTCGCGCACTATCGAGATGGCCTTTGGACGCATTGAAGAATATCCCGGCAACTACACTCGATACCTGCACCTGCGTGAAGAGCGCATGGAGCGTCGTCTACGGGAATACGAAGCACAACAGGCCCATATAGCTCATACAGAGGAGTTTATTCGTCGCTATAAAGCAGGTCAACGCAGCCGCGAGGCACGCGGTCGCCAGAAACTGTTGGATCGCCTGGAACGGGTCGAGCGTCCCCAGGACTTCCAGGCGATGCACTTTGAGTTTAGTCCTATCGTTGATAGCGGTCTCGTGGTGATCTCAACGCAGAAACTTATTGTGGGCTATCGCAACCCTACGAAAGAGCATACCGAACTGGTGCGCGTTGCCGACTTGGAGCTACTGCGGGGAGAGCGTGTTGGCCTGCTTGGCCCCAATGGTTCAGGCAAAACGACATTGTTGCGCACTATTATCGGTGAACTCCCTCCGCTCAGTGGTCAGGTGCAGCTTGGGCACAATGTACGTGTGGGCTACTATTCACAGACCCATGCTAGTCTCAATGCCGAACGCAGCATTATTGACGAAATTCGCCAGGTGAGCGTCCTGAGCGAAGAAGGGGCGCGTACATTTCTCGGTCGTTTTCTCTTCTCCGGTGACGATGTTTTCAAAGCCATTGGCTCTCTCAGTGGTGGTGAACGCAGCCGCGTTGCTCTGGCGAAGCTCACTCTGCAAGGCTCCAATCTACTCATCTTAGACGAGCCAACGAACCATCTTGACCTGCAATCCCGCCAGTTCCTAGAAGAAGTGCTTGGCGAGTTTGAAGGCACCTTGCTCTTTGTCTCACATGACCGTTACTTCATTGATAGCCTCGCTACCAACGTCTGGGTCATCGAGGATGGTATCCTTATTCCCTATATAGGCAACTACACCGAATACTGCACTCACAAACGTCCCATCGTTCTTGATATTCCTACTCGCCCTACCAATAGTGACGAGGTACAGGTGACTTTGCCCAAGCCTGCTCCCGTTTCTGCCAGGTCCAGCAGTAAAAAAGCGAGTAAAATCAAAGAGCGCACTGTTGAAGACCTCGAACAAGATATCGAAAAAGCCGAAGCGCAGGTCAAAGCTGTTGAAGCTGCTCTCTCCGAAGCTGCCCTCAATGCCGATGCAGCCCGGCTGACCCAACTTACTACCGACTATGAACAAAGCAAAGCCCGTGTCGATGAACTGTTAGAAGAATGGGAGCGTCTGGCCGAAGCCGAGAGTTAGCGGTAGGGACGTGATTGATCGCGTCCAAGGGGCGGCTGGGTGGGGCTTGTCGTTCCCAGGTGGGCAACGGCCCCCCACTCCCCCTTGGACGTGATCAATCACGTCCCTACTTTTTTTGCACTCTCTTCACTATCAGACCTGCAATCAACCCGATCAGTGCCAGTAGGAATGGAACTGTCGCTGCTATCGCCAGCCATAATCCCAGGAACAGCACCGGAATTAACGTTGGAGGATTAGCCTTCACCATGAGTGTCAGGCGTCCCTGACCAAGCACATACACTGCTCCCAGAATGGCAGCCGTCAACACACTCATGAACAGTGTCAGAAAGAACCGTCCAAAGCCATGCACAAAAGAGCCACGAGCAGCATTCACACATAAGAGTGCCAAGCCTGTACTTTGTAGGCCAAAGGCGATAGCCACCGGTAGGTGGGGCTGGAGGATAAGCGGGGCTGAACCTGCTGCTCCCAAAATCAAGCCCACGAACGCGATACCCAATCCAATGAAGAAAGAAGCTGGTCCTCCTCGTTTTTGCGTTGGTGCTGCTTTCCGGCTATCTTCTCGCTGTTGTGTTATGGCCAGTTGGCCCGTAATACTTGTTTTAATGGCATGTGTTTCAGGGTTGTTTGGATTAAGCTCTAGCGAGCGTTCGATTGCTTGCATGGCTGACTGGTATTGGCCGGTATTTGTCAGTACTGCTGCACGCATGCTCCATGCTAATGCATTGTTGGGCTCGATCTGAAGTACCTGGTCAATAGCAAGCTGAGCCTCTGAAAACCGGCCCACGCTTCCCAAGAGTTGTCCTTTAAGAATGAGTGCTGAAGTATTTGTGGGGGAGATTTGCAAGACTTTTTCCGCCAGATTGAAGGCTTCACCAGGGTTATGCATTTGCACTAGGTGGCGTGCCTGGCGCAAAAGCATCTCGCATTGTTGCTCGTTGACCGAAAGTGCGAGTTGGCCTGAAGTGGTAGGTGACATCTGCGCGGTTGCAGTAACAGAGGGTGCTTGCTGAGCTATTGATGAATCAGTGGTGGCAGAAAATACTTGTCCGGCTGATGGCAATGGCTTACTTTGGGCAGAAGATGGCGGAGTGTTTCTTTGTGGTGGTAATGGGCCGCTTGGCTGTGAAGTGTTCAGTGATGGCATTTCACCAACTAACACTACCGCATTATGTGCTTGCCCAAATAATTGTGGACGCTGCTGTTCGCCTACTGTCTTAAAGAGGTAGACCTGCAAACGTTGTAATGTGATCTGGTGCGTGTTGGGGTCGCTGGCTGGTCCACCTAAACCGACGATGGTATGATAGGCGAAGACGCCCAGTTTTTTTTCTCCTATCTCAGGGGCAAACTCGTTGCCTCGGCAGGAACCTAAGAGTATGCGCCCACTGGTTTGCTGCACGGCTGAAAGCACGCTTGGTCCGAAAAGTGGCTTCATATCATAAGGAGACGAACGGGACATGCTCCATCCACGGCCAGTTTGAAAGCAATCTAGTAGAAACACTATGGTAGAGGCCCGGCTTTGTCCCATTGCCTGCTGCGCCAACGATGGGAAATGCAGGCCCGTCGTTGGCTGCTGATAGTAGGTATTGGCAAACGCTAAATATCCTTCACCGCTGCGTTCATCCAAGAATGTATGCCCGGCAAAATAGACAAAAACCAGATCATCTGGTTGCGCCATGTGTACACACATTTGCTTGATCATCGACTCGACCAGTTCACGCGTGGCGTGTGTACCTTGGACCATTTGTACATCTGAAGGGGTCCAATTACCACCTTTGGCGTTGACCAGCCACTGTGCCAGCGCCCGTGCATCGGTCTCGGCGTATTGCAGTGGCTGGAAGGCAGTGTCCTGATAAGAATTGATCCCCACAATAATACCCAGGCGTCTGCCCATATCCTCGCTCCTTAATTGTCTAACGCACTAGTAAATAATGTGCTATTGTACGACACACAAGAGCTGTTACGCTAAAAATAGCCAGCTATAGGTACTTTTGGACAGGCACGCTCCATGAATGATATACTCACACAAAGCCTTTTATCCGGAGTGAAAAATATATGCTGCGCATTCTTGGTATCACCGGTAACATTGCCTCTGGGAAAACTGCTGTTGGGCGCATACTGCTTGAACTGGGAGCTGAACGCTACATTGATGCTGATGCAGTGGTACACAAGCTTTACCAAAGTGGTCAACCCATTGCTATACAGCTAGCTAAAGTTTTTGGTTCAAGTGTTATAGCTTCCGATGGCAGTGTTGATCGGAAAGCTTTAGGCTCCATCGTCTTTCAGGACGCTGAAGCCATGCGTCGTTTGGAGGCCATCGTTCACCCAGCGGTCGGCGTTGCACTTATCAGCGAGTTGGCTCAAGTTGGCCCTAGTGGTATTGCTGTGATTGACGCTGTGAAATTGTTGGAGAGCGACTCTGGTAAATTCTGCCAGAGCAAATGGTTGGTCATTTGCTCTGAAGAGCAGGAACTTGCACGCTTGATCACTCGTAATGCCTTGAGTGAAGAAGAGGCGTGGGCGCGTATTCATGCTCAACCTCCTATCGCCCCAAAACTTGCACTGGTCGATGAAGTGATTGATAATAGCGGCTCTTTAGAGGAAACACGGCGACAGGTTCAGGCAGCCTTTGAACGTTTTTGCCAGCGTTTTCCCGCTTAATTCGTCTATTTCTATTGACAGCCTCTAGACTGATAGGTATAATCAGCTTATCAAATTCCCGCGAGAGCAGGAACGAAGGCACGTGAGTGCCTAATAGTTATTTCCGAGCTGAGCAATAAAACATTGGTGAGATTTGCGAAGAATTCGACGTATTACCGTAAGAGGGATGTACAAGTTCGTAGTGAATTGCACTCATCAAGTTGAGTTGGACCCTCGAAAAGATTCATAGTTTTTGTATTTGGTATTACTGAAGGAGGCTAGCTACATATGCGGAGAAGTTTGTCACGTATCTTTTCGCTAACCTTGAGTATCCCGCTCTTGTTAGCAATTCTTGTCGCTTGTGGTTCAGGTACTACTGGTAGCAACCCTGGTACTGCTACTACAGGCTCTACGATTATCAAGATTGCCACTGATTTTCCTACGTCAGGTAAAGACACGAGTAATGGAAAACCGGCTGAGAATGGCGCACACTTGGCCGTTGATGAGGCAAACAAGAATCACACCATTCCTGGCTATACTATCGAGTTTGTCCCTAAAGATGACGTAGGTCCGAGTGGTTCTCATGATCCCAGTGTTGGTGCGCAGAATGTTCGGGCATTAATTGGTGATGCTCTGGTGGCTGGTATCATTGGACCCTTTAATAGTAGTGTAGCAAAGGCTGAAATGCCCATCACAAACAGAGCTCCGATTGTTCAAATTAGCCCTGCTAACACAAACACCTGTCTCACACAGAGAGGAGCTAACGTAGATTGTACTGGTGCAAATGATTTTGTGCCTACCCTGCGTCCTACTGGAAAGGTCACGTACTTTCGTGTTGCAGGTACCGACAGCCATCAGGGGCCGGCTGGTGCTGACTACCTCTTCAAGACCCTCCACTACAAGAGCGTCTACGTCATCGATGATGCTGAAACGTATGGCATCGGTATTGCCGATAGCTTCAGCAACGAATGGAAAGCTCTTGGTGGCACTTACCTGGGACGCAGTAGCGAGCCAAGTACCACTACCTCCTACGTGTCTTTGCTTACCCAGATCGCTTCCAAGCATCCTGAGGTGATCTACTTCGCAGGTGTAGACTCCACCGGTGGAATATTGGTTCGTCAGCAGATGCGGCAGGTGCCTGCTCTGGCAAATCTTCCCTTTGCTGGTGGTGATGGCATCGTTACGCCTGATTTTGCCTCGACCATAGGTCTGTCGGGTGGTCCAGTCTATGGTACTATTGCTGTCAAGGATACTGTGCAGAATCCTGCCACAGCAAGCTTCAAGGCAAAGTACCTGGCTATCTATTCCACCATCAACGTGTACAGTGCCGCTGCCTATGACTGTGCCAATATTCTGATCCAGGCAATCAAGACAGCACTTGCCAACGGTGCTCATACACCAAAGGACTCTGGTGATGCTGCTGATGCTAAGAATTTCCGTCAGGCTGTCATCAATGCTGTCCAGGGTATCTCCTATGATGGAGTCACAGGTCACCAATCCTTTGATCAGAATGGTGATACCAATAACAAAGTCTTCACGATCTACAAGCTTGACACGCTGAATAACAAGCCCGACTGGAAGTTCCTCACGGCAGTGACAGTTTGATCACTGCCTGTAGCATGGTGTTTTTCACACCTACGTTTTGAATTAGATAGTTGTACTATCTAATTCAAAACGTAGGTGGGGGAGTAGTTAGCAGATAGATGACCTGTAAAACCACTCCCTCACTTGCTATTTGATCTTTTTATGTTGTATATACTTTAGTATACTTCCGAGAAAGGAGGCAATGCCGTACGCTATGACACTGCTCTTACAAGAACTGGTCGTCGGACTGACTACAGGGGCAATTTACGCACTCATTGCCTTGGGGTATACCATGGTTTATGGTATCATCGAGCTAATTAATTTTGCCCACGGCGACATCTTCATGATTGGCACGTTCGTCTCCATCTCTATTTTAGGACTATTTGGCATTACCAGTACATCGTCTCCTACAGGATTGGCCTTAGTTGGCCTCTTGATTATTTCCTGCCTCGGTTCTATGCTTGTCTGTGCTGTGCTAGGCGTGGTGATTGAACGTGTCGCGTATCGTCCGTTAAGAAATTCGCCGCGTCTTGCTCCTCTCATCTCTGCTATTGGGGTCTCGTTGATCCTGGAGGATCTTGGGAAACTCTGGAAGGGTATTACGTACGTCTCGTTCCCACAAATTTTTCCCAGGATTAATTATTCTCTAGGCTCTGTCAATATTAGCAGTGTGAATATACTCGTGATTGTGGTTTCACTGCTATTGATGGTCTCCCTCCAGTGGATGGTCACGAGTACACGCATCGGACGTGCTATGCGGGCTGTGGCCCAGGACCGTGAAGCGGCTGCATTGATGGGCGTCAATGTTGACCGTATCATTGCGATCACTTTCTTCATTGGTGCTGGACTGGCAGGAGCCGCTGGTTTTATCTACGGCTTAGAATTTGGCAGTACCATTTTCTATATCGGCTTTCAGCTTGGCTTGGTTGCCTTTACGGCAGCGGTACTTGGAGGTATTGGTAATCTGGTTGGTGCTATGCTTGGGGGAGTGCTCATCGGTGTGATCGAGGCACTTTCCTCTCTCATCCCAGACTCTAATGTCACTGGTTTTGGTCTCCCCCATGGAGGAGATGCATGGCACGAAGCCATTATCTTTGCCATCCTCATTTTAATCCTCGTTTTTCGTCCTTCGGGCCTTCTGGGACAGCAGACGCCTGAGAAAGTGTAAAGAGCATGAGCATATTACCATATTGTGAACAAACATCTCTATTGGAAACGAGGTGATGCAGCTATGTCGACATCGATAAGCTCCCGTCTATTTCGCCCTGCACTCGATACTCGTAGGTTGCTCATTAAATGGGTTGTGGCCTTACTTGTACCTGTGGTTGTGTTTACTCTTTGGGGAGGTGAGGCTATCATCAACGCGGTGCTTGCCCCTGGTAGCGCGAGCGCTGATGTGCCAACCGATCCCATATCGCTTGTTGAAGCCGCTCTATTTATTATTGTCTTCTATGCTACAGTAACTGTGCTTGCTGGCTATCTTGTAGCTGCCGATAGCGGTCGCCGTAGTATGCTTGGGATATGGGTCGATGTACTCATTTTTGCCCTGGTACCTCTCGTTCTCGTCATCATCTTTGGCCTCATTATTGGCCTTGCGCTATGCGCTATTGTCTGGCCCTCCTACTTCTACATACGCAATCGTATACTTAAGGCACGCCGTGCTGCCTCTGTTCCTCCATTGGAGGATGTGAAGGTTCTCGATGCTGAGCAGAGGGCTACATTAATAAGCCGCGCTACCGCGAGTGGCTTCTGGTTTGCGACTGCGTTTGCGCTTGTTTGGTTGATTACCGATCTGATCTTTTATTTCTCTGGCTCATTGCCTTCACAGCTCTTGATCTGGGTGGCTATCCGTACCCTTATTTTCCCTATCGCTGGCTATTTTTTGGGACGATTGGGGGGAAGAGTTGCTGTACGTCGTAGCCTTGCTCCTAAAAGTAACGGCAATGGTGGAAATGGTAGCAATGGCGACGCTGCTAGTAAGCGTCGTCGGCTATCGCTTCTTTCTACTAGTCGTGCGAGTGAAGAGGCTCGAGATTTGGTGCCTAATGATCTACCTCTACGCAGCACTGGAGCTCAGCGTTTCTACCTGATACTGCTGGTTGCTTTCGTGCTGTTTTACCCTATACTTGATCCGTTCTTGTTTGGCTCTGGTACTGATGGTCGCTTAGCCGGGTATGGTGATGCAGGATATTATGTTATTCTGGCACTTGGCCTCAACATTGTCGTTGGTTTTGCAGGGCTATTGGACCTTGGCTACGTAGCCTTCTTTGCCATAGGATCATATGCATGGGGTATGTTCGGTTCAACGCAATTTTCTTTGTTGACAAATATTCCTGTAAATCCTCAAATTTGGTCCTGGTTCTTCTGGCCGATGTTGCTTGGAGCAGCTCTCATAGCAGCATTTTGGGGAGTAGTACTTGGCGCTCCAACACTGCGCTTACGTGGAGACTACCTGGCAATTGTGACGCTTGGCTTTGGTGAGATCGTCCCAATTGTTTTCTTGGAACTGGATAAATACACCAATGGAACTAATGGGATTGTTGGCGTCTATTCGCCTGCCTTTCCTGGTGCGGATTGGTCTACTTCGATTCCGTACTACTATCTAATCCTGGCACTGATCGTGCTTGTTATCTTTGCAAATGTCCGCTTACGAGACTCGCGTTTAGGCCGTGCCTGGGTCGCTATCCGTGAAGATGAAATTGCTGCGGCGTCTTCAGGTGTTAATCTCGTTAATACCAAATTGTTTGCCTTTGGTGCTGGCGCGTTTTTCTCAGGTGTTGCAGGGGCTTATCATGCGGCCAAGCTTGGATCAGTTTCACCTGATAACTTTAGTTTCGGTGACTCCGTCATTTTCCTCGCTATGGTGGTCATTGGAGGGATTGGTAGTATTCCCGGCGTCATTGTGGGCGCACTTGCCGTTTATGCGATCAATCAGTTTATTCTCGCGCAGCTTGATACTTTAGCTGCCGATCCATCCACTATATTCTTTGCGATTAGAAATGCCATTGTGCATTATGTTCCTGGGTTCACTTTCGGCAACATTCGTAACCTGATCTTTGGTATTATTCTCGTTGTCATCATGATCTTCCGGCCAGAAGGACTTATTCCGAGTGCGCGACGACGTCGTGAGCTGCACCGGGCTGCCGATGAAAACGTTGAAATGGGCTCGTTGGATGTAGTACCTGGATCTCCAGGCTTTGAATCTGAAGTGCGCGTTGAGTAGTCGCGGACAGGAGGTAGCTATGAGCGTTGAACGCACAGATGGGCGTGGCGAGCCTTTACTGATGTTGGACAAAGTGAGTAAACGTTTTGGGGGCCTTGCCGCCGTACAGGATGTTGAGCTCAACATCTGGCCAAGAGAAATCATCAGCGTAATCGGCCCCATAATCTTATCACCGGTATCTATCGCCCCACAACAGGCGATGTTCGCCTCGCTGGCCGCTCACTCGTTGGTCTGAATCCGGATCAGGTGCTGGTACGTGGCATCGCACGTACTTTCCAGAATATTCGTCTCTTTAACAATATGACTGTGCTGGAGAATGTACTGGTTGGGATGCATACACAGCTGAAAGCTAACGTCCTTACCTCGCTCTTCCACACCCCAGGAGTAGTGCGTGAAGAGGCAGAGGCACGCGAGCGAGGACTTGAACTTCTCCGCTTTTTTGGCTCTGAGTTAGTAGACCGGCAAGAAGAGTACGTTCTTAACCTCTCGTATGCACAACGGCGCCGCGTCGAGATTGCGCGTGCCTTGGCTGCAAAGCCCAAATTGCTTTTGCTTGATGAGCCGACCGCCGGTATGAACGAAGCCGAGACCCTTGAGGCTGTCAAATATGTCCGCCGTCTCCGTGATGAATTAGGTCTGACCATCCTTTTGATTGAGCATAAACTGGCCGTCACTATGGGTATGTCGGATCGCATCGCGGTACTCGACTATGGACGTAAAATTGCGGAAGGCTTGCCCGATGAGATACGGCGCAATGAGAAAGTTATCGCGGCCTACCTCGGTAAAGCGGCAACCGATGAAACAACTCAATCTGATGAAATGAAACAACCCAGTGAATAGCTTCGCACGAGGTTTGTAATGTTAGAACTAAGTGATGTAGATACATTTTATGGTCCCAGCCAGGTACTGCATAGCGTTTCGCTCGAAGTGAATAAGGGCGAGATTGTATGCCTACTAGGAGCCAATGCAGCCGGCAAAACAACGACTATGAAGACCATCTTTGGTCTGGTGCGTCCCCGCCATGGTTCTATACGCTTTGAAGGGAAATCTATCGAGCATATGCTACCTGGTGATATTGTGCGATTGGGCATGGCTTTGGTACCCGAAGCCCGTCGTATCTTCCCACGTATGACCGTCCTCGAAAACCTTGAGATGGGCGCATTCAGTCGGGACAATCGCAAAGAAATCAATCAAGACATCGAGCATGTCTGTCAGATTTTCCCACGCATTAAGGAGCGGCTCAAACAGGTGGCAGGTACTATGTCCGGTGGTGAACAGCAGATGCTGGCTATGGGACGAGCTCTCATGTCTCGCCCGCGCATGGTCTGCATGGACGAACCATCAATGGGACTTTCCCCTATCCTCGTAGAGACCGTCTTTAACACCATAACGCGTATTCGCGATGAAGGCGTAACCGTCTTCCTCGTTGAGCAAAATGCTTCAATGGCCCTCAGCCTCGCCGACCGGGGCTATGTCCTCCAAACCGGCAAAGTTGTACTTAGCGATACTGCTAAAAATCTCTTGACTAACGATCTTGTCCGTCAGGCCTATCTCGGCGGTGCATAATCTCTATGCTCCATAATGGTCGGCGATATTTCATCGTCGGTCCTTATGGAGTATCTATTTCGCGTCCAGCTTTCGATGCATCTCCTCAATGCGCTGAATAACTTCGGCTAACGTCGTTACGCCCAGGTCTTCCATATCCTCACGTAGTGACTCCAGCCTCTCTAAGAGCTCCAGCTCATCATACTCATCCTCATCAATAGCATCCTCGTCGGACGGAAAATTATGACTATGTGCCAGTTTGCTCATCTTCTTTATCTCCTTTTTCCTAAAACAAAAATGAGGTGTTCGGATCTTCATATGTCCAGCCTGCCTCGATATCGTTACCTGTATCAGCTATAGCAGGCGTCCCTTGCACTTGGCCCGTATTATCAATAGTTATTGTATAAAGTCCGTG
>WNGM01008106.1_pt1 | contig 13626 bp, 8 predicted proteins | sample 5400571 | NCBI WGS metagenome assembly WNGM01 (sample SAMN13153378, study PRJNA577476) | soil metagenome | isolation source: 100 cm soil or saprolite under Garry oak tree replicate 2 | place: USA:California | collected 2016-06-15
GGGTAGATCAAGAGGCAGCGGCAATCGCCACCTTCATGCCCCTTTCTTTCCGCCGGAGATACTGGATGAAAGTGCAGAGCGGGCTTCAAAGAGAGGTCGAACGCTCGCCCTGCCTACTTTGCGCCAGCGCTCGCTCCAATCCGTGCCCCAACCATCCTGTGGAGGAGGGCAGATTTCAGCATGGATGCCCGCCTGTTCTAGCTTATCTACCAGCCGTCCGGTAGCATGCTCACCTCCTGGATCGGCATCCAGCGCCAGAATGACCGTAGTCACGTGCGCAGGGATCCAATCAGGGCGGATCGCTGTTCCCGCCAGCGCTATCACGTCGGCTGGTCGCATGCCTGCGGCAAGCAGGGCGAGTCGATCGAAGGCCCCTTCTACCAGGATGAGGCTCCTGGAATAGGTTTCCGGGTCATAGCCGAACCAGCCCGCCGGGTTGGTCTTGACCCAGCGACGAGTAGTCCTGGAGTGGTCCAGGAGGGACTTGTGCAGGTGCTCATCCATGCCGGGAGACCAGCGCCAGAGGGATCGTCCGATGTACCCCTGACCATCAGGCGTGTGCAGCGGTAAGAGTAACCGGTCCGTCCAGCGCCGCAAGAGTGGCCACTTTGTTCGCAGTCCTGGCAGGCGCAGGAGTCCAGGCGGCAGGTAGCCTATACCTGCTGCGCGGGCAATGTGGAGCGGGATGCTACGCTCACGCAGGTAGGCTTGCGCTCGCTCGGACTGCGCCAGGGCATTGCGCATCAATTTGTCCAGGGAGAGTAGTGCCTGCCGCTCCTCCTGCTGCCACCGGGGAGGCGTTGGTGATGGAAGGAGCAATACCGGCTGAGCGACACGCGGTAATTGCGTCTGAAGGGGCTGTCTCAACGAGTGTGTAACAGGAGAGACTTCCTGGTTCTGCAAGGATAGGAGACGTTGCGCTAAGCGGGGATTCCATTCCTCTACCAGCACCGTGGCTTCACAGGCGGCATTGAAGCAATGTCCCCACCCGGTCCCGCGATTGATGGACAGGGAGCGCTGGTGATCGCTGCCGTGAATATGACAGTAGGCCCGGACGTAATCTCCGTGGTAGAGCGGATCGCGCAGTTCTCGTTGAGAAATCAGTTGTATTTGCCTGTCGTTGCGTGTGATTATTTCGACCATGACCCTGTGCAGAGCTTTTAGAGAACTCATCTACCAGGACAGTTTTGAAACAAATGTTCTATTCATATATTATACGAAATAAATAAACGTAAAGTTTCCTGGATTTTATGCGCGGCTCACGCGGTCCGGTGAGCAGGATGGGTACATGCCTTGACCGGTTCTCCGCGTGAGAACGTTCGTACTAACTTATTCTGCCTGTGAAGCACAAAAGTGGAATGTGGCACGGATAGAACACAGGACGACCGCCGTTGTAGCTCCCCGATTCATCGAGGGAGCGATTGATCGAGCACGTGGTCGCCCCTACCATGATACGTGAGGCACGAAAGCAGAATGTGGCACGGATGGAACCGGCACCGCCTTCATCTCTTTTCTTGTTGTATAGCCGTAGACTTCCTGCACGGAGAACGAACGTCGAACGCTCGGAACCTTCCAGCTTTGCGTTAATGTTTTATACTCAAGAAGACAAACGTTCTACCTGTTGGATCGGCAGCAAGCTGAAAAGGAGTTTGATCATGAGTAGCAATGCTCTTTCGTTGATGAGCGTATATGAAGGGTGGGATGGTCACCAGGTAGCGCTGATGAGGACCGTCGCCCCACTGTCGCCCGCGCAACTGGCCTGGCGCGGAGCCCCGCACCTGCGTTCGGTGGGGGAACTGATCGCGCATATCATTACCGGGCGGATCGGGTGGATTCATGATATTCTGGGGGTCGAGGGTCCTGAGGCAACCCAATGGCTCGAGACCTGGAGTGCCGGGGACACGCTCAAGCCGGGTACGGAGCAGGATGCCGCTGCCCTGGTCAGCGGGCTGGAGGCTACCTGGCAGATGATCGAGGGGGCGCTCACCAGCTGGACGACCGATGATCTGGGCAAGACCTTACGACATGTATGGCAGGGGAAAACCTGGGCCATTCCGCGCCAGTGGATTCTCTGGCGCATTATGGATCATGATATTCATCATGGTGGCGAGCTCGCCTTCGCGCTGGGGATGCAGAACATTGCGATCCCCGACCTGGGCGATATGGGCGGGCACCTCACCGAAGTTCCTTTGTCCGAGGAGTCATCGCCCAGCTCAGAGTGAGAGCATCAAGAGGCCACGGAATGTGACACATCTCGCGGCATACAGGCACGGTGATATAATCAGAGCTACGGAGATTCCCCGCTAGCAGCTTACTTGTGTTCAGAGAGGAACGATATAAATGCTGAACGACCCGCAAAAAACCGTATCTCAAACAGAAACTATAAAGGACTCCTTATCCGGTTCTCGCGTCCCGGTAACGCTGGATATATTGCTGGAGATGCGCTTTCCGGATGACGTTACTATTTCATCTGATGGCAAAAAAGTGGCCTTCGTGGTATGGGAAAACGTCCCCGACGAGCCTAAACGACGGGGACGCATCTGGGTAGCGGATACATCCGGCGGTGAAGCGCAGCCCTTTAGCAAGGGGAAACGTGGGGAAACCTGTCCTCGCTGGTCACCTGATGGCAAACAACTGGCCTTCATCACGCAGGCCGAAGGAGACAAAGAAAAGCCACAATTGTACCTGATGCCTGCCGAAGGAGGCGATGCCAGGCAAGTCTGTAAGATGCCAAATGGGATCAGTGATCTGGCGTGGGCGCCGGATGGCAGCCGTATAGCCTTTATCTCGCTGGAGGGAGAGGAGCCGAAGAACGATCCCAAGGTTATCTCGCCCGGACGCCAGCGCCGCCTGTGGACGGTGCGCCCGGATCATACTATCCCGGAGCCGGTGGTACCCGATGGCATAACCGTCTGGGAATATAGCTGGTCGCCCGACAGTAAACAGCTTGCTCTCTACTACTCCATGGGTCCAGGCGATACGGACTGGTATCGCGGCCAGATAGGGGTGGTCGCGGCTGGCGGGGGAGCAGTGCGCCAGCTTACGCACCTGAGCTGGCAGGCCAGGGCCCTGGCCTGGTCGCCCGATAGCAAGCAAATTGCTTATATCTCGGGCAGGTGGAGCGACCCGGGACGCGGCAGCGGTGAGATCTTTATAGTTTCACTGGAGAGCGGCCAGACACGCAACCTGACGCCGGGTATCACGTTCAGTCCGACCTGGTGCTGCTGGTTCCCCGACGGCCGGCACCTTCTCTACGCGGCCTGCAAGGATGTCACACACCAGGTAGGTATGCTTGACAGCAGCGATGGCACAATCATTTTGCTCGAAGGGGATTTTGTGATGCAGTGGGATCAGCCGAACCTTTCAACAACACCGGACCGCCGCAGCTTTGCCACCATCCACTCGAACTACCAGCGTCCGCCCGACGCCTGGTCCGGCGAATTGACCTACGAAGGTGATAGGGCGAAAGGCATCATATGGCGCCGCCTCTCGCGGCTGAATCCCATTGCTGAAGAAACGCTGGCTCTCTCGGCGAGCGAGCGCATCAGTTACGAGAGTGTCGATGGCTGGCGGATCGATGGACTTTTTATTCCTCCGCTCAAGCGCAAAAACGGAGCCCTGCCACCACTCTACGTCGATGTACATGGCGGGCCATCGGGGGCAGAATGCGATTTCTGGGATGGCTTCACGCAATTATTCGTCGCGGCAGGCTATGCAGTGTTTAAACCGAATATGCGCGGCAGCTGGGGTCACGGTACGGCTTTTGCCGACGCGGTGCTTGGCGACATGGGCGGCAAGGATTTCCAGGATATCTTGAACGGCGTCGAATACCTGGTCAGAGAAGGCCTGGTAGACGACAGCAGGGTTGGTATCGGCGGCTGGAGTAACGGGGGCTACCTGACCGCGTGGGCAGTTACGCAGAGCAATCGCTTCAAGGCTGCTATGATGGGGGCGGGCATCTCAGACTGGCATAACATGCACGCGCAGACGAATATCGCCGATTCTGATATCCTGCTGCTGGCCGCCGATCCGCTAGAGAATCCTGAAGTCTATCGCAAGCACTCGCCGATGACCTATGTAGGCCGCGTGACCACGCCTACGTTAATCCTACATGGGGAGGATGATCCGGCGGTACCGGTGGCCCAAGCATACGCCTTTTATCGGGCCTTGCGAGAGCGAAATGTTCCCGTCGAATTAGTCGTCTATCCGCGCGAAGGGCACGGCCTGAACGAGAAAGCGCATCTACGCGATGCGATTGAGCGGCAGCTGCGCTGGTTTGAGCGTTATTTACAATGAGCAGTATTTTCCTATGACTGAACACATTGACTACGAGAACATCTTCACACCCCAGGGCATGCTGGGCCACGTTTCCAAGCATCCGAACCTGGATTTTCTCATGAACATCTTCAATATTCCCAGGGTCTACAGCGTCTCGGGCTTCGGTACCTGGAACGTGGGACAGCATACCATGGCGGTTGCGTTCCTGGCGCTCTACTGGTCGGCATTTCTCCATTACCCACAGGAAAAACGGGATCGACTGGTCACGCTGGCCCTGGTGCATGATGCGCACGAGGCGGTGATTGGCGATATCCTGCCTTTCTTCAAAACTGCTGCTGTGAAAGAAGCCATCGATACGATTCAACGCGATATTCTCGACGCGTTTGCGATCGAGGAGGATGAAACGCTTCACGAGGAGCTAAAACTGCTCGATATGATCGGCTTTCTCTATGAGATTGGTCAATCTTCCCCAAGAGGGATCGATCCCGCGAAGCGCAAGCTGATCAAGAAGATGTACGCCCGGCAGAGAGCGGACATTCTTGCTTACACAGGGAAGGCAAAGATCGAAAACGACAAGGTGGAGGAGTTTCTGAAGTCTATGAAGCTGTGATGCTTCCTGGAGATCGGCCAGGACACCGTCTCCTCTACGCTATGAGCGCCTGCTCTACAGGCATTATTCGCCCCGCCGTCCACTGTGCAGCAAAGGTCTTCTCGTCCAGGTGAGTACGCGCTGCAGCTACGGCTTGTACATAGGAAGTGCGGTAGACCGGCGGTTTGGGAGCCCCGATGGCTGCGCGGAGCACCGCCGCCGTTCCCCAGAGGCGGACGGCCCACTCTGGCGCTCCCTGGGCCGCCACTACTTCTCCCAACCCTTCCAGGCAAGCAGCACTCAGTTCCCTGATATCCAATTCACGCAACAACGCCCAGCTCTCTTCGTAGAGCGCACGCGCGGCAGCCAGATTGCCCTGATGTGCTATGACGCGTGCCAGGTAGATGAGTGACTCGGCCGTGCCTGTGCGATCCCCTACTCTTTTAAGGATCGCCACACTCTCCTCAGAGAGTTGGCGCGCCCTGGCAATCTCGCCCCGTGAAAGATGCATCTGCCCCAGGAGACCGAGCGTGTAGCCAATCGATTGCTTGTGTCCTACTTCCTGGAAGAGCGATAGGCTTTCCTGTGCCAGGTCGTAGGCTTTGGCCTGGTCGCCTCTGGATAGAAATAGCACACGCGCCAGGCTGTAGAGCACCTGGTCGGTTTGATACCGCTCACCAAGAGCGGTATAGAGGAGGAGATTCGCTTCGTGCAAAGCGCGCGCACTGGCATAGTCGCCTTGAGCGGTGAAGACCTGGGCCAGGGTTTCGCGGGTGTAAGCCACGCCTTTCTTATCACCCAGCTCTTTATATGTCGCCAGGGCTTCCTCAAGCAGCGAACGCGCCTCGCTGTAACTGCTTCTTGCCCTGGCAAGGCTGCCCAGGGTACAGAGAGACCGCGCTATGCCCGGCCTGTCTCCTATTTCCCGGGACAGGGCCAGGCTCTCTCGCAGCAGCATCTCTGCCCGATCATGGTCATCCTGCAGACCCGCCAGCGTTCCAGCCCCGGAAAGCGCTTCCGCCAGGTAATCAAGCCACTGCGCCTGTTCAGCGCCTACCAGGTTCGCAGCAGCCCCCTGCGCCCAGTCCAGATAATACAGCGCGTGCGCCTGGCGGACCTCGTCCGTCTCTCCCCCAGCAGCCAGACATTCCAGCCCATACTCCCGCAGCGTCTGCAACATCCAGTAGCGTATCCCGCTTCCCGCCTGCTCCTCCTGGCGCAGCAGGCTCCTGTCCACCAGGGCTTCCAGGGACTCCAGGACGTCTCCTTCCAGCTCATTTACCCCGGCACATACATGCTCGACTGCTTCTAACGTGCAGCCATTGACGAAGACGGCGAGCCGCCTGAACAACTTTTGCTCCTCAGCATCCAGCAGATCGTAGCTCCAGGCAATCGCGCCCCGCAGCGTCCGCTGTCGTGCGGGAAGGTCACGCGCTACACCCGCCAGGTCAACCAGGTCCTGCTCCAGCCGCGCCAGCAAAGCCTGCGGCGCAAAATACTTACTGCGAGCGGCAGCCAGCTCGATCGCCAGGGGCAGCCCATCCAGGCGCACACAAATACCGGCCACAGCTGCTGCATTCGCGCGGGTTAGCGCGAAATCGGGCCTGGCCGCCCGGGCTCTTTGGGTGAAGAGATCCAGCGCAGCGTACTGCGATAATCTCTCCAGTTCAGGCAAGTGTGCGAGGTCGGGCAATGCCAGGGGAGAAACGTTGAAGACGTGCTCCGCCTGCACATGGAGCACTGCCCGGCTGGTCACAAGCACTTTTAGCTTCGGGCAGGCGGCAAGTAGTTCAGCGACCATAAGGGCCGCGTCCACCACCTGCTCAAAGTTGTCCAGGACGAGCAATAGCTGCTTCTCCCGCAGGAAAGCCTTCAAATGCTCAAGCAGGGGTTGGTCGCCGGTTTCGCCTATACCCAGTGCCTGCGCGATAGCAGGCACAACCTGGGCCACATCATTCACAAGAGCCAGGGGGACGAAGAATACTCCATCAGGGAATGGCTCCCCGAGGTCCGATGCCACGCGCAGACCCAGGCGAGTTTTACCGACCCCAGCCATGCCGGTGAGGGTGAGCAAGCGGACATCCGCCCGGCGCAATAGATCGTAAATCGCGGAAACTTCGCGCTCGCGCCCGATAAATGACGTGGGCGGAACTGGCAAGTTGTGAAGATTCGTATCGAGTGTCCTGATTGGTGGAAAGTCCGCGGGCAGGCCTGTGATGATAAGTTGGAAGAGACGGTTGGGACAGACAAGATCCTTGAGGCGATGCTCTCCCAAATCCTGTAGACTCACGCCCTCCGGCAGGTCATGCGCCACCAGGTCGCGGGTGGTCTGGGAAAGCAATACCTGCCCACCATGCCCGGCGCTCATGATGCGGGCAGCACGATGCACGTCCAGGCCGACATAGCCCTCGGAGGCGAGCTGCGGCTCACCAGTGTGCAGCCCTATACGTACACGCACTGCTGTACCCTGCGGCCAGGGATGGCTGGCAAGAGTGCGTTGAGCATTGGCTGCCGCGGAGACAGCATCAGCAGCGCGGGTGAAGACGACGAAGAATGCGTCACCCTGGGAGTCGACCTCCTGCCCGAGATACACGCGGAACGCCATACGCAGGAGTTGGCGGCACTTCGTCAACAGGTCTGCGTAGGCATCACCCAATTGCTGGAGCAAGTGTGTGGATCCCTCAATATCTGAGAAGAGCAGTGTGATTGTTCCGGTCGGCAGGTTACGCATGCAAAACACCTCTTTGTCATCCAATTATATCACCAGGAATTCACGGTAAAACAGAACAACGCATCTAGACAATGACACCGCTTTCCGCTACACTGCTCCTCACACAGGAATGTTCCTGACACTCTTAAGGAGGCTCCTCATAGCAACGACCATTACACGCGAGCAACGTCAGGTGGCAAAACGCCAACTTGCCGCACATCCTTCGCAAAAAGAAAGGACGCCAGCGTGACGGAAACCATCAATATCTGGTGTGGAGAGGCTGCATTGTACGATGAGGTTCGTCCTCATCCCCCAGGTATTCTCCTGGATATCTGCATCCAATTGGCTCATAGCCAGCAGCCTTCAGTCGTGGTGGACCTCGGATGTGGAACAGGTCAGTCCACCACGATCTGGGCAGAGCGAGCGCAGCGCGTGATCGGAATCGAGCCGAACACTCAGATGCGGGCTCAAGCGGAACGCCAGCGAGTTGCCTGCTCTCATGGGCAACGGATCCAGTATCAGGATGGTTTGTCTACTCAGACCGGCTTGCCTGCGAGCAGTGCAGATATTGTGACCTGTTCTCAGTCTCTGCATTGGATGGAACCAGAACCCACGTTTGCCGAAGTGGCGCGCATTCTGCGTTCAGGTGGACTCTTTGTTGCCTACGACTACGACTGGCCTCCGACGGTCCACTGGGAAGTGGAGCAAGCCTATCACGACGTGATTGCTCGCTTTCGCCGGATCAGGGCAGAGCGAGCCATTGACCGTGGCGTGCAGTCCTGGTCGAAGGAGAAACATCTCGTACGTATGCAGGACAGTGGACAGTTTCGCTACGTGAAGGAACTGCTGATGCACCACGCTGAAGAAGGCAATGCCCAACGGTTCATCGGGTTGACGCTCAGTTATGGCATTGCTCGCTATCTCAAACACGGCTCTCTCACTGGGCAAGAAGTTGGCCTTGATCACTTGCAGCGGGTTGCCCAGGACTTCATCGGACCAGAGCCGATTCCCTGGTATTTCAGCTATCGAGTGAGAATTGGGGTCAAGTAAGTGGTTGGAAAGTAGCGGTCGTGGACTCACATGATGAGATTTGCCAGTTGAGCAAGAACACAAAAGTTCCTGAAAATATAGCCTCATGCTTATTGCTATCCAGCTCTCTCTGCAATATAATTCCATGTTGGATCGATTGCCACGATAACAGTCTGACCGACAGCGCAGGGGTTCTATCATACGATGGGGAGGTGTGGCTTGAATACAGGAGAGACATCACCACAATCCGGTTCAATTAAGTTCGCCACGGGGCCGCTGAAGGGCCGTGTTTTCAGCATCGACAGGTCAACTGTCACTATTGGCAGCGATGTAAGTAACGACATTGTTATCAAGGATGATCCCGAAGTTGCACCGTTTCATGCTCGCCTGGTGTGGCAAGAGCCTTACTGGCGTATCGAGAGGCATTCCCAGGCTGGCCCCATTAATGTCAATGCGCAACTGGTAGACCGGGCAACGCTGCAGGATGGAGCCCTGGTAGCACTGGGAGAAAACACTTCCTTCGTTTTGTTTGTGCCCACCGAGACGCAAGATTTGCGTTCCGAGGGGAAACAGGCAGCATTGACTGATGTGGCGAAGCCATTCGATATCTCAACACAGCGCATGGTAAAATCGACGCAGCGGCCGGATCAGACCGTGATTGCTCCTTTCTCCGCCCTGGGTATCTCTTCGCTGGAAGTGAGCAGCAATACGTCCGACGAGAAACGAATGTACGCCCTCGACAAGCAGGTGATGAGTATCGGGCGGAACATCAGCAATGACATCGTCATCAACAACCGTACGGTTTCAGGCCAGCATGTCCAGATCCTGCGCCAGGGGAATCAATGGGTGCTTTTCCACCCTCATCCCGAACGCAAACAGACCCTCAACGGGTTACTTTACCAGGGCCGCAAAATACGGGGGGATGAACACTTCCGCAAAGTGCTGGCGCCTGGAGACATATTTCGCATTGGCAATGAAGATGGCTCGTTCGTCACGCTTACCTACCACGATGGAAGCAGCGAGATGCAGGACGAGTTACCGCCAATGCGCCCGATCAAGCTGGGTGATGCCGAAGTTACCATCGGGCGAGTAGCAGAAAATACGGTTGTTCTGGCCCATCCCCAGGTTTCCGCACATCACGCGCGCCTGGTGCGCGAAGGGGGAAGCTATCGCATCTTCGACCAAAACAGCACGAACCACGTCTATGTCAACGCACAACTTGTGACGAATGCCTTGCTCAAGATGGGCGATGAGATACGCATTGGGCCATACAAGCTCATTTTCGAGAGCACCCAATTGACACAGTACGATGAAAGCAACTATATCCGCATCGACGCGCTCAATCTCAAGAAATACGGCAACAACCACGTCACGCTGCTCAACAATATCTCGCTCTCGATCGCCCCGCGCAAATTTGTTGCGGTGGTAGGAGGTTCGGGCGCCGGCAAATCTATGCTGCTCAATGCGCTGAGCGGCCTACGACCGGCACAGGAAGGCAAGGTGCTCTATAACGGCCAGGACTATTACCGCAACCTGGCTGCCTTCAACACGCAGCTTGGCTACGTGCCCCAGGACGATATTGTTCACCGCGATTTGACGCTCGAACGCGCGCTCTTTTACGCCGCCAGGATGCGCCTGCCCAATGACTTCACCGGGGAACAAATCCAACAGCGTATCGATGAGGTGTTAGAGGATGTGGAGATGACAGGAAGACGCAAGCTGCTGATCAAGAAGCTCTCAGGCGGTCAGCGCAAACGCGCTTCGATCGCTATGGAGCTGCTGGCCAATCCAAGCCTCTTCTTCCTTGACGAGCCAACCTCGGGTCTCGATCCAGGACTGGATCGCAAGATGATGTTCCTGCTGCGCAAACTGGCCGACAAGGGACACACCATTATTCTGGTTACGCATGCTACGAACAATATCAGCACCTGCGACTACGTGTGCTTCCTGGCGCAAGAAGGGCGCCTTGCGTACTTCGGGCCTCCAGAAGAGGCAAAGGCCTTCTTCGGAAAAGACAATTTCGCCGAGATATACAGCAGTGTAGAGCCTAGCGAGGGAAATAGCAACGTTCCCGAGGAGGTCGAGGTGCGCTTCAAATCCTCCAAGGACTACCAAACATATGTCGCCGAGCCGCTCAAAGGGGTGCATGATGTTACAAGTCGAGCGCCATCGGGCGTCAACGGCCGCGCGAGAAGTAAAGAAAAGAAACGTCCAAAGCGCGGCAACCCCTGGAAGCAGTTTGTGCTGCTGTGCATGCGCCATGTAGAACTGCTCAAAAATGATGCCGGTAATCTACTCATCCTGCTTTTGCAAGCGCCCCTCGTCGCCCTGCTGCTCATGCTCATGGTGAGGTTCGAGATCGGCGGGGGTATCTTTGACCCGAATAGTATTGTCCAGTGCAGGACACAGATTCTTACGTCCTCTGGCCCGCTCGCCCTGCCAGGCATCTCAAATGTAGCGGACCTGGTAGATTGCAAGCAGGTGGTTAATTTTCTGACTACTGACCCCAATGGTACCAGCTATGCACAGGCAAAGGGCGGCACGAACAAGGCGCTGCAGGACTTTATTGTCCCGGCCGGGAGCGGTGATGCGCAGCGCGTGATCTTCCTCGTCGGCTTTTTTGCGATACTCTTCGGCTGCATCAACGGCACGCGCGAGATTGTAAAGGAGGCCGCTATTTACCAGCGCGAACGCGCTGTGAACCTGGGCATCCTTCCTTACATGTTCTCCAAGATTACCGTGCTGGGGGCGCTCGCCTTCGTACAAGCCGCCTCGATATTGTTCATCGTCGATGCCTTCGAGCCGTACCACCAGGGCGTCTTTTTGCCAGTTCTGGTCGAAATCTACGTTACGCTGGCCCTGGCCAGTGTGGCAGGTGTCATGATGGGGCTGGTGGTTTCTGCCGGAGCACCTAACGACGACATTGCCAACAGTCTCCTGTCGATCATCATTGTCCCGCAGGTGATCTTCGCCGGCTCCATTATCCCGTTGAAGGACTGGTTCACGCAGATAGTGTCGGCAATAACTCCCTCGCGCTGGGCCCTGGCTGCCCTGGGGACTTCACTGGGCCTGCATGCCGACAAAATAGATGGCGGGAAACTCTTCGGTAATGACTACACCTACCACGGGACACTTTTCTCAATCTACAGCAAGGATGATGGTACGCAACGCATCGTGCTTGCCTGGATTGCCCTTGGTGTGATCATCCTCGCGCTTACTTGCATTATCGGCATTTTCTTGAAACGCAAGGACGCGCGGGAGTAGCTGGTGGGCTGCCAAGGTTTAATTGATGGGTGGGGCATGGCCATCAAGGCGACCGTCAAAGACGCGGCGAACACCCATGCGTGTTCAAGGTTCAATTGATGGGTGAGGCATGGCCATCAGGGCGAACGCAAGCAGGGCGACCGCAAGGGTCGCCCCTACATTTCTCCCGAGCAAATCAAGGTTGACAGAGCACTAAGCTTTTTTACTGGCGGGAAGAATGCGGTTCAACGTTGTTCCACATACCGTGCATTGTCCTTGCAGGGCAGGTTTTCCATTTTTCATGGTGATGTGATGGGGATTCTTCATCTCCCGCTTTTCCTTACACTTTACACAGTAGGCTATATCGGCCATGATACTTCTTCCTTTCGAACTATTTACTATACTATTTCTCAGGTGATCCCGAGTCAATCTCTATTCTACACGACTCTACCAAACTTTACGCTTCAACAATCTATTTGTCTTCACTTCACATGCCGTGCATTAGTAATACTTCGTTAGTTTTCATTTGTGCCGCCTGCGGCGGCACAAATGAAAGGGAAAAGGATTATGCGAGGGCACCTCGCGCTCCGGCAGGGGCTCTGCCCCTGCACCCCGTGAAAAACTCAGGCTGCGCCTAGAGAAAGCTGCGCCTTGTCATCCGGCAGGGACTCTGCCCCTGCACCCCGTGAAAAACTCAGGCTGCGCCTGGGAAAGCTGCGCCTTGTCATCCGGCAGGGACTCTGCCCCTGCACCCCGTGAAAAACCAACAAAGTAGTATTAGCAGATTGTGCCCATATGACCACTCTACTATAAAACGCCGACAGAGAGAAAAATGCTGTATACTAGCAGGCAGTGAATAATGAAGGAGATACCGTATGGACGTTAAACACTCGGAACCTGATCGCTATGAGAATGAGCACAAGGCGCTCACGGCGGATAGCGATGCCGTACCTGCTCTACTGGCCTCACTTGAATGGCGCTCGATCGGCCCATACCGGGGAGGCCGTGTTGTAGCGGTAGCAGGTGATCCATCCAATCCACAGGTGTTTTATTTTGGTTCCACAGGAGGTGGCGTCTGGAAGACAACCGATGGGGGCGTGTACTGGGAGAACGTTTCCGATGGTTTTTTCAAGCGCGCTTCGGTCGGCGCGCTTGCAGTCGCGCCTTCTGACCACAATGTAATCTTCGCCGGCATGGGTGAGACGTGCATCCGGGGCAATGTTTCTCACGGGGACGGGGTCTATAAGTCAACCGATGGCGGCAAGACATGGAATCACCTGGGATTGGAAGACACGCGCCAAATAGGCGCTGTATGCATCCATGCACAGAACCCGGACCTGGTGTATGTCGCGGCACTGGGGCACGCCCATGGACCGAATAAGGAGCGTGGAATCTACCGCTCGCGCGATGGCGGCAAGACATGGGAACACATCCTGTTCCGTAGTGAAGACGCCGGATGCCACGATCTTGCGATGGACCCGAACAACCCACGCATCCTCTACGCGGCATTCTGGCGGGCGCGGCGCATGCCGCATATCCTGCAAAGTGGCGGCGAGGGGTGCGGCCTTTTCAAGTCAAGCGACGGGGGTGATAGCTGGACCGAGATTACGCGCAAGCCAGGGCTGCCCAAGGGCATGGTTGGCAAGATCGGCGTAGCCGTCTCGGAAGCACAAGCAGATCGCGTCTGGGCTACTATCGAGGCCGAAGACGGGGCGATCTTCCGCTCCGACGATGGAGGCGACACGTGGCAGCGGCTCAGCGAGGAGCCTGACCTGCG
>WNGM01007695.1_pt1 | contig 13602 bp, 8 predicted proteins | sample 5400571 | NCBI WGS metagenome assembly WNGM01 (sample SAMN13153378, study PRJNA577476) | soil metagenome | isolation source: 100 cm soil or saprolite under Garry oak tree replicate 2 | place: USA:California | collected 2016-06-15
TCCATCGATCAAGACGAGATAGGTGTAGCGTCCCCTAGGTGCCTGACTCCCCTCCTCCTTCACTTTCGCCGTTATCGTCTGGCCCTCTTCCGCCTTCACTTCCCTCGTGCGCTCCTCGGTGGGGTCCAATTGCCTGCCGTCGCCGGCGAAGACGAACCCGCCCACGCTCACGGTGTGGTCGGGGCAGTTCCCCGCGATCTTCCACCTGACCGCGTGTTTCGGTTTCGTTATGATCAGCAGCTCCGCAGGGCGGTCGGCGACCCTGCACGCGTTTCCCGACGCCTCGACGGTGATGGTCGCCGTCTCCTGCAGCAGCGAGTCTGGATAAGGAATCGGAAGCCTGATCTTTTTCATACACACGAGTAACGCCACCACTAGCGCGAGGGCCACGACCACCACCGTCAACTTTGTTTTCGTAGTCATAGGCTCTGACATAGGCTCTCACCTCATCGCGCTCCGTACTGGGTTTGCCCGAACCGACTCGACCCGTCGGGAACGCCAGGTTGACGCTGTGAGATAACGTCCTGGGGCACTTCCCAGCCGTGCTGGGCGTGCCAATCCGCCTCACTTTTTGCGGGGCTTCTTGGGCATCGTAGGCTACTCCCCTATACACTACCGGTCAAGGAAAAAGGAGAGGACCGACTCGTCGGACGCGGCGAATCGTGGGGCAAGGCGCTCAAGAGCCGGTCTCGGCCCGCGGATACAATGCCTCATTCGCTCTTCGCCCTGAGCGCGGCGAGACCCGACCGGTCAGCCCGAAAGGACGCCCCCCATGAACCGTGACGACTTCCCGCGTTTCGACCTGCGAGGCCAGGTGGCCCTGGTGACCGGCGCGGCGCGTGGCATTGGACGCGCGTGCGCCCTGGCCCTGGCCCATGCCGGCGCGGACGTGGCCCTGGGATTGCGCGACGCCCGGACCGGGGGCGACCTGGCGAGCGAGATCGAAGCGATGGGCCAACGCGCCCTGCGATTGCAGATGGACGTCACCCGCCTCGGCGAGATCCGGCAGGCGGTGGAGGCGGCGGTTGCGCATTTCGGCCGCCTCGACGTCCTGGTGAACAACGCGGGGCTGGCGCCCGGCAACCCCGCCGAGAACGTGCGCGAAGAAGACTTCGACCTGACCCTCGCGGTCAACTTGAAGGGCACCTTCTTTGCCAGCCAGGCGGCGGGCCGGGTGATGATCAAGCAGAAGCACGGGCGCATCATCAACCTGGGTTCTCAGGCGGGCTTTGTCGCGTTGCCCACGGAATCGGTCTACTGTATGACCAAGGCGGCGATCAGCCACCTGACCAGGTGCCTGGCCGTCGAATGGGGCCCCTACAACGTCACGGTGAATGCGGTCGCGCCCACCTTCATCCGCACGCCCGGCACGGACGAATGCCTCGCCGACGATGCGTTTCGCGCCGACGTCTTGTCGCGAATCGCCCTGGGGCGCATCGGCGAGCCGATGGAGGTTGCGGGGGCGGTCGTCTATCTCGCTTCGCCCGCGGCTTCCCTCGTCACCGGGGCCACCCTCCTCATCGATGGAGGCTGGACGGCGCGATGATCGCGGTACGGGTGTATGTAGCCTCGCGGAGGCGGGAGGGCAGCAGATGAGAGCGAGAGCTTTTCGGGCGTCGTTCACCCTCGTGGGGTTCCTGGCCTCGGGGCCGGCCGCGCGGGGGGCGGCGGCTGGCTCTCCGTGCGAGGGGATGAATGCCCTCACCGACGCGGAGAAGGCGGCGGGCTGGGAGCTCCTCTTCGACGGTCGGAGCCTGAAGGGATGGCACGCGTACAACGGCCAGGGCACCGGCTCGTGGAAGGTGGAGGGCTGCGCCCTCGAGTCCGTGGGGACCGAGGGCAACTACGGCAGCGACCTGCGGGCCGACCTGGTCACCGACCGGAAATACGAGGCCTTCGAGGTCAGCATCGACTGGAAGGCGTCGAAAGGAGGGAACAGCGGCCTCATGTACGGGGTCGTGGAGGACCCCAAGTACAAGGCGGCGTGGATGACCGGTCCCGAGTACCAGTTCATCGACGACGTCGGGTTCCCGCAGAAGCTCGAGGAGTGGCAGAAGGCGGGCGCCAACTACGCGATGCATCTTCCGAACGACCAGAAGAAGCTGAAGCCGGTGGGAGAGTGGAACAACACCAAGATCGTGGTGAACGGCACCCACGTGGAGCATTGGCTGAACGGCCGGAAGATCCTCGAGTTCGAGCGCTGGAACGACGAGTGGAAGAAGCTGCGCGACTCCGGCAAGTGGAAGGACGCGCCGGACTACGGGCTCGCCGCGAGCGGCCCCATCGTGCTCCAGGACCACGGCAGCGCCTTCTGGTTCCGGAACGTCAAGATCCGCCCGCTGAGGTGATTGTCAAATCACCCCACTCGCCGCGAGCTCGTCGATCTCGTGGTCGGAGAGGCCCAGCAAGCCGCCCAGGACCTCGCGGTTGTGGGCGCCCACCGGCGGGCCCGGCCAGTCCGTGCCCCCCGGGGTGTCGGAGAGCTTGGGGGGGATGGCCGGGACCTTGAGGGGACGACCGCCGACCCGGACCTCCTCGAACATGCCGCGGGCCTGGTAGTGGGGGTCGCCCGCGATGTCGGCCGCGCTGTAGAGCCGGCCCACCGGGACCTCCGCCTTCTCCAGGATCTCCACCGCCTCGGCCGCCGTCCTGGTGGCCGTCCAGGCGGAGATCGCGCCATCGACCAGCGCCTCGTGCTTCACCCGGTCGGTGTTGGTCGCGAAGCGCGGGTCGTCGGCCATGTCCGGCCGGCCCGCCGCGCGCATCAGGCGCTTGTAGATCGAATCGCCGTTGCCGCCGATGATCACGTGCTGGCCGTCCTTGCACAGGTAGGTGTTGCTGGGGACGATGCCGGTGAGGCGCGTCCCCTCCCGCTCGCGGACCACGCCCAGGCGGTCGTACTCGGGCAGGAGCGACTCCATCATGTTGAAGACGCTCTCGTAGAGGGCCACGTCGATGGTCTGCCCGCGCCGGCCGACCGGCGGCTCCCGGGCGTCGCGCGCGTAGAGCGCCATCACGATCCCGAAGGCCGCGTGGAGCCCGGCCAGGCTGTCGCCCAGGCTCAGGTTCGGCCGGACCGGCGGGCGATCGGGGAAGCCGGTCACGTAGCGGAAGCCGCCCACTCCCTCGCAGACCGAGGCGTAACCGGGCTTCCCCGAGTACGGGCCGGTCTGGCCGTAGCCCGAGACGCGGGCATAGATGACGCCGGGATTGGTCCGGCGGAGGTCCTCGGGTCCGAGGCCCCACTTCTCCATGGTCCCCGGCCGGAAGTTCTCCAGCACCACGTCGCACTTCTCGGCGATCCGGCGGGCCAGGGCCCGGCCCTCCTCCTTGCGCAGGTCCATCGTGATGCACTTCTTGTTGCGGCCCAGGCTCGCCCACCAGAGCGACGTGCCGTTCTCCATCAGGCGCCAGGCCCGCACGGGATCGCCGGTGCGGGGGGGCTCGACCTTGATCACCTCGGCCCCGAAGTAGGCCAGGATCGTCCCCGCGAAGGGGCCGGCCATGAGCTGGCCCACCTCGAGGACGCGGATGCCTTGCAGCGGACGCGGCACGGTCCGTCCCTCCCGGCCCATTGTCTCCCAGGTTCGGGGGCCGCCGTGCGGAGGGCTCGAGACCCGGCTCGTCAGGCTCCCGCGATTTCGGCCACCACGCGCTCCCCCGACTCGAGGGCCGCCTCCAGGCCGGCTTCGACGGTGCTGGTGTGCTCGCCCCCGAAGTGAAGGGGCCCGACCGGGGGTGCGAGGTGGGGATGAAGCGAGGCTACCTGGCCGGGGGCGAAATGGCACCAGGCGCCCTTCGCCCAGGGGTCGAGGTTCCAGGAGTGGAAGCGCACGGTCTCGGCGTTCTCCCTCGCTCCCGGCAGGACGAGGTCCAGCAGGGCCAGGACGTAGGGGATGCGCTTCTCCTCGGCCATCCCGTCGATCTCGCGGGCGGACTCCCCCTGCATCGAGACCCGAAGCAGTCCCCGGCCGCTCGGTGAATCGGGAGGGGTGGCCACGAGGACGCGCCCGATCGGAGTGTCGGTCCAGAGCAGGCTCTGCAGCCCCCGCCTCTCGTAGGAGCGGCTCCTGGTCTGGATGTAGACGTGCGAGACCTGCGCGTAGGGCAGCTCCCGGATCGCGCGGGCCTTGCCCGCGGGCAGGGCGGGATCGAACTCCACGTCCTGCAGGGCCCCGAAGGGCGCGGTGAGCACGAGGTGGCGGGCTTCGAGGGGCGCCGCGCGGCCCTTGCTCTCGACGAACGCGGTGACGCGCTCGCCGCTCACCCGCACCGCGACCAGCGCGGTGTCATGGAGGATGCGTCCCTTGAGGCGCGCCGCGAAGGCCTGGGGCAGGCGGTCCATCCCGCCCTTCACGCCGAGCGCCTTCGTGACTCCCGCCAGCCGGGCGCGCGCCGCGTCGCGGATGGCCCACAGCGCCGAGGTGGACGTCAGGTCGCCGCCCTCCGCGGCCTGGGCCATGAGCACGCGGGCGGCGGAGGGTGCCCCCACCTCGCGCAAGAGCGTGGCCAGCGACTTGCCGTCGTAGGGGGCCCACTCGGGTCGCGTCCAGGCCGCGCGGTCGGGGAGCTTCGCGGCCAGGGGAGCGAGGTAGCGGGCCAGGAGGGCGTTCGGGGGCACCTTGGCCAGCTCGAGGGGCAGGCCGTAGGGGTTGCGCAGGATCAGCTCGCGGGCGGGGAACGTCTCTCCCTTGAGGTGCAGCAGCACCTCGGGGGAGGCACCCGGCTGCGGGGGCGCCTCGAGATCCAGGCCAAAGGCCTGGCACCACTTCAGCAGGCGTTTGCCGCCGTCGTCGCCCGAGGGAGCTCCCGCCTCCAGCCATTGGCCGTCCTTGAATGGCTCGCGCCAGGTCCAGATCCGCCCGCCCGGCCGATCGCGGGCCTCGACGAGGGTCACCTCGTACCCGCGCTCGCCCAGGAGGTAGGCCGCGGACAGACCGGCCAGGCCCGCCCCGACCACGACCACGCGGCGGTCGGGGGCCGTGGCCCCCGCGGGAGGGCGCGGGCGGAGGAACGGCAGCGCCGCGGAGGCGAGGAAGCGCCGGCGCGAGACGGGGGGCAGGGGCGGAGCTTCCTCGATCGCCATCCCGTTCATGATCGCACTCGATCGCACCGATCGTGCGGGAACCCGTTGACTTGGTTTCGCGCCCTGGCCTATAGTCCGGCCGACCACTGAGGTCTGGCCGCACGGGAAGGGTCGGGGGTGGGGCCGGCGGGCGAGGGAGGACGCACATGCAGATCCTGAGCGACGCGCTCCGTCAGGTAGGCGAGCTCGGATGGAACGCCTTCCAGGCGGTGAACCGGCGTATAGCCGAGAGCGAGTCGGTCGCACCGAACTGGGCGCCGGGGCCTCTCTTGAAGAGCCGCCAGCGCACGCATCCGCCGCTGGGTTGGCCGCGGGAGACGGATTCTCTGTGTCCGCGGTGCGTGGTGGCGACCCGGGAGGCGATCATCCGCGGGGAGCGGGACCTGTCGGAGCTGGTGAGCGGGCGGCGGGGGGAGATCCGGGCCCGGATCGAGGAGGAGGGCGGGAAGCTCGTCATCAAGAAGAGCTGCCCCGAGCACGGGTCGTTCGACGATCTGCTCTCGATCGACCCGGAGTTCAGCCGGGTGATCGAGGGGCGCTACCCGGGGCGGGACTTCAGGACCTGGGGGGACGAGCTCGTGCACCGGCACGGGACCTCGACCATCAAGTACGGCCGGGGAGCGGTGCTGACCATCGACCTCACGAACCGGTGCAACATGATGTGCAACCCCTGCTTCATGGACGCGAACCAGGTGGGGTACGTGCACGAGCTGCGCCTGGACGAGGTCAAGAAGATCCTGGACGACTCGATCTCGTTCAAGCCGCGGCGGCAGATGTCGGTGCAGTTCTCGGGGGGGGAGCCCACGATCTCGCCGCACTTCCTGGAGGCCTGCGCCTACGCGAAGAAGATCGGGTACTACCAGGTGCAGGCGGCGACGAACGGGTTGCGGTTCGCCCTGGAGCCGGAGTTCGCCTACCAGGCGAAGGAGGCGGGCTTCGACATGGCGTACCTGCAGTTCGACGGGGTGACCAACGAGGCGAACTCGCACCGCCACATCACGAATCTCTTCGACGCGAAGCTCCTGGCCATCGAGAACCTCTTCAAGGCGGGGATCTCGATCACGCCGGTGACCACGGTGGTGAACACGGTGAACGAGCAGGGGGTGGGGCCGCTCCTGCAGTTCTGCATCGAGAACTCGGACAAGATCGGAGGGATCTCGTTCCAGCCGGTGTCGTTCACGGGGCGGGACGAGGACATCACGGACGAGCGGCGCAAGCGCCAGCGGTACACGATCAGTCACCTGGCCCACGAGTTCAAGCGCTACTTCGAGGGGAAGATCGACCCCTATCGGGACTGGTACCCGCTGGGGGCGATGGGGTCGTTCACCGCCCTGGCCGACCACCTGCGGGGCCCCGAGGTGAGCTTCGGGGGTCTGAACTGCTCCTGCCATCCCAACTGCGGCTCCTCGGTGCTGCTGGCGGTGAACGACCGGACCAAGGCGTGGGCGCCCATCACGGCGTTTTTCGACCTGGACCGCTTCGTGAAGGACATCACGGTGATCGTGGACACGGCGCGGGGGAAGAAGCTGTCGCTGGCCCAGGTGGTGCTGGCCTTCCTGAGGAACTACGACCAGCGCAAGGCGCCGCCGGGGCTGACCCTGGAGAAGCTCCTGAAGGTGGTGAACCGGCGGATGGGGGGAGCCTTGACGGACGGGGAGAAGCCGCCGCAGGAGGAGTGGAAGCTGATGTGGGTGGGAGGGATGTGGTTCCAGGACCTCTGGACCTACGACTTCCGGCGGACCGAGATGTGCGTGATTCCCTACGCCACCCAGGAGGGGGAGATCTCGTTCTGCGCGTACAACACCGGGGTGGGGTGGCGCCAGATCGTGGAGAACATGCACATGGTGGCCACCACCAAGGACTGGTTCGCCCAGAAGGGGCGCCACCAGATCTACGCGGGCGACCGCCCCATGCCGCTGCCGAAGTCGCTGAAGCGGCAGCTCCCGGTGGTGCAGGAGGGAGTGAAGGCGGAAGGCTGCGGCTCCGGCTGCGGCTGCCACTAGCGACGAACCGACGGGTCGCCGTCCCCGGCGGGGCCGCGGCGGCGGCGCCTCCCCGTCCGTTTGCGGCCCCGCAAGGAGAGGACCGACCATGCGGATGCTCCTGGTGCAGCCGCCGCAGGGGACGAGCTTCGGCCTCACCCGGATCCTCACCAGCGAGCCGCTCGGCCTCGAGTGCGTGGGGGGCGCCCTCCGCACCCGAGGGCACGACGCGAGCCTGATCGATCTGCGTGTCGACTCCTGGGAGAGCCTCGAGCGCGCCCTGGACGATCCTCCGCGCGCGGTGGGGATCACCTGCGCGTTCACCACCGACGTCCTGCCCGTGCGGGAAGTCGCCTCCTTCGTCAAGGAGCGCTGGCCGGAGCTGCCGGTGCTGGTGGGGGGCCATCACGCCTCGCTGCTGCCCGACGACTTCATCTACCCGGACTCCCCGGTCGACGCGGTGGCGGTGGGCGAGGGGGAGTTCACGACCATCGAGTTCGCCGAGGCCCTGGAGCGCGGCCAGGCGCCGGAGGGCGTCCCGGGCATCCTGACCCTGCGGAACCGGGGCAACGGCTTCCGCTCCCGGCCCTTCACCCGCGAGCTCGACGAGCTGCCCCGCGCCGACCGATCGCTCTCCGCGCCCTACAGGCGCTGGTACCACCACGGGCTCCAGCCGCGCTCGGCCTCCCTGGAGACCTCCCGCGGCTGTCCCTTCGACTGCAACTTCTGCAGCGTGTGGGTCTTCTACGACCGGCGGGCGGGGCGCCGCTCGCCCTCCTCCCTGGTCCGCGAGATCGAGACCCTCGAGGAGCAGCACGTCTTCTTCACCGACGACATCGCGTTCCTGAACCACGACGCCTACAAGGAGCTGGGGGAGCGCATCGCGGCGTCGGGGATCGAGAAGATGTACGCCTGCGAGACGCGGAGCGACCTGGTGGTCCGCTACCGCGACCTCTTCCGCGCGTGGCGCCGGGTCGGGCTGACCACGATCTTCCTCGGGGTGGAGAAGGTCGACGACGCGGGCCTGGCCGAGGTGCGCAAGCGGACCAAGGGCGGCGTGAACACGAACGTGGAGGCGATCCACATCCTGCGCGAGGAGGGGATCACCCCCATGACCACGTTCATCACAGACCCCGCGTGGGACGAGGCCGACTTCGACCGGCTGGAGGAGTTCATCACCCGTCTGCGCCTGCCCAACGCCTCCTTCACCATCCTTACCCCGCTGCCGGGGACGGAGCTCTACGCCCGAGCTCACCACCCTCGACTACGGCTACTTCGACGTGATGCACTGCGTGCTCCCCGCGAAGCTCCCCCTCGAGCGCTTCTACGAGCGCTTCGCGGGGCTCTACCGCCACGCGCTGCGCGACACGCGCCCCAGCTTCGCCATGGTCCGGCGCGCGGTGCAGCTCGCCCTCGGCGGCAGCTTCTGGGTGATGCGCAGGGTCTACGGCGCGGTGAAGGAGGTGCGTGACCCGCGGGCGTACCTCCGGTCGCCGATGCGCATCCGGGCCCCGCGGCGTCCGCTGCCGGGCCGGCCCTTCTCGGGTCCCGCGTCCCCGTCGGAGCGTCCGGCCGAGGCGGGCTGAGCCCGGGCCCGGGCTCGCGCGCTCAGCGCAGCCAGGCCAGCCCCACGAGCACCGCCGCCGCGCCCGCCGCCTCCAGGAGCCTCCGCAGCCGCCGGGGAGCGCGCCCGGCCGCGCGGGAGCTGCCCGCGCCCACGAGGCCCGTGAAGGCGCCCATCGCGAGCACGGTCCCCGCCGCGAAGGAGAGCAGGTAGGCGCCGGAAGCGGCCGCGCTGCCCAGGGCGAGGGCGGGCAGGACGCCCAGCACGTGGGCCGTTCCCGCGACGCCGTGCACGGTGCCCGCCCAGAAGGCGGTGTGGCGGTGCTGGTGCACCCCTGCCCCCGGCGCCACCGCATGCGCCCCCGAAGGCCCGTGCACGTGGAGGTGGGCGTGGGCCACCCCGTCGTGCTCGTGCTGGTGTGCGTGCACCTCCAGGCGCAAGGCGCGGCGGATGCCCAGGAGGCCGATCGCGATCAGCATCACCCCCACCATCCGTTCGCCCCAGCCTCCCACCGCTTCGAGGTCGAGGCGCTGCTTGAGCAGGACGCCCAGGGCCCCGATCACGAGCACGCCCGCGCTGTGGCCCAGCCCCCAGCGCGCGCCCAGGCCGAAGGCTTTCCCGCGCTGGCCCACCGAGAGGGGCAGGAGCGCGGCCAGGTGGTCGACTCCGCCCACCACGTGCAGCGCCCCTGCGGCCAGTCCGGAGACCAGGGTCAGCCCGAAGGCGCCGATCATGCGTCCGTCCGCGTCGGCCGCGAGGCCAGCATGGCGCCGATGATCATAGCAGGGAGGCTGGTGGACCGGCTGGTCGAGGCCTTCTTCGTCAGGGGCCTCGGATCGAGGAAGACGGCATCCGGCAGCATCTTCCCGGCCGTGAGGCGCCGGGCTACTTTCGGAGGTCGACCTCGGCGTCGCTGTCGAAGCCGATCTTCTTGAGGCCGCTGCCCTCCCGGACGTAGAAGTGGCCCCGGGCCTGGGCCCGGGCGCGGTCCCGGTCCAGGATGGCCTTCACGGTCCCGGGCACGTTCAGGAAGTTCAGGTTGAAGTCCGAGGAGACCCGCTCCTCTCCGAAGCCCTTCAGGCTCACGGGATCGGCGACGTAGCCGCGGCCGAGTCGGTGCCCGTTCAGGACCAGCTCGTACTCGAAGCGCTCGATCAGCAGGTCCTCGGGGTTCGGGTTCCTCACTCCGAACGTGACGTGGAGGTTGGCGCCGGTGATGCCGACCCGGCCCACGCCCAGGCCCTGGACGCGCAGGGTCGGGGGCTTGACCGAAGCGCAGGCGGCGAGGCCGAGGGCGGCGCCGATCGCCAGGACGAGGGTCGAGGTCTTCGCGAGCTGCATGGCGCGGCGATCGTAGGCACCCGGGGCCGGACCTGTCAAACGCGACCCGTCCGGTCTGAGACCTTCCCGCGGCGGTCCGCGTCACAAGACCCGGGACCTTGGGCCATACTTGTGGCGGGGGGCGGGGAGGCGGGATGACGACCCGTTTTGTCGTAGCCGGGGCCGTGGTGTGCCTCGTGGCGGCACCCGCGGGAGCCGGCGAGCTCCGCGGCGGGGTGAAGGCCGAGGACAAGCCGGTGGCCGGAGCGACGGTGTCGGCGGTGGCCCTGGAGTCCCCGCTCGAGGCCGCGCGCCGCGAGGCGCGCCGGGAGGAGGCTCCCAAGCCCCTCGCCATGGCCACCACGAAGGCGGACGGCACGTTCCTGCTCGCGGTCCCGAGCGCGCCCGCGACCCCGCCTTTCCAGCTCCAGGTCGGGGGCGGGGTGAGGCCGGTGCGGCTCGAGCGGGTCTTCGAGCCTGCCGAGACCGACGACGTGGGCGACTTCGAGGTCGGCCGCGGGGAGGCGCTGGCCGGCCGCGTGGTGGACGGGAGCGGCGGCCCGGTCGTGGGGGCCACGGTCACGCTCTGGGGCGGGGCCGCCCGCGGATTCCGGGCCGCGGCACCGAGCGAGCCCGTGCCCGCCACGGCCACCACCGGCGCCGACGGGTTGTTCCGCTTCACCGAGGCCGCGGAGCGGGGCAACCGCCTGCGCATCGAGGCCCCCGGCTTCGCGGCGGCCGAGCTCACGGGCCTGCGCTCGGGCGCCCTGCGGCGGCCCGTGACCCTGGCCCTGGGCCGCGCGGTGACGGGGGTCGTGACCCTGCCGGATCGAAAGACTCCGGCGCCCGGCGCGCTCGTGCGATTCGAGGCGCCTTCGGTCACCGGCCGCTGGGCGGAAGCGCGGGCCGACGGCGCTTTCGTCCTGGAGGGCCTGCCCCGGGAGGGGGGGACGGTCCTGGCCGACGCCGGCGAGCGGGGCCGCGGCACGACTCCCGCGCCGGCGGGGGGGGGCCGGGCGGTGATCGTGCTCGCCCCCACCGGGGCGGTCCGAGGCCGGGTGGTCGACGCCGACACCGCCGCGCCCATCGCGGGGATCCGGGTGATAGCCCGCGGCGAGGGCGGAACCTTCTGGGACCGCTCGGGCCGGGACGGACGCTACGAGATCCGCGGCCTCGCCCCTCGGGCCTACCGGCTCTCGGCGGACGACCCACGCTACGTGCCCTGGAGCCGGCAGGCGGTTGCCGTGACCGCGGGCCAGGTGGCCGCCCAGGACGTCCCCCTCGTCCGGGGCGCGGGCCTCGCCGGCCGGGTGGTGGACGAGGAAGGCCGGCCGATCGAAGGTGCCATGGGCATCCTGGCCACGAGCGGCGAGCACCCCGTGCGCTTCTTCTTGCGGACGGGCGACCGGATCGGGGCCTTCCGAACGGCCCGGGACGGCTCGTTCAAGGCCACGCGCGTGCTGCCGGGCGCGAACCAGCGGCTCACCGTGAGCCACGAGGACTACGAAGCCCACACCGTCGGCGGCATCGTCCTCACCGCCGGGGCGACGAAGTCCGGGCTCATCGTGGTCCTGCCGAAGGGCCTGGGCGTGCGCGGCATCGTCAAGGACGAGAACGGTCTGCCTTTGCCCGGGGCGGACGTCGAGATGGTCCGCGCGTTCACCTTCCAGTCCGGCCGCGGCGCGTCGCAGTTCTCGTTCGTGGGTGCGCCGACGAGCCGGCCCCGGAAGCAGACCGGCCCCGACGGGCGGTTCGAGTTCCGCGGCCTTGCCTCCGGTGACTACACGCTCGTGGCCAGCAAGCGCGGCTACTCCCGGGACCGGATCGACCCGGTCAAAGTGGCGGAGGGGCGCGCGGGCGAGCCCCTCGAGGTGGTGCTGAAGCCAGGGGCCACGATCAGCGGCTTCGTGAAGGACCGCGGGGGCAACGGCGTCCCCGGCCATCAACTGGCTGCCCGGCCGTCGGGAGCCGCCCCCGGCCCCATGGGACCCCTCGGCGGCGCCTTCACCGAAGAGCCCACCGGGGCCGACGGGAGCTTCCTGATCGAAGGGCTCGCCATGGGCGAGTCGTACGAGCTGCAGGTGATGTCGGAGAGCGGCCCGGGCCTCCGCCGGGCCGGAGTCACGGCGCCCGCCGAGGGAGTCGAGATCACGGTCACCGGCAAAGGGCGCATTCGGGGCCAGGTGGCCGACGCCGACGGCCATGCGGTGACCGACTTCGGGGTGACCTACACCCCGGCCGCCGCTGGAGGAGGCATGCGCTTCTCCGTCCGCTTCGGCCCGGGGCGCGGGGGGGGCCCGGGCCAGATGGTCCCCGTCCACGCCGAGGACGGCCGCTTCGAGCTCGATGACGTCCCCGCCGGGAAGTGGGACGTGGAGGTGAGCGCCTCCGGGTATCAGCGCGGGCGGGCGGCCGGCATCGGCGTGGAAGAGGGCGGGAGCGCGGAAGGGGTCGAGGTCCGGCTCACCCGGGGGGCGGCGATTCTCGGGCGCGTGCTCGAGGCGCGCTCGAGCCGTCCCGTCCTCGACGCCTCCGTGCGGGCCGACGCCGCCACCGGCGGCCCGCGGTTTCCCCGCATGGGCCTCGAGCCGGGCGACAACGAGGCCTCCAGCGACGCCGACGGTCGCTTCGAGATCACGGGCCTCGGCCCCGGCCCCTACCGGGTGACCGCGTCCCACCCGAGCTGGACCGAGACCACGACCAGCGTGGAGCTGAAAGACGCACCGGCCAGCGTCGAGATCCGCCTGGGCCAGGGAGGGACGATCACGGGCACGGTGGTGAGCGCGGCCTACCCGGTGGTGGGGGCGTCGGTGATGCTCGCGGCGGCGGGGGAGGGTCTACGCGATCCGTTCGGCGGCGAGCAGGAGGCGATCAGCGACGACGCGGGCCGCTTCCGCTTCGAGCGCCTGACCCCCGGCCGCTACGCCGCGACCGCGTCGCTGCGCGGGCAGTCGAGCCCGCCCGTGGACGTGGCCCTTCCCACGGCCGACGCCGTCCAGGACGTGAGCCTGGTCCTCGCGGAGGGGGCCACCATCCGCGGCCGGGTCTCCGGCCTGCCCGAAGCGGCCCGGGCAGGCGTGGGGGTCAGCGCCCACGGCCCCGAGTCCTACTTCGCCTCCACCCGCACCGGCTCGGACGGCACGTTCGAGCTCACGGGGGCCCCCCGCGGCTCCATCGCGCTCAACGCGCGGGCCGGCGACTTCATGAGCGGGAGCCGGACCGCCGCCGGCCAGGTCACGGTGGGCGAGGGCCAGACGGAGGTGGCGGCCGAGATTTTCTTTGAGGCGGGCTTCCGCGTGGATGGGCGCGTCACCCGCGGTGGAAGGCCGGTCACGGACGCTTACGTGAACGCGTTCGCCCCGGGGGGCTCCGGCGGGGGCGCCAGCGACCGGACCGACGAGAACGGGGCCTTCACCCTGGAAGGCCTGCAGGAGGGGACGTACGTGATCAACGCGTCCTCCATGTCGGGCGGCGCGCCCATCCAGCGCAAGGTGCAGGTCACCGGCGACACCACGGTGGATCTCGAGGCCCCGGTCGCGCGCATCGCGGGGGCGGTGGTCGAGGTGGAGTCGGCCCGCCCCGTGGCCGAGGCCGCGGTCGAGGCAGGACCCGGAGCCCGGTCCGTTCCGCGGACGGACGATGGCCCTCAC
>WNGM01010043.1_pt1 | contig 13593 bp, 16 predicted proteins | sample 5400571 | NCBI WGS metagenome assembly WNGM01 (sample SAMN13153378, study PRJNA577476) | soil metagenome | isolation source: 100 cm soil or saprolite under Garry oak tree replicate 2 | place: USA:California | collected 2016-06-15
ACCAGCTCAGCTGCGGGTTCGCCGAGTAGTACTCGGTGCGCTGCGTCGGTGTCGTGAACGGCACGAGATCGGAGAACAGGAACTGCTGCCATCGCAGCGCACCGAACCGGCTGTCGAGCGAGAGCTGGTTCGCGTGGCTCGCCGGGTACTTCGAGTCGACAGCGGCGACGTTGCTGTCGCTGACGATGTAATGCTGGTCGGCATCGATCGCGCCGTCGCTCGGGAATTCCATGTCGTAGCTGTAGGACGTCGCCGCGTCGGCCGGCGAGAACATGCGGGCAGCGACGTAGTAGTGGAACTGGCCGATCGTGACCGGCGTGGTCGTCGGCTGGACGACGTAGGAGGTCGCAGCGCCGCCGAGGATCTGGAACGTTCCGGTCTGGCCCATCGTGTCGGTTCGCCCCAGGCCGAGAATGTTGGAGAACGCGGTCGCCGGCTTGGGCGTCGTGATCGACACCGGCGCAGTGGCGGCGCGCGCGTCGAGGGTGATGGTCAAGTCGCCCGTGACGGAGAACTCCGGCATCGCGACCACGCGCGCAATGCCGGTCTGGAAGTCGTAGAAGACGCCGAGCGCCGCGTAGTGCCCTTCGGGCACGCTCACCTTGGCGACGCCCTTGTAGAACGTCGGCGTGCCGATGAAGCTGCGCATGTCGTCGACGTTGTAGATCAACGCGTTGTCGCCGGTGTCCTTCTTGGCCTTGGCGTTGCGCCCGTTGACGGTCAGCGTGTGCATGACGAAGTTCGGTGACACGACGGACGCAGTCGTCGCGCTCGTTGTCGGCGATCCGATCCGGGCGACCGATGCGAACAGGCCGGTGGTGTGCGTATCGGCGTCGTGGTCCGCGAGCCACTGGGCGGCCATCGCCGCGCCGAACGCCGGCCCGGACGCGGGCGTGACGACGCCCTGCGCGCTGGTACCCGAGCGTTGCGTGATCTGGATGCCGGGCACGGCAGACGGCGACGTGCTCGACCGGTAGGTGATCTGCACGGTCGTGGTCGCCGCGAGCTTCGTGACGTCGAACAGTGCGAGGTCCATCGTGCTGCCGAGGTAGGGAATGACCGACTGCGGGACGACGTAGAGATCGCTGCCGATGTTGAACATCTGGAACAGCCCGCCCGGCCCGTCAGCCGTCTTGCGGATCACGGCGGCCTGCTGGCGCCCGTCGGGCGTCGTCGAGACGGTGACGATGTCTCCGGTGACGAGAACATGCGACGGGCCACCGTGAACCTCCCGACTCGGGGCGCGCGGCTGCGCTGCGAGTGATGCTCCCAAGCCAATCCGCTCCTGTGCGGTTCCGATGTGGCGACTTTCCGACATTGCCGGAACTAGTCAGATAAAGCAGCACATGGTCAGCCACCCGGTTTTGGTCACCGGGCCGGCGATTCGAGACTGGGCGATCAAACCGTCGCGAAGGTCAGCGACTGCCGCCGGACACCTCGCGTACGGCGGGACGCACGTCGGTCAAGTACACGAGCGCGGCGACCAGCGAGACCAGCGAGAGGATGTTGATCACGCTGAACGTGGGCAGCGAGCCGATCGCGCCGCCGATGATCAGGATGGCGAGCCAGATCGGCTTGGTCAGCTTGTCGACGGCCGGGAACGCGGCAGCCTTGCGGGTGAGGCAGTCGACAATGGCCCAGACGCGCAGCGCGACGAAGCCCCAGTACAGCACCCAATTGATCCAGAAATAGAAGTCGTCGATCAGGCGCATGGCATGAGGGTAGTTGTCGGCCGCCGACGCGCGACTGCCCCCGCACCGGACGAGCCGTCGCGGGGGCAGTTGAGGATGAGCCGCCGAGCGGATCAGCCCTTGTTCGCCGGGCGACGCGTCGCCGGGCGCTTGGCCGGAGCGGCCTTCGCCGCCGCGGTCTTCGCGGCAGGCTTAGCGGCTGGCTGCGCAGCCGGCTTGTGATTCGCCGCGGGCGCGGTGGACGTCGTGGACGCGGCGTGCGCGCGCGTCGGTGCCGGCGCTGGTGCGACTGCCGAGCGAACCGGCTTGATCACGCGCTCGTTCACGGTGTCGAGCACGACGGTGGCGGCCAGCTCGGCGCTGTCGAGCACCTTCGCGACCTGCTCGTTCTTCTTCAGATCGCCGTAGAGCTCCTCGACCTTCCCGGTGAAGTACGTCTCGGACGCCTTGCTCGCCAGGTTCTGGGCGCGACTCTGGACCTTCTCCACCACGACCGTGGCATCGCCTGCCACGCCGGTGATCCGTTCGGAGACCGCGGCCTGCGCCTGGTCGACGACGTGCTTGCCTTGTTCGAGGGCTACGTCGGCATAGGTACGAACGTCATTGGTGATCGACATTGCTTCTCCCATCTCGTCTTGTGGCAGTCGCGGCCTTTCCGTTGACCGCCACGTCGTGCACGTCCACCGCGGCGTCATCGCTCGCGGCGTTCTCTCTGCGGAAGGTCTCGTAGATCTCGACGATGACCTGCTTTTGCCGCTCGGTGAGGCCGGTGTCGGCCAGGATCGCGGCTACTACTTCCGGATCGCCGTGCCGCGACTCAAGGATCCCGGCGCGAACGTAGAGCTGCTCGGCTGAGATCCGCAGTCCCTTGGCGATCTGTTGCAGAATGTCGGCGCTCGGCTTGCGCAGACCACGCTCGATTTGCGACAGGTACGGATTCGACACGCCTGCGACCTTTGCGAGCTGCCGCAGCGAGACCTGCGCCACTTCACGTTGTTCGCGGATGAACTCGCCGATCGTCGCGGCCTTCTTGGCCGAGTCCCGGAGTCCGTTCACCTTCATGGGTAGAGTCTTATCGAGACGCGCTAGCAATTGCAAGCGGTTAGTTAGCGGTCTTCGTCACGTCCTATCGGGTGTGACGATGCTGAGAAGCGCTGTCAGGCACCTGAGAATCGAGTGCCCTGGACGCGGCATCCAGGGCACTCTGCTTGGAGCCGCGCCGCCCTTGACCTTTCGGAGTGAATTATGCAGAAGCTTGCCCGTTTGGCTATCCAGCGCAGATGGCTGGTGATCGTCGCCTGGCTCGCATTCATCGTTCTGGCGCAAGGCATTTCCGCCTCTCTGGGCGGCGCGAACTACAAGGACACGTTCAGCCTGCCGCACACCGAGACGGCGTCGGTGGCAAAGGTTCTGAAGAACGCGGGCCTCGACAGCCAGAACGGCGCGAGCGGCACGGTCGTGCTGAAGGCCAAGACGGGGAGCCTGCAGCAAGCGCCGCCCGACCTGGGTGCCACGCTGGCCAATCTGTGCACCTCGGGCAATCAGGTCGCCACGATTCGCACGCCATGGCAGGCCATCGACTGCACCAAGAACGGCGCGACGTCTCCCGGCGTGCCGCCGTTCGCGTTCGGCTTCATCGCCGCGCTGATCATCCTGCTCATAGTCTTCCGCACGCTCGGCGCAACGGCCCTGCCGCTGGCGAGCGCCGTGGCCGCCCTCGGCGGCGGGCTCGGGCTCATCGGCATCCTCACCCATGTCATGAACACCTCGAACATCACGCCGCAGCTGACCGAGCTGATGGTGCTTGGTGTGGGCGTCGACTATGCGCTGTTCATCGTCACCCGGCATCGCCGCAACCTGCGCCGCGGCATACCCATCAAGGATTCCATCGTCGCGTCGATCAACACGTCGGGCCGGGCGGTCCTGTTCGCGGGCACGACCGTGTGCATCGCGATCCTGGGCCTGCTCGCCCTGGGCGTCAGCTTCTTCAATGGCATGGCGATCGGTGCCGCGGTCGCGGTGGGCCTGACCATGGCGGCCTCGCTGACGTTGCTGCCGGCGCTGCTGTCCCTGCTCGGCCTGAAGGTGCTGCCCCGCGCACAACGTCGCGCCGTGCGCAGGGGCGAGTTCATCGATGTCCACCCGACCGGCTTCTGGGCGATGTGGTCGCGCCTGATCGCAACGCACAAGATCGCGCTCGGCCTGGCCGGCGCGGCGGTGATCGTCACGCTCGCGCTGCCGTTCTTCTCGATGCGACTGGGCCAGGGCGACCAGGGCAACGACCCGTCCGGCACGACGACCCGCCGCGGCTACGACCTGATCGCCAAGGACTTCGGCGTCGGCTACAACTCCAACCTCGAGGCCGTGATCGACGGTCCCGGCGCCACCGACCAGGTCTACCTGCAGAAGGTCAGCCAGACCCTGGCCGGCACGCCCGGCGTCGACCCGGCGAGTGTGCATCCGATTCCGCTGAACAACTCAGCCGCATTGGTGTCGTTCAAGTCGACGGCCTCGCCGCAGGACGTGAAGACCTACAACCTGGTCAAGCACCTGCGCGGCAGCGTCCTCCCGCCGGTCTACAAGGGCACGGCGAACCACGTCTACGTCTATGGCGACACGGCGATCCAGGTCGACTTCGCGAAGGTGCTCGGGGCCAAGATGCCGCTGTTCATCGCGGCGGTCGTCGGCTTGTCGTTCCTGCTCCTGATGATCGCGTTCCGCAGCGTCGTCATTCCGCTCACCGCGGCGGTGATGAACCTGTTCGCGGCCGGCGCGTCGTTCGGCATCGTCGTGGCGATCTTCCAGTGGGGTTGGGGCTCGGAGGCGCTCGGCGTCGGCAAGGGCGGCCCGATCGATGCCTGGGCGCCAGTCATGTTCTTCGCGATCCTGTTCGGACTGTCGATGGACTACCAGGTGTTCCTGGTCAGCCGGATGCACGAGGAATGGGTGCACACCAAGGACAACAGGCGCGCCATCACGGTCGGCCAGGCCGAGACGGGCGGCATCATCACTGCTGCCGCGCTGATCATGATGGCCGTCTTCGGCGGCTTCGTGCTCGGCGATCTGCGGGCGATCAAGCTGTTCGGCATCGGCCTGGCCAGCGCGATCTTCCTCGACGCATTCTTGCTGCGCACCATCCTGGTGCCGTCGATCATGCACCTGCTCGGGAAGGCGAACTGGTTCTACCCGAAGTCGCTGGAGAAGATCACGCCGCACGTGTCGATCGACGCCGAGGACGCCGCCGAGGCTCGCGTGCCGGCACTCACGCCCCGGGGCGACGAGGACGAACTCGCCTCCGTCTGACCTGCCCCGATCGCGCAACAATTCCCGGTCTCAGGCCGGGAATTGTTGCGCGATCGTCAGAGTTACCGGCCGCGGCCGGTGATCGAACCCTTCGTCTTGCCGTACAGGTACACGGCGCCGCCAACGACCACGGCGCCGACGATCAGGTAGAACAGCAGGCCGAGCAGAGCCTTGATCACCACCCAGGCGATGGCGCCCACGACGACCAGTCCGACGACGCCCAGCACGATCGTCAACAGCGGGTGACTGTTCTTCATGTCCACCATGGTGCGCCCGCCGGTCGATCGCGGCCAGTACGGGCTCTGGCCAGTCGGGAAACCTACTCGACCGGCGGATGGGCCAGGCGGTCGCGTTGATCGGCGTCGCGCGCCGTTCCGAGCAGGCGCGCGGCGATTTCCTTTGCTCCGCCAGAACAGCGTCGGCAGCACGTCGTCCGGCGCGAGAATCCGGCACCCGACATCTCGTGCCGGGGCTGCCAGGGGTCGAGTTCGACCCGGGCCCACCAGCGCGTCTGGTAGTGGCTGCGCATTCCGTCCGGATTCGGCGGATCCGCGACGTGCTGACACGCCAGGTATTGCCACCGCAGAACCTGAGCACAGGCCTCTTCGGCAACCTCGCGGATCAGCGTGGCCGCGATCGCTTCGCCGGCCCCGACCGTCCCGCCGGGAAGCGTCCAGCGCGCACCGTCTGGCTGGTCCTGCCGGCCTGACCTGCGCGGCTACGAAACGAAACCCTCGCGGGTGCGGGGCATGCCGCTCGCGCCGTCCGGGCCGGGCTTGACGGCCAGCACCTGGTTGACGCCGATCCGGCCGGCCTCGAATGCGAGCGCGGATCCGGCGATGTAGAGCCGCCACACCCGGGCGCGCCCGGCGCTGGTCAGCCGCACGGCCTCGTCCCAGTCGTGTTCGAGGTTCGCGACCCACGCCCGCAGCGTCAGCGCGTAGTGCTCGCGCAGCGATTCCACGTCGCGGACCTCGAAGCCGGCGCCCTCGATCGCGCTCACCATGACGCCGATCGGTTCGAGCTCGCCGTCCGGGAACACGTACCGGTCGATGAACGACGTCTTCGAGAACTGCGGCGGATTGCCCGGACGCCGGGAGATCGCGTGGTTGAGCAGCCGCCCACCGGGACGCAACAACGCGAACAGGTCCGCGGAGTAGGTCGGCAGCATCGCGTGCCCGACGTGCTCGGCCATGCCGATGCTCGCGATCGCGTCGTACGGGCCGTCGCGTACGTCGCGGTAGTCCTGCACCCGGATCTCGACGAGCTCGTCGAGGCCCTCGTCGGCGACGCGCTTGCGGGCGTAGTCGGCCTGCGCGCTCGACAGCGTGATGCCGACCGCTCGGACGCCGTACGTGCGAGCGGCATGGATGACGAAGCTGCCCCAGCCGCATCCGACGTCGAGTACTCGCATGCCGTCCGCCAGGCCGAGCTTGCGAGCAACGAGGTCGACCTTGGCGAGCTGCGCGTCCTCGAGGGTGTAGTCCGGATCCGCCCAGTATGCGCACGAGTACGTCATCGACGGCCCGAGCAGGATCGCGTAGAAGTCGTTGCCGACGTCGTAGTGGTGGGCGATTGCGTCCGCGTCGCGCCGCACCGAGTGCCGGCGTCCGGACAGCTTCGCCTCCTCGACCGGTGGACGCGGCGGCGGCCCGATCACACGCAGCTGCAGCGCGGCCCGGACGATGGCGCGCCTGAGCTCGGCGTCGATCACCACGCCGGGCCCTGCCTTCGGATCGGACACCCGACCCACCTCGGCGAGCGCCTCGAACAGGTCGCCCTCGATCTCGACATCGCCCGAGACATAGGCCCGCGCGAAGCCCAGCTCGTTCGGCGCCCAGAGCAGCCTGCGCAGCGCGCGCCGATGTTTGATGGTCAGCTGCACGGGCGCGTCCGCGGGGCCGATCTCGCTACCGTCCCAGCAGCGCAAGCGGATTGTGGGTTCGCCGCCGAGCGCGGCGCGTAGCAGTGGCTGCAGGGTCTCGGCAGCACTCATCGCGCATCATCCCCTCGTGTCGTGCCAACACGATCGTCCGCACGCCTGCCAGGCGTCAACGGAACAACATGCCGACCGAAACGCCGATCGCCGCGGCTCCGATTCCGGCAACCAGGCTCAACGCGACGTTCGCGACAGCGTAGAACCGGGCGCCCTCGCCGGTGAGCCGGATCGTTTCGTAGCTGAACGTGCTGTACGTGCTGAGCGCTCCACAGAATCCCGTCCCGACAAGGGCAGTGACCTGCGGATCGACACGGGACGCGGCGCCGACCAGCACGCCGAGCACGAGGCTGGCGACCACGTTGACGATCAGCGTGCCCCACGGGAACGCCGAGTCGTGCCGCGACTGGACGGCCCGGTCGGTGAGGTAGCGCGCGGGCGCGCCGACCAGCGCGCCGAGCGCGACCATCAGCGCGATCACTCGGCCCGGCCTGGGTGGACGATCTCGACGTCCTCGATGGTGGCGACGCCGCGTACGTCGAGCTCGTCCAGTTGCGGCAAGAACGCGGCAATCTTCTCGGCCGTGTCGACGATGACGATGACGACGGGCAGGTTGCCGAGCAGGCTGAGGATGCGGCTCGTGTGCACCCGACTGGACGCGCCGAAGCCCTCGATCCCGCGAAACGCCGACGCTCCGGCGAGCCCGGCCGCATGCGCGCGCTTGATGATCTCGGGGCACAGTGGCTTGTGATGCCACGTGTGGTCCTCGTCGATGATGATCGTCAGCCGCTTGGCCGGTCCGGACAGGCTCATCGCTCACCTCGTCGCATGCGGGCATCCATGACGGCACGGCCGGCGAACTGCGCCAGCGCGGTACCGATCCACACCGCCAGCATGCAGCCGATCGCCGATGCCGTCACGTAGAGCAGCGCGACGCCTGCGCGGTGCGCCCGCAGGAGTCGCTCGGTCTCGACGGAGAACGTCGAGAACGTCGTGTAGCCCCCGAGCAACCCGATGCCGAGGAACGGCCGGGCAAGGCGATGCGGCGACGTCAGCTCCAGCAAGAGCACCATCAGCATGCCGATCGCCAGGCAGCCGGTCAGGTTGACCGTCAGCGTCGACCACGGAAACTGCCGATCGGTGTGCGGCATCGCGACGCCGATGCCGTAGCGCGCCTCGGCTCCGGCGACCCCGCCCGCAGCAACAGCGGCGATCACCGCCGCCTGTGCTCGGCGCTCCACGCGTTATTCGGCGTCGATGGCGACCGGATGCCCGGCGACGATCAGCGGCGCGTCGTCGGGCAGCGAGCGCTTAATCACTGCCAGGGCGATCGGCCCGAGCTCGTAGTGCTGTACCGCGGTGCCCAGAAAGCCGACCGTGCGCCCGTCGAGCTCGACCGGGGTGCCGGCGGGCGGCAGCTCGTCCGTGTCGCCGGACAGGTGCAGCAACACCAGCCGGCGCGGTGGCTTGCCGAGGTTCTGGACACGGGCCACCGTCTCCTGGCCGCGGTAGCAACCCTTGTCCAGGTGGACTGCGCGGCCGATCCAGCCGACCTCGTGCGGGATGGTGCGGTGGTCGGTCTCCAGGCCGAGTCGCGGATGCCGCGCCGCCACGCGCAGTGCCTCGAAAGCCAACATGCCAACAGGCGAAGCGCCTGCCGCGTGCAGGGCGTCGAGCGTCGACGGTGCGGACGCGCGCGGCACGATCACGTCGGCGCCCACGGCGGTTAGTCGTACGAATCCCCCGCCCGGCAAGGCGATCGCCCGCTCGCGAGGGTCGGGCAGGCCAGCCGCGAGCAGAACGTCCACAGTGGATGGTCCGGCCACGGTGAGCACCGCCCAGTCGGCCGAGACGTCGGCCGGCTCGACTCGCTTGAGGAAGCGCATCTTCTGCAAATACCCGAGGACGTCGGCGGCGGTGCCGGGCTCGACGTCGAGCCACACCTGGCCGTCGAGCTCGGTGACCTGCCAGTGCTGCTCGACATGCCCGTGCGGCGACAGGACGAGCGCCTCGGTGGACTCACCGTCGGCAAGGTCAGCCACGTGCTGCGAGCAGATCGTGTGCAGCCACAGCAGGCGATCCTCACCGGGCACGATCAGCACGTCGCGGTTCGAACGGTCGATCACCCCGGCCGATGTCGCCAGCGCGCGCTGCTCGCGGAAAGGGTCGCCGTAGTGCATCGGCACGCCCGCGTCGATGCCCTGCTCGCTCAGCACAACAGTCACGTCAGGCTCATCGCTTCTCGGCAGTCGTTTGTTCCGAGGTCACGCAGTCGCTGCACTGTCCGAAGACGGTGAAATGCGAGCGATCGACCAGGAAGCCCTGTTCGTCGCGAAGCCGCTCGGCAAGCTCGTCAGCCAGCGAGTCGGGCGCGTCGATCACCCGGCCGCAGCTGTGGCAGACAACGTGGACGTGCTGGTCGTCAGCCGGCCGGTATGTGGGCGCGCCGTGGCCGAGATGGGCGTGCCGGACAAGCCCGAGTTGTTCGAGCAGTTCGAGCGTCCGGTACACGGTCGTGATGTCGACACCGGGTACGGCCTCGCCGATCTGTTCGGGCGTCGCGTGGCCGAGCTCGCGCACCGCGGCCAGCACGTGATCGCGCTGCGGGGTCATCCGCAGGCCGCGAGAGCGCAGTCGCGTCGCGAGATCGGTGTCGGCAGCCATTCCGTCTATCGTAAGGCGGCGTGGCGGACCAGGTGGTGGCTGTGCTGGGGGTCGGGCTCGTCGACCCGGCGGTGCCGGTGGTGCATTCCGACGACGTGGGGCTGACCCGAGGCGACGGGTGCTTCGAGGGCTGCCGCGTAGTCGACGGCACGATCGACAAGCTCGGCGCGCACCTGGCACGTATGCGCCGCTCGGCCGCCGCCCTCGGCATCGACTTCGACGAGGACGCGTGGCAGGCACTCATCGCCCGAGCCACCGCCGCCTGGCAGGCATCCGGCGAGGCCAGCATGCGCTGGTTCCTCACCCGCGGACGTCCGGGCGCGGCACCGACCGGAATCGTCACCATCGGCCCGATACCCGCCGCATACGCCGCCCAGCGCCGCGACGGCATCCGGGTGATCACGCTGGCCCGCGGGCTCGGGCAGGACGCCTTCGACGGCGCGCCCTGGCTGCTCGGCGGCGTCAAGACGATCTCCTACGCCGTCAACATGGCGGCGCAACGCGAGGCCACCCGGCGCGGCGCCGACGATGTGATCTTCGTCAGCTCGGACGGCCGCGTGCTCGAAGCGCCGACCTCGTCCGTCGTGTGGACGCTGGGCGACGCCATGCACACGACGCCGCTCCGTGTTCCTCACCGGTACCGTCCGAGGCCCCGTCGACGTCGTCGACATCGACGGGCGGCCGCACATGCGCGACCTCGACCTCGTCGCGACCGTCCAGAAACTCGCCGGCTTCTGACCCGACACGCCGTCACCGAAACGGCGTTGCCGGAGCGCCAACGTCGGCCGTAACGTGTCCCGTACACGAGGAAGGAGGTGGTCCAGAGTTGAGTACATCTAGGACACGTGAGGTGGCTGTCCGCTAGCCGCTAGGTTCCGGACGCGAGGTATGTCGTCGCCCTTGGCGGCGCGCCGACCGTCGGTAAAGGTGCATTCAGGGCCTTCCCGGCGGCAGTAATACCCCGACAGCTACCCGGCCTCCGAGCCGTCGGTCCGTCCAACCGACCCGCATGCGCGGACAGGCTCGGAGGCCGAACTATGCGCAACACGCTCCCCTGACGGCCGAGGGTGTCGTCCCCGGCGCGTAATCTCCTACCCGATACTTACATTCCCGAGCCACAGGCTCACGCGGATGAGTCGCAGCGCCGCGTCCAGTTCGCAGTGAAGGTGCCGATGACCGGCGAGGCAGTGCGTGCGGGCGAGACCGCCATGCGCCAGGTTCGCCGCATCGCCAGTCAGCTCTCCCCCGCGTCGTGGGCCGTCATCGTCGGCACCGTGCTCGCACTGGGCTACCTGGGGTGGAGTCCGCTCGCGCCCGATCTCGCGGCCCAGATCGCCCGAGCCAACGTCGTTCGCTCGGCAGGCAACGTCTCGTGGTGGACGGGGTGGTTCGGCGGCATCTCGCTGCCGACGTACAGCCTGCTCACCCCGTCGTCCATGGCGATCTTCGGGGTGCGCGCCACGGGCGTGGCAGCAGCCGTCGTCGGCGGCGTCATCAGCGCGCGGCTCGTCGGCGCGGCTCGCCGCCCCCGTGCCGGGGCGGTGGCGTTCTCGGTCGCCGAGATGGCCAACCTGCTCGACGGACGAGTCACCTTCGCCGTCGGCGTGACGCTGGCCGCCGGCGCGCTGCTCGCGGTACAGGTGCGGCGTCCGCTGCTCGCCGCGCCGCTCGCCGCCGTGGCCTATTTCGCCAGCCCGCTCGCAGGGCTGTTCCTCGGCCTCACGCTGGTGGCGGTGCTTGTGGTCGATCCGTCCAGGCGGCGGATCGCGGCGGCCCTCGCCGTACTGCTCGCGATCCTCGGCGCGTCCATGGCGTTGCTGTTCCCGGGCACCGGCGAGATGCCGTTCCACCCGACGGACCTCATTCCGGCGTGTCTGTGCTGCATCGGGGTCGCGTTGTGCTGCCCAACGCGGGTCGTGCGCGCCGCGGCACTCCTGCTCATGCTGGCGTTGCCGATCTTCCTGGTGGCGCCCGGCGCCATCGGCAACAACGTGACGCGCATGGCATGGATCTGCGCGGTTCCGGTGACGGTCGCCTACTCACCGCTGCGTCGCAGCCTGCTGACCGTCCTGCTCGGGCTGCTCGCGATCTGGCCGACGGCCGACCTCGTGCAGCAACTCTCCGCGACGCGCGACCCGTCGACGACGGCCACGTTCTACCGTCCGCTGCTCGCCGCGCTGGCTGACGAGCAGGCTGCGGCGGGTCCGGGAGCGGTCGGCCAGCGGGTCGAGGTGCTCGACCCGGTAAACCACTTCGCCACGGTCTACCTCGCCGACCGGGCTTCGCTCGCTCGCGGCTGGGATCGTCAGGCCGACGTCGCCAACGACCCGATCTTCTACCGCGACAACGCGCTGAACGCGGCGACGTACCGGACGTGGCTGCACGACCTCGCGGTGGGTTGGGTCGCCGTCCCGGCCGCCCGGCTGGACTACTCCGCGGTCGCCGAGTCGAAGCTGGTGGCCGGCGGCCTTGACTACCTGAACCTCGTGTGGTCGAACCCGTCCTGGAAGCTGTACCGGGTCGTCGGCTCCACGCCGCTGGCCGAGGGAGCGCAGGTCGTCCGGGTCGAGCCCACGCGCATCCTGATCTCGGCCACGGAGCGGACATCGGTACGGCTACGAGTGCGGTGGTCGCCGTACCTGGCCGTGCAGCATCCGGACGGCACGATGGTGGTAGGCGCATGCCTGTCCGACGTGAACGGCTGGCTGAACCTCACCCTCCCGGCGGCCGGCGAGTACCGCGTGACGAGCCGCTTCGACCCCGTGCATCGACTCGCGCGTACCCAGCGCTGCCAGGGCTAGCGCCCCGTCAGCTTCTGCGCAGGGTGGCGTTCAGGTGCGGCGCGTAGTCCTGCCCGGGCAGCGCCAGTTCGGTGGCGTACGCGAGCGTGTCGCCGGAGATCGCATACAGGCGGCGTTCACCGCCGACGCCCTTCGCGGTGGGCGTCGTCGACACGGTGGTGGTCGCGAGTTCCCACCGCCGGTCGCCTGCGGTGCCCGCGAACAGCTGGAGCACCCCGGTAATCGCCACCGTCAGGACCTCGACGTCGTCAGGCCCGGCGCCCGGACGCCAGAAGCCGGATTCGCGAAACGCCGGGCGGATGTCGGCGCCGTCGGCGTCGACCAGCCAGGCGCGCGACTCGTACGCGAGGAACGGCCGGCCGTCGTGCGCGAACCTCGCCTGCTGCCGGAACGTGAATTCGGCGCCGCTCGACGGGACGACGCCCCCGCCCGTCCCGGTCCAGACACCGACGAGCGGCAGCATCGCGAGCAGTGCGTCGTGCAACGGCGCACCCTCACGCAGGTCGGTCGTGTCGGTCACCGCTGGCCGGCGAAGAGCTTGTAGATGGCGTACAGCGACAACACGGCGATGCCGATCGACGTCACGATCAGCATCGCGAGGTAGGTCGCCTCCATAGCAGGCAGGATATCTGCATGACCACACTCGCACCCCGTCGACTCGTCGTGAAGTGCACCGCCGGATCGGACGATCCGGAGCGCTGCAACCAGGCGTTCATGGTCGCGGCCACAGCCCTCGCGTCCGGGGCGGAGGTCTCCTTGTGGCTCACCGGCGAGGCGGCGTGGTTCGCGCTGGCGGGGCGGGCCGAGGACTTCGAGCTGCCGCATGCGTCGCCGCTCGCGCAGCTACGTGACGCGGTTCTGGACGGCGGCATGCTGACCGTTTGCACGCAGTGCGCCGCCCGGCGCGAGATCGAGCCGGGCGACGTGATCGACGGGATCCGGGTGGCCGGGTCGGCGTCGTTCGTCGACGAGGTGCTGCGCCCGGACACCCAGGCGCTCGTCTACTGATCCGGTTTTGGCCGCCCGGACCGCTATAGGCGGTCCGAACGGCCAAAACCAGGTCAGGTCAGGACGATGGGTGCTTCGACCAGGCCAGGCGCGGCGGCGTGCACGTCCTTGCGCGCCGACCCGCCGTGATGCAGCACCGACAGCGTCCAGTCGCCTGGTGCCGCGAAGAACCGGTAGTCGCCCGTCGCGC
>WNGM01006030.1_pt1 | contig 13592 bp, 14 predicted proteins | sample 5400571 | NCBI WGS metagenome assembly WNGM01 (sample SAMN13153378, study PRJNA577476) | soil metagenome | isolation source: 100 cm soil or saprolite under Garry oak tree replicate 2 | place: USA:California | collected 2016-06-15
TGAAGCTCAACTTCTAAAGCGTCCAGGCGCGTGCGAGGGCCAATATGCCCTCGCACCAGCCGCTAACATAGAAGAAAGTTCTTCGCTTTGGAGCGTTATCAAGTTGAATCCTTGGACGAGCTTGGCACAAGAGGACATCCCTGATCGCGCTGCTGTAACGCTCGTTCCGAGACTTTCTCCGGATATGCCTTGACATCGGCACTTTCAAGTCGGAAACTGCGTTCACCGCGGTTTTCTACAAGTGTTCGCCTAGCGAGTCCGGGGGTCCCCAGCGCACGCCGGTTTTGCGCGCGATGGGGCGAGGCAAGTCCGGCCCGAAAAATAATTCAGGAGGTCACAAATGCCAAACGTGAAGCCAGTTCCTGAGGGATTCCATTCGATTACGCCAAACCTCGTCTTCCAAAATGCCGCCGCGGCCATTGATTTCTATAGGAAAGTCTTTGGCGCCACCGAGACCGTGCGTATGCCGGGTCCCGATGGCAAAGTCATGCATGCCGAACTGAAGATCGGCGATTCGATTATTTTCGTGAACGATGCCATGGGCCAGATCGCTCCGAGCGCCGGCCAGGGAGCCAGCAATCCGACGTATCTGCACCTGTACACGCCCGATGTGGACGTAATTTTCAATCGCGCTGTTGCAGCGGGCGCTCGTGTGGACATGCCCGTCCAAGACATGTTCTGGGGCGATCGCTATGGCAGAATTACCGATCCGTTTGGGCAGCAGTGGGGCATCGCTACCCGTAAAGAAGATGTTGCGCCGGAGGAAATGCCCCGCCGACAGCAGGAATTCTTCGCCAAAGCGGCGAGCGGACGGCAGTAAGACCAAAGAGGCACAAACGCCGGCCGCCGCTAATCAAGCCGGCCACTAACTCCTTGTGTCGTCCCGAGCGAAGCGCTCCGCGCGCCCGTTGCGTGTGGAGCGCGAGCGAGGGATCTGCTTTTCGCCGGTACCGCAATTGCTTTGGCGGTGACTCTTCCTGCGATCAGAAATTCGTTGCCGGACGCCGCTGCTCGTAATGGGCCAAATACAGCAGCAAAAACAGCAGGAGCAATCCTCCCCAGAACACGGCGCCGTAGATTTCAAAGCGCCGGCCGAGATCGAGCACTGCGCCCGCATTCAGAAGACCCACAGCGGTAAGGGCCGCGTAGCCCCACCGGCGCACCCACCGATCCGCATCCATCAACGCGGCCAGCGCGTATGCCGCCGGCAAGACGTAAAGCGAGAAGTAGTGATCTTCAGCAACCGGCGAGACCAGCAGCATCCATACCACCACGGCTCCCAGGATGAGCGGCTCCGACTGCGCATTCGCCTTGCGCCCCAAAAGCCAGATCGGTAACGCCAGCGCCGCAGCCAATGCCAGGACCATGAGTCGCGTTTGGTCTCCTTCGCCCAGCCGTTGCATCACCGAACCCAAATCCTGATTTCGCGGCCTCTCCATACTCAGCAGCTGGTCGTATAGCTCCGAATGTGATCGCGACGATTCCGACCCCAGCGCCGGTCCCGCCACTTCGTTAGTCCATTCGCCGATGTAATGGAGATTTCCGCGCCAGCCGAAAACCGCACTCGGCAGCACCAGTCCGCCGAGCAGGATGGCCACAAGCGTCACCGCCACCATCTTCCACCTGCCGCGCCAGGCGTAGTAACACAAAAGAGTGAGCGCGAAGGCTTTCAGCAGCACAGCGCCCGCCAAACAAGCGGCCCCCGCCGCGGTTCGTCCCTTCTTCTCCCAAAAAATCGCCGCGATGACGAGCCAGCTCATCAGCACGGAAGCCTGTCCCCGCGTCAGACCCACCGTGAACCACACCGACACGATCAACGCGGGAATGAAGAGAATGGCCAGCCTTTTGCGGTCGCTCGCGAATCCAGCCCCCGCGAGCCGGCCCGACATGCTCACTGCCGAGACGGTCAGCCCCGCGCAGACGAAATACCAGGCCAGCACACTGACTGGCAGCGGCAGCAGGGCGAAGGGCACCATCACAATCGAAAAGGGCGGCGGATAAACATAAGCCCAGCCGCGCACATTGCGGATGGCATAGGGATCCTGGCCGTGCAGCACGGCTGCGGCCGCGTCCCGATACACCGTGAAATCCGTGCGGTGCGCGGGCGAGCCCCATTGGTGGCCGGGCGCGCCATAGGGTCCGGCGCGAAAAAGCGTGATCCAGGCGAAGAAGGCGAAAAAGAGAATCGTCGTGCCCGCGAGCCACAGCTTGAGCGTTCGCGCGCGCTGCAGTTCGGCCGCAGGTTGCGTTAGCGTCACCAAATCGGCTGCTCGTACCGTTCCAACTGATCGCTTAACAAAACGCAGGAGTAGTTCATCGCACCTCCAGCCATTTGGCCAAGCAGTTGGAACGGCATTAGTCTACAAAAATGAGAGCCCCGCCAGCTAGGGAGGACCGGCGGGGCGTTTCCAGAGGTGACCGCAAATGAATTTAGAAAATTCTACGGGTGCCGCCCCCGCACCACAACTTCATAATTTGGATAGCGTCCATCAATTTTCCTGCTCGCTCTCGGAACGCGCGAGCTACCAGCACAATCACACTAGCGCCCGGCCATCTCCAGAACCCGCGGCGGCTCCGCCCTCCGCAATTCCGGAAATCTCCACGCCCATAATGCCGTGATCAGCAAAGCGCCCGCGCCGCCCAGGACGACCGCCGGCACGGTTCCAAACCAGTCCGCCGTGATTCCCGACTCGAATTGCCCCAGCTCGTTCGACGCGCCAATGAACATCATCTCCACCGCATTCACGCGCCCGCGCATTTCGTCCGGCGTGTTCAGTTGCACCAGAGTGCCTCGCGTGACCACGCTCACCATATCCGTGGCGCCAACGAACAGAAGCGACGCCAGCGAAAGCGCAAAACTTCGCGAAAGCCCAAAAACCACGGTGAACGCGCCAAAGCCCGCGACGCACCACAGCGCCACCGCTCCGCCCAGAAGGACCGCAAACAGGTCCAGCGAAACCACGCCTAATATGACTTTCTGCCGCCAGATATATCGCAGTCCCGCGAGAACGCTTTCCACGGTCAAAAACCCTGGCGGACGCAACGGCCCTCGCGCCTTGATGCCCACGGCGAAGACAATCGCCGCGGCTTCGATGATCATGGCGGTTGCGTATACCGGCGCCGGCCCGCGAAAAAGAGCGTAAAGGAATCCGCCAGCCGCGGGGCCAAGCACCGTCGCCGTTTGGGTCATGGAAGCTTCCCAGGCCACGCCGCTCGGAAACTGCTCCGCGGGAACCAATAAGGGCACCAGCGCCCGCATCGCGGGGCCGCTGAATGCGCGCGTGATGCCCAGGGCCACCAGGATGAAATAAATCGGACCGGCGGAATGCACTCCGCCTCGCTGAATCCATAAGAGCGAACCCGAACAGATCGTGAATCCCGCGAAGCAAGCCACCATCAGCTTTCGTCGCGCGATGTGGTCCGCCGCGTGGCCGGAGATCAGAAAGAGCAGAATACCCGGAAGAAATTGCGCCAGCCCCGTTAATCCCAGCGCCAGCGGACTGTGCGTGATTTCGTAAATCTGCCAGCCCACGGCCACGGATTGCATTTGCAGCGCCAGCACGGTGAGCAGCCGCGCGCCCAGGTAGCGCACAAAACTCGGATACCGGAAGACCGCGCGTCCGCCGCCCGCAGCGTCTCCGCCGGGTTGTTGCAGTTGTCTTCCGGCGCCTTGCCTTTCGGCGTTTTGGCGCCTGTCACTTTGGTCCGCCGCCATGGCCGCTTACTCTTGCACAGAATCTCTTACCACAGCCAAAAATTTCGCCAGCCGGATCGCAGGTTGATCCGGATCGCCCACAACGGCTATCGTGTCGCGGGAGCATTTTCGATGAAGCTACGCAAACTTGGTGAAGCCGGCCCGGAAGTCTCCGTTGCCGGCCTGGGCTGCAATAACTTCGGCATGCGAATCGATCTGGAGAGTTCGCGCAAAGTCATTCACAAGGCGCTCGATCTGGGAATCACGCTTTTCGATACCGCCGATATCTACGGAAATCGCGGCGGTTCGGAAACCATGATTGGGCAAATCTTGGGCGAGAACCGCAAGCGCATCGTGCTGGCGACGAAATTTGGCGGGGCCATGAACGACGCCGGAACCATGAAAGGCGCTGCCCGTCGTTACATCATGTCCGCGGCCGAGGCAAGCCTGAAGCGGCTGCGCACACACTGGATCGACCTGTACCAGATTCATTTTCCCGATCCTGCGACGCCCATCGAAGAGACCCTGCGAGCCCTCGACGATCTGATGCGCGACGGCAAGGTGCGCTATATCGGCTGCTCGAATTTTGCCGCTTGGCAGCTCGTTGACGCGCAGTGGACCGCCCAGCACCATAATCTGCACGCCTTTGTTTCCTGCCAGAATGAGTACAGCCTTTTGGTCCGCAGCGTGGAGCGCGAACTCCTGCCGGCCATGCAGAAATTCGGTCTCGGCATGCTGCCGTACTTTCCGCTGGCCAGCGGGCTGCTCACGGGAAAATACGTCCGCAACAAACCCGCCCCGGAAAATACGCGCTTTCAGGCGCTCAAAGGTCTCGCGGACCGTTATGTGACCGAATCGAATTGGAAAATTGTGGAGCGCCTCGAAACTTTCTGCGCCAAGCGCGGCCACGCGCTGCTCCAACTGGCGTTCAGCTGGCTGCTGGCGCGGCCGATGGTGGCCAGCGTTATCGCCGGCGCGACCAAACCGGAACAGGTCGAACAGAACGCCAAAGCCGCCGGTGGCGTGCTCGCGCCGGAAGAACTCGCGGAGATCGATGAAATCACCGGCAAGCCCTAATCGCCACGATTACCAGCTTCCAATCAGGATGCCGGTGCCGAATACAATCGCGCCGCCCAAGGCGACTTGCACCGCCGCCGAGAATACCGGCGTTTCCATAAACCGATGCCGCACCCACGTGATGGCGGCGAGTTCCACAACCACGACGCCCACCGCAACGCCGATGGCGAGCTTGAACTGGCTGGTCAGAAACGGCAACGTGTGGCCGATGCCGCCCAGCGCCGTCATCGCGCCGCAGACCACGCCGCGCAACAGCGGATGTCCCCGCCCGGTTAAGCTGCCGTCGTCCGAGAGCGCTTCCGCGAATCCCATGCTGATTCCGGCTCCGAGTGACGCCGCCAGTCCCACCAGGAAAGCCGCATGCGTAGAATGTGTAGCGAAAGCGGCGGCAAAAACGGGAGCGAGCGTGGAGACCGATCCATCCATCAGGCCCGCCAACCCAGGCTGGACAATCTGGAGGAGAAAAAGCTTTCTCTGGGCCTCTTTTTCGCGTCCGCCGGCGCCTTTCCCTCGTGCGCTCTCGGTCAATTCTTCGGCCTTGTTTTGGTGCGAGCGCTCTTCCTGCGCGAGATCGTCAAGAAGGCGGCGGATGCTGGCATCGCTGGTCCGGGCCGCCGCCCGCTCATAAAACTGTCCGGTTTCTTGCTCTATGGAGCTGGCCGCGCTGCGGGCCGCTTTTAGACTGAGAGGCCGTCGGAGCCAGACGGGCCGGCGTTCGACGAAGCCCTTTACGTCCTGGCGTCGAATCAGGGGAATGTGTTCGCCAAATTTTTGTTGATAGAGGTCCTGCAGGCGCCGCCGATGGCCGGATTCCTCCGTGCGCATTTGCTCGAAGACCGCGGCGGAATCGGGAAAGCTCTCCCGCAGTCCATGCGCGAAATCGGCAAAGATACGCTCGTCTTCTTCTTCCAGCGATATCGCCAGGGCCAGGATCTCGGGTTCGGATAACTCATTGAAGTTTCTCATGTCAAAGTTTTCATTGTGTCAGGATGGGCAGGCAGAGCGGCCGCTCGACGTGAAAGTCGAGTCGTCCGATTTCTTCGAGCGCGCGATCGAGCAAGGAGCTGCTGCAGGATTCGAGCGTCATGATGAAGGGCAAGGCGGAGTGCGGATACCCGGGTTTTTGCAGCAATGCGTCAATACTGATTCCAAACCTGGCGAATACCGCGGCGACTTCGGCCACGATGCCGGGCCTGTCTTTTACCACGAAGCGCACGTAATGAGGAACCACGAAATCGCCGCTCACCGATTGCGGATCTTCCGCGAGCTCTCCCGTATCTGCCGGAGCGGCATTGGATTGCCGCGCGATCACGTAGAGGTCGGAGACGATCGCGACCGCCGTCGGATCGCCGCCCGCGCCGAAGCCAGAGAGGGTGATCGGTCCCGCGAATTCGCCGCTGGCGATCACCAGGTTCTGATTCCTCTGCACGTGCGCGGTCAGCGAGGCCAGCGGAACAAGCGTCGGCCGGACGGCGGCGAGCAGGCGCAGGCCATTGGCCGTGTCTTTCTGCGCGATGGAAATCTGCCGGATGGTGCAGTTCAGCTCGCGTGCGTAGCCGAAATCGACGGCTTCGACCGGAGAAATCGGCGCGCAAGGAATTTGTTCGCTGCGCACATTCACACGCAGCCCGGCCTGCGTCAGAATCACCAGCTTGGCCCGCGCGTCGTAGCCTTCCACGTCGCTGGTGGGATCGGCTTCGGCAAAGCCGAGCTCTTGCGCCTCCTTGAGCGCGGAATCAAATCCGGCGCCGGTTGCCTCCATTTTCGTGAGGATGTAGTTGCAGGTGCCGTTCAAGATTCCGGCGATGCGATAAAGCCGGTCGCCGGCGAGCCCTTCCTGAATGGCAATGATGGCGGGAATTCCTCCGGCCACCGAAGCGCCGAATTGCAGTTGCCGCCCCGTCTGCCGCGCCAGGCGCAAAAGTTCCGGGCCACGATCCGCGATCAGAAGCTTGTTCGCGGTCACCACCGATTTTCCCGCGCGGAGCGCCTTGCTTATCCATTCGCCCGCCGGCTCGAGACCTCCAACCACCTCCACAAAAATATCCGCATCGGAGGCCAGCACCTCTTCGATTTTTTCCGTCCAACGAACCTGCGCCGGAATCCAGTCGGCTTTTTTGCGTGCGACGTTGCGGTTGTAAATGTGCGTGAGTACGAACGGACTGTGCGGATTTTGCGATAGCAGCTTGGCCACCGAGCGCCCGACCGTACCGAAGCCCACGAGCGCGATTTTGAGCTTTCTGCCGGCAGATGCGCGCTGCTCGGGCGCAATTTGATCCGCAACTCTCAATTCCGGGCGTGGCGCCACCGATTCTCACCTCTTGCTAAATTGCGCAAAAGAGCGCTGGGCAGGAAGTTAGCAGGGAATTTCCGCCAGAGCAAACCGCCGCGCGCAAACCGCCGCGCGCCGTCCGGCACCGGCGCTCGATCTATTGGCCGCGATGGTGGCCGTATTACCGCCCGTCAAGAGATGGTAAAGACTCGACGTGCCAGGAACTTATCAGGCGAAGCGCCATTCGCACTGCTCACATGACGAGCGTGGCTACCCCAGTTCCCATAAGCGCGGTCGCCCAGATCAGGTCCACGTTGAACCAAGCCTTTCGGAGCACACCAATGCCGAGCTTTTCAAATACCAATAGTGCGACCGCGGCACTCACCAGCAGGTACGAGGCGGCGTGCACGACTGTCGCAATCACGGCAGCGGCGAATGTGCCAGACGCAAGAAAGCTTGCACCTGCGGAAACATGCGCTGCACGAGACATCCCCATAAAGATCGGCAATACCATGAGCCCCGCCCCATGAACCGAAGCCACCAGGAAAGACCACAGCGTCAATTCGCCCAGGCCCACACGCATTCCGGCCCAGCGCAGATGGGGATGCCGGATCAGAAATCGCAGACCAACACCGATCAGGATTGCCGCCACCGCCCAGCGAAGATAGTTCGGCGACACCGTGAGGCCCGCGAGTGCCGCGATGACAATCACGGCAAGGATGGCGAGGGCGTGCCCCGCGGCGAGCGGCATCAGCGCACGAAATACCGCGCCGCGCCGGTGCTCTTGCAGCCCCAGCGCGACAGCAAATAGCCAACCCATGGCCGGGTTAATGCCGTGGAAGGCGCCGAGCGCGAGCAGGGCCACCCACGATCCAGCGTGCACGCCCGTCACAGTTCCTCACGAGAAGCAGAACGAGTCTGAGGAAGAATCGCCGCCTTCCAAGCGGACCTGATGCGGCCGCATGGAATCCAATTGCAGGAACAGCTTAGGGTCGAGACGCATGCCACCGTTAGGATTGATGTCGAGCTTGGCCAGCCAGCCGCGAACGCCATCGGGATAGAACTGCTCGTCCCAGCTGCGGTAGAGGGAATTGGTCAAGTAGACGCGACGTCCGTCCCGGCTGATCTCCACCATCTGTGGTCCGCCATTCAGAGGCACACCGGGATCGTTCGTGTGCGCTTGACGCCGTACGATGCCGCCCAACTTTACCGAGCCGGTCTGCACGGGCCGAAAAGGGTCCGAAACGTCATATTGCAGAAGTTCGCCCGTGCCCCAGCAGGAAACGTACAAGAACCGGTCGTCCAAGGAGAGGTTTATGTCCGTGACTAAAGGCGGTACTGCTTTGAAACCCTGGAGCAGCGGCGGCAATTGCCCGGGGTCTGCCGCTTCCGCGGGAATATCAATTACTTTGCGCACCTTCCAGGAACTGCTGCCATTCGTCCCCTCGCGATGCCAGACCCATATCGAGGAGGAAAGATCCTTCAGCGAGGTAACCACGCCCACAAAGCCGTATGTCTTGTTGGGATCGTGCGCGGGCCGCAGCTCCAGCACCATTTGATATTCGGGCCCGAGGTCCAGCACCTGCTGGTGACGACGGGTGCGCAAATTCCAGACGTGCAGTGCGTGACCGTACTTGCCGGCAAGCAGTAGTTCCGGGTTGACGCCATTCTCGACCATATTGGGCGTCCCCCATTCGCTGGTGATCATTGTGTCGTGGCCGAGATGCCACCAGAAGTCATAGGCAAGGTACTGCGGACCGCGATCTTCTTCCCAGCGGCCCTTGATCTCGAAGGTCTCGGGATCCATAACAAAAATTCCACCCGGGCCACCGCCGTCAGCAGCGCCGATTGCATTAATGTAAATGCCGTCCGGTCCACAGTGAGAAGTGTGCGGCCGGCTGTATCCGGTGCGCTGCAACATAGTCTCGGGCTCGATGACTTTTATCAGCCGCGCATTGCGCGGATCAGGCTTGGTATCGATGATGTGAATGCGCGAGGAGCGCAAACCCGGAATGACGAGGTAGCGACGTTCCATGTGTGGATGCGGAGAGTAAGGACACAAACAGGAACTGCATGCGTTCCAGCCGAAGTGGTGGAGCTCGTCACCCGCAAAAGGCATCCTTATCTCACTTACGATTTTTCCATAATTCTGCGACAGAGGATCGACATCGATGAGTGCGAGCGCATCGCTAGAGCCATCCGGAGTCGCGTTCAGCAATGTAACGAAGGCAATCTTTTCGGGGGTCGCCTGCATCGCCATTTTGGGCGAGGGATAGAAGGTCGGGTCGGGCAGCAGTGCGGTTCTCAGCGTAGTCATAATCATGTCCTCCTGCTGATATTCAGGTCAGTTGGCGTGACCCGCAACCAGGGTGCGCGCGTAATTCTACACCCGACGGAGAATTCTTCGGCGATTCTATGCGTCACAGCAGGGGCCGCGGGCAGACCCCGGCGCGCCGGTTCTCTTGTCCGAGATTAACGGCTTCCGCAAAAATGGACCCAGGACGGGTGTGGATCACTCTTTGTCGATAGTCTCGAACACTTCTTTGGCGGCGCGGAAGGCGTCCACGGCCGCGGGCACGCCGGCGTAGACGCCCGCCTGCAGAAAGACTTCCGTGATCTCGTCGCGCGTGACGCCATTATTCAGAGCGCCTCGGACGTGCAGTTTGATTTCATGCGGGCGGTTCAAGGCCGTCAGCATCGCCAGGTTAATGAGGCTTCTCGTCTTGCGCGAGAGGCCGGGCCGAGTCCAAATCGCTCCCCAGCACCATTCGGTAACAAACTCATAGAGTACGCGCGTGAATTGGTCCGCGGAAGCCATGGCCCGATCAACGTAATCGGCGCCTAAAACTTCGCGGCGCACGGCCATTCCTTCTTCGTAGGTTTTCTTATTCAAGGGATTCTCTCCTGAGGTATGCACGAAGCGGTCATTCCGCTAATTTGCTCGGCGATAGTATAAGCCGCGCAGTCTAGTGCCGTTCCAACCGTTTGTGCCAAGCGAGCCTTGACATATTGCCTGGTTGCGGAAGGGTAGCGCCCGATCCAAATTTAGGCGGAACAAGTTGGAACGGCACTAGTTCAAAGCATCGCGACTTTAATGACGGCTTGAATTTTCAGATTCTGGGGAAAAGGGGAAATAGGATGGGAGTTCGTTGCTCCCGACGCTGGGGCGGCTAACCGAGGAGAGACTTTAAGCCGCGCGGACGCCGCTAACCACGACACGTAGTGCCGCGGGGTTAGCGGATGGCTCGTTCGTTTCCATCTTCGAGCGCACGAAGTTCAGGACAGCCAGTGCGGCGATCGTCAGAATCATGGCGGCGGCGATTAACAGGGCCTTCTTTCCCTTCCGCATTCTTTCTCCTGTGGTTTGTTGCTTGGGTCCGTCAACGATTGGACGCTGCGGAGCGAAACACGGCCAGCCCCGCCCGGCCCGCTGCTGTCCAGTTCACTACGAGCCCATAAATACGATGCCGGCAGAGTCTTGGACACCTGTACAGAAGGACAGAAAAAGGGCAGGCTTTTTGGCCCCACAGGAGCACGGGCCGGGCGCGCCTCGCTTGCATCGAAATGCCGCTTATAAACGGGCCGACCAAAACGTCTCGGCGCGGGTCCAGATTTGGCTGGCCCCTCATGGATGCTGAGGAGCGAACAAACTACTGGTGATAAGGAGCGATCAGCGCGGCATGCCCTAAGATATGGCCGTCCATTGCTTTCAAGACGTCTGCGCGGGTGGCCGTCTCCGGCAAGTCAAGTTTTTGGTCGACCGCAAAAAGCTCGAAAGCATAATGGTGTGAAGGCCCCGCGGGAGGGCAGGGAGGACGATACCCAACATTGCCTTGTCCGGGGTTGCCGTTGGTCTGCATGCTGCCGTCCGGCAGTTGCTGCGTGCTGTTGGGAACGGCTTCGGGGATTTGTGTGGCCGTGGGCGCAATATTCCACACCATCCAGTGCAAGATATCGTCGACGCCCTTGCGCGGCCGCGGCTCCATATCATGCACAATCAGGACGAAACTGGCGGTGTCTCGCGGCGGATTCATCCAGTGGAGGTCGGGAGAAACGGCTGCCGGCCCTGCCGCGCACGTATATTTCACGCCCAAAAAACTGCCATCCGCCATCGAGGTGCTCATCATGGCGAAGGGCGGCGGCTGCTGGGCGCGACCCGCACCTGGCGCACCGGGGCCCTGAGCGCCGCCTCCCGGCTGGCCGACTCGGCCAGGAGTGTTGCCCGCAGCGGGAGGATTCTGTTGCGCAATTCCGGCAGTCACGCCGGCAAGCAGAAACGCCAGAGCTGTCAGCAGCAAGACCACTTTGCTTCGCATCGCGATCCCTCCTCCTTGCGTTGGCAAGCTTGCTCGAATCTCTCCCGTGCCGGCTATGGGGATAGGCGCCGGGCCTGACACGTTACGTCGAAATTGATATCCTACGCCAACTTCACAAAGGAGCGCACCATGATCACGCGGCGCAAAATCCTGCTTGGTTCGATGGCGGCCGGGGCAGCCGCAATTTGGCCGTCGAAATTGCTGATGTCCAAGGCTTCGCAGCCTTCCACGCCGGTCGATTTCGCCGTGCCTCCCAACGCCTGTGATTGTCACACGCACATATTCGGCGATTCGCACCGATTTCCGTTTTTTGCGGGCCGCACCTATACGCCCGAGCCCGCATCCGTGGCGGAGATGCGCGCATTGCACCGGGCTCTGCACATGGACCGCGTGGTGATCGTCAATCCGAGCGTATACGGCGCGGATAATTCCTGCACCCTGGACGCGATGAAGCAGCTCGCACCGAGTTCGCGGGCCATCGCCGTGATCGACGGCAAAACTTCCGCCGGGCAGCTCGAAGAGATGGATCGCGCGGGCGTGCGCGGCATTCGTCTCAACTTCGAGAATTTCGGCCAAACCAATCCAGACGTCGCGCGAAAAGCATTTCAATCCGCTGTCGAACGCTTGGCCGGCCGAAAATGGCACATCCAGATCTACACCCGCATGGCAGTGATCGAGGGCTTGCACAAGGCAAGCGGGGTTTGACACGATGCTCGGCCTGGTGCGCTCCGGCAAGGCTTACGTCAAGATTTCAGGCGCATACCGATCGTCGGACAAAGCGCCGGATTATCCCGACGTCGCTCCGCTTGCCGAGGCGCTGATTGCCGCCAATGTGGAACGCATTGTTTGGGGCAGCGATTGGCCGCACCCGGCCGGTGGGGCCTTGCCGGGCCACAGCGCAAGCGACGTCGCCCCGCTGCTGCAGATCGACGATGGCCGCTTGCTCAATCAGCTTGCCGTGTGGGCGCCGGACGCCGGTGTGCGGAAGAAGATTCTGGTGGATAATCCCGCCCGGCTTTATGGCTTTTAGCGAAGCTTCTGGCTATTTGCTGGGAGCCAAACCATTACCGCCGGGATCGCCAATCAATTGCAGATACTCCAACATCTCTGAGGGTATGCAGAGCTGCTCCTCGAGATCCTGGCTGGGTAGCCACCTGAAACTCGCCGTCCCCAGCACAAATGGCTTCGTATAAAGCTTCGGATCGTCTACGGTCACGCTGACTTGCAAGTCATTGTGGTCCGGGCGCGTGTAGCGTTCCTGGACGTGTGCCTCGACGCTATGCGGATATCCCGCGCCATTGAGCCAGGTCTTGTCGTCGAGTCCGGTGGTATCAACCACGAACGTATTGTCTCCCTCCCAATGGCCCACCGAGTATCCGTAATAGCGCGGATCGGGCGCATCTTTTCCCGTGCCGCCCACATTTTTGGGAAGTTCTCGCCCGTCGGACCAGATTTCCCGCCAAGCCCGCTGGTACTGATTGAGAATGATCACGCGGTCGGGCATGGTGGCGAAGGAGAGCCCTCTGATCTCGAAGATGATATTGCGCGGGAAGCCCAGCGGATCGCAGGTACGCACAAAAGCGTCATTGGTGCCGGCGACGTGGAACTTGGCCTCGGGCTTATTCATGCTGAATAACTTTTGCCCCTCCGGCGTCAAAGAAGGATCGTCACCCTTTTGCGCGACTACAGGGCCCACCCAGGAGCCCGTCAAATCGCGTTTCGGAGCCGGGCCGCCGGGGCCGCTTTCCTTCAACTTGTTATACATGTTGTTGTTCAAACCGGCGCCCGCTTGTGCCATGGCCAGCGAGGAAAAAGCCAGTAAGACAACCAGGGCAATCGTTGCGCGAATGAGGCGATGGCACATATTCTCAATTCTTCTCGGATCTCGAGCCCGGTTCAGAGCCGGCCCGCGATTCTCAATGGACAACTCGTTGGCAAATGAGAATTTCCTTTCCTGGTTGGCCGTAGCATAGCCTCCACCGCCTCCACGGTCAAACTCCGGAAGCTGAGGTCGGCGGGAGAAACGACCGGCAGGCGCTTGCATGCAGCCAGGGCCGAGTGTAGATTACGGCTCGGCCGGAAGTTTCCAAGAGCGAAGTTCTGGCCGGAGTTCAGCGTGCAGCTCTTTGGAGGATGAAATGAAAACCATGGCGATGCGCTCATCCTTTGCGATTTTGGCGGCAGCGGTTCTCGCAGCGCTGGGGGCGTTTGCGCAAGGTGCTCCGCAGACCGA
>WNGM01002971.1_pt1 | contig 13590 bp, 12 predicted proteins | sample 5400571 | NCBI WGS metagenome assembly WNGM01 (sample SAMN13153378, study PRJNA577476) | soil metagenome | isolation source: 100 cm soil or saprolite under Garry oak tree replicate 2 | place: USA:California | collected 2016-06-15
CGCCAGCCGCCGAAGAATGTCCCGAGCGAGATGGAGGCATGGGCACCGACGATGACCCAGAACGGGACCGCGAACTGGCCGGACGGGGGACCCCAGGGAGGTCCGATCGCCGCGACGACGAGGATCAGGGTGATGATGCCCATCCCTTTCTGAGCGTCGTTCGTCCCGTGCGTCACGCTGTAGAAGAAGCTCGAGACGAGTTGCAGGCGCTTGAACTCGTGGTTCACCCTCGTCGGGGTGTGTCGGCGGAACAGGCGGATGACCACGAGCGCGAGACCGAACGCGAACGTGAGCCCGACGAGCGGCGCGGCGACCATGTACACCACGATTTGGACGAGCCCTTTGAGGAGGATTTTTCCAAGGACGACGGCCGGGAGGAGTCCCGTGAGCAGACCGGCCAGGATCGTCGTCCCGAGCGTCGGCCGGTGCCTCCGGATGATGACGTCATAGGCGAAGAACGATGCGGCCCCGAGCACGAACGCCATCCCCGTCACGAAGAGGAAGAGGAGCATGTTCGTCGTGCTCGGGAGGAGGATCGACCCCGGTCCGGCCGCGAGCCCGGCCGAGCCGATGATGCCACCGATGAGCGCATGGCTGCTCGACGTCGGGAGGCCCCACAGCCACGTGACCAGGTCCCACACAATCGCGCCGACGACGCCCCCCATGATGATGGCTATCGAATGGTGGAACGCGGCCTCGCCCAGCGGCAGGGCATTCACCCCGAGGATGTTCGTGTCGATGATCCCCTTGCCGATCGTTTCCGCGATTGCATTCGTGATGAAGACCATCCCGACGAAGTTGCCGGCCGCCGCCATGGCCACCGCCTTCGTCGGCGTGAGGACTTTCGTCGCGACAATCGTCGCGATCGCGTTCGCGGCGTCATGGAACCCGTTGAAGAAGTCGAACAGGAAGACGACGAGGATCGCGACGATGAGGATCGTGAAGAGATCCGCCATTCCCAGTCCGTGCCTCCGCGCGTCCCTCCATCCCGCCGCGAGAGACCTCCGGCGGCTCACTGATTCTTCGCCACAATGTCGCTCAGCACGTTGGCGACGTCCTCGCAGTGGTCCGTGGCCTGCTCGAGGACCTCCGTGATCTCCTTGAACTTGATGATCGTCACGGGATCTTCCTCGCGGAAGAGGGCCGCGACGGCGTTGTTCATGAGGTCGTCTGCCACGTTCTCGAGACGGTGGACCTCGATGGAGATTCGCTCGACCCCATTGGCCTGTTTCATATTGCGGATCATCCCGACGGCCTCCTTGAGGAGCCGCGTCCCGTCTTTGATCACGTTTCCGAGTTGCACCATCGCCTCGGTCGGACGTTCAATTTCATAGAGGCCGATCCGGCTCGAGGCCGCCTCGACCATGTCGAGGACATTGTCGAGCTCGGTGGCGAGGGACTGGATGTCCTCCCGGTCGATTGGCGTGATGAACGTCTTGTTCAATTCCTCGTAGACCCGATGGACGATCTCGTCGCCGTGGTGCTCCACGTCCTTGATCCGTCGACACTTCATCGGCACGTCGCGGAACTCGTGCAGCAAGTCCGCCAGGGCGATCGCACCCTCGTCGACCGTGGCGGCGAGTTTCTCGAGGAGGTCGAAAAACTGGCGCTCCTGCGGGATAATCCATGCTTTCAAACCCATTGGCCCTCGCTCCCCGTTAACGCGGTAGTCCTAGGACATCATTAAGGTGTCGTATCGGAGCGGTGCGTCAGCCCTGGTCGAGGTCGACGCCTGAGGCCTCGAGCTGTTGGAGGAGCTGCTTCCGTATCTTCCGGTTGCCCGCGAAGCCCTTGATCGCCTTGCGGGACATCTCATAGTTTCGCAGCAGTTCCTTCACGTCCCGTGGCGCGACGCCGGCCCCGCGCGCGATCCGTTGCACCCGGGAGGACTTCACGAGCTTCGGGTCCTTCATCTCGTCGTCCGTCATCGAGTCCATGATGATCCTGAAGCGCCGAAGGCGCGCCTGCGTGTTCTCCATGTCCGCGTCCTTCATCTTGCCGCCGACGCCCGGGATGAGGGAGGCGAGCTTCCGCATCGGGCCCATGTCCGTCAACATCTCGATTTGTTCGTACATCTCGTGGAGCGTGAACTTGCCCGCCATGATCTTCTTCGTCAGCGCCTCGGCCTTCTGCGTGTCGATGGCCTCTTGCGCGCGTTCGAGGAGCGTCTCGAGGTCACCCATGCCCAACAAGCGCGAGATGAACCGAGGCGGCTCGAACTTCTCGAGGTCGTCAATCTTCTCGCCCACGCCGATGAAGACGATCGGCGCCTTCACCTCGGCGACCGCCGACAAGGCGCCGCCCCCTTTCGCTGTCCCATCGAGCTTCGTGACGATGACGCCCGTGATCCCGACCGCGTCGTGGAACGCCTTCGCCTGCGGCCCGGCCTGCTGCCCCACGGTCGCGTCCAACACCAGGAGGCGCTCGTCCGCCTGCACCGCCTTGGCGACGCCTTCGATCTCCGCGATCAGATCGGGCTCGAGCGCGTGCCGACCGGACGAGTCCACGATGATGACGTCCGTCCCTTCCAGCGCCTTCACGCCGGCCTTGGCGATCTTCACGGCGTCCTTCGCGCCCGGATCCCCGTAGAACGGCGCATTGATCTGTTCCGCGAGCTGCTTGAGCTGGTCGTACGCCGCAGGCCGGTGCACGTCCGCTGCGACGAGGCCTGCGGAGAGCCCCTTCTTCTGGAAGAACTTCGCGAGCTTCCCCGCAGTCGTCGTCTTGCCCTGCCCGTACAGGCCGACGAGGAGGATCCGCTGCTTCTGGAGGGGGACCTCCCGGGTCGCCCCTAAGATCTTGACGAGCTCCTCATAGATGATTCGGACGACGTGCTCGCGAGGGCTCATGCCCGGTGGCGGTTTCTCCTCGAGCGCCCGCCGCTGGAGCTGCTTCGTTATCGTGAGGGCGAGCTGGACGTTCACGTCCGCTTGGATGAGCGCGCGTTGGATGTCGCGGACGATCTCCTTGATGAGCGACTCGTCGATGTAGCTGGCGCCTGCGATCTTGCGGAGCGCCTCGCGGAGGGAGCCGCCGAGTTTTTCGAGGACCATCCGACGTCTCCAAAGTGCGGAGGCATGTTAAGGTTGGCGGTGCAAGAAGCGCATTCACGCATCGTCGATGTAAGAAAAAAGGGAAGGGAGGGCTAGCCTTGTCAGAAGGGATGGGATGCACTCTAACGAACTAGCCCAAAATTCCCCCGGAATCGTATTCGGATTTGGCTACTTAACACTTTGTAAAATCTGGGGGTGGCGATGGCGCCGACCACCGCCGGGATTGCGGTATGACAAACCGCTGGCTTGGGGGCCGGGTCCGCTGGGATCCTGCCATGCTATACTAAGTATATTCCTCCCGGGGGCTTCGGGGAGCCGCCAGACGTTCCGCGCCGATGGAGGCTGGCCTTGCGGCGGACTCAGAGGTATCCGGACTTCTGGAGCGTGAGGAGGTCCTCGGTCGAGAGCTTCTCGCCTTTCTTGAATCGCTCGAAGATGAGTTCCGCCTCTCTCTTCGCGTCGACCTCTTCCGCGACTTCCTCGGTGACGCCGCGGCTCTTCATCCAGATGCCGTGGATGATCTTGTCGTAATCGTGGACCTGGCGGATGTGCTCGATGTGCTTGCGGTGTTCCTCGTCCGCGAGCATCTTCGTCTTGATGAACTCCTCTTGCGCCCGATCGGCCTCCCGGCGCAAGTTGTCGCCTTGCTCGTAGAGCGCGGTCATCTGGTCGTGCTCTGCTTGGGCCTTCTCCGCGAGCTCGGAGACTCGCTTGTGGGCGTCTTCCGCGAGGTCTCGCGCGGACTTCAGCTCGTCCTTCATCTTCCGGACGTCCTCGTTCTCCTCGAGCGACTTCTCGAGTTTCTTGACCTCCGCCTGGAGGTGTTGAATCTCGTCGATCAGCGCGCGTTCCTTGTCGACCGTCAGGACGGACGTCATCTGTCGGAACTCGAGGCGCTTCAATTCCTGCTGGAGCTTCCCGAGCGGCACGGCGCCTCGGGGGAGCTTCCTCCGCTTCAGGTCGCTGAGTTGGTCTTGGAGCTCGTTGACCCGGCGGTTGTAACGGTCGCGTTCCTCTTTCGCGGCCTTAACCTGGGCGTTCAATTCGTCCCGCTGGATGCGGTGTTGGGTCGCCTCGTCGACGAGCGCGCGGACTTGCGCGTTCAGGGCGTCGCGCTTCTCGACCCATTCCCGCGTCTTGTCGTTCAGCTCGTCGCGACGCCGGCGGTGGCGTTCCGCCTCTTGGTTCTCTCGCTCCCGCTTCAGCTGTAGATCATCCAGCACCGAAACCCTCTCGAAGACCGGCTGGTGGGAAGTTGCGAAGAATACCTCGGCTTATAAAACTTCCCGCAGATGTTCTCGGAATCCGGAAAGAACGCAAGCGATAACCGCGTCGCAAACTCAAATAGCGTCACATTCATAGTAACCGGGGTTCCGTGAGCCGCTTCGCGTTCATCGGGTTCGTCGTGCTCGTCGCGGTCTTGCTCGACGCCGGTGCGCCCGCGTTCGCCGAACGAGTCCCGTCGCCCTCGCCGGCCGCCACGAGTTACACCCTCGCCCTCGCGGCGGATCGCCGGTCTGCGGAGCGGAACGAGACGATCACGTACACGATCTGGCTAAACGTCTCAGGGGGCGGTTCTCTCCAGCTCGTCGGCGTGAACTTCACCTTCGATCCGGACCTGATCTTGGTCGGGTCGGCGATCTCGATTCCGTTCGCGTGCGGGACGAACAATGCGAACGCGACGTTCGCCCAATGGCAATGCAGCTTCCTCCGCTCCGGTCGTTCCTATCGATTGACCGTGCCGGCCGTCGTGGATGCGAACGCGACCCGCGGTCGCTCTCGGATTGCGACGACCCAGGCGGTCGAACTCGGGGGTGGCGCGGCCACCCCGCGGATTGCACAGGTCCGTGTCTGGATTCTGATCGGCGTCCTCGCCCTCCAGGTCGGCGCGGAACCTGCCTCGCCCCCGGTGATGGGAAGTCGGATCACGTTCGTCGTGAACGTCACGAACGTCATCGCGACGGATGTCGACCCCGCGGACATCCAGAACTTGACCGCATACAACGTGCGCATCACGATCGGCATCAGCCCGCTACTCGAGGTCGGGAGCGCGACCCCTCGGCTCCTGGTGCTGAGCTATCTGACACCGAGCGAAAACGTCAACGTGAATTTCACCGGGATCGTCTCGTCCAACGCGACGGTCGGCGATCCGGTCTGGGTGAATGCGACCGTCCTGTACGAGGACATGGCGAACCGCTCCATCGGTCCCAAGTTCGACGAGCGGCTCCTCACCGTCCAAGCCCCGCCCCCGCTCCGGACCGATCTCACCTCGGTCCTCGCGGTCCTCGCCTTTGCCCTCCTTGCGATCCTGGCGGCCGTGCTGATCGCACCCGTCCTCGGCGAACGCAATCTCACGATCGACGAGGTCTTCCTCGTCCATCGGAGCGGGATCCTGATCCAGCATCTCGGCCGGGGACCCGGCCCCGGTTTGCGGCGAGACGACGATCTTGTCGCATCCATGTTCGTCGCGATCCAGGAGTTCGTCCGCGATTCGTTCCAGACGAAAGCGACCCTCGACGAACTGTCGTTCGCGGGCCGGAAGGCGGCGGTCCTCCGCGGCCGTCACGTCGTCCTAGCGGCGCTCGTCTCCCGCGGCAACCCGCGGTATCTCTTCCCTCAGATGAAAGCGGTCGAGCGGGCCCTGGAGAAGGCCCACGGTCCGGCGCTCGTCGACTGGGACGGTCGGGTCGCGGGCCTCGATCAGACGGGGCCGATCCTCGATTCGTTCCTGGCGGGAGGCTTCCGGAGGATGCACGGAGGGTGGAGATGATCGGGCAACGGTGCGGGCGGCGGGGCCCGAGGACCGGGAGCGGCCCAGGCGCCGATGAGGCCGTTTTCCTCCTGAGACCGCCTCCCGCAACCCCTCGCCCCGTCCGGAGGTGTCCGCGTGCCGATTGAGCGTCCGGACACGGCCTCCCTGGTCCGGCAGCGCCTCTTGGCGAACGCGGACGACGTCGATGCCCTCTTTGTCCTCGCCGCCCTTCGGGTCCAGGATGGCTACCTGGAGGAAGGCTTGACGATCCTCGACCGCGTGCTTCGGATCGACCCGCGGTACCCGGGCGCCTGGCGCTTCAAGGCGAAGCTCCATCGGATGCAGGGAGCGACGTCCGCGGAACAGTCCGCTCGAAAGAGGGCCGAGGACACGGAGAGATGATGATGCCCCCCGACGTCGTCAAGCTGAAGATCTGCATGGCCGGAGAGGGTGCCGTCGGCAAGACCTCCCTCATCCGCCGGTATGTGCTCGACCAGTACGACGACCGCTACATCGCGACGCTCGGCACGAAGATCACGAAGAAGAGTGTGACGGTCGCCAATCCGCTCGGGCCCGACGCGCTCCAGGCCGACGTGATCCTGTGGGACATCATGGGCACGTCGACGGTGCGGGAGCTGCTGAAGGAAGCGTACTACCACGGAGCCCAGGGAATCCTGGCGGTCGCCGACCTCACCCGACGGGATACGCTGATCGCCCTCGACGAGTGGGCGCGGTCGATCCGCTCCGTCGCGGGCGACATCCCGACGTACGGCGTCGTCAACAAGGCGGACCTCGAGAAGGATCGAGCCCTCCCGGCGGCGGAAGTCGAGGCGTTCTTCCGGCAGCGCGCGTGGCCGTGGTCGTACGCGAGCGCGAAGACCGGGGCCGGCGTCGACGAGACGTTCGTGCGACTCGTGAACCACGTGCTGTCGGATCGGGCGTGACCTAGGCGATCCGCCAGCGGCGATGGGCCTCGGCGCCTTTCGTGAAGCAGTAGTGGACCGTGTTGAACTCCGTCCGCATCGCACCGACGTCGGAGGCGACCTTCTCCGGTGGCTCGTGTTTGACCGCGACGCGGGCGAACAAATCCGCGACCTCGTCCATCTCCGATTCCCGCATTCCGAGCCGCGTGAGCTCCTGCGTCCCGAGGCGGATGCCGCTCGGCTTCACCGAGGACGTGTCCCAGGGAAGGAGGTTCTTGTTCGTGATGATGTTCGCCTTCTCGAGGTCCCCGGCGACTTTCGCGCCACCGCCGAGGACCGCGACATCCAGGGCGATCGCGTGGCTCTGGGTGAAACCGTGCTTCTCGGCGAGGGCCTTGATGCCGCGTTCGTGGAGCGCCTGGGCGAGGGCCTTCGCGTTCCGGACGATCTGCGCGGCGTAGTCGCGGCCGAACTCCAGGAATTCCGCGAGCGTGATCCCGAGGGCCGCCATCGCGTGGAGGTGGTGGTTCGACACGACACCGGGGAAGACGGCCCGCTGCAGCCGCTTGATGAACTTCTCGTCCTCGGAGTCGGAGAGGAGGATCCCGTGCTGCGGTCCCGGCAGCGTCTTGTGGGTCGAGCCCGTGAGGACGTCCGCGCCCTCGTGGAGCGGGTCCTGGAATTGTCCGCCGGCGATGAGGCCCATCACGTGCGCCCCGTCGTACCAGACGTGGCAGCCGGCTTCCTGGAACGCGTCCCGCAAGTCCCGGAGGGGCGTCGGGAACAGGAAGACGCTCTGCCCGAACGCCGCGACCTTCGGCTTCACGAGCCGCAGTAGTTTCGCGGTCCCGTCCACGTCGATGTTCATCCGGTCCACGTCGAACGGATAGTTCACGTTGTTCACGCCGCGCATGCCGGCGGCGCCGAACTTCGCGGAGCTGATGTGCGCCCCGTGGCTCAGGGCGACGGACGTCATGATGTCCCCCGGTTCGAGGAGGGCGAAGTACACGGCCATGTTCGCGACCGTGCCGCTGATCAGCCGCGGGTCCATGTGACGTACGCGGAAGAGCTTCTTCGCGAGGGCCACAACCCGGTCCTCGACCTCGTCGACGAAGACGTTCCCCTGGTAGTAACGCTCGTGCGGGAGGCCCTCGGCGTAGCGGTCTCCGAAATCCGTGAGCAGCATCTCGCGCGCCAGGGGACTGATCACGTTCTCGGACGCGATCATCGGGAGGGACTTCGAGAACCATGCGTGGTGGCGGTCCACCTGTTCGTTGATGAAGACGACGTCTTCGTTCATCCGATACCGGACAGGAACCGACGCGCCGGATAAATACGTTGACTCGCGCTAGAAGCAGTGGACCTTCCCTTCGACGATGCGCTCGGTCATCTTGTAGATCTTCTCGAGCTCCTCGTCGATCAGGGCCTCCGCATCTCTCTGGAGCGAGCTGAGGTGGGTGCCCTTCTCGGGGATGATCTGGGCGGTCGCCGCCTGCGGCTCGTCGATCGGGTTCCCGATCTGCGAGACGATGCGGACCCAGACCTCTTTCACTTTGCCCTGGTGTTCCCGCACAAGGCGGTCGGCGATGTCGAACGACAGGAGGTTGTACAGCTTGCCGACGTGCGTCACGGGATTCTTGCCCGCCGCGGCTTCCATCGACATCGGCCGGTACGGGGTGATGAGGCCGCTGACCCGGTTCCCGCGGCCGACGCTGCCATCGTCGCCGTTCTCCCACGACAGCCCGGTGACCGTGAGATAGAAAATGCCGGCGTCGTAGTTGTCGCCCGTGTTGATGTCGACCTTCACCGAACGGTCCGTGTACTTGACCGCGTTATCGAGGAGCCGCTCCCGGAGTTCCTCGACCACGCTCCGGTAATGGTCTTTGTCCGGGACGTACTTGTCCACGAACGCGGCGGCAACCGTGAGTCGCATCGCGTCGTCGTGCCGGACGCCCATGACCTTGATGTCCTGCCCGACCTCCTTGAGGTCCCTCTTCAGCGGCCCGTTAATCAACTGCTCCGTCTGCAAGACGACGGTCTCCAACTCGGAGAACGGCGCGAATCCCACGCCGAACGAGGTGTCGTTCGCGAGGTACTTCTGCGTGTCGTAGAGCCCGCGAAGGTCGACCGAACCCTGACCGATCTTGCAGTCGAGGGTGACGTCCGCGTCGACGTTGAGGTTCGTGCAGTTCGTCGTGAGGTAATCGTGGGCCGCCTGGATCGCGGTCGTGCGGTACGGGAGGCGCTCGCCATTGACCATCGTCGTCGCCCGGCCGACCAGCAGGATGTATGCCGGCTCGAGGAAGACGCCGCCGCCGAACTTCGGTGCGCTCTGTCCTCCGACGACCTCGACCTGGTCCGTGTTGTGATGGAGGATGCGCCCGAACCGCTGCAGGTACATCTTCGACAGCGCACGCGAGACGATTTCCGCGAGCCCGTCCGCGATGCTGTCCGGGTGGCCGATCCCCTTCCGCTCGACGATTTCCGAGCTCTGCTGTTCGATCGGCGTGTGGATGAGTTCTTCGACGTAGATATTTCGCGCCACGGAAAGCCTCCGACGCTGTGCGGCGTGGATGCGGAGGTGCATATATGGCTTTTGTCGCCGGCCTGCACGATGTCGACGGGGCTCCTGGGAACACGGCGCCCTCCAGGTCGCGGTCCATCGGTCAATCATATACAATAGTCGTAAAAATTCCGGCAGGAATATGTACTGCATGCTCGTTGCCCGTCCGGATGATGCCCGACTTGGAGGAGGTCCCCCGCCTGCGGAAGGCCCTGGGGCTCACGCAGACCGCGCTCGCGCGACTCTCGAACGTCAGCCAGTCGACGATCGTGAAGATCGAGAAGAAACAGATGAACCCCTCGTACGACGTCGTCCGGCGCGTGATGACGTCCCTCCAGGCCGAGCTCAAGCGGCAGGAGAAGAAGGCGCTCGTCGAGCAGATCCAGACGAGGAAGGTCCAGTACGTCGAGGCGAAGATCCCCCTCGCGACCGCGGTCGACGAAATGCGCCACTGGAAGTTCTCCCAGATGCCCGTCATGCACAGCGGCCACCCGGTCGGCTCGATTTCGGACAAGGTGATCAACAACCTGATCCTGTCCGGCAAAGACCCGAAGGACCTCGCGCGGATCCGCGTGGACGAGGTGATGGAGCCCGCATTCCCTCAGGTCGATGCGAAGGCGCCGGTCGAGCTCGCGGCGAGTCTGCTGCGACACTACAACGCGGTGCTCGTGACCGCGAAAGGCGAGGTCACCGGCATCGTGACGAAGTCGGACCTGATGAAGCTCCTGTGAGGAAATGAATCGGCCCAGGAGACGGATTCGGCCACCTCCTCGTTATCGTTAAATAACGATAACACATTCATGGATCCAGCTTCGAGCGGTGATGCCTATGATGATCGGTTGCGGGTACTGTGTCAAGACGGTCCGTCGTCGGCGGTATCTCTACTTCTGGCACTACGAAGATCGCGGAGGGCGACGGCAGCAGGTCGAGGAATACGTCGGCCCGGCAAACGACTCGGAAACCCGTGCGACGGTCGCCCGCAAGGTCGCGGCCTATGCGGAGCGAGCGAGGACCGAGATGGGACGGTTCGTCGAGCTCACCCGATCGGAGATGGCCACGCGACGCTGATCGGCTTTGCCTCGGCGTTATCGTTATCCGACGATAACATCCCGCGGAGGCGGGAGCACCGCACCTGGCCTCACTCGGGATATGGGACGTCCACTTCGAGGAAGTCCTCGGCCACCCGGACGTTCGCGAAGACCTGCTTCGCATCCTCCAGGATCGACGTCGGGTCCTCGTACCGCGGACTCAGGTGGGTCAGCACGAGCAGCCCCACCCCGGCCTCCTTCGCGGTTTCCGCGGCCTGGCGCGAGGACGAGTGTCCGTAGCGGTTCGCTTTCTCCTCGAGCGCCGCATCCGAGGTCGCATCGTGGATGAGGAGGTCCGCCTGACGCGCCATCTCGACGAGCGCCTCGTGGGGCATCGTGTCGCCCGTGTATACGATCTTGCGTCCGCGTCGCGGAGGACCCAGCACATCCTCGGGGCGGATCGTCCGACCGCCAATCGTCACCGGTTCGCCCGCTTGGAGTTGACGGTACATCGGCCCGCTCGGAATCCTGAGGGCTTCCGCTCGCTCCACGCTGAACCGGCCCGGCCGCATCTTTTCCTCCAAGACGAAGCTGACGCACGGCACCGTGTGGACCGCCTCGAACGCGCGGACGACGTACTCGCCGCAATCGATCTCCCCGCCCGGCGGAAGCTCCTTCGCGTGGACCGCGAATCCGGGCGTGAAGTAGCCGAGGGACAACACCTCGCCGACGAGCCGCTCGATGCCGCGCGGTCCGTAGACCTCGAGGGGCGCCTCGCGTCCGTTCATCGACATGCTCTGCACCATGCCGGGCAGACCGAGGAAATGGTCGCCGTGGAAGTGGGACACGAAGACGCGGGAGACTTGCATGAAGCTCAGCTTGCTCAGCATGAACTGCCGTTGGGTGCCCTCGCCGCAGTCGAACAGGATGACCTCGGGGCCGCGCTTGACCGCCACGGCGCTCACGTTCCGCTTCGGCGTCGGCCACGATCCGGAGGTCCCGAGGAACACAATTTGCATGGACCCGTTCCCGAAGGACCGCGGGCGCTTAACGTCTTTGGAGCCGGACCTCCCCTGCCCAAAGACGAGGACCGAGCCTCCTTCGCGCGACCACGCTCGCCAGGGGATTCTCCGGGCTCCGGGGTGTCGTGCGCCTTATACCCGCCAGCTTCAATCCCTTGGCCCACATACCGGGAGGACATCCATGGACGAACGAGCCGTGCGGCGCGAATTCCACAAGTTGTACTACGGATCCGGGGTCTGGACGAGGACGACGTGGATGGGCATTAAGACGTTGAAATGCCCCCTGGATCTGTGGGCGTATCAGGAAATCGTATCCACCGTCAAGCCCGACGTCATCGTCGAGACCGGAACGGCATACGGGGGGAGCGCGCTGTTCTTGGCGTCCGTGATGGATGTCCTCGGGAAAGGATCGATCATCTCCGTTGACATCAACGCCCAGCGGAACCAGCCGGTCCATCCTCGGATCCAATACCTCGCGGGTTCATCGACCGATCCCGCGATTGTGGAGCGTGTCCGGAAAGCCGTCGGGAACTCCGAGACGGTCCTCGTCATCTTGGACTCCGATCATAAAAAGGATCACGTCGCGAAGGAGCTACAGGCGTACGCGCCGATGGTCACGGCAGGGAGCTACCTCATCGTCGAGGACACGAACCTCAATGGCAACCCCGTGGCACCGAATTTCGGGGAGGGACCGGGGGAAGCGGTCCAGGCGTTCCTGAAATCCCACAAGGAGTTCGAAACCGATCATTCGATGGAGAAGTTCCTCCTGACGTTCAACCCGGGGGGGTTTCTGAAAAGGGTCGATAGCTCCCGATTGCCAACGAACCCTCACGCTAAGGTTCCACCGAATGCAGCCTAGACCGCGGGCGCTTTCGTCTTTGGAGCCAGCGCGAAAACGTTTATTGACGCATCGGGATGCCGCGGCGGTCCTCCATGCGTTCCATCGACGGCCGGTCCCTCGACCTCGATGACGTGATTGCGGTGGCCCGCAACGAGGAACCCGTGCGACTCGCACCCGCCGCGGCGAAGCGCGTGGACGCGAGTCGCCGGGCCCTCGAGAAGGTCGTCGCGAAGGGCTCACTCGCGTACGGGATCAAGACGGGCTTCGGTGAACTCGCGAACGTCGCCATCTCCGACGCGGACGTCCGGGCGCTGCAACTCAACCTGTTGCGGAGCCACGCGATCGGCCTGGGCCCTCCGCTCCGACGGGATGAGGTGCGGGCCGCTCTGTTGCTCCGGGCGAACACGCTCGCGATGGGCTACTCCGGCGTCCGTCGGATCCTCGTGGCGCGCCTTTTGGATTTCTTGAACCGCGGCGTCCATCCGGTAATCCCGTCCCGAGGCTCGCTCGGTGCGAGCGGCGACCTCGCCCCCCTGGCGCACCTAGGCCTCGTGCTCGTCGGCGAGGGCGAGGCGGAGGTCGACGGACAAGTTCTTCCCGGGGCGAAGGCCCTCGCGAAGGCGAAACTCGATCCCCTCGTCCTCCAGTCCAAGGAAGGCCTCGCGATCATCAATGGGACGTCCGTGATGGCGGCGGTCGGTGCCGTCGTCGTGAACGATGGCCTGCGGTTGTTGAAGGACGCCCAGGTGGCCGCCTCGATGTCCTTCGAGGCCCTCCGAGGTTCCCCGAAGCCGTTCGACGATCGTCTCGTCGGGCTGAAGCCGCAACCCGGGGCGCGAGAGGTCGCGGCGAACCTGCGACGCCTCCTGCGGGGGAGCGAGATCGTCCCGTCCCACAAAGGTCCGCACAAAGTGCAGGACCCGTACACCCTGCGCTGCATCCCACAAGTCCTGGGGGCCGTGCGCGCGACGCTCGAGAACGCGGCCGCCTCCCTGCGTATCGAGATGAACGCCGCGACGGACAACCCGCTCATTTTCCCGGAGGGGACGAGCGTCAGCGGAGGGAACTTCCACGCGCAAGCGCTCGCGATGGCCCTGGATCACGTCGCCCTCGGCATGGCGGTCCTCGCGGGCTTCTCCGAGCGGCGGATCGCGCGCCTCGTCGACACGCGACTCAGCGAGCTGCCGCCCTTCCTGACCGAGAAGAGCGGCCTGAATTCCGGCATGATGATCGTGCAGTACGTCGCCGCGGGCTACGCGAGCGACAACAAGGTCCTCGCCCATCCCGCGTCCGCGGACTCGATCCCGACGTCGGCGAACCAGGAGGACTTCGTGCCGATGGGCATGGCCGCCGCCCTGAAGGCGCGGCAGTCGCTCGAGAACGCGGCGCGCGTGGTGGCATTGGAGGT
>WNGM01004918.1_pt1 | contig 13583 bp, 3 predicted proteins | sample 5400571 | NCBI WGS metagenome assembly WNGM01 (sample SAMN13153378, study PRJNA577476) | soil metagenome | isolation source: 100 cm soil or saprolite under Garry oak tree replicate 2 | place: USA:California | collected 2016-06-15
CCCCTCCCGGCGGGTGTTTGATTTGTAGCCTTGATCCATGTTGCGTCCTGGAAGCTGGTCCAGGCCTGCGGGTGGAAGTCCCGTCCGGGTAAGCATCGGAGCGCCCGGTAGCAGGTCCCGCTTCGTCGTCGAGAGGTGGCGGGCTGAGCGGGGCGTCGAGAGCCTGTTTGGAGGGAGCAAGCACGCGGGCCGTAGCGTTAAGCGAACCTTGCAGCTGGACCGGCGGTGCGGTTTGTTGTGGTTGACGGTTTGGCGACCGGCGGGAATGTTATCGCGGTGAATGGGTTGTCCGATCCGCAGTTGCGTGACCGGATTTGTAAGATCGTGGTCGATGCGGTGCGTTCGACCTCGCCACGGTGATTTGTCGCCGGCTTTCGCGAGAACCGTGGGTGTCTAGCCGCTAGGTGCCGGTGTCTAGCCGCTAGGCGGATTCGGTGACCGTCCGCGCTGTGGATTCGAGTGGCCGAGCCTTCCAACAGGGGAATCACCGCGATGGCCGTTACCCATAGTGCTTGTCCGTTTTGTGGTCTTGATGTTGCGGGTTTCGGTGCCGCAGACTGCCGGCATTTCCTGATCTCGATCTCGCGCGGAGGGCCGGGGTATGCGGGTGGGTGGGCGTGGTCGGGGTCGGTGGCGGCGGGGTGTGGGCCGGCGCACCGCGGTGGTGATGGCTGTGGTGTTGGCGTTGTCGGTGGCGGCGCCGCCGCAGGGGTTATTCGGGGCCGGTGTGGACCCGCTGCCGTTGTCGTTGTCGTTGTCGTTGTCGTGGTTGTGGTCGTGGTGGGGGTTACCGGCGGGCTGGGCCTCGCCGCCGCTACCGCCGACGCCGCAGCAGGATTCGGCAGGTGGTGCGGGCGACCGCTCGCATTCGGCGTCGTCGGACTCGACGCGGGCGCATCGGGGCGTGGGGCAGTCGCCGGGTAAGGGTGCGGGGCAGTTGGATGCGTATGCCCCGCATCAGGTGTCGACGTCGGCGGTGACGACGCCGCCGGCCGCGGGCGATCAGTCGTTTGATCCGGGACGCAGTAGGCGGATCGCGGCGGACTCCACGGCGACGTCGGACATCTTCCATAACCCGGACGGTTCGTATACCCGCCGGGTGTATGCCGGTCCGCACAATTTCCGGGCGGGGGATGGGTCGTGGACGCCGATCGACACGACCGTGGCCAAGGGCAGCGACGGGCGGTGGCGGGAGAACGCCAACGCGTTCGGGGTGGATTTCGCCGGGAGCGCGGATGACGGGTCGTTGGTGTCGGTGAGCCTGGATGGTTCCCACGCGGTCGCCTACGGGCTGGCGGACGCGGCCGGGGTGGCGCCGACGGTCGCCGGGTCGACGGTGAGCTATCCGGGGGTGTTGGCGGGGACGGATCTGTCGTTGACCACGACAGCGACGGGGGTGAAGGAGTCCCTCGTGCTGCGTTCTGCGGCGGTGGCGACGTCGTGGGTGTTCCCGCTGCGGCTTCAGGGTCTGTCGGGTCGGCTGGAGTCGGACGGTTCGGTGTCCTTTGTGGACGGTGCGGGTGTGGTGCGGGCGACGGTGCCGCCGGGGTCGATGTCGGACTCCAAGGTGGATCCGGGTACCGGCCAGCCGGCGACCTCACAGGGGGTTTCGTACCAGCTGATCACCGTGGCTGGTGGGCCGGCACTGCGGATGAGTGTGGATGCGACGTGGCTGACTGACCCGGCGCGGGTGTTCCCGGTGACGGTGGACCCGACGGTGAACACGACGGCGTCGGCGTCGACGTTCGCCGATAGCACGGTGCCGGGTGACAACTCGGGGTCGGCGTTGGTGAACGTGGGCACCCGGAATGGGACGGAGAAGGCGTACAGCTTCCTGCAGTTCCCGTCGTTCGGTACCACGTACGGGGTGGGGCGAGCATCTCCGGGGTGTGGCTGCAGTTGCGCGATGTGTGGGCCGCGTCGTGTTCGGCGACGGCGTTTGGCGTGAGCCCGGTGACGACGCCGTGGACGCCGTCTGGGGTGACGGCGTATCCGGGCCCGTTGTTCGGCTCGTCGATCGGCTCGCTGACGGCCTCGCCCGGTGGGGCGTGTAGCAACACGTCGTTGAACCCGGCCAACGGGGTGACGATGGTGGTGCCGTTGACCACGGCAACGTTCCAGTCGTGGACTTCTGGTGGGGCGAACTACGGGTTGGCGGTGACCGCGTCGCAGTCGGACACGACGGCGTGGAAGCAGTTCGCGTCGTCCACGACGGGTCAGTGGGCTCCGTTCCTGCAGGTCAGCTACACCGGCAATGTGTTGCCGGTGGTGGACAAGCAGTACCCGCCGAACAACGCGACGGTGACCACGTTGCGGCCGGTGTTGTTGGCGTCGGGGCACGATCCGGACAGCGCCACGACGGTGAACTACTTCTTCACCCTGTACGACGGAACCACCGCGGCGCAGCTGGCCGCGTCGGGGTGGGTGGCGTCCGGAGCCTGGCAGGTCCCCGCGGGCCTACTCAAGTGGGGCAAGCCGTACTTGTGGACCGCCCAGTCCGGGGACGGGACGGCGGCCTCGGCGTACCCGCCGGTGTTCGCGTTCTGGGTGGGGGTGCCGCAGCCGGCGCTGACCTCGCACCTGACGCAGAACTCCGACGCGAACGGGGTCGACGCGTCGATCGGGAACTACACCACCTCGGCTACCGACGCGACGGTGTTGACGGCCGGGCCACCACTGTCGGTCAAGCGGGACTACAACTCCAAAGACCGCCGTGTGGGCGGCGCGTTCGGTGCCGGCTGGTCGAGCGTGCTCGATGCGAGGGCGGTGGAGCAGGCCGACTCCGGTAATGCGCTGCAGTCGGTGGTGGTCACCTATCCGGAGGGGCAGGAGGTCGGGTTCGGCGCGAACGCCGACGGTACGTTCAGCCCGCCGCAGGGCCGCTACGCCACCTTCGCCACCGTGACGGGTGGCGGGTACACGCTGACCGACAAGAACCAGACGGTGTACAGGTTCGCCCGGGTGCTCAACGCCGGCTGCGCGTCGCCGACCTGCCGCTACGGGATCACGTCGATTACCGACGCGAACGGTCGGGCGATCACCTTCGGGTACACCGGTGCCCAGGTCACCGCGATGACATCTGGGTTGTCGGGTCGGGTGTTGCACATCACCTGGGCCACGCCGCCGGGCGCCACCGCTGCCCACGTCGCCACCGTCTACACGGACCCGGCGGTCACGGGGGATTCCACCACGGCGCAGACCTGGACCTACAGCTACACCAACGACCAGCTGAGCACCGTCTGCCCACCGACCTCGTCGAACGCCTGTACCAGTTACGGGTACGCGGCCGGCACGCAACACCCGACCACCGTCCTGGACCTGGGCGCCCACTCGTACTGGCGCCTGGGCGAAGCACCCGGCACCACCACGGCGACCAGTTCCGTGCTGATGAATCAGGGCAGCGACAACGCCACCTACGGCAACGTGGCGTTGGGGCAGCCGGGGCCGCTGGCGGGGTCGACCGCGACCGCGGCCGGGTTCAACGGCACCTCCTCGTATGTGGACCTGACCGGTGGCGCGGTGTCGAAGGCGGTGGTGACCAACTCCAGTTATCAGTCGATCAGCATGTGGTTCAAGACGACCACGGGCAACAGTGTGCTGTTCTCCTATCAGGCGGATCCGATCAGCAACGCCTCGACGACTGGAAACTACACGCCGGCCTTGTACATCGGTTCCGACGGTAGGTTGCAGGGCCTGTTGTGGTGTGGCGGTTGCGCGGCGCCGATCGCCAGCGGCGGTTCGGTGGCCGACGGCAACTGGCATCACGTGGTGCTGGCCGGCGGTGGCAATACCCAGTCGCTGTACCTGGACGGGGCGCTCCTGGCGACCCGGCCTGGGGTCATCCAACTGTTCAACGGCAACGGGGCGCAGAACTCCTACATCGGCGCCGGGTTCCTCGGCGGCCAGTGGCCCGACCAGTCCCACTACAGCACCAGCAACAGCACCGGCTACCCGGCCTACTTCGCCGGTTCCATCGCCGACGTGGCGTTCTTCGACAAGTGGCTGACCCAGGACGGTGTCACCGCCCTCTATACCTCGGGGCATGCCGCGGCGCAGTTGCTGACCAGTCATACCCGCCCGTCGGGCAACACCGCTGCGGGCGTGTCGTATGACGCGGTGTCGGGGCGGGTCGCGTCGGTGACCGATGCCAACGGTGGTGCCTGGACCTTCCAGGCGCCGACGGTGTCGGGTACCAGCCAGGTGTATACGACGTCGGTGTTGGGCGCCGACCCGGCCGACTACTGGCGCTTGGGTGACACCGGTGGTCAGGCGGCGGTCAACCAGATCAAGGGCGCCACGGCCACCTACAGCGGCGTCACCCTGGGCGCGGGCGGTTCCAGCCCGTTCACCGACTCGACCGGGGCTACGTTCAACGGCACCTCCTCCTACCTGCAGCTGCCCGGGACGCTGCTGCCCGGCACGGGGGCGATGTCGGTCGGGTTGTGGTTCAACACCTCCCAACCGAAGGCGATCCTGCTCGGCCAGCAGTCCTCGGCCCTGGGCGGTGCGACGTGTCCGTGCGCCCCGCTGCTGTGGATCGGGCCGGACGGCACGCTGCGCGGGATGGCCCCCACCACCGCGCCGACCGGGCCGCTGACCGGTATGGCGCACAAGTGCCTGGACCTGAACAACTACGGCACCAGCAACGGCACGAAGGCGCAAGTCTGGGACTGCACCGGCGCGGCCAACCAGGTGTGGCAGCAGCGGCTGGACAGCAACGGCCAAACCACCCTACTCAACCCGGTGTCCGGACGCTGCCTGGACGTGGCCGCAGGCGGTACCGCCAACGGCACCGTGGTGCGGTTGTGGGACTGCGCCAACAACGCCAACCAGGTGTGGGTGCCGCAGCCGGACGGCTCGTGGAAGAACCCGCAGTCGGGCCGATGCCTGGACCTGCAGGGCCCGAGTTCGACCAACGGCACCCAGGCATGGATCTGGGACTGCTACAGCGGTGTCGGGCAGATGTGGGCCGCCTCCCTGGCCTCCGCCGCCGGCGTCAACGACGGCAAGTGGCACTACGCCGCACTCACCAGCGACGGCACCACCCAAACCCTCTACCTCGACGGTGCCAGGCAAGGCTCGTCGGCCGGCCCGACGCTGACCTCAACCCCGCAGCCCTACGGGTACGTCGGCGCGGGCCGGGGGACCGCCTGGCAAGGCCTGTCCGGCACTGCTGACAGCGACTTCACCGGCACGCTGTCGGATGTGGCGTTCTACCGCAGCCCGCTGTCCGCGGCCACCGTTCAGGGCCAGTACACCGCCTCCACCTACTCCGGTGGCCTCACCCCCGTGCAGCGGGTGGACGCTACCGACCCCGGCGGTAAGACAATCACCTACCGGTACGACCTGACCAACGGCGCCCGGCTCATTTCCCGCACCGACGGGCTGGGCAATACCACCAGCGTCGGCTACGACACCGGCGGGTTCGTGAACACCACCACCGATCCCAACGGTGTCATCGTCACCACCGGCCACGACGTGCGTGGCAACACGGTGTCTCGCACCGCCTGCCAGAACCAGGCCGCGAACGCCTGCTCCACCACCTACTACAGCTACTTCCCGGACGCCACCACCACACAGCTTTCACCCAACGCCAAGAACCACGTGCTACTCACCGTCCGCGACCCGCGGTCGGCCTCGGCCACCGACACCACGTACCTGACCTCCTACAGCTACGACGCGGCCGGCAACCGCACGGCCGTGACCACCCCGCCGGTGTCGGGCTACCCGGCCGGCTGGACCGTGACCACCGCCTACACCGACGGCACCAGCACCGCGGCCGCCGACGGCGGGTACGCGCCGGCCGGGCTGCCGTGGAAGGCGACCACCGCGGGTGGGGCGGTGCAGACCAACACCTACTTCCACAACGGTGACCTCGCCTCCACCACCGACGCCGCCGGTCTGGTCACCACCTACACCTACGACAACCTCGGCCGCCCCACGGGCAGGAAGGTGACCTCCGACAGCTACCCCAACGGGCTGACCACCACCCTGAGCTTCGACCAGCTCAACCGGCTGCGGGTGCAGACCGACCCGGCGGTCACCGACCGGGTCACCGGCGCCATCCACACCCGACAGACCGCGACGGTGTACGACACCGACGGCAACGTCACCTCCCAAACCGTGGCCGACCTCACCGGCGGCGACGCTTCCCGCACCACGTCAGCCACCTTCAACAGCCACGACCAGCCGGCCACCTCCACCGACCCGGCCGGCAACACCACCAGTGTCGGTTACGACGCCTACGGCAACAGAATCCGGATCACCAACCCGGCCGGCGTCGAAACCGACGCCGCCTACGACGCCGACCGGCATCTGCTGACCACCACGCTGAAGGGGTACACCGGTGACCCGGTGAACCCCAGCCCCGCCGCGGACCTGGTCATCGACTCGCGGGCCTACGACCCGGCCGGCCGCCTGGCCTCCACAACCGACTCGATGGGCTGGGTGAGCGCCTACACCTACACCGACGACGGGCTGACCGCCACCATCACCCTCGCCGACCCGGCCCATCCCGGCACGTCGTTCGTGACCGAGTCCAACAGCTACGACGCGGCCGGGAACCTGATCGGCAAGGTGACCAACAACGGCGCCACCAGCACGACCCGCACGCTCGACGCGACCGGCCGGACCACCTCGGCGACGGTGGACCCGGCCGGGGTCAACCGCACCACCAGCTACACCTACTCGCCGGACGACGCGCCATTGGTCACCCAGACCAGTGGCGCCGGCGGGGCCAGCACGACGGAGGCGACCTACGACCCGATGGGCCGGATGACCTCACGTACCGTCGACCTCAACAACGTCACCGCGCCGGACGGGTGGTGGAAGCTCAACGAGACCAGCGGCACCACCGCTGCAGACTCCGGCCTGGGCCAACACCCCGGCACGGCGACCGGCGGGGTGACCTGGTCCGGCGGCGCGGCCAGCTTCGACGGTACCGGCGCCGTCGCCACCAGCGGCCGGGCGCTGGATACCACCCGAAGCTACAGCGTGTCCGCCTGGGTCAAGTTGAGCACCACCAGCACCGGCGACCAGACCGTGGTGTCGCAGGACGCGGTGCACAACTCCGGCTTCGTCCTGCAGTACGACTCAACCGTCAACCGGTGGCTGTTCGCGCAACTGGGCTCGGACTCTCCGGTCGGTTGGTCAACGTTCGTCCAGTCCGGCAACCCGCCCACCGTCGGCGCGTGGACCCACTTGGTCGCGGTGTACGACTCGGGTACCGGCAGCGCCACGCTGTACGTCAACGGCGCCCAGGCCGGCACCGGCACGGGTACCGGCCCGTACGCCGCGACCGGCGCGCTGGCCATCGGACGCGACCTGGAAAGCGACAACCCGCGGGCGTTCCTCAACGGCCAGGCCGGCAACGTGCAGGTTTACCAGCGGGCGCTGTCCACCACGGAGGTGTCCACCCTCTACGGCACCGGCCGCAGCGGCCCATCCCTGTCCACCGGCCGGCTGACCACCACCTGGACGCTGGACCGGCGCGGCCTACCCACCTCGGTGACCGACCCCAACGGCAACATCACCAGCTACAGCAACGACGAGGCCGGGCAACTGGCGGTGAGCACCGCCCCCACGGTCAACACGGAAACCGGCGGCGGCACCCCGGTGGCCACCCACCCGGTGTCGATGGTCGGCTATGACACCTTCGGCGCCACCGTGGAGACGTCCGACCCGGACGGCAATACCACCACCAGCAGCTACGACGCCGACGGCAGGCCGGTCGCGGTCACCCTGCCCGGCTACACCCCACCCGGCGGTACCCCGATCGGCGCGGTGACCCGCAAGACATACAACAACCTCAGCCAGGTCAGCACCGCCACCGACCCGCTGGGCCACCAGAGCAGCTACACCTACGACCAATTCGGCCGCATCGCCACCGTCACCGCCCCGAACTCCGGCGTCACCCACTACACCTACGACACCGAGGGCGACCAGCTGTCGGTCACCGACCCCAACGGCGCCCTCACCCAGGCCACCTACGACTACCTCGGCCGCAAGACGACCACCACCCAGGTGGTACGCCAACCCGCCCCGGCCTCATACACCACTGCCTACGCCTACAACACCACGGGTGGTTGGTTGTCGTCGGTGACGACGCCGGGGTCGGTGGTGACCTCCTACGGCTACAACAACGTCGGCGAAACCACCTCGATCACCGACGGCGCCGCCAACACCACCACCTACGCCTACGACTACGCCGGACGTAGGACCAAGACCACCCTGCCCGACGGCACGGCCGCCACCGCCACCTTCGACGCGGCCGGCCGGCAGACCGCCGCGGCTAAGACCGACACCGACGGGACCACAGTCCTGGCCGGCACGTCGGCCGGCTACGACAACAACGGCAACCTGACCTCCGCCACCGACGCCCGCGGCCACGCCACCACCTACACCGTCGACGCGACCAACCGGCTCACCAGCGAGGTCCAGCCCGTCTCCGCCACCGCGTCGATCACCACCTCGTTCGGCTACGACGCGGCCGGCAACCGCACCCGGTTCACCGACGGACGCGGCAACCCGTTCATCACCACCTACAACACGTGGAACCTGCCCGAATCCCAGATCGAACCGTCCACCCCCGCCTACCCCAACCTGGCCGACCGCACCTACACCACCGGCTACGACGCCGCCGGCCGCATCGCCACCCAGGCCGCACCCGGCGGGGTCACCGTCACCAACAGCTACGACAACCTCAACCACCTGACCGGACAGACCGGCAGCGGCGCCGACGCCCCGACCACCGCCCGCAGCTTCGGCTACGACACCGGCGGGCGGCTCACCACGGCATCGGCGCCCGGCGGCACCGACACCTTCACCCTCGACGACCGCAGCCTGCTGCTGACCGCCACCGGTCCATCCGGCGCCTCGTCGTTCGCCTACAACAGCGACGGGCTGATGACCTCCCGCACCGACGCCGCCGGCACCTCCAGCTACACCTACGACACCGCCGACCGGCTCAAAACCATTACCGACGCGGTCACCGGCACCGTACTGACCCTCGGCTACAACCCGCTGTCACAACCCACCCAGATCACCTACGGGGCCGGCGCGAACGTGCGTAGCTTCGGCTACGACCACCTGCACCGGCTCACCTCCGACACCCTGCAAACGTCGGCCGCCTCGACGGTCGCCTCGATCAGCTACGGCTACGACCCCAACGGCAACGAAACCTCCAAGACCACCACCGGATTCACCGGCGCCGGCTCCAACACCTACACCTACGACTGGGCCGACCGGCTCACCTCCTGGACCACCGCAACCGGCTCCTCCACGTACGCCTACGACAACTCCGGCAACCGCACCCAATCCGGCCTGCAGACATTCAGCTACGACGCCCGCAACCGGCTGACCAGCGGCGCCGGATCCACCTACAGCTACACCGCCCGCGGCACCCTGGCCGCCCTGGTCACCGGCGGCAGCACCGTCACCGCCACCAACGACGCCTTCGGGCAGACCATCACCCAAGGCAGCCAGACCCAGGGCAGCCAGACCTACACCTACGACGCGTTGGGTCGGGTCGTCACCGACGCCGCCAGCGGCGGCGCCACCCGCACCTTCACCTACACCGGCACCGGCAACACCCTCGCCGGCGACGGCAGCGCCACCTACAGCCGCGACCCCGCCGGCGCCGTCATCGGCATCAAGACCGGCACCAGCGGAGTACTCGCGTGGACCGACCAACACACCGACCTGATCGGCCAATTCACCGCCACCGGCAACTTCCTGACCGGCTCCACCACCTACGGGCCGCTGGGCACCATCGTCGCCACCGCCGGAATGGCCGGAAACCTCGGCTACCAGTCCGCCTTCACCGAAACCACCAGCGGCCGGGTCAACATGGCCGCCCGCTGGTACAACCCCGCCACCGGCCAATTCGACAACCGCGACACCGCCAGCAACAACCCCACCCCCAACCCGGCCAACGCCAACCGCTACGCCTACGCCAACGACAACCCGCTGACCAACATCGACCCCGACGGGCACCGCGCCACAGAGCAAGACGACAACGGGAAGACCTTCTTCGTCGCCGCATCCACCAACGGCGGAAACGACGTCGCCTGGGGCGCCACCCACCTGCACTACCGCCGCGGCGGTCAGCCGCATTTCCAGCAACCCAACCGCAACAACTACCGCACCCCGCGGACGGGGGCGGCACCTTCAACCCACGTCGCCGCGGTATCCGCCAAAGACCTCGACGACTCGGCCTCCCGACGCGACCTCAACCGAACCCTCGACGACGTCAAGAACCGGGCCGAGGAGCTGCTGCAAGACGCCCTGGCCAAATGCCACTCCATCCGCTGCGAACAGGCGGTCTACGACAAGGCCGCCGCCGGGGCCTACGACTGGGTCGACCGCGGCGACGGCACCTACGCCAAGGCCGACGGCAACACCCTGGTCATCTTCACCGACGACAACCGGGTCGCCGCCGTCAAACAACAACAACAAGCCGCCGAAGCCGCCCAAGCCAAAGCCGCCGCCTGCGCCCTGGTCACCCACGGCCTGGACGTCGCCGCCGGCCGAGCCAACGGAGGCCTGATGGGCTGGCTCGGCGCGGCCACCGAAGGCGCCTACAACGGACTCAAGTCCCTCGCCCTGACCCCGGTCGACGCCATCCACCAAGGCGCCACCATGGTCAACGACATCCGCCGCGGAGACTGGAAGGGCGCCGCGCTCGCCGGCGGCAGCCTAGCCCTCGACGCCGCCACCATCGCCGGCGTCGGCGGCGCAGCCGCCGCCGACGTCAAATCCGGCCTCGCCGGCCTACGCGCCGGCACCGACCTCGGGGCCGCGGTCGAGGACGAAGCGGCGACAGCAAACCGTCCGACAGGCTGCCGGAACAGCTTCGACCCGGCAACCCCCGTCCTCATGGCCGACCGCACCAGCAAACCGATCAAAGACATCAAAGTCGGCGACAAGGTAACCGCCACCGACCCGACCACCGACAAGACAACCGCGCAACCGGTCACCCAGCTACACCTCAACGTCGACACCGACCTCACCGACGTCGCCGTGGCGGCCGCACCGGCGGCCGCAGTCGCCGGAGTACTTGCCACCGGAGCCGGCGGTACCCACGGCCCGACCTCAATCCTGCACACCACAACCCATCACCCATTCTGGGACACCACGGCGCGCCACTGGGTCAACGCCGGCGACCTCACCTCCGGACACCAACTCGGCGTATTCGGCGGGCAAGCCGTCTACGTCGTGGGGGTACACAACCACACCGGCGCCAAAGACATGCACAACCTCACCATCGCCACCGTTCACACGTACTATGTGATGGCCGGCAACGTACCGGCACTGGTACACAACTGCGGAACGGGTGGCACGACACCAACAACGCCAGGTGCGCACGACCCGGTTCCGCTTTATCGGAACGTGGATGGCGCAGAGTTCGATTCAATTGCTACCACTGGGAAATTCGGGACCGGACCGGGCAACATGGAGGGCAAGTGGTTTGCTACCCAGGGCGAGCATGCAGACCAATGGGGCCAGGCGTTGAACAACGGCGAGGGGCTTACGGTCCAAACATCAATTCCACGCTGGCTCGCTGACCAGCTTCACTATCACCCCGGCAAGCTGGATGGCATTGGTCCGGGAATGTATGCTGATGCTGATCAGCTCGGTTTGATCAACGAGCACATGAGTGGGATATCACTGTGGCCCTCCTAGAGATCAAAAAACCTGTCGCGACGGCGAACGTTCGCTGGTCAACGGCATCGGAGGGCGGCCGAGTCTCTGGGCCGCCCACCGCTCCGGTGTACACGGCTACCGCAGTGTTCTGTCTAGGCGGCGACGCGGAGACGGTACCCGGGTGGCCCGCTTCGGCGGATCAGTTGAGCATTCTTGTTCAGTCGCTGGGCAGTCATGAAGACGGAGCAGACGTCTCACTGATCGGGTTTCTTTTCCCTGATCTCGCCCGACCTCATTTGCATCCTGGCGCCGAATTGTTGATCCTTGAAGGCCCTAAGGTGGTTGCTAAGGCGACTATTCGTGACCTGATAGAGGAATGACTAGGTTTGGGGCCTAGGAACAGTGATGTGCGAATGGAGCGAGAGGCGCGGATGCCTTATTCGTTACGAGTGCAGCGCGGGCGAACTACTGATTACGAACGTAGTCGTCGCGCGATTTCGTACGTAGAGGTGCGTGGTCGTGCGCCCCGGTTGATGTCACGGTTGATGTCACGCAGGAGTACGTATGCGAATGGACCGATGTGACATCAACGGCGGCGGTGATGTCGAAGCGCGGAGGTCGCCTGTTAGATCAACCGAGGGCATGCCTTGCCGGTGGCCCCTCGCGAGTGGTGCGGCGTCGACCGCCGCGAGGCTTGGCGGTAGGTGCCTCGTGCAGAGCGATCGTTACGACAGGTTGTCCCCGGCTCGCAGACGCTGCCGGCTGGTTCGTGATCATGTTGGCTTGGCGTTGGTGGGCGTGCGCGCGGGGCCGTAGGCCGTAGCGCGTACGCGCGGCCCTGCGTAGCCGGGCCGTCTTGATTCCTGTATAGACATTTTGAGCCAGCCCGCGATCTTGACTGTGGTCGGCGCGGGCCGAGCGGTGGAGTGCTCAGGGTTGGCGGTCAATGCCGGTTGCGCGTGTCGCCGGTGGGCCGGGGTGCGTGGGCGGCGATCTGGTCGATGAGGTCGCGGTGGTCCTGGGCGTGGGTGAGCAGGTCGCGTAGGGCGGCGTTCTTGTCCTTGGCGGTGCTGGCGGTGTGGTACTGGTCGAGGATGCGCTGTTGCCCGGCGAGGTAGGCCACGAGTCGACGGATGTTGCTGGCGTCGGCGAGAACCTTGCGGACGGGGGCGTCGTCGCGCAGGTCGGCGATGTCGGGGTGCACTCGACGCCGCCCGCACCATCCTCGACCACACCAGCTCCACGGCCGAACACGCCGACTCGGTACGACTGCGCCGCCGCATCGACGCCGTCACCAACCTGATCAACCGCCGCGCCGGCAAACATCGACCCACATAACTCCCCGCCACCAGGCGCCTCGAAGCGTGCGCCACGGTTGCGGTCACGGTCGCTGTCACCATCGCCAACCATCAATCCCCGCCAGACCGCCCTACTCGCGACGCCGCACGTCAACACCTTGATCCGCACCGCGCGATAACGCCGCGCCCGGCGATGACGTCACACGTACTATGTGATCGCCGGCAGCGTGCCGGTACTGGTCCACAACTGCGGCGGCGACGCGCCGCCAAATCTTAGTCCGCCAGGAGCCGGCCGTCGTGGTGCTTTCAATCAAGCGAAGCGTGACTCCGGTATACCCACGAGCCAGTCGCCAGATCGGACCCTTCCGAACGTTGATCGTCGCGGCAATCCGCAGCCGGGATGGATATACGAATGGGACCTTCCGGCCGAGGGAGGCGGCACGCGTACGGCTACAATTCGCGATGATGCGGGCGGGCATGTCTTCCCAGACGATCCTTCACAGAATAGGGGCCCGCACTTCAACACAGAAGACGGTGGCCATTATGACTACTAGGCGCCTGACCATTCGCCGCGAGCGTGCGCGTGATTGGCCGATATTTGAGGGTCTAGAACTGCCCGACGACACACGGGCACGGCAAAGT
>WNGM01010325.1_pt1 | contig 13578 bp, 12 predicted proteins | sample 5400571 | NCBI WGS metagenome assembly WNGM01 (sample SAMN13153378, study PRJNA577476) | soil metagenome | isolation source: 100 cm soil or saprolite under Garry oak tree replicate 2 | place: USA:California | collected 2016-06-15
GGACGACGAGCGCGCGGTCGAGAGCGCCGTCACTTCCGAGATCGACGAGCACCCCGACGCGGGCGCGCCGGAGCACCCCGCCGAGGTGAACGCGGTGCCCGCCACCGCCGCCAACGCCGTGGCGCAGCACGCCAGCCACCTGGAGGGGCTCGCGCTGTGGAGGAAGGCCAAGCTCACCGGCGCCGGCGACGCGCTGGGGTACTTCTCCGAGGCGGCGGACGGGAAGCGCGTGCGCATCTCGATCGAGCCCGCGCTGCAGAAGCAGATGGTCAAGCTCCTGCGCACCTACCAGCCGATGCAGGGCGCGCTGGTCGCCATCGACCCCAAGACGGGCAAGGTGCTGGCGCTGGTCGAGTACGCGAAAGACGGCAAGTCCGACGGGCTCGCCACCCGGCCGCTGTACCCGGCCGCCTCGGTCTTCAAGATCATCACCGGCGCCGCGCTGCTCGAGGCCGGCGTCTCGCCGGACGCCGAGACCTGCTACCACGGGGGCCTGCGCGGCATCGTCGGCAAGCTGCTCGAGGACAAGCCGCACATGGACCGGCGCTGCATGTCGCTCTCCATGGCGCTGGCCAAGAGCGCCAACGTGGTCTTCGCCAAGATGGCGGTGAAGCACCTCGACGGCGAGTCGCTGCGCAAGGAGGCCGAGCGTTTCCTCTTCAACCGGCCCATCTGGGACGTCCCGGTCGAGGCCTCCCCCGCCAACATCCCGGACGGGAAGCTGGACCTGGCGAAGAGCGCGGCCGGCTTCGGGAAGGTGAAGCTGTCCCCCTTGCACGCGGCGCTGATCGCCTCGGCGGTGGGGAACGGCGGCGTCGCCTACGAGCCCAGCCTGATCGAGGAGGTGGACGGCGAGCCCTTCAAGGCCACCGGTTCCTCCCGCCTGCTCAAGCAGGAGACGGCCACCGCGCTGCGCGACATGATGAAGTACACGGTCACCGAGGGCACCGCGACCTCCTCGTTCCGGGAGCGCGGCCGGTCGGTGCTGGGCGACATCGAGGTCGCCGGCAAGACCGGCTCGATGTCGAATCACCGGCGGCCGTTCATGGACTACTCGTGGTTCGTCGGCTTCGCGCCGGCGGACGATCCGAAGATCGCGGTGGCCGCGGTGGTGGTGAACGGGCTCAAATGGCGCATCCATGCGCCTTACGTTGCGCGCGAGGCCTTCCGCGCCTATCTGGTCGGAGGCGCGCTCGGGCAGCCTCCCGTGGCGCGAGTCCACCGGCGGCACCGCCGGCACAGGTAGCGATGCGCGAGGTCGTCCTCTACACCCGGTCGGGCTGCTGCCTCTGCGACGATGCGAAACACGCGCTGCAGGCGGCGCGGGCCCAGGTGCGGTTCACGGTGCGTGAGGTGGACATCGACTCGGACCCCGCCCTGTACGAGGCCCACCGGTACGACGTCCCGGTGATCGAGATCGACGGGCGCCGCGCCTTCAAGCACCGGGTGACGCCTCGCCAGCTGGTGGAGAGGCTGTCCCGGTGACCGAGCAGGCCCGCAGCTATTCCAGCATGCCCAAGGCGGCCCGCCGCACCTGGGTTGTGCCGCGCTGGCTGAAGGAGGCCTTCGTCGCCTTCGCGCTGATCGCCATCGGGGTGGTGGGAGTGAGCAAGGCGGTGCAGCACTTCGGGGGCAGTGCGAATCGCGCGGCCGGCGCGATGGACGCGGACGAGCTGCGCGCCGCTCCGGCGCCGTCCTTCTCGCTTCCGGCTCGCGACGGCAACCCGGTCGACCTCTCGGCGTACCGGGGCAAGGTCGTCCTGCTGAACTTCTGGGCGACCTGGTGCCCTCCCTGCCGGGACGAGGAGCCTTCGCTGCGGCAGCTCGCCAGGGCGATGGACCCGGGCAAGTTCCAGCTGGTGGCCATCAGCGTCGACGAGGGCGGCTGGCCCGCGATCGACAAGTTCTTCGCCGGCGATCCGCCGCCGTATGCCGTGGCGCTCGACCAGGCCGCGCGCACCTCGCAGGTCTACGGCACCACGAAGTTCCCGGAGAGCTATCTGATCGATCCCTCCGGGACGCTGCGCCTGAAGTTCATCGGCCCCCGCAACTGGACCGACCCCGCCGTCTTCACCCTTCTTTCCGCCTACGGCGCCGCGAGGCGGGACTAAGAGCATTGCACCACGGAGCACACGGAGGTCACGGAGTCGTTTTTCTTGGCGCAAACTCCGTGTGCTCCGTGCCCTCCGTGGTGCAATCGTTTCGTCACGTGGTCAGGGCGCGGCGGATCAGGTCGCTGAGCGGCTGGGGATCGAAGGGCTTCTCGATCTGGGGGTTGGGGATGCGGCGGAGGAATTCGCGCGCTGCGTCGGTGAATGCGCCGCCCGAGACGAAGATCATGCGCCGGGCCATCTCGGGATGGGTCCGGAGCAGCTCGGCGTGCAGGTCCATGCCGGTCATCTCGGGCATCATCAGGTCCGAGATCACCAGGTCGAACTTCTCCCGCGCCAGCGCCTGCAACGCCGCGCGCCCGCTCTCCACGAACACGACCTCGTGATCGCGCGCGAGCGTGCGGCGGACCGCGCGCGCGACCAGCGGATCGTCTTCCACCAGCAGGATCCGGGCGCGCGGCGCGTCCGCGGACCCGGCGCGCGGCGGCGGAGACGCCACCTTGCCCGGGGAGGCAGGGAGCGTCACGCGGAACGCGCTGCCGCGCCCCGGAGTGCTCTCCGCCTCGATCCGCCCGCCCAGCGAGGCCACGATCCCGTGGCAGATGGAGAGCCCGAGCCCCGAGCCGGACCCCACCGGCCGCGTGGTGAAGAACGGATCGAAGACGCGCGCCAGCACGTCGGGGGACATGCCGGCCCCGGAGTCGCGGACCTCGAGGACCACCTCGCCGCCTGGAGCCGCCCGCACCGAGACGCGCACCTCGTTGCGGTCGGCCTCGCCCTCCGGGATCGACTGGGCCGCGTTGAGGATCAGGTTCACCAGCACCTGCCCGAGGTGCGCCTCGCTCCCCTCGACCTGCGGCGCGGGCTCGAAGTCGCGCACCACCCGCGCCCGGTGGCGCAGCTCGTTGGAGAGGAGGTGGAGGACCTGCTCCGCCACCCGCGCCACGTCGAGCGGCTGGCGGCGCTCGTCCAGCCCGCGCGAGAAGACCTTCAGGCCGCGGACGATCTGGGCCACGCGATCGGCCCCCCGGTGCGCCTCGGCGACCGCCTCGAGCAGGTCGCGCGTGTGGTCCGTGTCGGGGAGCACCTTGGCCAGCTCCTGCTCGAGCAGCGCCAGGTTCGCCAGCACCGAGGCGAGGGGGTTGTTGATTTCGTGCGCCAGCCCGCCCGAGAGGGTGCCCATCGAGGCCATGCGCTCGGAGAAGACGAGCTGCGCCTGCAGCCGGATCCGCTCCTCCTCCGCCGCGCGCTCCGGCCCGGTGTCCCGCAGCACCAGGAGGGCCCCCGCAACCGCTCCCGAGGCGTCGCGGACCGGGACGGCGGCGTCGAGGATGGCGCGCTCCAACCCTCCCTCGGTCACCAGCAGCGCGTGGGCGCCGGGGCTCCGAGCCACCGCCTCGCCGCGGAGCGCGCGGGCGACCAGGTCGTCGAGCGTCCCGCGATCTTCCGCTCCGACGATGTGCACCACCTCGGAGAGGCGCTTTCCGCGGGCCTCGTCCGCCGACATCCCCGTCAGCTCCTCGCCGCGGGGGCTCAGCCGGGTCACGCACCCGTTGCGATCGACGGCGACGAGGGCGTCGCCGATGCTGTCGACGAGTCCCTCCAGCGCCTCCTGCGGGTCGATCATCGGGCTGGCAGACCTGTAGGTGTTGAGCCCACCCACGACCACCCAGGGGACACCGGCGCGCGGAGAAGGTGGTCGCAAGCGTCGCAGGCGGCAGCCCGCTCCCGGGTTGCCGCGCCGCAGCGGGGGCAGCGCATCGGTTGCGTAGCCTACAAGGCGCTCCCCCGCTCCGGCAAGTATTGGACAGTTTATCGGACGTATGTCTGAGCGTTCAGAGATTGGCCAGTCCCCTTTTCGCGCTGTACGGCTCGTCTAACGTCGGGCTATAAGCGGGCCAGCGAGCGGTGTGGGACGTTCGCGTATGGAGGACGGGACGCTTGGCGACGCAGGTCGTGCTGATGGGGCTCGGCGCCATCGGGCGACTTATCGCCCGGGCCGTCCTCACGCGGTCAGATCTAGAGGTCGTCGCCGCGGTGGACCTCGATCCGAAGCGCGTCGGGCGCAAGCTGTCCGACGTGCTCGACGCGCCGGCTCCCGACGTGACGATCACGCCGGACGCCGGGGCGGCGCTGAAGAAGGCGCAGCGCGGAGTCCTGCTGCACGCGACCGGCAGCCGCCTGGACCGCGTCGAGGGCGAGCTGGCGCAAGCGCTCTCCGCCGGGCTCGCGGTGGTCTCCACCTGTGAGGAGCTCGCGTACCCCTGGCTCCGCCATCCCGAGATCGCGGAGCGGCTCGATCGGATCGCCGAGCGGCGGAAGGTGGCGCTGCTCGGGACCGGGGTGAACCCCGGCTTCGTGCTCGACCGGCTGCCCGCCACGCTCGGGAACGTGGTGGGCCGGGTCGATCGCGTCCAGGCCAGGCGGATCGTGGACGCGCGCACGCGGCGGCTGCAGCTCCAGCGGAAGGTCGGCGCGGGGATGAACGAGGAGGAGTTCGACCGGGGCGTCGACGACGGCACCGTCGGGCACGTGGGACTGATGGAGTCGGCGGCGCTGGCCGCGCTCGGCGTGGGCCTCGAGGTGGACGAGGTGGACGAGGACATCGACCCCGTCGAGGGCGACGAAGACGTGGAGGGCGAGGGATTCACCGTCCCGCGCGGGGGCATCGTGGGCGTGCACCAGGTCGCGCGGGCGTTCCACGACGGCAAGGAAGTCGCGCACCTGGAGCTGACCATCGCGCTCGGCGCGCCCGATCCGCGCGACGAGATCGAGCTCGTCGGGGACCCGCCGCTCAAGTGCGTCATCCCCGGCGGAGTGCCGGGGGACAAGGCCACCGCGTGGTCCGTCGCCCACGCGGCGCCGCTGGTGGCGGGCGCCGAGCCCGGGCTCATCACCGTCTTGGACCTGCCCGCGGGCAGGTGAGGAGCTACCGTCGTGGACCGCAATGCCATCGGTCGCGAGTCGAAGGCGGCCATCAACGAGGTGGAGAAGGGGGCGATCCGCCGCTTCGCCGAATCCCTCGGCGAGACGAACCCCATCTACTTCGAGGAAGCCGCCGCCCGCGCCGCCGGGTACCGCAGCGTGGTCGCGCCTCCGACGTTCCCCACCACGCTCCGCGCGGGCAGCGATCTGCGCGAGGGCCTGCTCCTCTCGCCCGGCAAGCACCTCCTGCAAGCCGAGCAGAGCTTCGAGTACGCGCGCCCCATCGTGGCGGGCGACAAGCTGACCGTCCGCAGCAAGGTGGTCGAAATGTCGCAGCGCAACACCCCCAGCGGGCTCACCGACGTGGTGGTCATCGAGGACGAGGGGAAGGACGAGGGGGGCGCGGTCGTCTACCGGTCGCGCCAGCTCTGGGTGGTGCGCACCGCGCCCAAGCATGCGCCGGGAGATCTCCATGAGTAGCCGAAGCGCCGCGAAGAAGATGCGGCCGCCGCCCAAGGCCGCCGCCAAGGTGGCCAAGGCGCCGGCGAAGCCGAAGGCGCGCAAGCTGGCGAAGGTGACCAAGTTCCCCAAGGTGGGGAAGCACGCGGACAAGAAGCCCGCGCGGAAGCGGCCGCCTGCCCGGTTGGCGGTCAAGGCCCCGCCGCCCAGGCCGGCGGTGAAGAAGACGCTGCCGCCGCTCCCCGCGCTGACCCCGCCCAAGCACGTGCAGCCGCCCAAGCAGAGCCTGGCGCGCTCGTTCTACTGGAGCGAGCTGCGCGTCGGCGACGATCTGCCGCCCTTGAGCAAGCCGGCCATCGATCGCGTGCAGATCGCCCGCTACGCGGCGGCCTCGAACGACTTCAACCGGCTGCACCTGGACGAGCCGTTCGCGCACGCGCTCGGGTTCCCCGGGCTGTTCGCCCCGGGGATGCTGGCGATGGGCTTCGTCGGGCAGCTGCTCACCGCCTGGCTGCGGCGCGGGCACGTCCGGCGGCTGGCGGCGCGGTTCGTGAAGATCGTCTGGCCGGGCGACGAGCTGACCTGCCGGGGCCGCATCGCGGAGCTGCGCAAGGAGAACGGCGCCTGCTACGCGGACGTCGAGCTGTGGGCGGAGAACCAGAAGGGAGAGCTGGTCCTGCGCGGCCAGGCCACCTGCGAGCTCTACGAATCGCCGGCGGCCGGCGGAGGAGGAGGGGACGCGGGAGGGCTCTTGTTCGCGCTGCAGGCTGGTGGGGCGTCGGGAGCGGGCGGCGGGCAGCGCGCGGCCGCCCCGCAGTCGCAGAAGGGCGGAAAGCCGCCGCCGCGCAAGCGGTGAGGCGGGCCGGGCTGGCGGTCGCGACGGCACTGTGCGCCGCGGGGTGCGCGCCGGGGAGGAAGGGCGCGCCGGCTGCGAAGCCGACTCCGACGGCGACTACGACATCGACGGCGAGTCCCGGGGGGAAGCCGTCCGCTTCGCAGCGCGAATTGCTCGCACGGGCAGCCGCGGCGTGGGCGCGTCGTGACGAACCCGGTGCGCTCGACGATGCGATTCGATTCTGGGAAGAGGCGGCGATGCAGCCGCCGGCGCCGGTGGAGGCGCTGACGGCGGCGGCGCGAGCGCGCCAGTTGCGCATCGATCGTTCCGGCATGTCGTCCGACGGGTTGCACGAGACCAGCCGCGATGCGAGCGCCTGCGCCGACGACGCGCGCAGGGCGTGGGTGGCGCTGGAGCCCGATGCGGCGGCGGCCGTGGCCGCGGGGCAGCCGCTGGCGCAAGTATTGGCGCGCATCGGTCCGCAAGCCGCCGAGCCGCTCTACCTGGAGGCCGCGTGCAGCGCGGCCTGGGCGCGCGCGCAGGGGTTCACGCCGCTGATCGAGAGGCGCGGCGAGCTGAAGCAGGTGCTGACGCGCGTGGCGCAGCTCGCGCCCGATCTCGACGAGGCGGGCGCCGAGCGCGAGCTGGGCAAGCTGTACGCGGCGCTGCCGGCGTATGCGGGCGGCGATCTCCGCGAGGCGCGCGCCCACTTCGAGGCGGCGCTTTTGGCGAGGCGGCGCTCGCATCCGAGGCGCGGGAGCTGCTGGCGCGGGAGGACGAGCTGTTCGGCCCGGCGGAAGCCGCGCAGCCGATCCCCGGCGGGCCGACGCGCTGAAGGGAGAGCGTGGACATCCCCTCACCTCGGACCACAGGAGCGCGCCGGACCGTGTCCAGCATTGGCCTAAATGTCGAGGCTGGTTTATTCGAATAGTCCAATGGTCGAGTCCCGCGACGCCCTGCTCGACGTCTGGAAGGTCTACGACGCCCACCAGGACCGGGTGCACCAGGAGGTCCTCGCCGCGGCGCTCTCCCATCCGGAATTCGGCCGGGTGGCGCAGCGCGCGCCGGTGGCCCAGCTCGCTCACAAGATCTCGAGCTTCCGCGAGCTGCTCGGCCGCGGCGTCCTGGAGGGCGACTTCGGACCGTGGTTGCAGCGCGTGCGCGAGCAGGGCTCGGCCTGCGCCAAGCTCGGCGTGACCCTGGCCGCCTGGCGCGATCTGGCCCGCGTCCCGCAGCGCGCGCTGGCGCCCGATCTGGTCCGCGCGTACGGCGCGAGCCCGGAGCAGCTCGCGCGCGCGATGCTGGCGATGGGCGAGCTGATCGAGTCGGCGCTCACCGCCGTGGGCGAGGAGCACGCCGCGAGCATCGAGCGGGAACAATCGCGGCTGTTCGTCGAGGCGGTGGGCGACGGGGTGATCGCAACCGACGCTGCCGGGAACGTGGTGCGGATGAATCCAGTCGCCGAGCAGCTGACCGGCTGGAGCGGCGCGGAGGCGCACGGCCGGCCGTTCGCGGAAGTGTTCCGCATCGTCCACGAGGAGACGCGCTTGCCGGCCGTGAATCCGATCGAGCGGGTCCTGCGCGAGGGGATCGCCGTGGGCCTCGCGAACCACACCTCGCTGATCGCGAAGGACGGGACCGAGCGCCCCATCGCCGACAGCGCCGCGCCGATCCGGAACGGCGCGGGCGAGCTGACCGGCGCCGTCCTGGTCTTCCGCGACACCGCCGTGGAGCGGGAGGCGGAGCGGAAGCTGCGAGAGGCCAACGCCTTCGTCGATTCGATCCTCGAGAACATCCCGGACATGGTCTTCGTGAAGGAGGCGGGAGAGCTGAGGTTCAAGCGGTTCAACCGGGCCGGCGAGGAGCTCTTGGGAACGCGGCGAGAGCAGCTGATCGGCAAGAACGACTTCGACTTCTTCCCGAAGAGCCAGGCGGAGTTCTTCCAGGCCAAGGACCGCGAGGTGCTCCAGGGGAAGCAAGTGGTGGACATCCCCGAGGAGCCGATCGAGACGCCGCGGGGCCAGCGCTGGCTGCACACCAAGAAGGTCCCGCTGCTCGACGAGGAAGGGCGCCCCAGGTACCTGCTCGGGATCTCCGAGGACATCACCGATCGGAAGCTGATGGCCGACAACCTCCGCCTCGCCCACGATGAGCTGGAGCGGCGGGTGGCGAAGAGGACCGCCGACCTCGTCAAGGCGAACGAGGAGCTGCAACGCGAGGCCCGCGAGCGGAAGGGAGCCGAGGCGGCCCTCCGCAAGAGCGAGGAGCAGCTGCGGCAGTCGCAGAAGATGGAGGCGACGGGCCGGCTGGCGGGCGGCATCGCGCACGACTTCAACAACCTGCTCTCCGTCATCCTGAGCTACAGCGCCATGCTGATCTCGGACCTGCCGCCGGACAGCCCCGTGCGCGCGGACGTGGAGGAGATCCGGCGGGCCGGGGAGCGCGCCGCCATGCTCACCCGGCAGCTCCTCGCGTTCAGCAGGCAGCAGGTGCTCGCGCCGGCGGTCGTGGACCTGAACGAGATCATCACCGGCATGGACAAGATGCTCGGCCGCATCATCGGCGAGGACGTGGAGCTGCGAATCGTGACCGCCGCCAAGCTGGGCAAGACCCGGGTGGATCCCGGGCAGATCGAGCAGGTGATCATGAACCTGGTGGTCAACGCGCGGGAGGCGATGCCGAGGGGCGGGACGGTCAGCATCGAGACCGCCGACGTCGACCTCGGCAGCACATACGCCGCGGAGCACCCGGGCGTCACGGCCGGGCCGCACGTCATGCTCGCGGTGACGGATACCGGGACGGGCATGGACAACGCCACGCAGGCGCGCATCTTCGAGCCGTTCTTCACCACCAAGGAGACCGGGACCGGGCTGGGGCTCTCGACCACCTTCGGCATCGTGAAGCAGAGCGGCGGGCACCTCTGGGTGTACAGCGAGCCCGGCAGGGGCAGCACCTTCAAGGTCTACCTCCCCCGCTCCTCCGGTGACGGGGTGGCCGCGAAGGCGGCGGGGCCCGCGCCGGTGGACCGCGGTTCGGAGACGATCCTGCTGGTCGAGGACGAGGAGCAGGTGCGCGCGATCACGCGCAGCATCCTGGCCAGGAACGGCTACCAGGTCCTCGAGGCGAAGGGTCCGGTGGACGCGGTGACCCTCTGCGAGCGATTCGCCGGCACCATCCACCTGCTGCTCACCGACCTGGTCATGCCGAAGATGAGCGGCCGCGAGCTGGCCGAGAAGCTCTCTCCGCAGCGGCGCGGGATGCGCGTCCTGTTCATGTCCGGGTACACGCACGATACCGTCGTCCACCACGGCGTCTTGGAAGCGAGCATCGCCTTCTTGCAGAAGCCGCTCACGCCCGAGTCCCTCACCCGCAAGGTCCGCGAGGTGCTGGACGGTCCCCCGCCGCCGCCCGGCTAGTCGCCGCCGCTCGCGGTCAAACTCGCCGCGCAGGATGCGTCCGCCGCCAAACGGATCGGACGGCTCGAGTCGTTCGCTACTGAAAGCGAGCGCGCTTCGCCTCCCACGATCCGGGCATGTCCCCCGGCCCTCCGAAGAACGCGCCGGTCCAGGCCCCGTCGCGCGAGGCGGGGCGCTGGCGCAGGTCGCCGTCGAAATCGTCGTTCCCCAGCTGGCCCGCGCAGCGCTCGCCCCCGCGGCACACCGTATCGTCGTCTCCGATCCCGTCGATGCCGGCATGTCCGCCGAACACGAGCAGGTTCGTCTGGAACTTCACCGAAGCGAGCAGCCCGGTCGCCACCTGCCCGGCGAGCCCGACGGCGCCGGCGCAGGCGTCCTCGACGGGGCCCGCCGGGAGCACCCCGCCGGTGAAGTCCGACACCCACCGGCCGATCCCGGAGCAGTCGACGATGCACTCCTGACCGCCGCGGCAATCGGCGGCCTCGGCGATGCACTGCCACGGGGTCGACAGCGAGAGCGCGGCGTCGACGGCGGTGACCACCGCTCTCGCCACCTCGACGTCGACCTGGCGCTGCGCGACGGCGAGCTGCCAGCGCGCCGGGGCGGAGCCGGGAATCGCCTCGACGGAGGCGGTGAACGGCGCCGCCTGCACCGCCACCGCGGGCAGCACCTCGCCCCTGCAACGCGGCGACGCGGGCGGGTAGCGGGCCGCCGTGGTCGCCACGTCCAGGCGCGCGCACTCGGGCGGCACCTGGGGGTCGCCCGCGATGTCCTCCCCGCACAGGGGCAGCCAGTAGAAGACCAGGCTGGTCCATACCTCGGTGCCCTCGGGGTGCGCCGCGTCCACCCCAGGCGAGAGCCTCATCCTGCCCTCGGCGCGGAGGAAGCTGAGCAGGGTGCCCAGGTCGTCCCCGACGCGCACCACCGCGTAGAACCAGCCGGGCAGGAATTGCCCGAGGAGCGAGTCGATCACCGCCTGCAGCCACCTGGGGAGGCCCAGCCTGCCCGAGAGGAACTGGTCGAGTGCGCGGATCCCCTTGAACGTTTCCTGCAAGGCGCCGGGGAGCGAATCGCGGATGGCGAAGACGTGCTTCGTGTACCAGACGCCGGTGACGTCGGGCACCGCGGGGTCCTTGGGGACGCCCGGTTCGCAGGCGCCGTCGGCGCAGACCCAGCCGGCGGGGCACTCGACCGCGCACGGCGCCGTCCGCTCCGCGACGACGGTCACGGCGAAGTAGACCGCCTCGCTTCCGGTCGCGGAGAACGCGGACGCCTCGAAGCCGGGCTCCACCGCCCCGGCCATCAGGAACGCCTGCGCCTCGCCCGCGGCGTTGGTGGTGGCGCGGGCGGACTTGCCTCCGCTGCTCCCGAAGGTGCACTGCGCGCCGGCCGGGACGGAGAAGAAGATGGGGTCGCCGGCGATCGGCGCCCCAGTGTCGAAGTCGATCTCGCGCACCCGCAAAGGCGCGGACCCCGACTCCTGCACCGTCACCGAGGCGCTCTGCCCGCCCGGATCGACCAGGGTTCCGGGCCCGGCCACGACCTCCAGAAGTTTGCGGGCCGGGACCACCTCGACCGTGAACGTCACCTCGGGCGCGTCGAACCCCGGGGCGCTGGCGATCAACTCGGCCGACGTGGTGCGGGGGCCCGCGGTGAGCGCCACGCTCGCCACGCCCCCTTCTCCGGTGGTCGCGTCCCGCGCCGCGAGGGAGAAGGCGCCGGGATCGCCCCCTATCTCGAAGTGGACGAGCGCGTTGGCGACGCCGCCGACCTGGTCCCGCGCCAGGACCACGCGCAGCGTGCGCGTCTCGCCCGGGTGGAGGACGAGGTCCTTGTCGGAGGCCGCGGCGAGCCTGTAGGCCCCCCCGGCGGGTTGCCCGGCGACGGGATCGCCGCCGCACGCCGCGGCGGTGAGGCAGAGAGCGGCGAGGACGGAACGTGGCATGGCCCGCATCGTCCGGGATCGCGCCTCGCCCGCCCATCGGTCGACCGGACGACGCGTGGACCGTGGTCCCTCTTCCGGGCCCGGTCCGCGAAATGCTAAGCGATCGGCCATGGCCTCCCCGTCCACGCTGCGGGCCCAGGCGCTGCTCGAGTTCGAGCTGCCTGCCGCGCCCCAGCGGGTGGATGAGCCCCCCTCGGGGCCGCCCGGGGTCTGGATCCAGCGGGTGTACGCCCCCGCCGGCCGGTTCCTGCTCATCTGCGCGGAGGGAGCGCTCGCCATCGCGTTCGAGGCGACGCTCTTCGACCTGCTCGCGGAGTCGCGCTACCCGGCCCCGCGGCCCCGGCGCGGGCGGGGAGGAGCGCTGATCGCGCAGCTGCAGCGCGAGGGTGGGCACGCCGGCGCCTCCTGCTACGCCCTGGGCTCGGGCGAGCAGCTGGACCCGGCCAAGGCCACCACTCCGCAATTCCTCGAGATCGGCAGGCTGCTGGCGCGGTTGCACCAGATCGGGGAAGCGCACCCGGCCTCGGTCCCTCCCGCGTTGAGCTGCGCGGACCTCGCCGGCCGGCTTCCTCGAGGCGCGGAAGCGGAACGCCTGGAGCAGGCGTTGCGGACGGACCTCTCGTCGCTGCCGGCGGGGGCCGCGCATGGCTGGCTCGGCCCGCGCCAGGCGCTCTACATCGGCGACCGCTGCTCCGCGGTGCTCCCCTCGGGAGAGGCGCACAGCGGCCCGCTGGTGCTCGACGTGGCGCGCGCGGCGTGCGCCTGGGCGGTGCCGGCGGCGGAGCAGCTCCCGGCCCTGCGCGCGGTGCTCTCCGGCTACCAGGCCTTGCGGCGGCTCCATCCCGAGGAGCGCGACGCGTTCTATCCGGCGCTGCGCTGCGCGGCGGCCCGCGAGGGGGCGTACTGCCTGGTCTCGGGCCGGCCCGGCGCGCTGGCCGCCCTGTCCGCCATCGAGGGCCTGGGCGAGAAGGAGCTGCGGGCGGCGGCGGGCTGACTACATCCCGGAGCTGATCTTCCAGTCGCCGTCGACCTTCACGAACTTCATGCGCTGGTCGTCCGACTCGGTGAACCACTTCTCGCCGGTCGGAAGCGCCACCGCGTAGCGCATCACGCCGAAGTAATCGACCAGCGCGCTGTCCCCGTCGATCTTGAGGTTCCGCACGTCGATGTCGAGCTTCAGGGAGCGCACCCCGCCGAAGTCGCGCGGAAGCGACTTGCGCAGTCCCTCCAGGTCGTGCGGATCGCCGGGGCGGTTGGGATCCCCCTTGTCGAAATATCCCGGCGCGGCGAGCGAGAGGAGGGCGTTCGGGTCGCGCGCCTCCATCGCCTGCTTGTAGTTCGCCAGGACTTGCAGGACGGCCCGGTTCTGGGGCTCGTCGGGGACGGTGGTGCCGGGGATCATGTTGTGGGTGCAAGCCGCGAGCGCGGCCAGCGCGAGCAGGGGGGCGATGCGCATGGGTTTGCATGCTAGTTGAAAGGGCTCTCCGGTCAAACGAGTTCATGGTAGGCGATGCGCGTGGCGGACTGGATCGACGTCGGCCCGGCCGACCTCGTGGAGGGCGAGCTGCGCGGGCTGGAGATCGGGGAAAGGCTGGTGCTGCTCGCCTGCCAGGGCGGTCGGGTGACCGCGATGGACGACTCGTGCAACCACGCCGGGTGCCTCCTTTCGGGAGGCTGGCTCGACGCGCGCAAGCGCGCGGTGGTCTGCCCGTGCCACGAGTATTGCTTCGAGCTGGGCACCGGGCGCAACGTGACGATCCCGCGGCTGTGCCACGACCAGCGCGCCTTCCCGGTGCGGATCGAGGGCGGGCGCGTGCTGCTGCGGCTGGAGGAGTAGGTGGGGCAAAAGCACGGGCACGGACACGAGCACGACCACGGGCACGAGCA
>WNGM01002980.1_pt1 | contig 13576 bp, 9 predicted proteins | sample 5400571 | NCBI WGS metagenome assembly WNGM01 (sample SAMN13153378, study PRJNA577476) | soil metagenome | isolation source: 100 cm soil or saprolite under Garry oak tree replicate 2 | place: USA:California | collected 2016-06-15
GTGATCGTCGCGAACCCGCCGTACCTCACGACGGCGGAGTACGACGCGCTCGACCCGTCGGTGCGGCTGTTCGAGCCGCGCGCGGCGCTGGAGAGCGGTGCCGACGGGCTCGACGCGACCCGCGCCCTGCTCGCGGGCGCGGCCGCGCTGCTCCAGCCGGGAGGACTGCTCGCCTTGGAGATTGACGAGCGACGGGCCGGCGCCGTGTGCGCTCTGGCCCGCGCGGGCGCGTGGGATCGCGTGGTGATTCACGAGGACCTGTTCGGCCGGCCGCGCTACGCGCTCGTGTACGCGAAGGATGACGGGTGATCGACGACAAGGCACAAGAGCTGGGCCGCCTGCTGGGCCAGAGCGACGAATATCGGGCACTGGTCCGGGCGACCGATCGGATGAAGGAGGACCCCGACTGCCAGAAGCTCCTCGTCGAAGTGGAGCGGGTGGCGCAGGAGATCGAGCGCATGGCGCAAGCGGGGGGCGAGCCGAGCCGCGAGCAGGTCGAGCAATACGATCGCGCTCTCCAGACCGCCCAGGCCAATGCGGTGTACCAGCAGGTCGTCGCCGCCCAGGCCAACTTCGAGAAGCTCATGGCCAAGGTGAATGCGCGGATCTATGAGGGCATCAAGAAGGGCGCGGCCAGCCCGATCATCACGCTGACGTGACGACGAGCGGGCTGTTCGTGGTGGTCGAGGGCCCGGACGGAGCGGGGAAGTCCACGCTCGTGCGCTGGCTCGCGGCGCGGTTGGAAGAGGATGGCCGCGAGGTGACGGCCGTGCGCGAGCCGGGCGGCACGCCCGTGGCCGAGGCGGCGCGCAAGATCGTGCTCGGCGCGTCGGGCGGGGTGGGCCCCGCGGCGGAGCTGTTCCTGATGCTGGCGGCGCGCGCCGATCTCGTGGCGCAGGTCATTCGACCAGCGCTCGCGGCGGGCCGAGTGGTGATCGCGGACCGCTTCGACCTCTCGACGCTGGCGTACCAGGTGGCGGGGGCCGGGTTGCCGCGCGCGGAGGTCGAGGTCGCGAATCGCCTGGCGACGGGCGGCCTGGTGCCCGACGTCACCTTGGTGCTCGACGTCCCGGTGGAGATCGCCCGGGCACGGCAGCACCGCGGGCGCAGGCCGCGGGATCGGTTCGAGCGGCAGACAGACGCCTTCCACCGGCGGGTCCTACAGGCGTACCGCGCGGCGAGTGGCGCCGGAGTGGTCCACATCGACGCATCGCAGTCCCAGCAGGCCGTGCAGGACGCCGCCTGGCGCGAGGTCACGGCGGCGGCCGCACCCACACTTCGAGGGGTCTCATGAAGCACCGGAAGCTCTTGCTCGCCGCCGTCGTTACCGCCGTCGCCCTGGTGACGGGCGGTTGGCTGCTGCAGCGCGAAGCCGAGCCGGCGGGCTCGGTCTACCAGCAGGCTCGGCTGTTCGACCTCGTGCTCTCGCACATCGCCGACGACTACGTGGACTCGGTGGACGAGCGGCAGCTGTACCAGATGGCGATCGACGGGTTGCTGGATCAGCTGCACGACCCCTACTCGGTCTTCCTCAAGCGGGACGATTTCCGCGCCCTCTCGGAGGCCACGACGGGGAACTACGGCGGCCTGGGGATCCAGATCGACGTCCGGGACGGCTGGATTACGGTCATCGCGCCGCTGCCCGACACGCCGGCCGAGCGCGCCGGCATCCTGTCGGGCGATCGCATCATCGCCCTGGATGGTCGCGCCACCGAGGGGTGGAAGAACGATCAGGCCGTCAAAGAGCTGCGGGGGCAGCCCGGCACCGCGGTCGAGCTCAAAGTGCGGCGCGTAGGTGTGGAACAGCCCCTGGTCTTCAAGATCACGCGCGCCACGATCCACATCCGCTCGGTCTACACGTCCATGATGCTCGACGAGCACGTGGGTTTCGTCGCCCTCTCCCCGGTGAGCGAGACGTCGGCGGAGGAGCTGACGGCGGCCATCGGTGGTCTGGTGAAGCAGGGGATGAAATCGCTGATCCTGGACTTGCGCGGCAACCCGGGCGGCCTGCTCGACCAGGGGATCGCGGTGAGCGAGCTGTTCCTCGATCCGGGGCAGGAGGTGGTGGCGACACGCGGGCGCGCGCCCAACAGCTCTCGCGTGTACCGGGACGCGAAGGCCCAGAAGTGGGCAGGGTTGCCGATCGTGGTGCTCGTCAACGGTGGCACCGCGAGCGCGGCGGAGATCATCGCGGGCGCGCTGCAGGACCACGATCGCGCCGTGCTCGTGGGGACGCCGTCGTTCGGCAAGGGGCTGGTGCAGTCCCTGTGGGCGCTCACGCCCGAGACGGCCTTGAAGCTCACTACGGCGCGCTGGTACACGCCGAGCGGGCGCACCATCCAGCGCAAGAGCCGCAACGAGGCCGACCAGGAGGCGCAGATCGTGCTCTCGGAGCAGGGGCGGGACACGAGCAAGGTCGACACGACGCAGGTGTTTCGCACCGACGGCGGCCGCGTCGAATACGGCGGAGGCGGCATCCGGCCCGATCTGTTCGTCCCGACCGACACGTTGAACACGCCGGAGCGGAATTTCGTGACCGCGCTCGGCAACAAGGTCACGGTGTACCGCGACGTGGTGTCGACGTACGCCATCGAGCTGAAGGGGAGCGGCCGGCTCGCGGATCCCGGCTTCGCGGTGACCGACGACATGGTGCACGAGGTGCTGCGTCGCCTGCGGGCGCGCGGCGTGGTGATGCCGGACAGCGTGGCGGCGGGCGCCCGGCAGCTGATCGGTCGGGAGATCGGGTATGAGGCGACGCGGTACGCCTTCGGGCGCCCGGTCGAGTCGCGGCGCCGCATCGCCGACGACCACCAGGTGCAGGAGGCGCTGACCCTCGCCCGGCGGGCCAAGTCCCCTCACGATCTGCTCTCGCTGGCGGCGGCCCTCCCGCCCCCGCCTGGGCTGCCCACCCCGGCCGCCCCGCCACCCCCGCCGCGCGACTAGGCCGGGCAGGCGGAGCGACGCGAGTGGGCGATCCCGCTCTCGTCGTCGGCGTGATCGGGGCTGGCCGCGCCGGCCTGGGGCTCGCCCTGGCGCTGGCGCGGGCCGACGTTCGGGTCCTCCTGTACGGGCGGCGCCAGCGAGCCGTCCCCAGCCCCCTCGCTCTCACCGTCATCCCCCCCGTTCTCCCGCCCGCCTGGCTGTCCCAGGCGGGCGTCGTCGTTCTCGCGGTCCCGGATGACGCTATCGAGCCGCTCGCCGCCATGCTCGCCCGCGCCGGAGTCGTGTCGGCCTCGCACGCCGTGCTGCATCTCTCCGGGGTGCAGGGACGGGAGGCGTTGCGGTCGCTCGAACCTTGCGGCGCGGCGCTGGGTTCGATCCATCCGCTGCAGACGATCGCGGACCCCGAGCGCGCGCCCGAGCGGCTGCGCGGCGCCTGGGCCGCAGTGGAGGGGATGCCCGCGGCCGTGGCGGCGGCGGAGCGCCTGGCCGCCGCCGTTGGGATGCGGCCGTTTCGCATCGCCGCCCGCGCCAAAGCGATCTATCACGCGGGCGCGGTCTTCGCCTCCAACTACCTCGTAGTGGTGGAGGCGGCGGCCCAACGGTTGCTGCGGCACGCGGGGCTCTCGGACGCGGACGCCTGGGCGGCCTTGCGGCCTCTAGTCGAAGGCACGCTCGAGAACCTCATGGGGCGAGACCCGGCGGCGGCGCTGACGGGGCCCGTCGCGCGGGGCGACGAGGCGACCCTGCGGCGCCACATCGAGGCGTTGACCGGGGACGACAGGCTGCTGTACCGCACCCTGGGGCGGGCGGCACTCGACCTCGCACGGTCGGGCGGCATGGATGCGGCGACCGCCGCACGGGTCGCCGCGACGCTCGCTACTGATCCACCACCTGCACGCCCCGCGGCACCGCAAACGTGAATTCGCGGTCGGGGACGGGAGCGTTCACCACCAGCCCGTGGAGTATCACGGTGCGCTGCTGCCCCGACGACTCGGCGATCTCGAGCCGCCGCACCAACGCGTCGCCGCGACCTACCCAGATCACAGCGCTGCGATAGGGCAGGTCGCTCGCCTTCGGGACGAGCGCGATCACGTCGGCGACGTCGTCGGGAGACAACGTGTCCGAGCGCACGTAACGGGCCTGGTAGCGCTCGCGGGCGTGGTCCACGAACTGGCCGATGAGATTGGGTCCCCGGGTGCCCACTGCGGGGATGGCGGAGCGGATCACCTGGCCGGGGGTGGTGCTCGGCGTATACAGCCACAGGTGGCGCCCGTCCGCCACGATCCGGTCCCCCTGGGGGACGGTGAATCGCATCTCGAAATAGCTCGGCGGCTTCTGGAACAGCTTTCCGCGCGTCGTGTCGGGCGCGCCGAGCAGCGGGTTGTTGACGACCTGGACGAAATCGGCGGCGAGGGTGTGTGCGGCCTCGTAGGCCGCGCCGGCACGGTCGAGAATGGGGCCGGGATCCTGGCCGGGCAGGCGGTCCGGCGGTCCGGCGGTCCCGAGGATCGCTATGACCGCCGCCATCGGACCGCCCGACCGCCCGACCGCCCGACCGCCCTGCGTCACGCCCGCACCGACGCCGGCTCCGCCACCCGCCGCCCGATCACTTCCGCAATCGCGCGCACCTCGCGCATCAGCTGGGCGAACTGGTCGGGGAACAGCGTCTGCGCGCCGTCGGAGAACGCCGTTTCGGGGTTGGGATGCACCTCCACCATGATGCCGTCGGCGCCCGCCGCGACCGCCGCGCGCGCCATCGGGATGACCTTGTCGCGCAACCCCGTGCCGTGGGAGGGGTCCGCGACCACCGGCAGGTGGGAGAGCTTGTGCACGACGGGGATCGCCGAGACGTCGAACAGGTTCCGGGTGGCCGTGTCGAAGCTGCGCACGCCGCGCTCGCACAGAATCACGTCATGGTTCCCCTCGGCGAGGAGATACTCGGCGGAGAGGAGCAGCTCCTCGATGGTCGCGGACATGCCGCGCTTCAGGAGCACCGGCTTGCCGGCCCGCCCCGCCGCCTTGAGCAGCGAGAAATTCTGCATGTTGCGCGCCCCGATCTGGATGATGTCCGCCACCTCCGCTACCCAGCCCACGCCCTCGGGGTCCATCGCCTCCGTGCAGATCAGGATGCCTACTTCGTCCCGGGCTTTGGCCAGGAGCTTCAGGCCGGGTTTGCCGAGACCCTGGAACGTGTACGGGGAGGTGCGCGGCTTCCACGCCCCCCCCCGCAGAATCACCGCGCCCGCCTCCCGGACCTGTCGCGCCGCCTCGAGAATCTGGCGCTCGCTCTCGACCGAGCAGGGGCCGGCGATGACGGCGACATCGCTCCCGCCTACGGTGACCCCGCCCGCCAGCCGGACCACGGTCGGGTCGGGCTTCCATTCGCGGCTCACCTGTTTGTACGGCTTGGTGACCTGAATGACTTCCTGGACTCCCGGCAGGCCCTCGAGCCGCGAGGCGTCCACGCGGCCGTCGTTCCCGACGAGGCCCACCGCGGTGCGTTGGGCGCCGGGGAGCGGGCTCGCCTCGTAGCCCATGTCCCGGATCACGGCGACCACCCGCTGGATCTCCTGCTCCGTGGCGCCGTGGCGCATCACGATCAGCACGCCCGCTAACCTCCGATTGCGAAGCGGTCGCCGTCGCTTGCGACGGCGACGGCGCCCGCGAAGCGCGCGCGGGCACCCTTCGCGGGGTCCGCCTTCTCTACCGGCGGATAGAAGTGCGTCAACACGAGGTGGGCCGTGCCGGACTGGCGCGCGAGCTCCCCCGCGCGCTCGGGCGTCAGGTGGATGTCGATCGCCTGGGCCTCGGGCAGGGAGCATTCGGCGAGCAGCAGATCGCAGCCCGCGGCCCAGCGGGCGAGCTCGTCGCTCGGCCCCGTGTCGCCGGTGTAGACGAGCCGTCCCTCGGGGGCCGTGACGCTCACCGCGACGCTCTCCGGTGTGTGCGGCACGTGACAGGTCTCGAGACTGACATCGGCGTTGAGCGGGAACGGCTCCCCGTCCCGCACGTCGAGGATGCCGATCGGGAATCCTGGGTCGAGGAGCCACGCCCCGAACCCTTGCGCCAGCGCTTTGACGAGCCGGACCGTGCCCACCGGGCCCAGGATCACGAGCGGCTCCTGGCGCGGCGGCTCCGCCGCGTGCCGCAAGGCGAAGACGAGCATCGGCAGATCGCTGAAATGATCCGGGTGGAAGTGGGTCACCACCACATGGGTGACCTGTTGCCAGGGCAGCCCCAGCTCCGCCAGCCGGTGCAGCGCCCCGGGGCCGCAGTCGAGCAGGATGCGCAGATCGCCGCGGCCGACCCAGTGGCAGGGCGCGACGCGGCGCGCCGAGGGAGCGACGCTGCCGGTGCCGACGGTCACGAGCTCCATGGATCGCGCGCTACGCCGGTTCGAGCTGGCTGAGGCGGACCCCGACGATCGTGGAAACGCCGGGCTCCTGCATGGTCACGCCGTACACCGCGTCGGCCGCCTGCATGGTCCGCGGGTTGTGTGTGATGACGATAAACTGCGTTTGGTCCTTGAACTCGGCGAGCAGCCTCACGTAGCGGCCCACGTTGGCATCGTCGAGCGGCGCGTCCACCTCGTCCAGCAGGCAGAACGGGCTCGGCTTCGTGAGGAAGATGGCGAAGAGCAGCGACACGGCCACGAGCGTGCGCTCGCCCGAGGAGAGCAGGTGGATGCGCTGGGTCCGCTTCCCCCGGGGGGCGGCGTGGATCTCGATTTCGCTCTCGAGCGGCTCGTCCTCGTTGGCGAGACGGACGTCGCATTCGCCTCCGCCAAACAGCGTCTGGAACACGCTGCGGAAGTTCTCGCGCACCTTCCCGAAGGACTCGAGGAACAGGGTCTTCGCCGTCTGATCGATCTCGCGGGCCGCCTGCTGCAGCGAGTTCCGGGCGGCCACCAGATCGTCTCGCTGCGTCATGAGGAACTCGAGGCGCTTGAGCTCTTCGGCGTGCTCCTCGACGGCGAGCGCGTTCACGGGGCCCGCTTCGTCGATCGCGCCCTTGAGCCGCTCGTTCTCTTGCCGCAGCCAGGCGATGTCGCCCGGCACCTCGGGCGCCCGGGCGAGCAGTTGATCGAGGGGCTTGCGCCATTCCGCCTCTACTCGGGCGGTGAGCGCCTGGCGGCGTCCCACCGCCTCGGAGCGCTCCAGCTCGAGCCGATGCTCCTCCTCGCCCTCCCGGTCGAGCTCGCTCCGCGCTTCCTCCAGGCCCGCCTCGGCGCGTGCCAGCTCCGCGTCCGCCTGGCGCACTCGGGTCTCGGCCTCGGACGCGGCGGTCTCGAGCACGGCCAGCGCCAGGCGGCGGTCTTTCAGGGCGTCATCCCATTGCGCGCGCCGGACCGCGAGCGTGTTCGAATCGCGATCGATCGTCGCGATTTCCTCCGCCAGCGCGCTCGCCTGCTGCCGTGCGGCCTCGGCCTGCGCCGCGGCGCGGGCCGTCCGCTCCGCCGCCGCGTCGCGCCGCGCCGCGAGCTGGGCCGCTTCCACCTGCCACCGCACCCGCTCCTCGCGGGTCGCCTCCTGCCGCGCCTCCAGATCCACCAAGCGGGCTCGCTCGGCGCCCAGCCGCTCATCCAGCCGGACCCGCTCGAGCTCCCGTCGCTCCAGGTCCGCGCGCAGCGCGGCCAGGCGCGCCTCCACCTCCGCGAGCCGACGGGAGAGCCGTTCCTCCCGGGCCACGGCGTCGGCCGCCTCGCGACGGGCGTGGGCCGCCGCCCGCACCGCGTCCCCCTGCTGCGATCCTGCTTCGAGCGCCAGCCCGCGCGCACGCTCGGCGCCCGCCACGGCCGCCGCATAGTCGGCCTCCGCTTGCGCGAGCTCCGCCAAAGCCTGGTCGAGCTCCCCAGCGGCCCGTGACCGCGCCGACGCCCCTTCGCGTACCTCCGCCTCGAGGGCCTCGAGCTCGGCGCGCCGCAGCAGCGGACCGCCCCCCCCCGCCCTCTCGCCCCCGGTCGCCCCCGGCAAGAACACCGCTCCATTGGCGCGCCGCAGGGCGTGGCCCCCGTCCAGCACCTCATGCCCGGCGAGCAGCGCGCGTACCCACGCCGCCGCCGGTCCATCGACCCGCAGCTCGTCCCGCAGCGGGTGCCCGTCCGCGCCGAGTCGTGGACCGGGCACGCAGGGCAGGAGCAGGAGCGGGCCCGGCTGCGCCGCCGCGTGCCAGCGCCGGATGTCGTCGACCGCCGCCGCATCCCGCACCAGGACGGCGTGCAGCCACTCCCCGAGCAGGCGCTCGGCCAGCTCGGCGTCGCCTCGAGACGTACGCACGAAGTCGGACAGCGGTCCCAGCACGGCGTCGCCGCCGGTGCGGGCCTTGAGCAGCGCCTGGGCTGCCGGCGCCAGCCCCACACGCTCGCGGTCCAGCTCGGCGAGCGCGTCGCGGCGCGCCGTGAGCTGCGCCAGGGCCTCCTCCGCCTGGCGCCGGGACGCCCGCGCGCCGGCCTCACGCTCCTGGGCCGCCGCCACCCGGCGCCGGCTGTCCTCCAACGCTGCCGCGGCGGCGACTGCTGCGCGGGCCTGAGCTGAAGCGCGCTCCGCGAGCGAGCCCGCCTCGCGTGCGGCGGCCTCGTCGGCCGCTTGGCGCGCCGCTCGCTCGCTCGCCGCCTGGCCGAGCTGCTGGCGCAGCTCGGCTCCTTCCCGCTCCAGCGCGGTGCGCTCGCCCTCGTCCGCTCGCCACGCCTCCGCCCGCCGCAGCAGATCGTCCTCCAGGGTCCGCACCATGTCGCGTTGCCCGGTGAGCTGGCTCCGCACCTCCTCTTCGCGCGCCGTGCGCTGCTCCAGCTCCGCCTGCACGCCGGCTTGGTCCTGCTCCGCCGCCGTCTGCTCCGCCGCGGCGGCTTCGCGCTCACGGGCCGCCTGCCCGGCGCGGATCTCGGCCTCGGTGCGATCCTGCCCCGCCTTGGCCCGGCGCTGTCCCGCGTTGTGCAGCCGCTCCGCGGCCAGGGCCAGGTCGCCTTCCAGCCGGCCGATCTCGACCTTGCCATCCGCCAGCCGCCGCTCCACGTCCGTGCGCGTCACCTCCGCCGTGTGACGGGCCTGCGCGCTCGCCTCCCGCCCCTTTTCCCCCTCGTTCAGCCGCCTGCGGGCCGTGGCGAGCGTCGTCCCCAGCTCCGCGGCACGCACGCCCAGGCTCCCGAGACCCAGATCCAGGTCCTCGAGCTCGCGCCGGACCAGCGTCATCGCGATCCCGAAGCGCTCGTCGATCATCTTCACGTACCGCTCGGCTTTGCCCCGCTGGCGCGCCAGGCTCCGGACCTGCGTCTGGACCTCGGCGATCAGGTCCTCGAGGCGTGCCAGATCCGTCGCCGTCTCTTCCAGCCGCCGCTCCGTGCTGCGCCGGCGGTCCCGGTACAGACCGATCCCCGCCGCCTCCTCGAACAGCGACCGCCGCTCCTCAGCCTTCTCCGACAGGAGCGCGTCGATCATTTTCGCTTCCATCACCACGCCGGCGTCCGCGCCGAGCCCGGTGCCACTCAGCAGGTCCTGGATGTCGCGCAGCCGCACCGGCGAGCGATTGAGGAAGTAGTCGCTCTGGCCCGACCGCGACAGCCGGCGGCTCACGACGACCTCCTGGTAGGCGATCGGCAGCGAGCCGTCGGCGTTGTCGAACACGAGCGCGACCTCCGCCACGTTCACCGGGCGCCGCCCGGTCGAGCCCTGGAAGATGACATCTTCCATCTTCCCGCCGCGCAGCAGCCGCGGTGACTGCTCGCCGAGCACCCACCGCACGGCGTCGGAGATGTTCGACTTGCCGCACCCGTTCGGGCCCACGATCGCGGTCACGCCGGCGTCGAAGGGCAGCTCCACCGAGCCCGCGAAGGACTTGAACCCGGACAGTTCCAGCCGACTCAATCTCATGGCGTGGTCTCCACTCGGGTGACGAGCGTGGCGCGGATGCCGGCCCGCTCGAGCCGGGCCTGTGTGAGCGTCGCCTGCTCGGGCGATTCGAACGCCCCCACCAGCGTCGCACCGCCCGATCGCCGGCGGACCGCGGGGACGCCGAGCCGACGCAGGCTGTCGAGATCAGCAGCGTGAGCGAGCTTGAGCGAGTAGGGCGCCCGCAGCAGGTCGCCGTGCCCTCTGGGAATGACACGGCGCCGCCACAGCGCCGCACGCGCCGCGAGGGCGGAGTCACGCGTCGGATACGGCCCCGCGAGCACGCGGTACCAGACGGTGCCGCGCCCCAGGGACGGAGGGGGGGGGACCGGAGTCACGAAGGCGCCGCCGTCGCCCGTGGCGACGCGGTCGGCGAGCGACAGTGCCTTCGGCAGCGTCCCGAACGCGGCGAGCTGCACGGTCCAGGCGAGGGTGTCGGCCCGGGGCGCGGTGGCGGGCGGCGGGAGAGCCGCGGACGGCGGCGGCGCGTGCGACTGTGCGGCCTCGCGGGCCAGCAGACCCCATCCGCCCGCCGCACCCGCCGCGAGCGTGACTGCGACGACCATGGGCCGCGCGGCGCGGCGCCCAGGCGGCCGGGTGGCAGCCGAGCGCCGCAGCGGCGATGGGGGAGACTCGGGCAGCGCGGGCGGGGGCGGCGGCGTCCAGCGCTCCCGTACCACGCCGAGCGGCGGGATGCCTCGCTCGAGCGCCGCCAGAATCCCTTGGCCAATAGAGGACTCCGGCTCGAAGCCGTCCGGGGAGAGCACCACCAGCCCGTCGGGAAGGGCGGAAAGGCGGGCCAGGGCGCCGGCGGACAGGTAGAGCAGGAGCAGGGCCCCTTCGGCCCGGAATCCGGCGTGCAGCTTGCGCCAGCGCTCGTGTCCCAGCACGTCCCCCGCCTTCGCCGAATAGGACCCCGCCCCGATGAAAAACACGCCATCCACCGGATGCGCCGTCGTGGTCAGCGACACGCCGTACTCGAAAGCGTCCACGATCCCGTCGCTCGGGACGAGCCCGACCACCTCGTGCAGGCGCGGCTCCTCGATCCACAGGTCCACGAGGGCGACTCGCCGGTCACGCACCACGGCGGCCCGAGCGACGTCCCACGCCGCCTGGGCGGCCCAGCGGAGATCGCCCGTGGCTGGCACGAGGGCGATCAGCGCCTGCGATTCCACGAGCGCGGGGACCAAATTCGCGAGCCGCGAGCGGGGCAGGGGGCGGAGCGTCACGGCGAAGCGGGGGGCTGGTAGATCCAGAAGGGGCGGCCGAGCTTGCGGCCGATCCCTTCCGCTTCGTTGCGCGTCGGATAGGGCCCCAACACCACGCGGTACCCGTCGTCGAGGCTTCGGGGCGACAGCACTCGGGCCGGTAGCCCGGCCCGAGACAGCTGCTGCGCCATCTCACTCGACCAGGTCTGGTTCTGTGAGCTCGAGAGCTGGACATACAGTGGGCCGCCGGGCGCAACGGAGTCCGTACCCGGGGCCGCCGCGGCGCCCGCCGGAGCGTCGGCGAAGGCGCCGCGATAGGCGCCGCGTTGGCGCCAGGCCGAGAAGACCCACACGTCGCCGCTCCCCCCCGTCACGCGCCCCCTCTCCTTGAGTCGCTCGGGCTGGTAGGCGACGACGTCTTCCCCCTGCGCCACGACCAGGGAGCCGTCGGGGGTGATGGTCGGGAGATCGGCGTCCCACGACGTGGCGACGCTCCCGACCAGCGTCTTCACAGGAAGGTCGACCACCCAGACCGAATCGCCGATCGACGGGCGCGCCAGCAGCCAGCGCCCAAAGCCATCCAAGCGCACCGTGGCGGCGGGCGTGGGCAACGCGACGCCGTCGAGCTCCTTGCGTTCGTAACGGTCGATCACGGCGAGCCCCGCTCCGGTCCGCTGCCCCACGTAAATGCGATGCCCCGATGGCGAGAAGGCGAGCGCCCGCGGGTGATCGGGCAGCGCGAAGAAGGCCGGCTCGCGGCGGGCCAGCGGATCGATCAGGAACACGCCGCTGTCGCTCGCCACCACGACGAGGTCTCCCCAGCGCGTGGCTGCCACGTCGCCCGCCAGTGGCATGGTCCGCGCGGCGGGTGGCTGATCCGCGGCGACGGTCACGAGCCGCAGGGTGGACGGCCGCGCCGTGTCCCCCGGCAGCACCGCCACCAAGCGCTGGTCCGCAGCGCCGAACAGCTCGCGCGGCACCGCGGCCAGCGGTTGCGGCCACACCACCCGGATGCGCCGCGCTACGGTGAGTACGCGCCGTTTGCCGTCCACGGCGAAGAGCGTCTGATCCGGTCCGAGGGCCGCGAGCACGACGCCCGTGGCGACGGTGTCGACCCGCCCGGTCTCGAGGTCGAGGGACAAGAGCTCGCCTTTCGGCGTCGTGACGAACAGCAGCTCCGACTCGGCATCGAGACCCACGGCGCGGGCGATCGGGGGGAGGCGGCCTCGGATCGCGCCCGGCAGTTCGGTGAGGCCGGGGAGGTGGTAGGCCCGCACCGCACCCCCCTTGCGGGCCAGGCGGAGCGCCACGGCCGCACCGCGGGGGGCGGGAGGGGGCCGATTAACCGTTTGCTGTGATTGAGATTGCGACGACTGAGCAGCCGGCGCCTGGGCGCGGCAGCCCCAGAGCGCCAGACCGGCTAGGAGGACTCTCCAGTGAAGCGTGGGCAAAGGGCCTCGCCGGACAAGATAGGCAACCGGCGAGGCCCACGCAAGTGTTTTAGGGATGCGGAGTTAGAACGTTGGACCGATGCTGAAGGTCCAGTACGGGTTGCGGTACGTGCGATTGAGCGGCCGGGTGTAGTCCAGTCGCATGATGATGATCCCGAACAGGTTGGCGCGAATCGACCCGCCCCAGCTCCGCAGCGGCGTGCGACAATCCCGCGCCGGGTCGCACGCTCCCGGCCGCCACTCGAGCTCGGAGCCGGTCTGCCACGCGATCCCGGCGTCATAGAACAGCGCGCCCTCGGTCGGCGGGAACCCGATCGGAAGGAGACCGAGTGCCAGGCTGCGTGTCAGCGGGAACCGGAGCTCGATGTTGCCGACGGCGATGGCGGAGCCGATCATCTGATCCAACTCCGTGCATCCCGTGCCTCCGGGTGTCGACAGCCCGAGCAGCGGGGCGGTGTTGCTGACCTGCGCGAGACACTCGTGGCGGATCAACGACCCTGCCGTGTAGCCGCGGATCAGGTCGGTGTTCCCCAGGAAGACGGGGAAGACGCTGGCATCCCGGCCGACGCGGCCGAAGAACAGGGTTCGCACCGCCAGAGTGAACGGCCGCACGAACAGGTACTTCCGCAGGTCGGCTACGCCCCCCGTGAACTTCCAGCCGCCGGTCGCCGGAGAGACCTGCAGGCGGTAACGAGATCCTGCAAACGGCCCCACGAACCCGAACAGCGAGTTGTCGTGGACCAGGGCGACGGTCGGCGCGACGTACGCAATCGACGGGTGGTTCTGAGTCTGCTGGTAGTTCACACCCAGGTACTTCCCCAGGGGATCGAACAGCTGCCGCTGCTCGAGCACGGCATCGCTCACGCTGACCAGGTTCAGCGACAGCTCGGCGCGGTTGAACCGATTGAAGGGGTAGTAGGCGGTCGCGAAGACGTTGCGCACCACGAGCCGGCGGAGCCGGGTCGAGAACACGATGGAGGTGTCGCCGGGGACGCCGGGCGTCGCCTGCACTCCCACCGAGCTGGGTGCGTAGAAGTACAACGGGTCCTGCGACAGCCCCGTGGCCCAGCTCAGCCGGTTGCTCTGGTCG
>WNGM01024670.1_pt1 | contig 13576 bp, 9 predicted proteins | sample 5400571 | NCBI WGS metagenome assembly WNGM01 (sample SAMN13153378, study PRJNA577476) | soil metagenome | isolation source: 100 cm soil or saprolite under Garry oak tree replicate 2 | place: USA:California | collected 2016-06-15
TCGAGGGGCTCCTGCGCGCGTGGGCGTCGCTGCCGCCCACGCTGCGGGCCGCTCACCGGCTGGTGCTGGCGGGCGGCGATGCCGGGCGGCGGCCGCGGCTCGAGACGCTCACGCGCGCGAGCCTGGCCGCGAGCCTCGCGCGCCACGGCTTCGAGGTGCTCGACGTCCGCTACGTCGGCGGCTGCGAGATGATCTTCCACGCGCGGCGACGGGCGTGATGCGGCTCGACGTCGACGGGCGCGAGCTGGTGGCCGGGGCGCGCACCGGCATCGGCCGCTACCTGCGCGAGGTGCTGCGCGCCGCCGCCGCGCGCGGCTGGCGCTCGACCGTGTACGGCGACGCGAACACCGTGCTCGAGGACGCGCCGGCCGGGGTCACCCTCACGCGGCTGGCGGCGCCGGGCACGCGCTGGTGGGATCAAGTGGCGCTGCCGCTCGCGCTGCGTCGGAGCGGCGCCGACGTGCTGCTCTCGCCCTATTACAAGGGCCCGGTGCTCGCGCCGTGCCCGGTCGTGCTCACGGTCCACGACCTCTACTTCATCGGCTACGGCGGCTGGCGCCGGCCGCTGCGCGACGCCGTGCTCACCGCCGCCGCGCGGCTCTATGCGCGCCGCGCGCGCGCGATCGTGACCGACTCCGAGCACTCGCGCCGGGCCGTCATCGAGCGGCTGGGGGTGGCGCCGGCGAAGGTGACGACGATCGGCGTCGCCGTCGGCGCCGAGTTCGTTCCCACGCTGCTCGCCGACGTGGCGCGCGCCCGCTACCGCCTCGGCGGCTCCTACGTCCTCTTCGTCGGCAACTTCATGCCGCACAAGAACCTCGAGGGGCTCCTGCGCGCGTGGGCGTCGCTGCCGCCCACGCTGCGGGCCGCTCACCGGCTGGTGCTGGCGGGCGGCGATGCCGGGCGGCGGCCGCGACTCGAGACGCTCACGCGCGCGCTCGGCGTGACGGCGAGCGTCGTCTTTCCCGGCCGCATCGACGACGCCGACCTGCCCGGCCTCTACAGCGCGTGCGCCGCCTTCGTGCTGCCCTCGCTCGACGAGGGCTTCGGGCTGCCCGCCGTGGAGGCGATGGCCTGCGGCGCGCCCGTGATCGTCTCCGATCGCGGCGCGCTGCCGGAGGTGGCGGGGCCTGGGGCGGCGGCGGTGGACGTGGCTGCGGAGGGTGCGCTGGCGGCCGCCCTCGTGCGGGTGCTCCTCGAGCCCGAGCACCGCGAGGCGCTCCGCCGGCGCGGGCGCGCGCGCGCCGCCGACTTCGCGCCCGCGCGCACCGCCGGCCGCCTGCTGGACCTCCTCGAGACCGTCGCCGGCGCGGCGGTGACGGCGACGCGCTGATGTGCGGCATCGCCGGCTGGGTCGGCGCGGGCGGCGGCCGCGAGGTCCTCGACGCGATGCTGCGCGCGCTCGAGCACCGTGGCCCCGACGACACGGGCCGGTCCCTGGATGGCGAGGCGGCGCTCGGGATGACGCGGCTGTCCATCATCGACCTCGTCACCGGGCAGCAGCCCATGACGAGCGCGGACGGGATGGCGACGCTCGTCTTCAACGGCGAGATCTACAACTTCCGCGACCTGCGCGGCGAGCTGCAGGCCCGCGGCCGCCGGTTCGCCACGCGCAGCGACACCGAGGTGCTGCTGCGCGCGTGGGAGGAGTACGGCGAGGCGTGCGTCGACCGGCTGCGCGGCATGTTCGCCTTCGCGGTGTGGGACGCGCGACGGCGGCGGCTCTTCCTGGCGCGTGACCGCCTCGGCAAGAAGCCGCTCTACTACTGGCATCGCGACGGTCTGCTCGTGTTCGCCTCCGAGCCCAAGGCGCTGCTGCTGCACCCCGCCGTGGGCCGCGCGCTCGACCCCGCCGCGCTCGAGCACTACGCGGCCTTCGGCTACACGCCGGCCGGGCGCTCGATCTTCGAGGGCATCGCGAAGCTGCCGCCGGGCCACACGGCGACGCTGGCGGGTGGCGCGCTGGCCCTCCGGCGCTACTGGGTGCTGCCGGCGGGCGCCGCCGCGCGCGCGCCCGCGGCCTCCTCCTGGGACGAGCTGCGGCGCCGCGTGCGCGCCGAGGTGCGCGACGCCGTGCGCGTGCGCCTGGAGGCCGACGTCCCCCTCGGCGTGTTCCTGAGCGGCGGCGTGGACTCGAGCGTGATCGTGGCCTGCATGCGCGAGCTGAACGTCGGGCGGCTGGCCACGTTCTCGGTCGGCTTCGGCGCCGACCTCTCGCACGACGAGCTGCCGTACGCGCGCGCCGTCGCGCGGCGGTTCGAGACCGAGCATCACGAGGAGATCCTCGAGCCCAAGGCGGCGGATCTCGCGGCCACGGTCTTGCGTCACTTCGACGAGCCCTTCGCCGACTCCTCGGCGATCCCCACCCTGGTCGTCGCCGAGGCCACCGGGCGCCACCTGAAGGTCGCGCTGTCCGGGATCGGCGGCGACGAGACGTTCGGCGGCTACCCGCGTTACCTCGGCGTGCGGCTCTCCGAGGCGTGGGCGCGCGTGCCGCGCGTGCTGCGCGCGGGGCCCGAGGCGCTCGCGCGGCGGCTGCTGCCGGACTCCGCGGGGAGCCGCAACCTCGGCGACTGGGCGCGCCGCTTCGCCGACGGCGCCGGGCGGCCGATGCCCGAGCGCTACGTCGGCTGGACGCGCTTCTTCGACGCGGGGGCGCTGGCCACGCTCGCCACGCCGGCGCTGGGCCGTTATTTTGGGAGCGACGTCGAGACCGCCCACCGCGCGGCGTGGGCGGGCCGCGGCCACGGCGATGCCGTGGACGGCGCCTGGCGCATCGACCTCGCGAGCTACCTGCCGGACGACCTCCTGACGATGGCCGACCGCATGAGCATGGCGCGCTCGCTCGAGCTCCGGGCGCCGTTCTGCGACCACCGGCTGATCGAGTTCAGCCTGACGATTCCGCCGGCGGCCAAGCTCGCCGGGTTCCGGCTCAAGGCGCTGCTCAAGGCCGCGTTCGTCGACGTGCTGCCGCCCGAGATCGTGCGGCGGCGCAAGCAGGGCTTCATGATCCCGCTCGACCGCTGGCTGCGGACGGAGCTGAGAGATCTCGTCGAGGACGCGCTGGCGCCCGAGCTCGTGCGGAGCCGGGGGCTGTGGCGCGTCGACGTGGTGCGGCGGCTCGTGGGCGAGCACCTCGCGGGCGCGCGCACGCACGGCGACCGGATCTGGACGCTCGTCATGCTCGAGCTGTGGATGCGCGCGTACCTCGACGCGCGCGGCGCGTGGCGGCTGTCGTGACGCCCCTGAGCGTGCTGATGGTCGCCGACGTCTCGCCGCTCGCGGGCGCGGGCGGCGGCGAGCGCGTGCTCTGGGAGCACGCCCGTGGCCTCGCGCGTCGGGGCCACGCGGTGACGGTCCTCGCCCGCGCCTCCGACGGGGCGCCGGCCGGCACCCACGAGCGCGAGGGCGTGCGCGTGGTGCTCTTCGCCGCCGGCCGCGGCACGCGCGCGGGCTTCCTGCGCGAGGCGGTCTTCGCCGCGCGCCGCGCCGCGGGCGCCGTGCTCGCCGAGTCCGCGATCGACGTCCTCAATGTGTACCAGCCGCTCTCGGGTTACGGCGTGCTGGGGCTGGCGGCCGCGCGCCGCCGCCCCGCGCTCTACACGTTCCTGTCGCCGGCGCCGCTCGAGTATCGCTCGCGTGAAAGGATGACGCTGCATCACGTCGGCGGCGTGACCGGCTGGCTGGGCGCGGCCGCGCTCTGGACGCTCGAGCGCGCGTGCCTGCGCCGCGCCAGCCGGATCCAGGTGCTGAGCGACTACTCCGCGGAGCAGCTCTGGCAGCTCTACCGGATCGCCGCCGACCGGCTCGTCGTCGCTGCTTCTCACGGTGCGCAACCTCGAGCTGCGCATGGGGCTCGACACGCTGCTGCGCGCGCTGCCGCTCGTGGTGTCGCGCCGGGGGGATGCCCAGCTCCTGATCGCCGGCGCGGGCTCGTTGCGCGCCGACCTCGAGGCCCTCGCCGCCGCGCTCGGCGTCGGCGCGCACGTCCGTTTCCTCGGCTTCGTGCCGGAGGGCGACCTGCCGCTCTACTACCAGGCCGCCGACTGCTTCGTGCTGCCGACGCGCGAGCTGGAGGGCTTCGGGCTCGTCACCGTCGAGGCGCTCGCGTGCGGCACGCCCGTGCTGGGCACGGCGGTCGGCGCCACGCCCGAGTTGCTCGACCCGCTCGATCCGGCCCTCGTGTTCCCGGCCGCCACGCCGGAGGCGATCGGCGAGCATCTGGTCGGCTTCCTCGAGCGGCTCGAGCGCGATCCGGGCGCCGGCGCGCGGCTGCGGCAGGCCGCGCGCGCGCACGCCGAGCGCCACTACAGCTGGGACCGCACGGTCGCCGCGCTCGAGGCCGAGCTGGCGCGGCTCGTGCGCGGCGCGACGACGCCGCTGCCCGCGGCGGCGTGCGAGACGTGCGCCGCGCCGCTCGGGCCCGCGCGCTTCGCATACCGCGGCCTCCACTACCGTCGCTGCGCGGCCTGTGGGACCCGGGCGCTGGCCGCGATGCCCACCGACACCGAGCTGCGGCTGCGCTACGAGACGGCCTATCCGCGGATGTTCACGCCCTCCCGCGTCCGGGCGCCGCGCCGCGAGATGCTCACGGGCCTCCTCGCCCAGGCGCGGCGCCACACGGCGCCGGGCCGGCTCCTCGACGTCGGCTGCGGCGGCGGCCATCTGCTGAGCGCCGCCCGCGCCCGCGGCTGGCGCGGCGTCGGCACCGATCTCTCGCACGTCGCGTGCGTGGCCGCGCGCGAGATAGCGGCGGCCCCGATCGCGCAGGCGGAGGCCACCGCGCTGCCCTTCCGTGACGGCGCGCTCGACGCGGTCACGCTCGTCAACGTCCTCGACCACACGGCGGCCGCGCGCCGCACGCTGCACGAGGCGGCGCGCGTGCTGCGTCCCGGCGGCCTGCTCGTCGTGCGCGTGCCGAACGGTCCGGTTCACGCGACGGCGGCCCGCACGCTCGCGCGGCTCGGACCGCTGGCGCGACTTCGCGGCCTGGACGCGTTTCCCATCCTGCACGTCTTCGCGTTCGGGCGGGGCGCGCTCGTGCGGCTGCTGACGGGGACGGGCTTCGAGGTCCTGCGCGTGAGCAACTCCGGGCTCGCGGGCCCGCCGAGCGGCCGCGCGGGGCGCGCGCTCGGCTCGGCGGTGCAGACGCTGGTCGCGCTCACGGCGGCGGCCTCGCGCGGCCGCTGGCTGCTCGGGCCGTCGCTCGAGGTCTACGCCAGGCGCACGTTCCCCGCGCCGCCGAGAACACGGTGGCGACCATGGTGGCGCTCGACGCCGCCGGCTACCCGGGACCGCTGGCCGTGGGCGTCGCGGAGTCCGACGCGGGCAGCGTGGACGACGCGCGCCGGCGCGGGGTGCGGCTGCTGGACGTCCCCGCGCTCGGCCGCGAGGTCGGGGCGCGCGACCTCACCGCGCTCGTCCACCTCTGGCGCCTGATGCGCGCGCGGCAGCCGGCCATCGTGCACACGCACACGTCCAAGGCCGGCTTCGTCGGCCGGCTCGCCGCGCGGCTCGCCGGCGTCCCGGCGATCATCCACCAGCCGCACGGCCACATCTTCTACGGCTACTACGGCGCCGGCCGCACGGCGTTCTACGTCGCGCTGGAGCGCCTCGCCGCGCGCTGGACCGATCGGCTCGTCACGCTCACCGAGCGCGGGACCGACGAGCACCTCGCGCGCGGCATCGGTCGCCGCGCGCAGTACCGCGCGGTGCCGAGCGGCGTGCCGACCTCCCAGCTGCGCGCCCGCGCGCCCGCCCGCGCCGCCGCCCGCGCGCGGCTCGGGTTGGCCGGCGACGCCTTCGTCGTGGCCGGGCTCGGGCGCTTCGTGCCGGTCAAGGGCTTCGACCTCCTGGTGGCGGCGCTGCCCGCACTGGCCGCGGCCGTGCCGTCGGCGCGCGTCGTGCTCGTCGGCGACGGGCCCGAGCGCACGGCGCTGGAGGCCCAGGCCACCGGGCTCGGCGTGCGCGAGCGCCTGCTCGTCACCGGCGCCACGTCGGACGTTGCAGTCGGGCTCGCCGCCGCCGACGCGCTGGCGGCGCCCTCGCGCAACGAGGGCATGGGCCGGGCGCTCGTGGAGGCGATGGCCCTCGGCCTGCCCGTGGTCGGGACCGAGGTCGGGGGCATTCCCGCCGTCGTCGCCGACGGCGAGACGGGACGGCTCGTGCCGCCGGGCGACGCCGCCGCGCTCGCCGCGGCTCTGATCGAGCTGGGGCGCGACGCCGCGCTGCGCGCCAAGCTCGGCGCCGCCGCTGCCGCGCGCGCCGAGGCGTTCTCGACCGACGTCGCGCACGCGGCGATGCGCGCGATCTACGACGAGCTGGCGCGCGAGAAGGGCCTCGGGTGCCCCCAGGGGGGGTACAAGTGAGCGTCGGCGCGCCTGCGGCGCGCCGCGCCGCGCTGCTGGCGGCGTGGCTCGCCATCGCGCTCGGCGCGGCGCCGGCGGACGCCGCGGAGCCGTACGAGCGGCTGGCCGCGATCGTCCACGTGCACTCCGACCTCTCGACCGGCGAGTTCCCGCTCGAGGAGCTGACCGACATGGCCGAGCGCCAGGGACTCTCCGCGGTGCTGCTGACGGAGAACTACCTCAACCGTGTGGAGTACAGCCTGCCGCCATTCCGCGCGCTGGCGCGCGTGACGTACGAGTCGCGCTCGGTGCACGGCCGGCTCGACGAATATTTCGCGCGCGTGGCTCAGGCGCGCGCGGCGCGCCCGCGCGTGCTGGTCCTGCCGGGCGTCGAGGTCATGCCCCACTACTTCTGGACCGGCTCGCCGTTCTCGCTGGCGCTCACGCTGCACGGCACGCAGAAGAACCTGCTCATCTGGGGCCTCGACCGCGCGGCGCTCGAGCGCCTGCCCGTCATCGGCAACGACGCCGGCGGTGTCGTCGGGCTGCAGACGGTGCTCGACCTCCTGCCCGCGCTCCTCATCGTGCCGGGCGTGCTGCTGCTCGCCCGACCGCGCACGCATCGCCGTCCGCTCGGACGGGCAGTCGTGATCGTGCGGCGCCGCGCGTGGCTGCCCGGCCTGATCCTCTGCGCGATCGGCGTGAGCGCGCTCGTGCGCGCGTGGCCGTTCACGCGCCCGGTGCACCCGGCGTGGGCGGACGCGGGCAGCGCGCCGTACCAGGACCTCATCGATTACGTCGAGCGGCGCGGCGGCGTCAGCGTGTGGTCGCTTCCCGAGGCGCGCGATGCCGGCGAGCAGGCCGTCGGGCCCGTGCGCGTGACGTGGGAGACCGAGCCGTACCCCGACGACTTGATGAAGACGTTCGGCTACACGGCGTTCGGCGCGATCTACGAGGACACGACCCGCTTCGAGCGGCCGGGCGAGGGGTGGGACCGGCTGCTCGGCGAATACGCGGCAGGCCAGCGCACGCGCGTGCCCTGGGCGCTCGCCGAGGCGGCGTTCCACGAGCACAGCGCGGGCAAGCGCGTGGGGCCGATCCAGACCGTCTTCCTCGTCCGCGAGCACACCGACGCGGGCGTGCTGGAGGCGCTCCGCGCAGGGCGGATGTACGCGCTGCAGCGCGGACGCGACACGGGGCTGGCGCTGAGGGAATTCGCCGCCACCGCCGGGGGCCCGAGCGCGATCTCCGGCGAGACGCTGCGCGCCGCTCCCGGCGCGCCGCTCGAGGTGACGGTGGCCGTCGACGCGGTCGAGCCGCGGCCCGCCGACGTGCGCGTGACGTTCGTCCGCAACGGCTCCGCGATCGCGGCGTGGAGCGGCTCGACGCCGTTTCGCGCGACGCACCGCGAGGTGTGGGACGGGCGGCCGGCCGTCTTCCGTCTCGAGGCGCGCGGCGGCGGCGCGCGCCTGCTCTCGAACCCGATCTTCGTGAGGCAGCCGTGAGGGTCGCGATCCACCAACCTCAATATCTGCCGTGGCTCGGCTATCTGGCGAAGTGGGCGGCCGCCGACCTGTTCGTCTTCCTCGACACCGTGCAGTACGAGAAGAACGGCTGGCAGAACCGCAACCGCATCAAGACGGCCGACGGCGCGCGCTGGCTCACCGTCCCCGTCCGCGCGCGCCTGGGCACGCGCATCGCGGCCGTGGCCCTCGACGTCGATCAGCCGTGGGGGGAGCGTCACCTGCGCTCGATCGAGACCGCGTACGAGCGCGCGCCGCACTTGCCGGCGTGGCGCGAGGCGCTCGCGCGCCTCTACGCGCAGCCCTGGGAGCGCCTGGCGCCGGTGGCGGTGGCGAGCGCCGAGTTCCTCGCCCGCGCGACGGGGGTCACGGCACCGGCCCGGCTGGCGTCCTCGCTGGGGGTGGACGACGACGACCCGACCGGGCGCCTGGTCGCCCTCTGCCGGGCCGTCGGGGCCGACACCTATCTGGCCGGCGGCCACGGCGCCAGATATATGGATGCCAAGCGCTTCGCCGACGCCGGGATCCGTGTGCTCTACCAGACCTACGAGCACCCCGTCTATGCTCAGCAACACGGCGATTTCGTGCCGTTTTTGTCGGGTCTCGATCTATTATTGATGCACGGCGATGAGAGCCTCCCGATCCTCCGTCGCGGCGACGCCTGGACCGAGGAGCCCTGAGTGAACGTCCTCGCCATCGGCGCCCACCCCGACGACATCGAGTTCGGCTGCGGCGGGATGCTCACCAAGTACGCGGAGAAGGGCCACGCCGTCTACCTGTTCGTGGCCTCCGACGGCGCGCTGGGCGGCGACGGCTCCGTGCGCCGCCGCGAGCAGCAGGACTCGGCGCTGGTCATCGGCGCCCGCGAGGTGTTCTGGGGCGACTACCAGGACACCGAGATCCCGCTCAACCGCGAGCTGATCGTCCGCCTCGAGGCGGTGATCCGCCAGATCGAGCCGCGCATGATCTTCGTCAACTTTCCGGAGGACACGCACCAGGACCACCGCAACCTCGCCCAGGGCACGCTCTCCGCCACCCGCTACGTGCCGAACTTCCTCTTCTACGAGGGGCCGACCAGCGTCAACTTCACGCCGAACTGCTTCACCGACATCGAGAAGGTGCTCGACAAGAAGCTCGCGTGCCTGGAGGCGCACCGCTCGCAGGTTGCCAAGACCAACATCGAGGACCTGTCGATCCTGGAGCTGGCCGTCTCGACCGCCAACTTCCGTGGGATCCAGGCGCGCGTGAAGTACGCCGAGGCTTTCCAGAGCATCCGGCTGCTGCTCAACCTTTGATTCCGCACTCCAAACCGTCCGTCACGGACGACGACGCCGAGCGCGTCGCGCGCGTCGTGCGCTCGGGCCAGCTCGCGCAGGGGCCGGAAGTGGCCGCGTTCGAGCGCGAGCTCGCCGCGCGCCTGGGCGTCCAGGACGCCGCCGCCGTGGCCTCCGGCACCGTCGCCCTCGAGCTGGCGCTCGCCGCGCTCGGGATCGGCGCCGGCGACGAGGTGCTGATCCCGACCTACGTGTGCGACGCGCTCCACCACGCGGTGCGCCGCGGGGGGGCGACGCCCGTGCTGGTGGACGCCGATCCCGCGACCCAGTCGCTGTCGGCCAAGGACGCGCTCGCCCGGCGAACACGACGCACGCGCGCGGTGATCGTCCCCTCGAGCCCTTCCAGGCGCTGGAGGTGCCGGTGATCGAGGACTGCGCCCAGGCGCTCGGCGCGCGAACGCCCGCCGGCCGTCCGGCCGGGGCCGACGGCGCGCTCGCCGTTTGCTCGTTCTACGCGACGAAGATGATCGCGGCGGGCGAGGGCGGGGCGGTGGCGGGCCCGGCCGCGCTCGTCGCGCGCGTGCGCGAGGCTCGCGACTATGACGAGCAGGAGACGCTGGCGCCGCGCACCAACGCCAAGCTCACGGACATGGCCGCGGCGCTCGCGCGCGGCCAGCTCGCCCGCCTCGACGCCTTCGTCGCGCGGCGACGCGCGCTCGCCGCCCGCTACCGCGCCGCCCTCGCCGGCGCGCCGGTCCGGTTACCCGCCGACGCGGGGCCGCGGCACGTCTACCACCGGTTCGTGCTCGGGCTCGATCGCGATCCCGCCGGCGTCGCGGCAGCCCTCGCCGCGCGCGGGGTGGCGGCCCGGCGGCCCGTCTTCCGCCCGGCGCATCGCGCGCTCGGCCTCGGCGGCTACCCGGAGGCCGACCGGCTGTGGGGGGAGTCGCTCTCGATCCCGTGCTACCCGGCGCTCACCGACGACGAGGCCGAGCACGTGGGTCGGGCGCTCGCGGCGGTGCTCGCGGCATCCCCCCAGGGAGAGCCCAGCCGGTGAGCCGGCCCGCCGCCCAGACGCTTCCCGATACCACGCCGGCGGCGCTCGGCGCCACGCTCCTGCGCGGCGCCTTCCTCGTCGCGCTGACGCTGCCGTCCGTGCGGCGCGGCTTCGGGGCGTCGGGCCTCGGCTGGGCCTACCTCGTCGCCCTCGCCTTCGCGTTGGCGCTCGTCAGCGTGCCGCTGGTGCGGGCGCTGGCGCGCTGGTGGGGCGTGCTCGACACGCCGGCCGCGCGCAAGGTGCACGCCGTCGCCACGCCGCTCCTGGGCGGCGCCGCCGTCTACGCGGCGTTCGCGGCCACCGTCCTCTTCAACTTCACGTTCTCGCTCACCCTCAAGGGCGTCGCCCTCGGGGCCACGATCGTCGTCGGCATCGGCGTGCTCGACGACCTCCTCGACGTGCCCGCGCGCTGGAAGCTGGCGGGGCAGGTCGTGGCGGTGGCGGTGGCCATGAGCTACGGCGTCGTGCTCGACACGATTCCCACCGCCTGGCCCGGCTCGTATGCGATCAACCTCGTGCTCACGCTGCTCTGGTTCCTCATGGTGACCAACGCCCTGCAGTTCCTCGACGGCATGGACGGCCTCGCGGCGGGCCTCGGCGCGATCGCCGCGCTCTTCTTCAGCCTGGCCGCGCTCCAGACCAACCAGCCGTACCTGATGTTCCTCGCCGCCCCGCTCGTCGGCGCCTGCCTCGGCTTCCTGCCCTACAACTTCCGCTTCGGGCGGCCGGCCACGATCTTCCTCGGCGACGCCGGCGCGAGCTTCATCGGCTTCACCCTGGCCGGCCTCGCGGTGATGGGCGAGTGGGCGGAGAACGACTTCATCGGGCTGCTCACGCCGGTGCTGATCCTCGCCGTGCCGCTCTTCGACATCGCGTTCGTCGGCACCGTGCGGATCGTCACGGGCAAGGTGCACTCGTTCGGCGAGTGGCTCGCCTACACGGCCCGGGATCACATCCATCACCGCTTCGAGGCGCTCGGCCTGACGCGCACGGAGACGGTGCTGCTGATCTTCTTCATCGCGGCCACCCTGGGCCTGTCGGCCATGCTGCTCAAGGACGCGACCAAGCACGAGGCGGCGCTCGTGCTCATCCAGGCCGGCTGCGTGCTGGCGATCATCGCGGTGCTCGAGGGCGTGGCGCGCGGACGAGGCCGGTGAGTCGGGGTATGATGAGATTCAGCGAGGAGCCATCCATGCGCGTCCGCAAAGGCGTCTTTCCCGCGGCCGGTCTCGGCACGCGGTTCCTGCCCGCGACCAAGGCCCAGCCCAAGGAGATGCTGCCGCTCGTCGACAAGCCGACCATCCAGTACGTCGTCGAGGAGGCGGTGGCCTCGGGGCTGCAGGAGATCATCATCGTCACCGGCCGCGGCAAGCGCGCGATCGAGGACCACTTCGACGCCGCCTTCGAGCTGGAGTACTACCTGAACGACCGCGGCAAGGTCGAGGAGCTGGCGCAGATCAAGACGATCTCCGAGCTGGCGTCGGTGTCCTACGTGCGCCAGAAGGAGCCGCTGGGCCTCGGCCACGCCATCCTGTGCGCCCGCGCGCTCGTGGGCGACGAGCCCTTCGGCGTGTTCCTCGGCGACGACATCATCGGCAGCGCGCCGACCCCCTGCATGCGCCAGCTGCTCGACGTGTTCGAGCGCCACGACGGGCCGGTCATCGCCGTCGAGCGCGTGCCGCGCGACCGCATCCACCAGTACGGCGTCATCGCCGGCCGCAACCTCGGCGGCAACGTGTGGCAGATCGACGACCTCGTCGAGAAGCCGCGGCCCGAGGAGGCGCCCTCCGACCTCGCCATCATCGGTCGGTACGTGCTGACGCCGGACCTGTTCGCCATCCTGGCGGAGACGGCGGCCGACAAGCGCGGCGAGATCCAGCTCACCGACGGCCTGCGCACGCTGCGCAAGCGCCGCCCGATGTACGCGGTGGAGTTCGTCGGCAAGCGCTACGACACCGGCGACAAGCTCGGCTTCCTCAAGGCCACCGTGGAGTTCGCGCTCGCCCGGCCGGACCTCTCCGACGCCTTCCGCGCCTATCTGAAGACGCTCGACCTCTAATCGTACCGGCGGCAGGGCCTACGCCGACGGGTAGTGTCTCACCCACCGACCAAACCGAGACACGACCCCCGACGCCGTTCGTTGACTCGCTGCGTCGGTTCTGCGAATATTTACGGCACGTTTTCCGCTGATCCGATGACACCCAAAGAGCCCAAGCGACCGTTCCATACCGCGTCCGACGCCGAGATCAAAGGCGGCGAAGTCTACGACGTCTACTTCGAGCGGACCGTCCAGATCCTCAAGGCCCGGGGCGATCGCAAGCGCGTGAAGGCCGAGGTCTATCTCAAGGCGCTGCCCGAGGACTGGGACTGGGCCGTGCTGGCCGGCATCGAGGAAGCGGCGGCCCTGCTCGAGGGCGTGCCGGTGGACGTCCGCGCGATGGACGAGGGGACGATCTTCGCGCCCTATCAGCCGGTGCTCACGCTCGAGGGCGTGTACGTCGACTGGGCGCGGTACGAGACGGCGCTGCTCGGCGTGCTGTGCCAGGCGTCCGGGATCGCGACCAAGGCGGCGCGCTGCAAGAAGGCGGCGGGCGAGCGCCAGGTGATCTCCTTCGGGGCGCGGCGCATGCATCCGACGCTGGCGCCGATGATCGAGCGCAACGCGTTCATCGGTGGATGTGACGGCGTCGCGGTGACGAAGTCCGCCGAGCTGATCGAGGCCGATCCCATGGGGACGATCCCGCACTCGCTCGTCCTCATGATCGGCGACACGGTGGAGGCCCTGCGGGCCTTCGACGCGGTCGTCGACCCGAAGGTTCGCCGTGTCGCGCTCATCGACACGCTGCAGGACGAGAAGTTCGAGGCGATCCGTGTCGCCGAGGCCCTCGGTAAGGACCTCTACGCCGTCCGCTTGGACACGCCGTCGTCGCGTCGCGGCGACTTTTACCGCATTCTCGAAGAGGTTCGCTGGGAGCTCGACCTGCGCGGCTACAACCACGTCAAGATTCTCGCCTCCGGCGGCGTCGACGAGTACGAGATTCTCGCGCTGAATCCGGTCGCCGACGGCTATGGCGTCGGCACCGCGATCGCCAACGCGCCGGTGCTCAACTTTGCCCTGGACATCATGGAGATCGAGGGGCAGCCCGCGGCCAAGCGGGGCAAGTGGTCGGGCGCGAAGGACGTGTACCGGCGCCGCGGCACGCGCGAGACGGTTGTGCTGCCGGCCGGCAGGCGGCCGCCCGACGGTGTGGCCTGGGAGCCGCTGCTGAAGCCGCTGATCAAGGCGGGACGGATCGTACGCGACCTGCCGCCTCCGCGTACGCTCCGCGACTTCGTCCTCGATCAGCTCGGATCGGTCCCACTCGACACGCTGCG
>WNGM01005847.1_pt1 | contig 13572 bp, 9 predicted proteins | sample 5400571 | NCBI WGS metagenome assembly WNGM01 (sample SAMN13153378, study PRJNA577476) | soil metagenome | isolation source: 100 cm soil or saprolite under Garry oak tree replicate 2 | place: USA:California | collected 2016-06-15
ACGACGGCAACTGCCAGCATGACTGTCGTAGCCTGGAGGACAGGGTAGTCGGCTGCATCAACAGAGCTCAGCGTAGTTTCAGCAATGCCGGGGATATTGAAGATACGTTCGATGAAAAAAGCACCTGTGACCAGGAAGCCCAATGAAACACCTAGAACCGTCACAAGCGGAATCGTCGCATTGCGCAGCGCATGACGGTAGACAACGACCCGTTCGAGCATGCCCTTTGCCCGTGCTGTGCGTACATAATCCTGGCGTAAAACTTCCAGCATGCTTGTGCGGGTAAGACGGGCGTAGTAGGCTGTGCCAGTTGCCGCGTAAACCAGAATGGGCAGGAGCTTGTACTGGATGTCAGACCAGCTATACTGCCAGGGGTTGCCCCATCCCGACACCGGCCAGTGTACTACTCCATTCAGGTCGAGTTGTACAAAGACCAGCTGAACGACTACACCGACGACGAAAACAGGAATTGCATAAAGAAACAGCATGAAAAACTGGTTTGTAGTGTCGATCCAGGTGTTGGCTCTGAGCGCTGAAAGAATGCCAAGGGGTATCCCGATCAGGAGCTGCAGGAAAAGTGCCCAGAGCCCTAGCTCGAGTGACACTGGCACGCCATCCTTGAGAATATCCCATACAGTGCGGCTTTGATACTGGTATGAGTGCCCAAAATCCAGCCTGAACAATCCAGTTAAAAAGTTGTAGTACTGCTGGTACCAGGGTAAATCCAACCCATACACGTGTTTGAGCTGGACATACATAGCATGTGTGTAGTGCTGGCCTAACAGCTGGGTAACCGGGTCATTCGGAGCAATATATCCCATGATGAAGGTGATGAAGGTTACACCAATAACCACAAATACGAGACCGATGAGCCTTTTGATCAAAAACTGAACCATGCTGAGCCCCTTACTCTCTCGTTCGAGGTTTTAGTTGTTTGGAAAGTGATCGCAAGCATCATCTCCATACCCTGACTTCCCTATCAATATAATAAAGGATAGTGACCAAAAAATCACTATCCTTTATTTTTTAGGAATCTGCATTTCTAAGAGCGTCAAAGATGTTCTTGGCTTGCAAACCCCCTTTACTCTCATCAATGCTGAGCAATGTACGTGTTGGCCCAATCGTCCGCTCGAATCTGAGCTTCCGGATTCCTCTTGAAGCCAATGACATACGTCTTCAGCACATAGATATTCGGCCTCTGGTAGATCGACAGCCAGGTGACGTCGTTAACTAACTGCTGCTCGATCGTGTTGTAGGCCTGGATACGAGCATTTTGGTCGGTCATGAGGTCGGCGGCATCCATCTGCTTCTGCAAGGCGATCTGCTGCGCATTACCGTTGTTATCACCGAAGTTAAACTCGTTGTAAGGCTGGTTATCGCCAAACTGCAGCGTAATCCAGTCCTGGGGATCAGGATAGTCGGCTACCCAGCCACCGCTCCACATCTGCAAGGGTCCGGTATGCTTGGTCGTTTGCGACTCCAGCGTGTACATACTGTTCTGGCTCTTCGCCGTTGCATTGATCGTCACGCCCAGAGCCGTCTTCCACATCTGAACCAGCGTGGTCGCCTGGGCAGCCGCTTCTGCCGATTGGGTCGGATAAGTGTAGGTGATGCTCGGGAAAGTTGCCAGCGTCATCCCTTCTTCCTGCAGACCCTGCGTGAACAACTGCTTGGCTTTAGCTACATCGCCTTTAGTGGTTGTGCCAGCGGGACATGTAAGATTGGGGTTATAGCCAGGCATGCCCTGGGGTATGATATGGCAGGAGGGTATGTAAGCGCCATGCCAGGCCGCCTGGTTGAGCACATCCCGGTTGACGGCCAGGGCGAACGCCTGGCGAACCTTGATGTTGTTGAGTGGCTTGACCAGGAAGTTCATGCCAATGAAGAACATCGTCAGGGATGGAGTTTGGACGAAATCTTTGCCTGATTTGGCCGAGGCGACTTGAGCTAGCGGGATATCGGAGTAATCGTTCTGATTCGCCTGGTAGGCATTGTAGGACGTTTGCCTATCCTTGAAGGGGAGGTAGTCGACCTCTGCCAACTGCGGCTTGGAGCCATAGTAGTGGGGGTTGGGCACCAATTTGATGCCGGTGGTATGACTATAACTCTTCACCATGAAGGGGCCATCGCCGCCTTGACCAGCAAGATGATCGGTCCAGCCTGTTCCGTACTTGTCGGCCACGCTCTTCTCCACAACATAGCTGGTCGGGTAGGTCAGGGCTTGCAGGAAGTAGCCGCCCGGCTGGGTCAGGTTGATGACCAGCGTGTTAGGATCCTGCACAACGACGCCCGTGCCAATAATGGTCTTGACCTTTCCCGTTGTGCGGTCGGTTGACCCTTTGATCAAGCCCAGATAGGTCAGGCCAACCCCGCTCTGATTGTTGATGGCCGGTGACAGGGAGCGATCAATGCTGTAGGCTACGTCGTTGGCATCCAGCTTGCTGCCGTCACTAAATTGCAAGCCACTTTTCAGGTGGAACGTGTAGGCCAGGTGATCAGATGACACATCCCAGGACGACGCCATCTGCGGCACCACGCGGAGCTGATTGTCCAAAGACACCAGGCCCGTAAAGACCATATTGATAGCATCAATAGAGGTTGCATCTGGTGCTATCCCAGGATCGAAAGAATTGATATCCGGCAGCCGGAAAGCCCAGCGAAATATCTGCTGACTTTGGGGAGCTTTCGGGTTGCTTCCACTCGTGGTTCCACCACTACCACCACCACCACAGGCGACGAGAAGCATAGCCATGAGGACCAAAAAGGTTGGCAGGAGCCTGGTGGTAAACTTCTTGCTCATTAGAACTTCTCCTTAGTAAGTAATACCATGAAAAATACTTTCACAAATGGGAAACTATATCCCCGCCGGGTGAGTCTGTGTAGTCTCTCAGGAGCATATCTCAGCCTTTATGACGGCGATATATAAACTACTACGTCTCACTCTGACGATAATCTCACATATGGAAGAGATGGAAAAGAGAACGTCTGCTTCTTATCAAACCGGCGCGGGAAGACCTGTCCCCTTCCAGGGGATGGGGATGAAAGCGCCGTTGCTTGTTTGGGACAGGAGTGGAGCGGTCTCGCTTGACAACTTACACCATATCTGCTATGCTGTAAGCCATGAAACAGAAGCGTGCCTACCAGTATCGCTATTACCCAACCGACGAGCAACAACAGGTGTTGGCTCGGACCTTTGGCTGTGTGCGCTACGTCTACAATTGGGGCTTGCGCAAGAAGACGGACGCCTACTACCAGCAGAGTGAACGTCTCTCCTACGCGCATCTGTCTTGCGCCTTGACCGATCTGAAAAAGCAGGATGAAAGCGCATGGCTCAATGAAGTTTCCAGTGTCCCTTTGCAACAAACATTGCGTCACCTTGACCGCGCCTTTCTCAACTTCTTCGAAGGACGTGCGAAGTATCCTACTTTCAAGAAGAAACGTGGGCTCCAGTCGGCAACCTACGCCGCGAGCGCCTTCAAGTGGGATGGGGCACACCTCACGCTTGCCAAGATGGAGACACCCCTTCACATCGTGTGGTCGCGTCCCTTGCCCAATGGATGCAAGCCGACGAGCGTCACTGTCACGAAGGACTGTGCAGGGCGCTACTTCGTCTCCATCCTCATTGAAGAAGACATGCAACCCTTGCCTGTGACTCCTAAAATGGTCGGGCTGGACCTGGGGTTGAAAAGTATAGTCATCACCTCCGATGGACATACCCACGGCAACCCCAAGTTCTTTGCCAAAGATGAGCGCCAACTGGCACGGGCACAACGCCGCCTCGCTAAGAAACGGAAAGGCTCCAAGAACAGGGACAAGGCACGACGCAAAGTCGCCAGGATACACGCTCGTATCGCCGATAGACGCCGCGACTACCAGCAGAAACTCTCAACTCAGCTCATACGCGAGAACCAGGTCGTATGCGTCGAGAGTCTGCAAGTCAAGAACATGGTCCACAATCGTCACCTCAGCAAAGCCATCGGTGACGTGGGATGGGGTGAGTTCGTGCGCCAGCTGGACTACAAGGCGGCATGGTATGGACGGACTCTGGTCAAGATTGACAAGTGGTACCCGTCCTCCAAACGATGCTTTGATTGTGGTCATGTTCTCGAAACCCTTTCGCTTGATATCCGTGTCTGGACCTGTCCTGAATGTGCGACGGTCCATGATCGTGATGTCAACGCCGCAAACAATATCCTTGCCGCCGGACTGGCGGTCCATGCCTGTGGAGAGAGTGTAAGACCTGGCGCGGTGAAAACCAAGTCTGGCAACTCTCGACGAAGCAGGAAAGCCCGCTCGTGAGAGTGGGAATCCCTCTCCCTTCAAGGGAGAGGGAGGATGTCAAGATTGAGTATACTGCCCGATATAAATGTTGGCCCAATCGTTAGGTGGGATCACATTGTCGGCATTGTCAACTATACCAACCACGCTTGGCTTACGTAAGAAGGTTGTGGTCACCTGCTCCATGGGCATCCAGGCAACATCATTAATCAGCTGTTGCTCTGACTGCTGGTAGCTCCTGATACGTGCGTCCGGGTTAGTAGTGGCATCAGCCGTTTCCAACTGTTGCTGAATACTCTGCTGCTTCGCAACATCGGTGCTCGTATTTTGACCATAATTCATATTGTTATTTGGTACACCACTGTCAAACTGGCGCGTCAACCAATCTTGCTGATCGGGATATTCAGCTACCCAGGAAAGGCCCCAGAACTGCAAGCCGACAGAATTGCCGGTGGCAAGCGTTACCTGGCTCAGCAAGGTGTTGTAGTCAACGGGATCAGGTGTAACCGTCACCCCCAACACCTTTTGCCACATCGCAATGATAGCCGTTGCTTCCTGGTCAAAGCTACTTGTGCCTGTCGCATAGGTCAGTTTGATGGGCGGAAGCTGGGCAATGCTCCTCCATCCTTCTTCCTTTATGCCTTGCTCTAGCAATGCCTTCGCCCTCGCGGGATTTCCTGTGAGGTTCTGCGTACCATCGACTCCCGTAAGATTGGCATTGTAGCCGGGCATACCCTCCGGCACAATATGGTTCGTCGGCAAGACTGTTCCCTTCCAGACATTGTTGACAATGGCCGTTTTGTTGATAGCCAGGGTGAATGCCTGGCGAATGTGGATGTTGTCGAATGGCTTTACCAGGTAGTTCATAGTGTAATAGTTGATCCACAGCTGGGGTACTTGATAGAAATCTTTGCGCTTCTTATCATTGGCAAAGGTCGAGACCGGTACGCCGGTAAAATCAGCCTGGCCGGCCTGGTAGGCGCGATAGGCATTGTCCGCCTGTTGGTAGAAGGGAAAAGCTACTTTTTTCAATTGTGGTTGGGGTCCATAGTAGTTGGTGTTGGGTACGAAGTCAATTTCCTGGCCTTGCGTGTAATGAGATACCTTAAAAGGCCCTGAAGAACCGCCCTCGGTCAAATGACCGGTGAAGCTTGTTTTGTAGATATCGATCAGGCGTTTCTCGACGACATAAGAGCATGGATAGGTGAGCATGTCCAGGAAGTATGGCGCTCTCTTTTTTATCAGAATAATGAGCGTATTATTATCGGGTGTCAGCAGGCTATCTCCTATAAGCGTGAAAGTTGGAATAAATCCTGCCAACAGTTTGTCTGAGTCTCTCACCAGGGACAGGTAAATCGGAGCAACCGAAGATTTTGTGGCAGGCTCTAAGGCACGGTTAATACTGTAGGCCACATCGGCAGAAGTGAGTGGCGTCCCATCACTAAACTTCAGGTTGTGACGCAGGTGAAACGTATATGTCAAACCGTCAGAAGATACCTCCCAGGACTGTGCAAGCTGTGGCTGTACCTGAAGTTTGTCATCAAGTTGGACCAGTCCTGTGTAGATCATCGAAATAGCGTTCATTGATGTTTGATCTGCCGATAGTACGAGGGCAGGATCAAGCGTGATATTCGAGGTGCCGACTTGAGGCATAGTAAATATTTGTTTATTGGCCGGCGCTTTCACCAGTTTGGTGGCTTGCGGATTCCCGCCGCCCAGGTCACAGGCGGCGAGGAGAATAGCCAGAAAACAGAGCGCGATAGGTAGTAATCTGGAAGTGAATTTTTTTCTCATATACATTGACAAGCTCCCTTTTTAATGCATCCCTGCAACGACGCTGGCGCGTCTACCTTCGCTCAGCAGGGATGTAAAGTAGCCTTAGACCAGATTGTTGCGCTTACCAGATGCAGCGGCTCGCATGGCTACATGTAAGAACGCATCAATGTGGGTATCGGCAAGAGCAGCGGGCCACGCCATAATCTCTTCGCCCGCAGCCTGGACAATTTGCAAGGTATGGCCCTGATCGGCGGAAGCATCTGTGTGAGCAGCGACAAGGCCAATAATAGCGAACAATGCACGTGGGTCATTTCCCATCCGCACGTACCGCCGGGCTGTCGACATTGCTCCATTCACGTCTTGTGCATCCAGTTGCTCGTTGAGTGTTTCAAGTAATGCGCCGGCAATCAAGCCCCCCCCAAAAGGAGTAGAGGGGATAGCAGGCATTTGAGCAGCGCTTGCCTCTTGCCGGAGTGCTTTTTGCAGGGCATTGATATATGCTGCAGACGTGAACAACAATGGCAGAGCCGCTATATCCTGTACCCGGGTATAGACTAAGCGTATGGCAGCTGAGAAGAGCAGTCCGTGGGCAGCCTGTACAAAAGCATCGTCATCTACATCATGCGTAACCTCGGCGGCGGTCAGTGCAATAATCGAACCAACACTACGCGATGAGGCTCCCCCTTTGATCAGGGCATCGTATACTCCCTGGCAGACCTGCGTTGTGTCAGCATCACTCAAAATAAGGCGACGTAGCGACAATGCGTTCTCAGGCCTGGGCGCGGCCAATCGTGTGCGCAAGCTTTCAAGACTATGTGCCGGGTTATCGTTAAACGTTCGGACATCGTTTACCCAGGCTGGTTCTTCACTATGCAGCGCAAGATGAGGCGTAAGCCAGTGTAAAATATGCGGCGCTCGATCTCCCCACTCGACTGTATCCAGCAACTGGTAACCTCGTACTGCAAACATCAACGGGTGGCCCGCATTCTGGAAGGTCGTAGCAATGCCATCATATGTACGCACCTCCATTGTACGATAATCCGCGCCTGTCCCATAGAGGCCAAACAGGAGGCGCTCGACAAGGGTAGCATCATTGCCATAGACAGCCTGATGCATCATATCGTTAACGATTTTCCCCTCCGGCAGTTCACTGGGAAAGAGCGGTTCTGGATAGGTATCGTGTGCGGCCTGCCCCGCGCGTACGGCTGGCGCTACCGCGACCACAGCCTGTACCAGGAGTGGCAGCTCTCGTATATGGCTCTGCGGGTCCTGGTCGGCAAGAGGTGGAAGTGCGGAAACCCAGCGGCTTATGGCACCCGCGGCATTCAGTGTGAGGATGGCGTGTCCATCACTATCACCATGTGCTGCAATCAGACCTAACCGTCCAGCCAGTTCGGCAGCCGGTGCGCCTTGCTGCAAAAGCCGGCGCGCAGCCGTGATTATCCGGTCGCTGTCACCTGCAACCGTAGCGTCAACAAGCTCTGAAATATCAATGCTTGTACCAATTGTTGGCATGACTATCTCAACTCCCCATCTGGTTCACAGATGTAACTAATGTTGTAGTTCGCGAATAGCTCGCTCTATGCGTGGAATATCTGCGTATTCCTCATCGAGCAGTTTAAAACTGCGTTCTAAATACAGTTCGGCAAGTCTGGCCCCCCGTTCACTGGCGTCCGTTGCGGCTCTCATCAACTCCAGGCTCCGGTACTTATCTGGTAACCCTCCAGCAATACGCTGCATTTTGCGCTTTGTTTCTTCCAGGAGATTGCTGTCGTGTCCCTCCAATGCATAACGAGCCATACCTATCAACTTACCTAATTCTGTCAGCCGCTCCCGCTCGGTCATCGTCTGGATCAACAGATCTTCAGGGTTCAGGTCATCCAGTGGCGTACCGGCTTCGTCTATCTCACTTATTGGAGGAGAAGAAACCGGACCGAAGGTCAACGTGTAATTGAGGTAGAGTTGTCCATACTCCTGGCATCCTTCCGCTACCCGTTGCATACGCGCCCCTTCATCCCTTGGATTAATTGAACCAAGATCACACAGGTCATCGTCACGACGCTCGGCTAGCATCTGTAAATGCTCAAAGCTGCTTCCCTCTTCCAACATTGGAGGAATAGGCATCACATTCACGTTGTTAGCATCACGTAGCTCTTCAGCCGGCAGCTGTGCGGCTAAGAAAGAGGGAAGATACTTTGCTAGCGATAACGGAGTTGGTGGTACTATACAGTACGTGCAAAAAACGACACGAGGGTCACTCGTACTACGCGCGATAAAAATAGCATGCCCCTTTGGGGTTTGTGGATCACCACGTAAGAACTGCATATCCATAACAAAAGTACCTCTCGCTTATAGTTTACATACTATTGAAAAAGTCAGCGACAACCCTATAATAAGCTGTTTATGCCTCCATGGCAAGCCGCAATATTATTTCAATCCTTTGCGTAATTGCTCTAGACGCTTTACAAGGTCTTTATTCGCGCGTTTCTCGTCCTCACTCAATTCGTCACTGCTCGTCAGAATGGTATCTTCATAGGCTTTGATACGCTGTCCAATTTCAGGACTTCCCACGATTTGAACAAAGGATTGCAGGAGTGTACGTGCCTGTGCGTCTTGCTTTTGTCGCACAAGAGTGATAGCCGCTTGAGCGTAGAGTTCTGTATACTGGTGCAAGAACATACTCCATTGTTGAGGAGTACTCAATGTTCTCATAACTTGCTCAACCAATGTGATAGCCCTGGCCAGTTCATCACTGGCTGCATCCAGGTTTCCCTGCACCAGGAATACTCCTGCCCGTTCGTAGCGAGTATCGGCTTCACCTAGCGGCTGTTGTTGCTGCTGGTAGAGTTGCAAAGCCTGGTCAAAGTCTGTTGACGCCTCTTCCAGTTCACCATTGCCCTCGTGTGCCAATCCCAAAGCCAGCATGGTATCGGCTTGTCCGATCAGATCATCGCTTTGATTAAAGCGAGTTAAAGCCTCCTCGCTACGCGAGATCGCCTCTTCCCAGAGTTCGCGACCAATCAGCGTCTGGGCGATACCCAGTACTGCCGCACCATCTCCATCTGTACTCTCCAGGAGTTGAAACTGCCGGCTCGCCTCCATAAACGTTGTTGAGGCAGCATCTAAATCCCCTCGAGATAAGCGAGTACTCCCTAAGCCTAATAGAGCCTCAGCCGCGAGCAGCGGTTCTTGTTGTCCCTCAGCCTGGTTATGCGCATCACTAAAGCGTGCCTCGGCCTGTGCAAAGTTACCCTGTGTCAGCAGCAATTGACCCTGTACCAACAGCTTCAAAGATGCCACTTGTGCACCAACTGGACTTCTTGCAATACTAGATTCAGCCGTGGCCAGGTACGAATCAGCCTCATCCAGCCGCCCGGCAAAGACGGCCAGGCGAGCGAGACGTATCTGTGCCTCTGCCACTCCCTCAGCTTCGCCCAACTGCTCCATATGGGCCTGGGCTTCACGATAGTAGACGCCTGCCTGTACCGTCCGACCTTGCTGGCGATACACTTCACCAATTCCCAGCAAGGCTCTACTCTCAACGAGCTAGCCCAACGATTGTCTCCGCTTGCCCAATGCTGTAGGCAATGCTTTGGTACGTGCGTAAGGCCCGCTCCATCGTCGAGTTTGCATAGGAAAGTTGCCCACGGCGCATGTTGATCTCGCCTAACAGCCGATTGGCATTGGCCGTCCCCAGTGCGTTACTTTTGTCGGTATACTTTTGTAGAGCCGTCTGCGCACTTATCAATGCCTGATCTACACGACCACGCAACTGCGCCAGCTCAGCCAGGCCCAGATTACTATCCGCCTCTCCCAAATCGTACTCTAAGGGACGAGCCTCTTTTACCGCTTCTGAGAAGAGATTTGTCGACTCGTCAAGTCGCCGCTGATCTAGATAGACTCGCCCCAGTCCCAGAAGCGTGTCAACAATGCCGAATAAATCCCTATGTGCCTGGTAGACTTTGAGAGCAAGTTGGTAATTTGCCTCGGCCTCATCAAACTGCCGTGCAAGGCGTTGCATATCGGCAAGACCGTGACGCGCATCCGCCTCATTAATGGTTTCATGTGCCCTCTCAAAATAGGCAATAGCCTGCTGATAGTAGTCAGCAGCGCGGGCAGTGTTGCCCCGCTGCAGTTCTATGTGACCGAGGGCTAATGCTACATTGCCCAATCCCTGTACATTGTCCTGTGCCATATAGAGTTGCTGGGCATTGTGGTAGGCGTCCTGAGCACGATCCAGGTGCGCCTGTTGCCGCTCGAGGTGTCCTATAGCAAGAGCAGTATTGGCTTCATTCAAAGGGCGACCGGCTTCTCTATAGAGCTGCATTGCCCGCTGATAACTGGTGATGGCCTGCTCAACTAGATTATTCTCGCGTTGTACGTCAGCGAGCATTGAACGGCTATCGCCAGCGCGTTTGAGATCACCCATTTGCCGGAATAGTTTTTCCGCTGCAACAAAAGCGTCAGCTGCCGCCTCCAATTTGCCATCATTGTAGGCGTCGATGCCTGCCTGTAAGCGTATCTCCGCCGCTGTTTTATCTTGAGTCGCCATAAAAAACACGGCACGGGCACCCACACGCCTTTAGGCCGTGGGAGGAAGTGCCGCCTCCTTTCGCTGCTGATAGGTATAGCCATCGCTCCGCGCGATGAGCACACAAAAGCGATGATGGATGTCGGTGACCAGGCCCTGCCCAGTCGTGATGTTGAAGCGACCACGAGTCCGCACAGCCACTTTGCCCACATAGGTTCCCTGCTTGGTCCCGCTCGTCGCCACAGCGCGCACGAGGTCGCCCGTCTGGAACCCCTGGACGCGCTTGTGCTGCTTGGGGCCGGTACGGGGAAACCCGTACTTGTCCATGAGGCACATCTGTCGGCTGCCATGGCCAGTTGCGGTGATCTGCCAGGGCACAAGGTCCTTGATGATGAGCGAGGTTGGCGTACTCCTGCCCACGTTGGCCGCATCGAGCCAATGGGTCTTCTCCAGCCCGCGCCTCACGCGGTTGTACTTGGTCAAGCCGCCGCTGCCACCTTCCACCGGGAGCCCCAAGGCACGGATACGCGCGTAGAGGGCCCAGCGCGTGGCGTTGACCGCGGCTGCATCGCCGAGCGGCGCTTTCAGGTGTGCCAGAATGCGGGCGAGGCGAGCAGGGTCGTCATGCAAGAACTCGCGCACATCCTGGTTGCCCTTGCGCTGATTACAGGGAGTACAAGCAAGCGTCAAGTTGCTCACCCGATTGGAGCCGTTGCGACTGCGCGGGCAGATATGGTCGAGTTCTAAAGGCACCGCGCGGGCGTCACAATAGGCGCACTGATAGTTCCACTTGAGCAAGAGTCGGGTAGCCGAGTGGGCATTGCTGCCCCTCAGCCCCCTCAGAACGGCTCGTGAAAGTCTCCCTTCAAGCCGCTCAAGCAAATCACGAACTTCCCTACCCCGATAGCTCATCTTCCACCTCCTCCTTTGAGTGGATTGTTGTCCTTTCCCCCTTTGGCTTTTGGTTTCTTGTGATGCACTTGCAACTCCTCATCATTGAAGAGTGTGTTTTTGCAGACTGGGCATATCCCATGCTGTTTCCTGGCGATTTTTTGTCTACTGGGTGGGAGGTCTTTGGCTTTCGCCATGTTTCTCTTTTGCCAGTAGTCTTTGAGCGCCGGGTCATCTGGTGACGCCGTTCCCTTGACCAGGATGTGTCTTTCAATGGGAAACAGATTAAGCCTTCCCCAATATTTGCGTTGTTGCCATTTCTTGGGTTTATGGGGGTGGGTTCGCTTGACATGTCTTACCTCTTTGTAAAACATCCAATCATCAAGCTTGTTAAACGTCTCTTTGGCAGTTCCTGTGCGGTGATAGTTTGCCCAACCGCGAATAATGGGGTTCAGTCTCCACAGGATTTTCCCGATGCTCCACCCCCGTACTGCTTCCCATTGCTGCTTCATCTTCTCCCGGTGTTTCTGAACAGCCTCTTTGCTTGGCTTGGTCAGCAGCTTCCATCCCGTTTTCGTGTTGGAGGCTTTGTAGTGCCTGACGTTGAAACCCAGGAAATTAAACCCTTCCGTCAGGTGAACAACCTTGGTCTTCTCCGGTGAGAGAGTCAACCCTCTTTTGCTCAGCCATTCTGTCAGAATCTGTTTGGATGTCTCCGCGTCTTCCTGGCTCTCACAAAACACACAGAAGTCATCTGCATACCTTACTAATGCTCGTTTGCTGTCCAGTTCTCCTCGTTTTCGGTGCTTAATCTCAAGAGCTTCTTCCATACCATGTAGCGCGATATTAGCAAGTAAGGGGCTTATTACACCTCCCTGCGGCGTTCCTGCCTCAGTTTCGTGAAAGACACCCTTATCTACATATCCTGCTTTCAGCCACTGTTTGATGAGTTCATATCCAGGAACTCTTCCTATGGTTGCAAGCAGGTATTCGTGCGAAATGTTATCAAATGCTCCTTTGATATCGGCATCGAGCACCCATTTTTTGCGTTTATTTGGGCGAGCTATCCCGTAGATTTTCTCGATGGCATCATGGCATCCTCTCCCTGGTCGAAATCCGTAACTACATCCCTCAAAACGTGCTTCCCAACTTGGTTCCAGGGCATTTTTGATCATTGACTGAATACAACGGTCAATCATGACCGGGATACCAAGCGGGCGGAGTTTGCCATTGGCCTTTGCTATGTACACCCTACGCGCCGGTTTCGCCATCCAGAGTTGGTAGTGGGCAAGATGATCGACCATTCTTCCCCTGGCGGCTGGTGTCTTCAAAAGAACCTTGTCCACTCCCGGCGTCTTTTTGCCCGTGTTAAGTTGCGCCACTCGTCTCACGCTCATCAAGCGGTTTGCACGGCTGCGCAACATGAGCTTTTGGAGTGAGCGGACGCGTTTCCACTCGCCCGCCTGGGTTGCCCGAAAGAGACGCTGTCTCAGATTACGAACATGCCGCTCCTGCTGGTGCCAGTCAATGCTGTTCCAGTTGGTATCGGGATGTTTCTTGGTTCCGTTTGCTAAGGTAGTGCCTTGCATCTAACTTTTCCCTCGATTGGTAATCATCACATCGTTCTTTGGGTGATTCACCAGAACCACGTCTGCGGCCTTTCAGCCTGGGTATTTCCGTCTCCTTTGACGGCCCTATCCGTCAGGTTATGTTTTCCCTTTGCCTTTCGGCTGGCGGCTTTCGCTTCTTGGTTCCTCCTGTTCCCGCTAGGGAATTGGGCCTTCCTTACGGTTAGCTGACTACCATCGCTGATAGACCCTATCGGGGTTACTGTGTCCCGCATATCCGAGATACGAGCGGGGTGGGTTGCCCTCTTTACTGCGGGGAGTTCAGGTGTCCTAGCAAACAGGAGTACCGCCTGTCTGCCTTCATGAAGGGGCCTTCTGTCCCTTCATCTTTCTCCCAACATCATCGTCTTTCTCATCCACATTCCGATGACCGGCGCTAACGCAGCCTCGTCAAGGGTTCACTTGCGTTCACCCGTCCGCTCTTCACCTAGCCCAGTTCAGCTTTGTGGCTAAGCTTCCCTTTGGACA